>QWCD01000045.1_pt1 | contig 113111 bp, 102 predicted proteins | sample 1972461 | NCBI WGS metagenome assembly QWCD01 (sample SAMN09866717, study PRJNA288562) | Human vaginal metagenome isolate term4_vaginal, whole genome shotgun... | isolation source: vagina | host: Homo sapiens | place: USA: California | reverse complement strand
ATGGGGAGATGCCATTGCATGGAGTAATTTGCATAATTATGATTATTCTTTTAACAATTCATGGGATTAAATTTGCAACACGTTTTGTCCTATAACCCTATATTTTATATAAAAAATCAATAATTTCATCAATTGATTGAAATCTTTCTTTTAAGTTAGTAGAAAGACCTTTATTAATAAAGCTAGATAGATTCTTATTTTTTATATTATTTATATTTTTTCTACCTGTTAATACAAAATATATCAATCGAGTTATTGAATAAGTTTCATGTTCAATTCCATAATTACTAAAACCATAAGTTACTAATCCTGGATCGTTGAAGCCCCCCTTAAAATCCGTATTTAATGATGTTAAATTACTTTCAGGTGTCTTTACTAGTCCAAAATCTGAAATTTTAACTACATTAACATCGTCGTAGATCTTTATTAAAATATTATTTGGACTAATATCTCTATGAAGCAAATTTTTTGAGTGAATGTATTTAAAGGCTTTTAATATTTGTAAAGATAAGTTTTTCCTATCAGTTTTCTTTAATAAAGTGTTGTTTTCATTTATATAGCTTTCTAGAGTTTTATCCATATACTCCATTGTGTACTCTTTTTTTTGATCATTAAAGTTATATACTTCAACAACATATGGAGATGATAAATTTTTCATTTCTTCAAATTCATTTTTAAACCTAACTTTTTCTTTATCAGATAAATCATTTTTTGCTCTTTTTAAGACAAATTTCTTTCCATAAAAAGGGTCTATATATGAAAATACTTTTGCATACGAACCCTCTCCGATAATTTTGATATCAACAATTTTATTTCTCCCACTAGGAGAATTAATCGATATAACCTCGGTAGGTTTTAAAATAGGAATAGTATAATAAAGTTGAACTTTTGCCATATTTGGAGGTATCTCGCTACCTCCACTATTAGAAAGAAATCCTTCAGACTCTTTGATAACCTTTTTATAATATTCGTCAAATGAAAAAGAAAATTTCGTGTTTTTAAGTGCTCGATGCATACCTGTTACAACATTAATAGCTAATAATAACTCTCTACTAGGTTCAGCCCAAAAATGTACTCCGTATTCTCTTGTAGGTAATCTTTGGTTCATGATTTTATAGTTCTCAACCATTAGATGATGAATTGTAGAGAAAATTTTCTGTAGTTTTTCTGACTTGAAACATTCATATAAGTCAATAAATTCTATATTAATATATTTAACAATTTCTCTATACTGTGTTTCTATATAATTTTCTAAATCCATTTTTTAAACTTCACCACATTTCTAGATATCATAAATTATATTTTCTTAGAGTTTAATCTTCTGTTTAATAACTTAATAATATTGTTTTTACTTAATTCAAAAATACTTTCAGGTAACCCGTATTCTTTGTAAACCAATTTATTAAATTTTATCCAATCAGAATCTTCTAATTGAATATCAATATTTTCAACCTTCTTTTCTTTTATTTTTTTCCACGAATTCAAAATTATATTTTTTGATTTTGTTGATAATAAATCAGGATTTAAAAAATATGATTGACTTATTCCATCCTTAGTTAAATCAGTTGCCCCTAATGCTCTACCAAAACCTGATCCCATTAACATAAATATTGAAACTGATGTATTAAGTAATGCATGAATTAGATTCTTATCATCTTTATGCTCATACTTTAATCTAAATGCAGTAACCCTTTGATTTACAACAGTCTCTTCTTCAAACATCACCCAGAAGAATCTTTTTCCTGGGTTTATAGAGGTAGCAAAATCAGCAAATTGCGGTTTTTGATCAGCTTGATACCACGAATTTTTTCTCTTATTTTTTCTATTTATAGCTACTGGTGTATTTTCAATCTTCTTAATATATTTAATTGTATCAATATTACCTTTATTTTTGATGGTGTCGATTGAATCCTTGGTGTAAAAATAGTATTCATTAGTAATGTTAATATGGTAGCTATCAACATTACTTAAGTTTTTAAGTATTGGAAACGTATATTCATCATCGGCATACTTTTCACCTGTAATAAAAATTTTATCTGCTCCAGTTCTAACGCCTCTGCTACTGTTAAAAATACTATTTAAATCGACTAGTTTTTCTTTAATATCTAATATCCAGCTAACATCGTCAAATAGAGGTTCTAATGATAATCCTAAGTTTATAAATTCATTAACCTCATCGTATCCATATTCTTCTAGATTAAATAGTTTACTTTCGGAATTAAATAAAATTGATTCAGATAGTTCTTCAATCATTTCCTCTTTACATGTCCTAGGATTAATATTTAACGAAACAAATTTAGTACCTTTATCTAACGATTGACTTTTATTTTTTAATATAACTATTGAAGAAACTATTTCCGCATTTGCAAACCATCTACCAACATTCGAATATAGGATATATTCAACCTCATAATACTCTAAAAGCGTTTTATAAAAAGATTTGTAGTTCTTTTGAATCTTGAACCACGAATTTGAAATTATTACGCCAATTTTACCATTATTGTTATCCAGCAAATCTTTAAATTTTAACAATATTATTTGATATATATCTGATTTTCTATCTAATGAAGTTGAAGATACAAACTTTTCTATTTTTAATTTGTCTGATTCATTCCTTTTATTGCTACTGATAAATGGCAAGTTAGATAATAGATAGTTGAATTTAGGAATTTCTAATACTTCATTTTTACCAGTCATAGGATTTACAATATTAATTGAATTTCCAATATTTAAATCAAAAACATCACTTTGAAAAACTATGTTTTTCTTATTTATGCTTTTTGGAGAAGTCATTGCAAGGTTTGCAATTTGTAGAGGATAGTTATATTTATCAGAAGACCAAACATGATCATGAGCATAGTCTACAGAATTATAATTTGAAATATATTTAATCATGTTTTTTGCTATAGTTCCTGACCCAACAGTTAAATCGGCATATTCACCAACCCCCTCATCGATTGCCAAATGTACTAATAACTTCGCTAGATTATTTGGGGTTGTATAAAGACCCATTAATTCTCTCTTAGAAATATCCACGATATTTTCTAGAATATTTGAGGTAAATTCCATACTCGCATTTGAAAAATTTGTTTGTGATAGAAAAATGTTAAACTCATTTATACTAGAAACAACCTCCTGTGGCAAAATAGTTTCATACTTTCCGACATTTAATATAGTATAAAAGTCAGTTTTTTTAACTTCCTCGTTATATTTTACTGATAATTCATTGATATTTTCATGTTTAGAAAAATCAATCAATAAATTATTTATTCCAGTATGATATCTCTTTATTAAATGTGAGAATAGAATTCTATTAATCCATTTGATTATAATATTCTTAGCAAATGCTAAATAGGATTTCTTTTCATTATTAATATCAGAAATTATAGATAACTCTGCTTTTTCATTTTTTACCCAATAATTAACATATTTTCTAAAGGTAATATCTGTAAGATTTGAGTAGTTATAAGCTATTAATGGAGCAAGTTTATCTGAGATCGTATTTACATAATTTGAAATATTAAACTCTATAGGAGCGGCTACAAATTTTTCAGCTAGTAATTCTTCATTTAAACAAGAAAGAACATCCTCTAATTGTTTTTCCCATATATCTGTATTGTTCTGAACTTCTTTTCTATCAATTAAAACTTGACTATATTGATAAAAAAAATGCGTAGCCTTATCTTGCCATTCACCATTTTTATTTTTTATGTAAATAGACACATATTGAAAATTCCATAATACAAAAGCACTCGTTCCCAATCTATCCGCTTTATCTCTAGCATTAGATATAAATTCAGAATCATCTATTGGAACATCGGGCATTTTTAGTTCCCAACCCATTAAAGGTTGTAATTTATCCTCATCTTTAAATATAATTATATCTGGAAAAAGAGTAGAATTTCGATTATCTTTAGCGTTCTCACTTTTAAGTGAAAGTTCACCCACAGCCTTTTTCATACCCCAGTTATTATTGCTAAATATTATATTTATTTTGGTAATTAATTCGCTTCCTACACTTCTCTCGTTAGATATTAAATTTGATTTGCTTTGCATATTCCCTCTCCAACAGATTGACCGGAACAATTTCGCTTAACATATTTCCATCAGTTATTAGCATATTTTCATAACTTTCTAATATTCTATTTTTTGAGATTTCTACATAATCAATTTTTTTATTTTTAAATAAAGCCACGTCAATGTTTTTCTCTATACCTACAAAATTTCTACCTTCAAGTAGAGCAGCTACTAAAAAGGACCCTGATCCACATGTGTTATCCAAAACAACATCTCCTATGTTAGAATATGTCCTAATTAAATATCTTGCTAATTCTACAGGTTTTTGTGTTGGGTGAACAACTTTTCCTTCCGATTCAGCTGTCTTAAAATATATTACATCAACAGGGTATCTGTCTCCATCACTCTCAACTAATACAGGATTGAAGTCCCCATATGAACCTGTCAGTTGATTTTTACGTATACCTTTACTATAAGCTTCTCCTCTAGTCATTTGAGGATTGTAAACTGGTTGTTTTCTATAAAATACAACTATGTCTTCATGTTTTCTTAGTGGCTGTATCTTCGCATTTAAGAAATTTGTTGGCTTAGATTTTTCCCAAACTATTTTATATTTATAATTTTTAGGATTTGAAAGCATCAATTGTGCTGTAAATAAACCTGAAGCTGTAAAAATCATAGCACCATTGTCTTTAACTATTCTATTATATTCTTTCCATAGTTCTTCCAGCGGAATTACACTATCCCATTTATTTTGTGTAGTACCATAAGGCAAGTCTACTAACAACATATCGATAGAATCATCAGGTATTTTTGACATAATTTCAAGAGAATCACCCTCTATAATATTATTAAGAAATTCTGTATATTCTAATTTATTAATACAAGTTTTACCCATTTTTAAACTCCAATACCTCTGATATATCACATTTAAAATATCTACAAATTCTACCAAGTATTTCCATACTCACATTCTCGTCACGTCCCATTTTAGCTATGGTATGAGGAGTTGTTTGTATGGCTTTTTGTAGGTCTAATTTATTCATCTTTTCATCTATTAATTTTTTCCATAATTTATCATAGGAAAATCCCATATTCCACCTCAAATTAATCTTCTACTTTATACAGTTTTTCTATAATATTATACCACAAATTGTAACTTAATCTTTACATATTTCTTAACTAGTTGATTAGCCTATTACGTAATTCTTACAGTATATTAAAAAAGCTGAAAGAAATGACATGTCATTTCTTTCAGCTCTTTTTTATAACTCTGTCTGTTACATATGAAAATCATTAGATAGTAAATAGACCTAATAAGGCACCAAAAGTAAGAGAAATTAAAGAAAGTACAAACAATCGTGGTGCACAGAATTTTAACATATCTTTAATTTCTACACCGGCCAAGCCGCACGCTAAGAATGTTGTTGCCGCATGCGGTGTTACTAATACGCCATAGTTTTTGGAAATCAACATAGCCATCGCCATATTATGTCCATCAATACCAAATTGTTGTCCTACGCTAATAGCGAGTGGTACAAGACCAAAGAAGTAGGAGTCAGTACCTAATAACATACCGATTGGCACACCAAAAATGCCGAAAACAGTTTGCAAATGACCACCAATAGCATCTGGCACTAAGCCGATTAACAAGGATGCCATGGATTTCATCATACCTGTTCCGTCTAAGACACCTAAGAAGATACCGGATGCCAATAGGATCATAGGCATAGTCAAGGCTGTATCTGCATGCATTTTAATCGCCTTAGATTGCGCTTTTGCCCCAGGGAAATTAATAATTAAAGCTATGGCCAACCCTAGCATAAATGCTCCATATAATGGCACTTTTGTAAAGCAAAGAAGGCCAATAACACCAAGGGTAATCAACAAGTTAATCCAGATTAACTTAGGTCGTTTCATAGCGTCAAATTCTGCTTGAGAATGACCTATATCACTATCCTCAACGGTGCTATCAAGTAAAGCAGCTTTACCAGTGGCATGTAGCCCAGCACCGCGACGTTTTTCAACCCATCCCATATAGGCCGCAAATAGAACGACAATCACAAGTCCTACGCCTTGTAATGGAATTAATTGTTGCCACAATGCATTTACATCTGCATTGAGTACCACACCTGTACGCGCTACAGGACCGCCCCATGGCACCAAGTTCATAATACTCATAGCTGCCCCTATAATAACTAGCAACGTAACTGGTCGAATATGTAACTTCTTATACACTGGCAACATGGCTGGAATGGTAATTAATAATGTAGAGGCTAAGGAACCATCCATATGCGCAATAACGGCAATCAAGGAAGTGGCAATCGTAACCGCCATAATATTATTGCCCGCTTTTTTGGATAGCCAATTAACCATAGGATCAAATAACCCTACATCCCCCATGAGAGCAAAGAATACGATTGAAAAGATAAATAATACCGCTGTAGACCAAGTTTTAGATACGCCAGCTTTCACGAACGCAAAGATTTCGTGTGGTCCAAAACCTACAATCACAGCCGCTACAATAGGCACAATAACAAAAATAGGAACAGGATTTGTTTTTGATTGAATCAACGCCCAAACGATGGTTACAATCATCAAAATTCCCATTACACCAAGAAGTGTTTCTCCATACATAAGCAAATCCTCCATGTATATAATAACAAAAAGTGGGTTCTAACTTATAACAATGTGCTCATTGGTAACAACACAGAGAAAATAATAATTATACATACAAGTACATGACTTACTAACACTCATTCGTTATACTTAGAAAACTAACTATAACATACTATTGATATCGAGCCGATACCATATCTATTAATATGGCACGACTCGATGTTCTATACCGATATAACTATTATTACCATACTGTATTAACTACTACAGCTGTATGATAGCTTATCAATCAAATGCTCTCTAGTCTATTCCAGTAACCATGTACTCATGCGTACTATACTAATGGTTTGCGAACCACGTCAATCACAGAGCCGTCACGATATTCTACGACAGCTACAATATCTTCATCTTTATCGGATACGGTAACTGATTCTGGTTTGCCGACTAAATCAAAAGCAATTTGTTGTAATTCTTCAATTGTGTAAATTGGCAAGTTACTATCTCTTAAGGCATCGATTAAATCTTTGCGATTTGGATTGATAGCAATGCCTCGTTCTGTAACAATCACATCTACAGACGTACCTGGTGTGATAATGGTTTGTACGCGATCTAAAATCATTGGCAATCGACCACGTACTAATGGACATGTAATGACAGTGCATTTAGCGCCTGCTGCTGTATCACTATGGCCGCCAGAAGCACCCATCAACACGCCATTTGAGTCCGTCATGCAGTTGACATTGAAATCAACATCTACTTCTGTAGCACCCAAGAATACTACGTCAAGATAATTTGTCATGCAATCAGTCCAAGGATTAGCATACATGGACGCACTCATTTCAATATGATTAGGATTTGTATGTAATGAAGCTGCCGCTGTTGTATCAAATGTTTGTGTATCATAGACTGCATCGATTAAATTATCTTCTAACATGCCTGCCAAGATACCAGTAGCACCGCCAATACCAAAGCCAGCTTTGATACCTTTCGCTTTCAATTTTTCACCGATGAACTTAGCCACTGTCAATGGAGCACCGCCAGCGCCTAATTGGAATGCAAAGCCTTCTTTAATAATCCCTGCTTCATCTAAAAAGGCTGCCGCCATTTCAGCGATTTTAATTTGTATTGGGTTTTTAGTAAATCCTACTGCCCCTGACGCAATGCCTTCTGGGTCCCCAATGGATTCTACTTCTACGATATAATCTACATCGGTTTGTGGTACAGAGTAAGGATATACATAATCTACTAAATTATCAGTAATAGCCACGGTTACATCTGCATAATGTGAATCTACCATAGCATAGCCTAAGGCACCACATGCTGATTTACCTTCAGAACCAGTAAAATTACCGCGACGGTCACAAGTAGGAGCCCCCATAAATGCTACGTCAATATGAACTTCTCCAGATTCAATAGCTCTTGCACGGCCACCATGAGAACGAATGACTACAGGACGTTTTAATACGCCTGGATTGTTAGTAAGAAATTTACCAAGGGCAGAACGCAAGCCTGATGTTTCAATGGCTGTAACGGTACCATCTTTAATCATATCCACTAAGAAGTCATGGCAAGGGCTTAAGGAGCTAGATGCAACGGTAATGTCTTTAATGCCTTTCGCTTGAATGCGTTCCATCACCATTTGGCATATATAGTCGCCATTACGTAAATGATGGTGAAAGGACACTGTCATACCATCTTTTAAGCCTGCTTTTTCAATTGCTTCATCAATGGAAGCTACAATTTTATTAGGCTGTTGTCCATACGCACGTACTGTACGGCCTACACGATGTGTGTTTGGTGTAATCGCAAATTCGCCTTGATATACTTCTTTGCCGCTAAGGTACGGCAAGTTTGTTGGGATGTCACGACCTGCTTTATTTAACATTAATTTCAGCTCCTTCATCTACTTCTACTTTAATACCTGCTGCCCGTGCTTTATCAATAATGCGTTGTGCACGGACTACGATAGGTCCATCAATCATTTTTCCGTCTACTGCAATAACGCCTAAATTATTTTTCAATGCATTCGCATAGCTATTCAACACTTTAACAGAATGAGCAATTTCTTTTTCATCTGGTGTAAATACTTGATGAGCCAATTTAATTTGGCTAGGATGAATACACGATTTTCCATCAAAGCCAAGGGCTTTAATATAGGTTACTTCTTCTACAAAGCCTTCAGGATCTTTCACATCAGAGAAGACTGTATCTACGCAACGGATACCCGCTTCACGGGCAGCCAATAAAATCGATTGACGTGCAAACGCCAATTCTACGGCTGGTTTCGATTTACCAGTACGAAGATCAGCGCGATAATCTTCTGCACCAAGAGCAATGCCTACCACGCGAGGGCCATGGCAAATTTCTCGCACATTATACAAACCTTTTACGGATTCAATGGCAACGATGATATTAATAGTGCCTTCTTCCCATCCATTTTCTTTTTCTACTTCTTCAATCTTACGAGCTACTAATTCCACTTCTGATACGTCTTCTGTTTTTGGTAAGCGAATCAAATCAGGTTTAGCAGGAATAATTACTTCCATATCTTTAATACCATATGGTGTTTGTGTAGGATGATTGATACGAACCACTGTTTCTGCACGGAATTTCATAGACTTTAATGCTTCTGCGGTCATTAATCGAGCCGTATCTTTTTCTGTAACAGGAATGGAGTCTTCTATATCAAACATCAAACTATCTGAACCGTGAATATCCGCACTGTTAATCATTTTAGGTGAATTGCCCGGTACGAACATCATCGACCGAGAAATACGAGCTTTTGCTGCTTCTGTTAATGCACTCATTATTCTTGGCTCCCCCTTTCTAAGGCACCCATAACACGGGCTTTAATCGCATAGTCCCAAGCTGCTTTATCATCACAAATTACTTTCACACCGTCAAAGCCCTGTTCTTTCACTGTGTTAATAATCAATTCTTCAATATGTTTGCCATATTGACGCATCACTTTTGAAGTTAATTCCACTTCAATACCTGCACTAATTGGTTCCACTGTAACGAGAACATCTTGCTTTTCATCAAAACCAGCCGTAGCAGTTTTCACTAAATGCTTCATAGTATATCCTTTCTTAGGTACATCTGAAAGTTACTACATCGTAGTAACTTTCCCTACAACATAAAATACAATAGGTCTATAAAAAACATTGTGCAATGTCTTTACCTTGTTAACCGATATAGCCTGTAAGGGACCACCATAACGGGCTAATCGTAAAATCAATAATCAAATACACAATAACCAGTAACGCTCCCACAGTCCACCAAGTTTTTACGGTGTTATATCCAGCGGAGAAAATAATTGGTCCTGGGGACGCGCCATAATGTGTTAAGGAACCGCCAAACGCATTCGTCGTCAACATTAATAAGCCGAATAGCGCAGGATCTACGCCTGTCGCCTTACCCACTGTCAAGAATACGGGCATCATAGATGCGATGTAGGCTGTACTGGAGGCAAATAAATACCGAATAGCGCAGCTGATAACCGCCAATATAACTGCCACCATAAGTGGGGAAAGATCGAATGCCATATGACTTTCCATGAATATAGCCAACCAGTCAAAGAATTTCGCTTTTGATAAGGCTGTCGAAATACCGAGTAAGCCACCGAACCAAATGAATGTGTTCCACACCGCTTTGGTTTCCACAATATCATTCCATGTAATAATCTTAGTCAATAAGGTGAATGCCATCGCTACCAGTGCTACTGCAGTGGCATCTACGGCAATACCGATAGATGGCAAGGCCCAACCGATAAGGGCTAAAATGAAAATTACGCAGAGGATCTTTTCACTGGTCTTCATATCACCTAGTTCCGCTAACCCCTTAGCGGCTAACGCTTTATTATCAATGGTTGTCACTGTAGGTCGATCCACATAGTACGCAATCAACGGTGTGATGATTAGCATTAACAAACCAGGAACGATCATGGCTAAGGCCCATTCACCCCACGTCAATGAGATGCCTAAAATTTTATTCACAAAGTCTAAGGCAAGTAGATTGGGCGCCATGGCGGTCATGAAAATAAAGGATGTTATTTTTGTAACAAAATAACCATTCATCAAAATATAGGAACCACCTTTACGGGCTGTTTCACCAGGAAATGAGTGAATGGATTCTGCAATGGATAAGTTGATCGGGTATACAATACCTGCTGCACGAGCCGTATTCGATGGTGTAGCTGGAGAAAGTATAAAATCAATCAATGCCGTTACATATCCCAAGCGCAATACGCTACTACCAAATAGACTTACTAAATGGTACGCCAATCGATGTCCCAGTCCCGTCTTACCAAACGCAACACTTAGCGAAAAGGCTGCAATAATCATCCATAAGGATGTGGAGCCATAGCCAGCCAATAATATTTTGGCATTATCCATAAAAATAGAAGATGCGGCAATAATGGCTAAAAATATAATCTGTACGGAATAGGGTTTTAACATAAGCCCCACAATCGCTGATAAATAAAAACCTAATAAGCGCCAACCTTCTTGACTCAACCCGTCTGGGGCCCCTGAAAACCATGTATATAATGGAATGGCTATCATGATAGCTAATTTCCAAATTTTGTTATTCATACAAATCCCTTCTATCGACTTACTACTCTGTATATATTCCACCTAGAATCTATACCATACAAAACTACACAACATATCTATTCCTATACACTAAGTCTATAACAATATCCTTATAATATGTGTATATGGAATACATATCATTCCATACATTCATTATATATGGTCTAGTAGAAGAAGAAAAATAGAAGCCTCTTATAGGGGGGTATAAAACTTTTATACCTATTGAACCACAACTACGTAACTCTTGTTACTTAACAAAAAAAGTTCACGTCTATATAATACATAGACATGAACTTTCATTATCCATATAAGGACACTCATTCTTTGTAAAAGAACGATGTGTCTACTACTTCGTGTTCCTTATAATACGCTGTCACAAATTCTATAAAAATTTTAGCAGCTGATAAATTTAATATGCTTTCATTATAAAACATCTTTGTGGTTCTTGTCACGAAATTTCCCTGTTTATCACATACGGGGCGCACCACAATATCTCGATCCTTGCAAGAGCCAAGACCCATATACGTAAGGATTGACCAGCCTAGTCCTTCCCGTACAAAGTGGCGACAGGTTACCATGGAATTCACTTCCATCCCTAATGTTAACATTTGTGGAATATGTTCTCCACACCAAGTTTCAATCACATTGGCTACGGTTGGATCTGTTTGATACCGAATAAATGGAATGTCCCCTAATTCGTGAAATGGAACGGGGTCTTTATAGACCACACAGTATGGCTCCTCTAATAAGGTAGTAGCTTGACCTACCCCATTATAGTCACCTCGTGCAAAGGCAATCATGCATTCACCCGAATTAAAAGATTTAATCGCTTGGTGGCTAAATCCTGTTTTTACATGCACCGTAATGTCTGGATACTGTTCCCTAAACAGTCGTAACAAGTGCGGCAATTCATAATCAGCAAAATTAATGGAAGAGGAAATTTTTAAGGTGCCACTAATTTTGCCCGATACGGAGCTTAATTTTTGTCGCAACGACTCTTGTTCGCCTAGCATGTGGCGGCAATATTCATAAAACACTTCGCCCTCTGGCGTAAGGATAATCCCTTCATTGGTTCGCAATAATAAAGATATATCTAACTCACGTTCCATATGACGCAATCGATAGCTAAGAGCCGGTTGCGATATAAACAATTTACCAGCTGCTTTCGTAATATTCCCTTCTTCAACTACCGTAGTAAACGTTTTCCATTCTCTTTCATCCATAGATTGCTCCTATCTATCGGCATACACGATGCCTTATACACCAACACATCTATGTTAACGGGCATTAACGGTTCCTTCAAATACTTTTCCCCGTACGCCATCAACAGTAACAATTTGACCATCCTCCAACACGCGTTCTGCCTCTTTTGCTCCCAAAATAACTGGTATGCCTAAGTTAATACCTATAATGGCTCCATCCGATGTAAATCCATCTTCTACCGTAATTAAGGCACCTGCCTGTTTTGCTAATGCCATATAGTTAGGCTCCATAGTTCCTATAACAAGGATATCCCCTGGTTGAAAGTGTTCATGACTTTCATGGCGACTGGCTATGTATATACGCCCCGTAGCAGACGTATTGCCAAGGCTATTACTATCAATTAACACATTGCCCGCCACGTGTACGCGAATCATATTCGTTGTGCCATGTGAACCAGATTGTACACCGGCTGTAACGACGACTAAGTCGCCAGAAGAAATACAATTATCCGCTAAAGCTTGGTGTATGGACTGGGTTACCATGTCGTCAGAATTAGTACACGCTGGTCCTTTAATCGCCTGAACGCCCCAATACAGTTGCATTCGTCGAATCGTAGCCGTATGAGGTGTTACCGCTACCACTTGACAGCTAGGCCGATGGCATGCCACGCCAATTGCCGTAGCTCCCGTTTCTGTACAGGTAATAATCGCACTGGCCCCTAAGTTGTTAGCCACGTCTACACTGGCCGCGCAAATTGATTCCGTCGTATTCATGGAGCCTGTTCTAATTTGCCGCCCCGCATTGTCATAAATGCTCGCTTGTTCTGTCACTTCTGCAATACGTGTCATCGTTTGTACCGCTTCCACAGGATAGGTACCATTTGCCGTTTCCCCACTCAGCATAATAGCATCTGTACCATCTAAAATCGCATTCGCCACATCGCTCGCTTCCGCTCGTGTCGGTCTAGGTTGGTGAATCATAGATTCTAACATCTGCGTTGCCGTAATGACCACTTTCCCCGCTTCATTGCATTTTCTAATAATCATTTTCTGCAATACAGGCACTTCTTCCGCTGGAATTTCCACGCCTAAATCGCCACGAGCTACCATTACGCCGTCCGCCATTTTTAAAATATCATCGAAGTTTTTAAGTCCTTCTGCATTTTCAATTTTTGCAATAATTTTTATGTCGTTTCCCTTGCCTTCGCTTTCTAAGATGCGACGAATGGCCACCACATCTTCACCGCGTTGTATAAAAGAAGCGGCGATGTAATCCACATGCTGTTGGCAGCCAAATCGTAAGTCTGCTTCATCCTGAGCGGATACGGCTGGCAAATGTAATGGCACTCCTGGCACCGCCACACGCTTACGATCGCCAATTTCTCCACTGTTATTCACATAGGTCACAATATCTGTATCGGTAATTTCTACCACCGATACCTCCACAAGTCCATCGGCTAACAAAATGCGATCTCCTATGGATACATCATGAATAAGGCCCGCATAACTAACGGTGCTACGTTCTTGATTCCCCATAACCGCTTGCGTCGTCAATGTAAACGTTTGTCCTGCTTGTAAATATACTGTTCCCTTTTCAAATAGACCTAGTCGTACTTCTGGTCCTTTCGTATCCAACATCAATGCCACTGGTTGCCGCACAATAAGTGCTGCATCACGCACCATATTCATTCGTTCTTCTTGCTGTTCATGCGTACCATGAGAAAAATTAAACCGCGCCACATTCATGCCAGATTTCAACATGTTTTCTAATATACCCGGTTGGTCGGTACCTGGGCCTATGGTACATACAATTTTAGTTCGCTTATTCATACTATACCTCTATAGGCATACACATTCCATCTCTATTACATAATAGAAATCACTGGTGGAATCAGGTATTACCTTTACTAAACCATTAATAAAACTCTATACAATCTTCACCTAAGATGGTCACTAACTGATGGCAAATCTCGTCTGTCGGTGTAAAGTAAAAACTTGGATGCAACGGAATAGATTTACATTGCTTCTCTAAATAAAAGCTAACCGGTACATTGCCCGTCGCCTTCGTAAGTAATGTTTTTAATTGTTGGCTCACTTCTGGTGTATCACACTCTATAGGAATATGAATCACCATCCGTCGCACTGTATGATAATTAACTTTCAAAGGCATGACGGACTCAGCGATGATTTGAACGCCTTTTTCATCTGCATCAACACGACCTTTAATTTTAACAATCATATCTACTGCTATATACGGTTGTGCTTTTTGATAGGTTTGTGGAAACAAAACTACATCACTAGCGCCAGTAAAATCTTCCAACCGCACGATGGACATCAACTCATTGCGTCGTGTCATGCGATCTGTTTTACCAGCAATCAAACCTCCCACTGTCACTTGCTTGCCATCATAGGCTTCTGGATTATCTCGCAAGCGCCCCAATTCAAACAAGGACGATAATTCATTGGCATAGCTACTTAACGGATGTCCCGTAATATAGAATCCTGTATATTCTTTTTCATCCTTTAACTTTTCCTCTTCCGATAAATCCTCTATATGAGGCGTCTTAATATAATCTATATCTTCTTCTAACCCACCAAACAAATTCATCGTTCCTAAGGCTTGATCTTTTTGTTGTTTACTGCCCACAGCCTGAGCCGCTTCATACATATGCAACAACTGATTGCGATTTTCCCCAAAGCTATCCATAGCACCACAGCGAATTAAACTTTCTAATAACCGTTTATTCACCACTTTCGCATTCACCCGTTTACAAAAATCAAGAAGTGACACATATTGTCCCGCTCTTTGGCGCTCTACAATAAGCTGATCAATGGCATTATCCCCTACATTTTTAATGCCCCCTAATCCAAAGCGAATCGCCTTATCTTGCACCACAAATCCATGTTCACTGTAATTCACATCGGGACCCAATACAGTGACATCATGTTTCTTACATTCATTAATATAATAGGTAAGTTTATCCATGTTCGTCATAAAGCTCGTCATGGTAGCTGCCATAAATTCAGGGAAATAATGTGCTTTTAAATAAGCCGTCTGATAGGCAATATACGCATAGGCAGCACTATGTGATTTATTAAATCCATACCCTGCAAAATACACGAGCAAATCAAACACTTCATTAGCAATGGCATCGTCAATCTGATTCTTACGGGTGCCGGCGATAAAAGATTCGCGCTGTGCTTTTAAGACAGATTCTTTTTTCTTACCCATAGCACGACGCAATAAATCAGCTTGCCCCAGTGAAAAGCCACCCATAACAGAGGCAATTTGCATAACTTGTTCTTGATACAAAATAACACCGAATGTATCTTTTAAAATAGGCTCTAACAAAGGATGCAAATAGGTTACTTCGCGCTGTCCATGACGACTTTTAATAAAATCATCTACCATGCCACTGCCCAATGGACCTGGCCGATATAGGGCCACAAGGGGGATTAAATCTTCAAAATGTTCTGGTCCTAAGGCCATTACGAGTTTTGTAATCCCCTCTGACTCTAGTTGAAATACCCCTGCCGTATCGCCACGACTTAAAATTTCACACGCCTTTTTATCATCAAGAGGAATGCGATTTATATCAATCGTAAGGCCGCGATTTTTTTGAATGAGTGCCAATGCATCCTCTATAACTGTCAACGTGCGCAAGCCTAAAAAGTCCATTTTTAACAAGCCTAACTCTTCAATATTATCCTTGTCATATTGCGTCACAAATCCTTCTTCATTAGCATTTTGCACAGGCACGTGATCGTCTAAAGGATCTGCAGAAATCACGATGCCTGCTGCATGGGTTGACGTATTACGAGCAATGCCTTCTAGCTTTAGGCAAAAATTAATAAGTTCCTGTACAGCCCTATCACTTTCATAGAGCACTTTTAATTCTTTACTTTTCAAAGCCTTTTCTAAGGTGATGCCGAGTTCGTTGGGAATCATCTTAGCAATGCGGTTTACCTCGGCTAATGGCATGTCTAAGACGCGACCCACATCGCGAATAACCGCCCGTGCCGCCTCTGTACCGAACGTAATAATTTGCGATACCCGTTCTTGTCCATATTTAGCGGTTACATAGCGAATCACATCGTCACGCCGTTCATAGCAAAAGTCCATATCAATATCGGGCATGCTCACCCGTTCAGGGTTCAAAAATCGTTCGAACAAAAGATTGTATCGCAACGGGTCTAATCCAGTAATTCCCAACAGATAGGCCACTACAGAACCAGCGGCACTACCACGACCAGGACCGACTGGGATATGATGATCCCGAGAATATTTCACGTAGTCCCACACGATAAGAAAATAATCATCAAAGCCCATATCTCCAATAATACGCAGCTCATAATCAAGGCGCTCCATCAATTCTTCTGTCGTGCTTTCATAGCGATGAGGAATCATGGACTCGCATAGTTTTCGCAAATAACTATGTGCCGTTTCTCCTTCTGGCACATCGTAATGGGGCAAATGATGTTCATCGAAGGAAAATGTCACGTTACACCGCTCAGCAATGCATAACGTAGTATCCAAGGCCTGGGGAACATGCGAAAACAGTTCCGCCATTTCATCGCCCGTTTTCATATAAAATTCGTCATTGGGAAATTTCATGCGATCCACATCAGCTCGCTTGGCGCCTGTCGATATGCACACCTTAATATCTTGTGCATCCGCATCATCACGATTCACATAGTGAAAGTCATTGGAGCAAACTAGACCCACCCCATACTCTTTGCTTAACTGGATCAATGCCTCTTGTACAGTTAGTTCTTCTGGAATACCGTGATTTTGAATTTCTAAGAAAAAGTTATCCTTGCCGAACACATCAATATACCATTCTATGGTACGCTTCGCCGCATCCATATTGTCTTGCAAAATATATTGAGGAATTTCTCCTTGTATACAAGCACTCAACGCAATAAGGCCTTTACTATGCTGTGCAATCAAGTCATGATCCGCTCGTGGCTTAAAATAGTACCCTTCTGTAGAGGCTTTGGAAACAATTTTAACTAAATTGCGATAGCCTTCCATCGTTTCCGCTAACAACACCAAATGCTTAAGTCGTTCTCTCCGTCGCCCTTCTGGTTTATCGAAGCGACTCTCAGCCGTCACATAGATTTCACAACCAATGATTGGTTTAATACCTGCGGCTACGGCTTGTTTATAAAAGTAAATGGCTGCATACATATTCCCATGGTCAGTAATAGCTACTGCAGGCATATTGCATTCTTTTGCTTTACTGATGACATCTGGTAAGCGCGAAATGCCATCAAGCAAACTAAATTCAGTATGTCCATGAAGATGTACAAATGGTCGCATAGTATGTCCGCCTTTCTCACATAATAATCCAACTGTATTATACCATATATATGGATAATCGTTACGAATCTAACTAGTAGATTTTGTTTGTTAGTCCCATCGCTGCCACTAGTAACAGTCGATTATCTATGGTGTGACGGGTGAAAGTAAGTGCGCATCTGTGCCTTACGCATGCGCCAATCTGGCAAGATGCTTTCTACTACGGCATGAAACGCTGGAGAATGATTGGGATGAATAAAATGGGCATATTCATGAACCATAACATATTCAATAAATGACTCTGGCCCATGAAGCAAGGTCAAATTCATTTTAATGATGCCTTTGCTCGGCATACACGATCCCCAGCGGCTACGCATGCGTTGCTCTTTAATCTGAGCCAAAGGCACATCATAAGAGGCCGCTAAAAATCGTTCTTGTACCAGGTTAGACCATCGAACAAAGAGGGCATGACCCCACGTTTTTAAAAATTTTTCGCCCATCGCCTGTCGTTCTTCACAGGTTGCCTCTGGTAAAGCATACAAAGTAAGCGTCGATTGTCCATCGTACACCATCCGTGATTGTCGTTTACTAGGAGCCCTATTCACCACTAGAGAAACGGGACGGCCTAGCAAAATGATGTCTTCCCCTTCTGTATAGGAAGGCCTAAAGCGTCTATCATCCGCTTGTCGCAAGCGCCACTCTTTTCTAGCTCGCTCAATAAACGATAGATGAGATACTACAAAATCATCGATTTGTTCTATCGGTACAGACCGTGGCGCCGACACACGCACCGAACCATCCGCAAGCACTCGTAAATTAATACGTTTTACAGGCTTTCTCGTCAGCTCATAGGAAAGGCATTCCCCATCCTCTTCGATTACCCGTTCCAAAGTCGTTACTGCTGGTGATGGCTGACTTACGCCGCCTATAAAAGGCAATCTTCTTATCCTATCCCATAGTCTATTCATCATTCATCCTCTACTACTCTACCCATCGTAGATGTATACTACCATACACCTATGCACCCTAAATATATACATCCCATATATACTAATATGCTACGTATCACTTCATGTATATTCATCATATCACATTCGTCTAGCATACCCTAGGCTCACTACTATTTTCCATACAATCATCCTAATCGATGTATCCAAGCGCACTTGCTAACTCACCCATTACTAGCACAAAAGCCTCCTTATCACACCAAAGTATGACAAGGAGGCCTACGTCTATGTATGCATGCGTAGTAAGAGCTGTGACAACTTACTACATGATGCTACAAGTATAACCATTATTTTGCATTCTTAGCCGCTTTTGCACGAGCCGATCTATCTAGAATTGCTTTGCGCAAACGAATGGATTTTGGTGTAATTTCAACCAATTCATCATCATTAACCCATTCTAATGCTTGTTCCAAACTCAAAATACGAGGTGGTGTTAAACGAACCGCTTCATCAGAAGAACTAGAGCGCATATTCGTAACATGTTTTTTCTTACATGGGTTGACTTCCATATCTAATTCACGAGAATTTTCACCGATAACTTGACCAGCATATACATTTTCATTGGCCCCTAAGAATAAAACGCCTCGATCCTGTACAGAGTTTAAACCGTATGGAGTCGTTTCCCCAGTTTCAAATGCCACAAGTGCACCACGAGTACGACCAGGAATATCACCTTTGTATGGTGCATATCCATGGAACACATGGTTCATAATACCAGTCCCTTTTGTATTGGTTAAGAATTGTGATCTAAAGCCAATCAAGCCACGAGCAGGAATAACAAATTCCATGCGCAAATAGCCAGCTAATTCAACCATATTGATAAGTTCCGCTTTACGAACCCCTAAGGATTCCATAACTGTACCCATAAATTCTTGTGGCACATCAATTGTTAAATATTCTAATGGTTCACACATTTGATCCTGAATGCGTTTGAAAATTACTTTTGGTTTCCCTACTTGCAATTCATAGCCTTCACGACGCATTGTTTCAATTAATACGGCCAAATGTAATTCTCCACGACCAGATACTTTAAAAGCATCCGCCGAGTCAGTATCTTCTACTTTCATAGACACATTCGTTTGAATTTCTCGATACAAGCGATCGCGTAAATGACGACTTGTGACAAATTCACCTTCACGACCTGCAAAAGGAGAGTTATTAACCATAAACATCATGGATAATGTTGGTTCATCAATAGTAATGGTTGGCAACGCTTCTGGATTTTCTGCATCCGCCACTGTTTCACCAATATTAATATCTTCAATGCCGATGAAAGCAATAATATCGCCTACTGTTGCTTCTTCAGTTTCTACGCGATTTAACCCATTATAGGTGTACACACGACCAATTTTAGCTCTCCGTGTGTCTTCCCCATTCATAACAACCACTGGTTGATTTGGTCTCATTTTACCGCGAACAATACGACCTACTGCGATTTTACCTACATATTCATCATAGTCTAAGGTAGTTACCATAAATTGTAATGGCCCATCTGCATCAGCTTCTGGTGCTGGAATTTCATCAATTAATACCTTAAACAATGGTGTTAAATCTGTAGCTTCATCGTCCATATTCGTTTTGGCAATACCTGCACGAGCCGATGCATAAACTACAGGGAAATCAAGTTGATCATCATTCGCTTCTAATTCCATAAACAACTCAAGCACTTCATCTTCCACATCATGCACACGTTGATCTGGACGGTCAATTTTATTGATAACCACAATTGGTTTCAATCCTTGTTCTAAGGCTTTACGCAATACATATTTAGTTTGTGGCATAGGGCCTTCATAGGCATCCACCAATAACAATACGCCATCAACCATATTCAATACGCGTTCTACTTCGCCGCCAAAATCAGCATGGCCTGGGGTATCTACAATATTAATTTTAATGCCATCATGCATGACAGCCGTATTTTTAGAAAGAATGGTAATCCCTCTTTCTCGTTCCAAATCATTAGAATCCATCACACGTTCTGCAACTTTTTCATTGTCTCGGAAAATATGGCTTTGTTTCAACATGGCATCCACCAACGTTGTTTTACCGTGGTCAACGTGAGCAATAATAGCGACATTACGAAGATCTTCGCGAATCATAAATATCCTCCCTTACAGGTAATGTAAATTTATATGGGGTTCTCATATACTAAAATAAAGTGTCCATAGCAATGAACACTTTATTTTACCACATATTATAAAACTATGCCACCTATTTATCGACTTTCCTAGTAAGCATGAAATCATCACACCCTACGCATTGGTCTGATACTACATAAACGTGCCTACCATCACTTCACATAGACAGATGCTACCGCATAAATCTCTAACGTCCATCGTCTAATAATGTCTACCAACTAGCACCATCTATTTATCAATGCCTAGTAACCGCACCTCTGGTTCTAATTGCACACCGTGCGCTTCATAGACTTTATCCTGAATTTGTCCAATCAATGTCAATACATCGCATGCAGATGCATGGCCTTTGTTGATAACAAAACCCGCATGTTTTTCAGAAACTTGTGCATCGCCTACTGACAAGCCTTTCAGACCCGTTTCTTCAATCAAGGTCCCTGCAAAATAGCCTTCTGGTCGTTTGAAAGTAGATCCTGCACTAGCATATTCCAATGGTTGCTTGGATTCACGACGCCTTGTTAAATCCTCCATAAGTGCTTGTATCTCACGCGCATCGCCTGTTTCTAATGTCATTTCCACTTGGGCAATCACTTCTCCCGTATGTTGAAAAACACTATGGCGGTAAGCGAAATCAAATTCACCAGTTGTATATTTTCTACAAGCCCCTTTTGCGTCAACTGTCCATACGGCAGTGACGACACGACTCATTTCACTAATGTAAGCGCCTGCATTCATAAATACAGCACCACCCAAGCTGCCAGGGATACCTACGGCAAACTCAAGACCTGTTAGGGAATTCGCTAAGGCAAATTCAGATACTTCTTTTAACAAAAAGCCTGACCCCATAGTCATAACGCCCTCTTTACAAGATTTAACGGTCGTCATACGCGCTAGGCTCACCACAGCGCCACGTATGCCACCATCACGGACAAGCACATTGGAACCTAGGCCCAATATAGTCAGTAGTATTTGATAGCGGTCTATCATTTGCATGACAAAGCTCAGTTCCTCAATCGTACGAGGTGTAACGAATACATCTACTGGTCCACCGATTTTAAAGGTCGTATGATCTGCTAGTGGCTCTTTTTCACGTACCAGTTCCGCAGGCAATTTACTAGCAACTGCTTGTATAAAATCCTTAATGTTTTGGTTGTTCATCGCCATGATCAAGAATCTTCATTCCTTCCGTAATTGGTGCGCTAATGATGCGATAAATGTCATTGGAAATTTGGCTCCATCGAACATGTGCTTGCAAATAGGCTTGTGCCGCTTCATTCGCTTGAATCATAGGCATTAAATCCTCTTGCTTTTTCAACAATTCTGCTTCATTCGGCGCCTTCGCCAATTTAGCATATTCCCATTCCATTTGTTGGGCCATGAAAGTCCGTACTAGCCCAGTAGCAGTTGCATCGCCTTCTACTCGTTGTTGTGCTTCCATTAACGCTTTGTACTCTTCACTATCTCGCATAGCTTTTGCTAGGTCATTTGCTTTATCGTAATTCATATGTTCCTCCTACTACAATACTCACTGTCATAGCCTATACATCTCTATATAGACTATCATATCTTGTATATATCTATTTTATCTTTTTTAAATCGGGATACCCCAATTGACGCATAGCTTCATAAGAAACAATTGCCACTGCATTAGAAAGATTCAAGCATCGTGCTTCCTCTTTCATAGGAATGCGAATACTCGTTTCCTCATGCGCTTTAAGTAGTTCTTCTGGTAATCCTTTCGTTTCCTTTCCAAACACAAGCATATCGCCCATTTTATACTGCACATCACTATGCACATGCTTTGCCTTAGAAGATGTAAAATAAAATGTCCTATCTGGATAGGCATCAAACACTTCTTCTAAATTTTCATGAATACGAATATCCACTAAATGCCAATAATCAAGGCCTGCCCGTTTCAGATATTTATCCTCAATGGAAAACCCTAATGGCTTGACCAAGTGCAACGTCATGTGATTGGCGGCACACAATCGTACAATATTCCCCGTATTTCCGGGAATTTCTGGTTCTACTAATACTATTTCCATATATCTATCCTTTATCCTATATGATGAGTTCATTGTACTACAAAAGACGTATTCTCTCAATATCCTAGATATCATAGTCTAATCGTCACGTTCGATGGATATCTGTACCGTGATGTATACTACATCTAAACTTATAACTTTCTATCCATAGAGCGCACTCTGTTACACCATTTTAAGCGCTTCTACCTATGTATGTTTCTATCTACCGCTTCACGCCGTATAAAATGTCCACTCTTGCCACCATCTTTTTCTACCAAGTAAATGGGGCCTATCACCATACCTTTATCGACAGCTTTACACATATCATAGATCGTTAACAGTCCTACATGAACCGCCGTGAGTGCTTCCATTTCAACGCCCGTTTGCCCTCTCGTCTCAACCATAGCCGTAACCTGTATCTGCCATGTATCAGGTACTAGCTGGCAATGTACGTCTACCTTCGTCAATGCCAACGGATGGCATAAGGGAATCAACTGACTCGTTTGTTTAGCCCCCATAATCGCCGCCAATTGTGCTACGGATAAAACGTCGCCCTTTTTCATGGTCCCTTGCTTTATTCGTTCATAAATTGTTTCATTCACCGTAATAAATCCTTCTGCTACCGCCATGCGATCCGTGATTGCCTTATGGCCCACATCAACCATGCGTGCATTACCGTCTTTATCAAAATGTGTCAATTCCATACTGTACCTCTATTCTAATCATCACCACATGTGATATACTTATCTAAATATCCTATGTAACTATAGTCTATAAAATTTATTATACCAGATAGGATTTTACCTATCTATCTAGAATATAATATACATAGGCACTAACCGTATGGTTGCTATCACCATACACTAGGGATTCAATGACGTGGGAGGTATAAGTATGTCTAATCAATTAACGTATTTCGGTCATGCCTGTTTCATGTTAACACATGATACTACATCTATCATATTTGATCCATTTTTAACCGGCAACACGTGGGATACTGCTCGTCCTGAAGATATTTCATGCCAATATATTTTTATATCTCATGGTCACGACGATCATTACGGCGATACGAATACCATTGCCAAAGCGAATGACGCGCTAGTGATTTCTACTGCTGAAGTAGCCAAAAAAGCGGCCGATGCTGGTTGTCGCACCCACGCCATGCATTTAGGAGGCAAATATAATTTTGACTTTGGATCCATTCGCCTCGTGCCAGCATTCCATGGTTCTGGCGTTCCTGGTGGTCACGCTTGTGGTTGTCTTGTAGAATTCTACGATACTCGACTCTATTTTGCTGGCGATACAGCCCTATTTAGCGATATGAAATTACTAAATCGATTTGGCGAAATCGACTATGCCCTATTGCCAATCGGCGATAATTATACGATGGGTATTGAAGATGCGGCACTTGCAGCCTCCTGGGTCAACGCGAATGTAACAATTCCAATTCACTACAAAACATGGCCCGTAATTGATAAAGAACCTGCGGTGTATACAGCACTGATTGAAAGCAAGTATAACAAGGCGGGGCTCGTAGTGGAACCAGGATCTACCATTGAATTAGGCTAATAGGCCCTACACTGACTAGATTTAGTTATCTAGTGTACGCATCATGATAGATACACCCAACCTATCACATAAAAGAGAAGTTTCTCATCCTATGCTAGCGAGAAACTTCTCTTTTTTATGCTCACGTCTATTTAACTTTACACCGATCAAACTTTGAAAAAATGACCTCTAATTCTTTCATCAATAGTTGTTTTTGTGATTCTTTCAATACATATACTTCACCTTTAAAAGCAATATGTTTACTTTTAACCACGGCATATAAATCACAAGGCGGTAAATCGCCATCGGTAGTGATGCCAATTAAATCATCTAAGGACACATTGTAATATTTAGCCAATTGATATAAGGTGTCTACGTCTGGTTCACGGTATCCCGTTTCATAGTTAGACAGAGCCGCATTACTAATCCCGATATTTTTAGATACTTTAATTTGACTTTGTCCTATACGCAATCGTGCTTGTTTTAAATTTTTATGCAATTGCATAGCTACTACCCCCATAGTTACTCCATCAACGACCTACTCATCTATGTATATAGTCTATCTGGTTTTCACGTGCTACCAATGGGTCCATGCATCTCTAACACGTTCTTCATGACGGATACTAACTATCCATCATGGTCCACTATAATCTAGCCCCTCATAGCTCTAATTGAAAATCCATCTAGCTAGGGTATACTTATAATTTGATACACCTACTACATATGTCGACTAAGAAGATTATTGCTAGATTCGTATTGGCCTAGTACTACGACGTGTAAGCATTTCGCACCCATCTGACACCAATCAATTACTATATACATACGTATTACAGACTTCCCTATTTGTATAAAGCAATCATCGTACATTTCCTATAAACTATTACATGTTCTTCTCTTGTACTATGGCGCAGAAAGCCTCCTTAGCAATTTGAATGGTGGTCTTAATATCTGACTCACGATGCGATAGGGACATGAAATTACTTTCAAATTGGCTTGGTGCATAATAAATGCCATGTGACAAATTATAGTGGAAAAATTGTTTAAATTGTTCCATGTTACATGCATTCGCCTCTTCAAAATTAGTGACTGGTACCTCTGAGAAAAATAGGGTAAACATGGATCCCACATGTTGTACTTGTACTGGTACCCCTGCGCTATGCGCCGCATCCAACAACCCTTCACAGAGCATGTCTGTAGCCGCTTCCACTTGTTTAAATACAGTTGGATTGCGTTGCAAAATAGATAAAGTTGCTAATCCAGCTGTCATGGCTAATGGGTTACCACTCAATGTGCCCGCTTGATAAATAGGGCCACTTGGTGCGACTTGACTCATATATTCTGCTTTACCGCCGAATACTGCCATAGGCATGCCACCGCCTACAATTTTACCTAAGCAAGTTAGATCTGGATCAATATGATAATACTTTTGGGCCCCTCCGGAACTAGCACGGAAGCCACACATCACTTCATCAAAAATAAGTAGGGCGCCTGCGTTACGCGTTTCTTCACGCAAGCATTCTAAAAAGCCTGGTAGTGGTGGTACACATCCCATATTACCTGCCACTGGTTCTACAATAACACCGGCTATATCATGTCCTTTTTCTTTAAATAAAGCGCGTACCCTTTCTATATCATTGTAGGGAATGGTAATGGTATTGGCCGCCACGCCTTGTGGCACACCTGGACTATCGGGTACGCCAAAGGTAGCCAATCCAGAGCCGGCTTTTACTAATAAGGAATCACTATGTCCATGATAGCAACCGATGAATTTCACAATGCCATCACGACCTGTCACGCCACGAGCTACGCGTATAGCACTCATAGTGGCTTCTGTACCAGAGTTAACCATGCGCATCATTTCCATAGACGGCATAAATGCTTGGATCTTTTTCGCCACTTCTGTTTCTAACAACGTAGGCGCGCCATAGCTAGTGCCACGAGGGATGGCTTCCTGTAAGGCCGCCACCACTTCTGGATGGGCATGGCCTAAAATCATAGGTCCCCAGGATAAGACATAATCAATGTATTCATTATTGTCGATGTCGTAAATGCGACTGCCCGAGGCAGCACTGATAAACGGTGGTGTACTTCCTACGCTACGATAGGAGCGGACTGGACTATTAACACCGCCTGGCATATATTGTTTTGCTTCTGTAAAAGCTTGTTTAGATTTGTCTAGTGTCCACATACGATCCCCTTATGCTTGTAGCCAACGTGCTACATCTAATGCATGATATGTAATAATAATCTTAGCGCCAGCTCGTTTCATTGATAACAAGGTTTCTAATACCAATTGTTTCTCATTGATGAGATTTGCTTGTGCTGCTGTTTTCACCATAGCATATTCACCGCTTACATTATATACGGCTAATGGGTAATTATACCGATCCCTGGCTTCACGAACCACATCTAAATAGGATAGAGCCGGTTTAATCATGATGATATCAGCCCCTTCAGCGATATCGCCTTCGATTTCACGCATCGCTTCATAACGATTGGCTGGATCCATTTGATAGGACTTACGATCGCCAAATTGCGGTGCCGAATGAACCGCATCTCTAAAAGGTCCATAATAGGCAGAAGCATATTTCGCTGCATAGCTCATAATCGATACATTCTTAAAGTTCGCCGCATCTAATCCTTCTCGAATCGCTGCCACGCGACCATCCATCATATCTGATGGTGCTACAATATGTGCCCCGGCCCGTGCTTGACTGACCGCTACTTTTACCAATAAAGGCAATGTTTCATCATTTAAAATTTCATGATGTTCAATGCAACCGCAATGGCCATGGTTCGTATATTGACATAAGCATACATCGCCTACAACAATCAATTCTGGCACTTCTTGTCGAATTGCTTGAATCGCTTGTTGTACTGGTTGTGACATATCCCATGCAGAAGAGCCCAATTCATCTTTATAGGTTGGTTCTCCGAATATTTCTACTCCTCGAATACCTAACTGATGTGCCTCTTTTGCCACTTTTACGGCCTCATCTACCGACAAGTGATATTGGCCTGGTAAAGAGGAGATTTCTTCGCGAATACCTGTACCAGCAACCACAAAAATAGGATAGATTAAATCAGTAACATCTAATGTAGTTTCTCTTACTAAATCTCTCATCGCTGCAGTTGTACGCAGACGACGGGGACGATAGGTTAAATCGATCATAGCTATCACTCCTTATTGCCTGTAGCATGTGCTACAAGCGCTGCTACTAAACCATCAATCGTATATTCTTCACTAATAACAGTAGGCTCTAATCCTGCTTTCACCGCTGTAGCTGCCGTAATCGGCCCAATGCAAGCGATCTTAGTAGCACTCAATAGCGACGCGTCGCCTACTAAGGCCAATGTATTTGTCACTGTAGATGAACTAGTAAATGTAATATAATCTACGGTTTTGCTAGCTAACGCCTCTTGTAACACTTCACGTTGACTCATATCTTGTACGGTTTCGTATAAACGAATCACATCTACATCGATGCCACTAACTCGTAGACCATCGGGAATGACCGATCGGGCCACTTTAGGTTGTACTAGCAACACTTTATCCCTATCACCTACCACAGCTTGTAAGGTTTCTACCACTGATTCAGCTTGATAATTAAGAGGTATACAATCTGGACGAATGCCATAGGCATGTAACGCTTTTCCTGTCGCTACCCCGATAGCACAGATTTTATGATTACCTAGAGCCCGTGTATCTAACCCTCTATCGGCTAAGGCTTTGAAAAAGTAGCGTACCCCTTCGGCAGATGTAAACGTAATATACGAATAAGCCCGTAAATTTTCTAACATGTCACACGCTACTTCATCCAATGCCAACGCCTGTGTCTTAATCGCCGCCGCCTCAATCACATTGGCCCCTAAGTTTAATAACGCTTCCGACAAAGCACTGGCCTGACGTCTTGCGCGAGTGACTAAAATAGTCTTGCCGAATAGCGGTTTATTATCAAACCATCGCAATTGGTCACGTAAGTTTACTACATCGCCAACGACGATGATTGCTGGTGATGTGAGTCCCGCTTTCGCCACATCATCTACCACATCTTCCAAAGTAGACACCAAGGTTTCTTGAATTGGTTTCGTACCCCATCGCACTAAGGCTACTGGTGTAGACGGTGCTCGACCATGCGCCATAAGTTCTTTCACAATCATCGGTAAATGTCCAATCCCCATGACAAAGGTGAGTGTATCCACAGCGGTCGCAAGACCCTTCCAATGCATGCCCGATTCTCGTTTTGTAGGATCTTCATGACCAGTAATCACTGCAAAAGACGTAGCAACTGCACGATGTGTTACAGGAATCCCTGCATAAGCTGGTGCAGAAATAGCGGAAGTAACGCCCGGTACAAACTCAAAGGCTACGCCAGCCTCATGTAAGGCTAAGGCTTCCTCGCCGCCACGACCAAATACAAGTGGGTCGCCCCCTTTTAATCGAGCTACCACCTTGCCTTCAAGTCCTTTTTTTACCAATAATTCATTGATTTCATATTGATGCATAGTATGGTCCCGACATTGTTTCCCTGCATAAATGATCTCAGCATCGTCTCTAGCCCATTGTAATAATTTACTATCTGCCAGATAATCATAGACGATAACATCTGCTCGTTCGATGCATTCTTTTCCTTTAACGGTAATGAGCTTGCTGTCTCCAGGACCTGCACCAATTAAATATACTATGCCTGCCATTATTTTATGATCCCTTCTTTAATCAATATTTCTATAATCTGCTTGCCCCCCTCTTCATACAATGCTTTTGCCAAGTTTTTACCCAACATATTCGCTTTGCAAAGAGGGCCAGAAATACTGCCTTCATATACATCTTTACCATCAATGGAAGCAATTAATCCTTGTAGTGTTAATTGATGATTATCAATCATCCCATGAACGCCCATCGGCACTTGACAATTGCCTTGTAATTGCCGCAAGAAACTGCGTTCGCCTTCAACAGCACATCGCGTTTCCTCATGATTAATCGGTACTAACATAGAAAGCATTTCTTCATCATCGTCTCGACATTCGATTGCTAATGCGCCTTGTCCTACAGCGGGAATCATATCATCAACGCTAAACACTTGGGTAATCAAATGATCGAGTCCCAATCGTTTTAAACCAGCTTGTGCTAATACGATGGCATCAAACTGTTCATCCTCTAACTTGCGAAGTCGCGTCTGCACATTACCACGCAACACATGAATATCTAAATCAGGCCGTGCATGCAACAATTGTGCTTGACGTCTCAAACTACTAGTGCCTACTTTAGCCCCTTGTGGCAACTGATCAAGCGTTTTATACACCGGTGCCACCAACGCATCATAAGGCGCTTCTCGTTTGCTAATCGCCCCTAAGATCAATCCATCTGGTAACTCTGTAGGCATATCTTTCAAACTATGTACAGCTATATCGATGTCTCCCCTATGCATAGCTGCCTCTAATTCAGCCGTAAACAAACCTTTACCGCCAATATCCGCCAACGGTTTTTCTAAAATGGCATCGCCCTTCGTCGTAAAATGTACCAATTCAATCGTACAAGTTGGATATAGCCTCTGTAATTCATCGCGAATATACGTAGCTTGCCATACAGCCAACGCACTTTGTCGTGTACCAATTTTAATACTATTTCTCATGGTCAGTTTCCACCTTTAAGTTAAATATGTCCCTAAACAATTCCCAATATAGTCCTTCCTCTTCGGTACCAGCAATCTCGCTAAGCCGAATCATTGGTTCTCGTAATAGTTTGCGAACAATCATGCGAGACATGGAGTCCATCATTTTTATGTCGTGCTCTGTAGCATGAGGCAACTTCACTAAGGCACGATGCAACTCACGACGACGAATCGTTTCCCCTTTATCGGACAGTTGCACCATCATGAGACGGACTGACAAATAATTTAACTTTTCATTAATTTCATCCATCGCCAATTGAATCATTGGCTCCGCCTTCTTAGCCTCTGCTTGACGAATGTGCTTATTGGCCTCTACCACGCTTTCCAAGGCGTCAATATTAAACAAGTAAATACCGTCCATTTGTGCCACCATCGGGTCTATATCACGTGGCACGGCAATGTCGATCATCACGATCGGCTTGCCATGGCGTGCTTTTATAATATCGCGAGCATGCTCTGCTTTTACAATGTAATGTGGCGATCCAGTGGAGGTAATAATAATATCTGCCAACTTAGCCTGCTCTACAAAATCGTCTAGTTTAATGGCTTGGCCGTTGAATCGTCGAGCCAACAGTTCCGCTTTAGAAAAGGTCCTGTTCGACACAAAGATCGTTTTGACCCCTTTCGCCTGCAAATGTGTGGCCGTCAGCTCACTCATTTTGCCTGCCCCTAAAATTAATACGGTTGCCTCTGAAAGTGGTTTATCCAAACTATCTTCCGCTAAATTAACCGCCGTATAACTAACGGATACAGGGGTATTGGCAATACCCGTTTGGGTGCGAATCAGTTTGCCCACATGGATGGCTTTTTGAAATAAAATATTAAAAACAGCTCCCGTAAAGCCCGCTGTGGCAGCAGATAAATAGGCCGTTTTTAATTGACTCAAAATTTGCCCTTCTCCTAATACCAAGGAATCAAGACTAGCCGCTACGCGAAATAAATGTTCAATACAATCTTCCCCTTCTAATAAGAAGAATGCCTCTTCATCAATGGAATCTGTATGCTTTAACTCTTTCATTAAGGTCAGCATATACTGATGTGGATCGTTTACATCCTCTAGTACGGCATAAATTTCTGTACGGTTACAGGTCGATAACACAACGCATTCGCTGATATTATCATAATGATATACCTCATCGAGGGCTGTACTTACTTCACTTTTATCAAAAGAGAATTGTTCTCGCACATTGATGGGGGCCGATTTATGATTTAGTCCTAATACCACTAATTGCATGGTTCAATGTTTCCTCCACTTGTTGCCAGTTTCCTGCTAAAATTTCGTTAAACTCTCGAGGTCCCAATTGGGCTCGCCAAAATGCTTCTCTCTCTGATGCCGTCAGTAACAGCTGTTTAACTTCTTGTCGATACGTATTTAATATAGGTAATATACTAGCTACCTGCTGGTAGCGTTGTTCCAAGTCACAACGAATCAGTGCATTCATCCGTGGACTACTACGTCCTGTACTAATCGTCATATGCAAATCGCCTAGTGTCACCACAGAAGGCATCGTAAAATCACAATCCCTATAATCATCTGCTCGATTCACCAAAGCGCCTTGTGAGCGCGCTTCCTTAGCCGCTTGTTCATTAACACTATGTTCATTCGTAGCAATGAATACAAACGAGGCTACGCCTATACATCCTGGAACATATGCTTGTTGATGCCAAGTAAGTAATTGTTCCTCGCTCCATGTCCGAATGGTATCCGTCACGCGAGGGCTAATAATTTCAACCTTTGCTTGTGCTTGTAATAGGGTCTTAATTCTTCGCTCTGCCACAGAGCCTCCCCCGATTACTACACACCGCTTATGTAACATATTAATTGACATTGCAAGCATATGATTCACTCATCTTTCTTAGATTATCAATGTTAAAAACGGCTTGACTTACATCAAGCCGATTTGTAATGTTCATATAGTTACACGTCTGTAGATTCTACAGGTGTTGTTTCTTCTACTACGTCTACAGATGATGCGACTTGATTGTCTAGTGCCGCTTCTCTATCTGCTTCTGCCGATGTTTCGACTTTACTATCTTCTAGTACGATGCTATCTAGCATTTTAATTTGCGAATATAACATCGATTCAATTTTCGCTTTAAACACAGCAATTTCATGTTGAATGGTGGCGTACTTTTCTCTAGCTTCTCGAAGCGATGTATCTGCTTCTTCTAGCATCGTCTGTTTTTGTGTCGTCGCTTCTTGAATAATGAGTTCTGCTTCCTTACGTGCCGACTCTTTTACATTTTCTCCCGTTTCTTTCGCAAGAGCCAATGTACTATTCATGGTTGCTTCCATTTGTTCATATTGAGCAATGCGTTTTTCTAATTGCTCCATACGATCCGTCATTTCACGATTACTCCGATATAATTCTTCATAATCACCTTTTAATTCGTCCATAAAGGCATCGACAGACTCTTTACTATATCCACGAAATCCAGTTTCAAACTCTTTATTATGAATATCCATTGGTGTAATCATATATTAACCTCCTATTATATAAATCGTTTGAGATATACGCCCATACGACCTTTTTTTGTGGTTCCCGTAATGGAATCGACTTGCATACGGCCTCGGCCACGCATAGAAATAATATCGCCTTCTTTAACTTCTTGGGAAGGCCCTTTTGCTGGTTGCCAATTGACTTGCAATAAACCAGCCCGAATGGCATCCACCAATTTAGTACGCGACATACTAAATCCGGACGATGCTACCGCATCTAACCGAAGGGACGGCACAGTCGTTCTTATTTCTTTTACCTTTTCTTCCTTTGGCAAAATAGATGTTAACGGTATCTGTGTCACTTCAATGGTAACCATGGCAATTTTTGTAAAGTTCTGTACAATAAATTCAGCCACCGTATGGTCAACCAATATCTGTGCGCCGCCTTGTTGCATAATAATATCGCCAAATTTAGCTCGATCAATGCCTAGCGCCATAAGGGATCCTAATACATCGCGATGGGTTAACAAGCGAAATCGCGGATCCCAGGACAGCTGTAATGCGAAGATTCCAAAATCTACAGTACCTTTAAAATCACTATCTACAAAGGCAATGCGCAATCGTTCTGCCCCTGTATAGCCACCATTGGTGACAATCTGTAATTGTGGATAATTAGCGCGAATCGCATCGGCAATGACGCACCCAGAAGGTGTCATAAACTCAGTTACGCGAAAGGGCTTACCCTTAACGACTTGCTTTGCTAAATCTAACATACGCCGTGCTTCTTCGCCATTACCACTAGCTTCAAAATAACGTATTAATTTTTCTTTTTCATTCACTACGATTTCCCCAATTCATTTGAGCGCTCATAGCAAGCAATAATGCCATCGTGAATGGCAGATCGCAAGCCACCTTTTTCCATAGCTAAAATGCCAGCAATGGTAGTGCCACCTGGCGATGTTACTTGGTCACGCAAGATAGCAGGATGTGTTCCTGTTTTTGTAGCCATCATACCAGCGCCTAATAAAGTCTGTGCAGCCGCCTTAATCGCCAATGCTCGCGATAATCCAATACGTACACCTGCATCGGCCAAGGCGTCCATCATCAAAAATGCATAACCTGGACCAGCGCCAGACAAGGCGCCTAGTCGATCAAGATCCATTTCCGATACTACTTCGACCTGACCTATAGCAGAAAACAGAGCTTGTACCTGTTCCGTTACTTCTAGCGATGCGTTTTGTCCCGCTGCGAGGGCAGTCATCCCCGCCCCTACAGCAGCCGGCATATTCGGCATAGCACGATACCAATCGGCCTGAGGTAAGGCACTTTCTAATGTATGTAGCGTGATGCCTGCGGCAATAGAAATGCATGTAGTATGTGGTGGAATTTCTTTTAGATTTACTAGTACGTGAGGCAATACCTGTGGTTTAACGGCTAACAGAATCGTATCGAAGCCATCCGTTTTCCAATCTGGTAACGACGTAGTTACCGAAATTCCTAATTCCTCTTCTAATATACGAGCATGCTCCTCCGTACGCACCGTAACAAGCAACTCGTTACTCGTGATAACGCCTTTTTCTAGCGCACCTCTAAGGATAGCTCCACCCATAGCACCAGCACCGATGCATAGGATTCGACCTAGCACATATACCACCACCTTATACTATTATAATTGAGGCTCTTTCCATGCAAATTTTTCATTTAATTCTGTATATGTTTTATCATTATAATCAATGGATATATTCATAGGCACACACATAAATATGTCCTTACCCACTTTTTCTAATTTACCGTCCAAAGCAAAGGTGGCACCACTTACAAAGTCAACGATGCGTGCCGCTTCATGAGGGTCTGTATTTTCAAAATTGATCAATACAGGGCGCATATCGCGTAATTGATTCGTAATGGCTTCAGAATCTTCAAACACCTTTGGTTCAATTACGATTACTTTCATAGCCGTAGGACGTTGACTTACTGGTGAATGACCACTCACTTTGTTAGGACGAAATTCAGATGTTTCCTTAGGTTGTGATGCATTTGGTTGTCCATACTCTGCATCATCATAGTCATCGTACTCATCGTATTCATCATACCGATCATCATTCATTCCCAAGAAGTTTTTTATCCCTGCAAATTTGTCTGTAAAAGCCATATTAATCCTCCTCAATGTATGCCTAGAAATATACCCGCTCGCCGAAAATGGCCGTGCCTACACGAACAACATTGGCACCTTCTTCTATTGCAATTTCAAAATCATGGGTCATCCCCATCGATAAATACTGTATTTGTTCTGGTTGAAAGTATTGCTTCATATCTTCATATAAGGCATGTGCGACTCTAAAGATAGGTCGTGTATCTTCTGGATTTTCAAAATAAGGTGCTATGCACATCAAACCGCGCACACAAACGTGGGGCAATGTACTCGCATACATTCTTACCTCTGGAAATTCCTCTACAGTCAAACCTGTTTTACTTGCTTCACGAGCTACATTTACTTGCAATAAAACATCTTGTATTATGTCGTGTTTTGCTGCGACTCGCTCAATTTCATCCAATAACTTTTTACTGTCTACGGAATGAATCAAATCAAACATAGGCACTGCTTGCCTAACCTTATTCATTTGCAAATGACCCAACAAATGCCATCGCACCGTGGGTCCCTTATATGTTAATTGCTTTTCTTTTGCTTCTTGTACACGGTTTTCGCCTACATCAGTGACTCCTAAGGATGCTACGGTTTCTACCGCTTGGACTGGATGATTTTTAGTCACCGCTACCAACGTCACTTCATCAACACGGCCAGCACGTTTCATACACTGCTGTATACGATCACGAACCGTCTGTAATGATGTTTCAATCATCGTCATCGCTCCTATACAATTACAAATAAATGCCCTTTGCCTACAGACTCACACACTATAGGCGATTTTATTATATACTATTTAGCTCACAATGTATAGGAATTTTAATCGTTCTCGTCGTTTTCATCAATTCTCATCTTGTAGCATGGCAAACAAAGCCATCCGTCCCGTACGGCCTTGTTCACGGCGATAGGAAAAACAAGCATCACACGTCATACTATCGATACCGCTTTTCGTAATTTGATTGATCGGCACACCCTTATCTACTAAACTATGAATAATAAAGCTCCATAAGTCGACATGCGGTGTTGCGTTAGAAGCACCGGGACGCGTTATATACCGAACTATCGCATCGTGGTGCATCGCCTTTTCCATAAATCTATGGGCCAATTCTTCATTCACTTCAAAGGAAGTCGGTCCAATAGAGGGACCTAAAAATACATAACAATCAGTCGCTTGCGTGCCATACGCTTCATGCATAGCTTCTAAGGTAATCGTCGGCAACATGCCAATAGTCCCTTTCCATCCTGCATGAATCACCGCTACGGCTCGATGTTTTGCATCGTAAATGCATAGAGGTACACAGTCGGCTGTAAATAATAACAATGGCACAGAAGGTAGATTCGTCATCATCGCATCACAATCAGCCAATGCCGTTTCCTGTGATAAGGCTCCTGCTCCTACATGACTTTCATCAACACGTGCCACCCTAAGGCCATGCACCTGATTGGCACAGGTTAATCGTTCCACCGAAACACCTAAATAGGTGGCCACACTGCGGCGATTTTCAATCACATGAGCTGGTTCATCACCCACATGCAATGCCAAATTAAACGATTCATACGGTGCTATCGACGCACCACCCATGCGAAACGTAGAACCAATAATCAGTGGAAATGGTGTAAAGGCAAGAGGATGCTGAAAGTACCACGATGTACCTTTCTCCGTTACCACTTCTTCTATCGTTGTCCTATCATCAAAATTCGTTGGTAAAACCATCGCATCTATTTTCTTTCCTTCTTTCATAACGTCCCTTCTCTATTACTATCTGTACAATAAGTGAGCATCCTATCTTTAACTATCTAACACAGTAATGTAGTATCATCCTACGAGCTTTCCCTAGCTAAAAGGTTATTTACATACACCACACCGCTTACAACCAGACCTACAAGGCGGCGTATAGATTTCTTGTAAACACCGCTCCCACTCCATCTGTAAATAGCCATCTTTCAGTTGCATGTCCAATACATCCCACGGTTGTGGATCAGAAAAGGATCGCTCTTTATAAAGTTCATGTTCCATGTCAATGCCTTGTGCTTTACATATACGCTTGAAATCTTTACTGCCCCGTTCCAATGCACAAGCGGCTATCACAGATCCTAGGCGTCGATCGCCACGAGCCAACACGCCTTGCACGTATGCTTCTTTAGGCGATTCTATGAGCACTTCAATGCGCCTATTTTTTTGCAACGATTTTTTAATATATTGCAGCTTCTTTTCAATATCTTTTTGATGCGCCATCGGCATCCATTGAAACGGTGTAAACGGTTTAGGAATAAAAGGATTAATACTCAACGTTAACCGTCCCGTACAGCCCACTGTATTCATATAGGCCTGTGTGCGCTTGGCTAAGTCAATGAGTGCCTCTATATCTTCATCTTGTTCTGTCGGTAATCCAATCATAATATACAAGCGAATATGGCGAATACCAGCCTGACCTGCCAACATAGCCGCTTTTCGTAAATCCTCTTCACGAATGCCCTTATTAATCACTCGTCGCAATCGTTCGCTCCCCGTTTCGGGGGCGATAGTAATCGTCTTTTGCCCGCTATCAGCAAGACCATTGACTACATCTTGTGTCAACGAGTCCGCACGAAGGGATGCACAAGAATAGCGCAATCCTTTCGCGCGAATGTAATTCACCAGTGCATCAATCTCTGGATAATCAGAAATAGCGGCACCCATGAGGCCTACTTTTTTCCCTAGCGCAGCCGCCCGATCCACACCAGCTTTCAACATATCTAAATCACGCACCCGCGGCGTACGATATGTATAGCCCGCCATACAAAAGCGACAATGACGCCCACACCCACGTGCCACTTCCACAATATACATGGCACCAAATTCTGTAAAATCAGTAGCCACAACGGTTTCTCCCTCTCGCTGTAATGGTCGCCAATGGCGCTGTATCTTAGTCGGTGCCTCTTCTGCCACATCATACCCAGCAAATTCCCCTTCTGTATCATAAAGAGGTGTATATAACATAGGCACATAGACGCCTGGCAATCGGCTTAACCGTTTCATAATCTCCTGGCGCGCCAATCCTTCTTCTTTGCCCTCATAGATACAATCTAGCATATCACTGATTAGGCCTTCCCCTTCCCCGATAATACAAGCATCAAAGAAATCAGCAAATGGTTCTGGATTAAATGTCGAACAAGGGCCTCCGGCAATCACAATCGGATCAAATTCTGTCCGATCCTTTGCCATCACCGGTACTCGTCCTAATCGGAGCATGCGGGGAATATGAAAGTAATCCATTTCAAAGGTGACATCGATACCAATCACATCAAAACTATCCATGGATCGCCTTGTTTCCACACTCATAAGTGGCGTTTTAGTTTTTTCATACACTTCTAATTCTTGTCGTTCTGGCAAAAAAATCCGTTCACATACACTGTCTCTTCGCTCATTAATCTCTTGGTATACAATTTGAATGCCTAAATTGCTCATTCCTACATAATAGGTGTTCGGATACGCCAGTGCTACCTTGTACCGAGCATGAGGATCAATATGACAGCGATTGACTTCTCCTTCATGTAATTCTTGCAGCCGACTAATAAGAGTATTTCGATTCATCTAACGCCTTTCTCACTGAAACAAATGCGATCATTCCTATACCCATACCACTTCACCAGATGGAAGCAATATAGCTACATAGCAATCATCGTCCTAACAATGCCATCGCCATATAGCAGCACCTATCACTATAGTGCTACACATGGCCATATCTAATAGATTCATTAAATTGTATTATACCATATAAATATAAATTAAAAGGGATATCCCCAACGTGTACTAGTAACGGAATGAATCGCATAATTACCACTATACCGCACCATCATTACAGTTACACAGTATGATACGCTCTTGCAATTGTCGATGCAAAATTATCCCTATTATTACAATCACATAAGATATAACACACTTTACTCACTTACATGCTCATTCACTCATACTTACTTACAAGCATATTACTCCATCTCATGAATATGGCAACATTATAATAGTACTATTTCTTCCTCTTTCTAGTATCCTATGGTGCGCTATGACAAAATGATTATCTGTCCCTAGTGTAAAAGAAGCATATGCTACTAGCAATAAGTAGCATATGCTTCTTGATAAAGGCGTACATAGTCAACATATCCGAGCACCTAACTAAAAATAAGTTATCTACGGATACGAGGAAGATGTACCATCTATACTAAGATAGGACTTCCTATAATCTGTTAATTATTCTTCAGGATAAATTGTAAAGGACAAGGATGAGAAGTATTTATTTTGTGTACCTGCATCACCAGATGGATAGGCAATTTCTACACCGATAACATTTAAACCATTGGCGTTAACAGTAACGGTAGCACGACCATTGGCATCGGCTTGACTTTCATTTGTCAAATCATTTAGCACATCTTTAATTAATGGTGCATTCGCCATTGGTTTGCCATCTTTTAACACTTGAATTTCAAAAGTATCACCTTTTTTCAATGTTAATGGATTTACCATTGGTACGATTTGAATTGGCATATCACTAATAACCATAGGTTTAGCTGATGCATCCCAGTAGTTAATATTCCATTTTATTGCATGTGTTGTCTTCACTGCGTTAGGAACTTGATTAAATGGTTTGTTGACCATTTTGCCATCTGTTGTTTTAGTAAAGTACCCATAATCAAAGTAAGTAGCAGTCACACCTAAGTTATCAGGTGTTAAAATAGATACGTTCTTATGATGATTAACTACAGTAACTGGTGCCACTTGCCCCATTGTAGTATAGCCATCAATTTTTTGTACACAGCTAGGTGAGTACGCATTATCCAATGGACCTTCACCTAATACAAGTGCTTTTTCATCAAGGCGATTTGCAAACCATACACCATGTGCATCAACTGCAGTCATAGCCGCACTCGATACTAACGTAGCTAAACATAATCCTAAGGCCAATTGCTTCTTCATATAATACCTCCTAAATGATAATAATTAACAAAATTCAACTATACTTTTATCATACATCGCATGACGCCCTTTGTATAATGATGATTATGCATAATTGACGCATTATCTAGCATAATACTTCCCCTCTATCGACTCGATACGCCCTATATAAGAAAAAAATTGTGAGCATATAATCAATAATCATAGTAAATACAGTACTCTTGCCATAAATGATTATACTATACAGTGCTATGTATATAATTCATAGACCGTTAAAAATTTTTACACCTATGAAATATGCTCGCAGTGCCATATATATAATTTATAAACCGTTACCTTTTCTCCGTGAAAGGCGCTCCTCCTAACATTCATACCAATGCTATTCATAATAAAACTATCCTCCTTATCTATCATAAAATCATAGGCATATCTCTATCTTCATAAAACCACATAGATGGCTCTATCTGTCATAAAAGTAGTAACGCGCATCAAAAAGATAAAATACCGATAGAGCTAGTATTTAACTAGTTCTATCGGCATTAACAGCAACACTTTTTGTCCTATAACCCAAGTATTTGCTAGACTTCCCTTAGTAAGGCAATACGTTTTCTTCTAGACACAAAAAAGCTGTAACAAAAGGGGACATCCCCATTTCGTTACAGCTTCTACTCATACTAAGAGTATCTGTCTACGTATACTCACCTATGGCTATTTCGCTCTCACTTATTTCAACCAAGACATTAAACCGCGTAATTCAGAACCAACGGATTCAATTTGATGTTCTGCGGCTGCTTTACGATGATTTTTCAAGAATGGTTGTCCTGCTTTATAATCTTCTAAGAATTCATTGGCAAATTTGCCCGATTGAATATCTCTTAAGATGTCTTTCATTGCTTGTTTAGTATCCGCAGTGATAACACGAGGGCCTGCATAGTAGTCACCATATTCTGCAGTATTGGAGATGGAATGACGCATTTTACCAAAACCGCCTTCATAGATTAAATCTACAATCAATTTCATTTCATGTAAGCATTCAAAGTATGCATTAACTGGTTCATAGCCCGCTTCACACAATACTTCAAAACCAGTTTTGATTAATTCTGTAATACCGCCGCAAAGCACAGCCTGTTCGCCGAACAAATCAGTTTCTGTTTCTGATTTAAAATTAGTTTCCAAAATGCCTGCACGGCCACCACCGATAGCGGATGCCCAAGCTAACGCTACTTCAGTAGTATCCCCAGATGGGTCTTTTTCTACGGCATACAAGCAAGGCACACCGGATCCTTCTTGATACGTTCTACGAACTAGATGACCTGGTCCTTTAGGAGCTACCATGAAAATATTAATATCTTCACGAGGCACAATTTTACCAAAATGAATATTAAAACCATGAGCAAATGCTAAATAAGCGCCTTTTTTTAAGTTTGGTGCTACATCTTTTGCATAGACTTCAGCTTGTAATTCATCTGGAATCAATACCATAACAATATCAGCACCTTTTACTGCTTCCGCAGTATCTTTTACAGGAAGGCCCGCTTCCTTCGCTTTTGCTGCCGATTTGGATCCTGCACGTAAGCCGATGGTAACATCAAAGCCATTTTCTTTAAGATTCAATGCATGCGCATGGCCTTGTGAACCATATCCTAATACAGTGATTTTTTTACCTTCTAATTTTTTTAAATTGCAATCTGCATCATAATATACTGTTGTACCTAAAATCTTACCTGCCATTTTTATTTCCTCCATTCATTTTACAGTCATCTACGTGTATCTATAGATTACTGTATCTACTCTACATCAATTCTATAGAAAATACAATCTTTTTCATAGCAAAATATTGTATTCATTATAATTCTTTGTTATATGTTATATATCTATCATACATACGTACTACCTTTGCTAACTTGTATCAACCAACACTATCATATTATGAATCCTTTCAAAGAAAACTAGCGCACCATTCGTCGCCCTATACTCACTATGCTATTATGCAACAATCATAAATGGGCGCTCTTTTCGCCAAAGCACGTGCACCGCCACCCCATACAACTCTGACAGTACCGCATCGGTCAGTATATCTCGTTTAGGCCCTTTCTGCACCACTTGCCCCTCAGCTACTATCGCCACATGCGTAACAGGCGGCATAATTTCTTCAATTTGGTGCGTCACATAGACGAAGGGAATACCCCTTTTGCTCATCTGTACCAAGGTGGTCAAAAATGCTTCTCGATGTTTCACATCTAGCCCTGCACAAGGCTCATCGAGAATTAAAAGGTCGGGATCTCCCATAACTGCTCGGCCCAACAAGGTCCTCCGCTGTTCCCCGGTAGACAAAATGCCAAATGTATGATGACGTCTATGGGATAATTGAAAGTCTTTCAGCAAGACGTTTGCGCTTGTATGGTCTTCTGCCGTCAGTGTGCAATAGGTGCCAATCGTATGATACCGTCCAGATATAATAATTTCTTCCACCGTTTGTTTATATAAAGTTTGATAAAATCGTGCAAGGCTAGCACTGACAAATCCAATGCGTTCTTTTACAGAAGACCAGTAACACGTGCCAAATTCCTTGCCAAACACACGCAAGATGCCACTAGTAGGCATGTGAATCGCGGGAATCATGCTGAGCATAGTGGATTTACCAGATCCATTTAACCCTACGACGGCCCAATTTTCACTTTCCTTGACATCCCAATAGACACCGCGTAAAATTTCTTGTCCCTCTCGTTGAAACGTAATATTTTCATAATGCAACAACTCTCGTGCCGATGCATCAGCCTCTCTTATGGACGTATCCTCTTTTCTATGAATCGTATCAACGGTTTCTAATCTATATGATTTTCTCTTAGTCATATCTAACAATCCCTCGCGCCATCTTTCATGCCATTCTCTCTCCTATCTTTCATAGCACACTCTCACACTAACCCTCATAGCATTCTCTTACCATATCTGTCATAGCACTCTCTCCGCTATGTTTCATAGCATCTCTCGCACTATTTCACAGCATTCTCTCACAGTACCGCTATACATGAAATCTCAAGTGTTATACAGAGTGTACTATATTTGCCTTGCACTAACTGATGTGCCTGTATATCTCAAGTGTTATACATAATTTACTATAATCTACATAATCTGATCGTAACCATGCACAAACAACGTACACTCTTTTTACCATACCGCCATGGAAACAATGCATTACCATGCAAGTGACAGCACTTTGAGAAAATTCTGTTATATCTATCAATCTATAAACGATATCACATAAGTTCCTATGCTTACCGTAATCGTCCCTCTCTAACTCACGATTATGGGCAACGAGCTCTACGCGAAATCCTCTCTCTGTCCATAGGCTATCATTGAAACACATGGCCTACAGTACATCACGTTCTTACATTTTCTCACCACGACTCATGGCGGTAACACCTGTTTTAGCGATTTCTAGTACACCGTAAGTTTCCATAATATCAATGAAGCCTTGCAATTTTTCATCATCCCCCGTCAATTCTACGATGAGAGACGTAGGAGACACATCTAATACATTGCCTCGATAAATAGTAGCAATCTGCACGATTTGAGAACGTGTCGAATTATCGGCTCTCACTTTTATCAACATCAGTTCCCGACGCACCACATTTTTAGCGGCAAAAATTTTGACTTTCACCACGTCCACCAATTTATAAATCTGTTTTTGAATTTGATCCAACGAAGTATCGTCTGCCGCTTCTACGGTCAACGTGATGCGCGCATAGCCTGGTTGATTCGACACGCCCGATGTCATTTTATGAACGGAAAATCCTCGCCGATTAAAAAGACTTAAAATTCTAGCACCAATACCACTTGCATTCTTAGCGATTACTAAAATCTGATGTTCATTCGTCATGTAGGGACACCCCTTTCTTACCAACCATATTCGACACTCTAGCACCTGCTGGAATCATCGGAAACACATTCACTTCTTCGGCGACGCGACAATCGATAACAATGCCTGTATCCGATGTGAGTATATCACGCAAATGGGCATCTAATTCCTTTCTCGTACTAATACGCATGGCTGGCAAATCAAAGGCCTCTGCCAATTTGACAAAGTCAGGACTTGCATGTAAATCTACAAAGGAATATCTCCGTTGATTAAATAGTTCTTGCCATTGTCGCACCATACCTAAGTATTGATTATTTAAGATAAGGACTTTCACATTCAAATGATATTGTTTCATCATCATTAATTCTTCGAAGGTCATTTGAAAGCCCCCATCGCCCACTACGAGAACGACGGTTGTATCAGGCGCTGCAATCGCAGCCCCCATGGCCGCCGGTACGCCATACCCCATAGTGCCAGCACCGCCCGATGTAACCATCGTATGAGGATGTTTAAATGTTAAAAACTGAGCCGCCCACATTTGATGTTGTCCTACATCGGTAACGATAATCGCCTCTCCATTCACGATCCTATCGACTTCAGACAATACTTCCTGTGGATATAACACACTTTCATCATGAGGTGGCACGACCATCGGGTACGTTTCTTGCCATTCATGAATTTGGTTCCACCATTCTTCATGCGTAGCATCTTCAATACAAGTGTTTAATTCAGTTAATACATGTTTCAAGTCCCCTACAATCGGCACATGAATTTTTACATTTTTATCGATTTCTGCTGGATCGATGTCGATATGAATAATCTTGGCATGCGGGCAAAAATGATTAGGATCACCTGTAATACGATCGTGAAAGCGAATGCCTGCCGCTATAACCACATCGGCTGCCTCGGTAGCATAGTTCGCCGCCACCGTACCATGCATGCCTAGCATGCCTAGCGACAATGGATGGTCTTCTGGGAAACAGCCTAATCCTACCAACGTATTGGCAACTGGCGTCTGTGTCCGTTCTGCCAGTTCACGCAACTCCTGCCATGCGGAGGCTTTCAATACGCCACCACCAGCAATGATAAGTGGTTTCTTAGCCGTTTTTAACAAGGCAGCCGCCTTTTTAATTTGACCAATATGACCTTTATACGTCGGATCATAGCCTTCAACAGTGATAGGTTCATCATATAACTTGTCATATACGTCCATAGGAATTGTCTGTAATTGAATATCCTTAGGAATATCAATGAGGACTGGCCCTGGACGTCCTGTGGAAGCAATAAAATAGGCGGACTTAATAATCCGTGGTAAGTCCATAATGTCTTTCACTAAATAGTTGTTTTTAGTAATCGGCATGGTAATCCCTACTGTATCAGCTTCTTGAAAGGAATCTTTCCCCAGTAAAGATCGCCCTACTTGTCCCGTAATCGCCAATAGAGGAATGGAATCCACATAGGCCGTCATAATCCCGGTAACTAAATTAGTCGCTCCTGGTCCAGACGTAGCTAAACATACGCCCACCTTGCCAGACACACGCGCATACCCATCAGCAGCATGAGCGGCTCCTTGTTCATGACGTACAAAGTAATGATGAAGTTTCACTTCTTCTTCATTATACTTATAGAGTTCGTCATAAATCGGAATCACCGCGCCTCCTGGATATCCAAACATATGTCGCACACCAAGACGATATAACGTTTCTAATACAATATGAGCTCCATTTATCTTGTCCGCACGCATCATAAACGCCTCCTTTTCAACATGTACCTATCATCAACCTATCATTGTTACTTATTCTTCCAACAAACTAGAACTGTTTAGTCGTGTAATCATATAGCCTTGTTGTGCAAAGGCTTCAATAATGTTAGCAATATGTTCTTCCCCATTCGTTTCTACAGTGACTTGTAGTTCCACTTCATGAAAGCGATCTAGATTTTTGAATTGATTGTGATCCAGTTTAATAACATTCGCATCTTGTTTCGCCAATATCTGTGATACTGCCACCAATTGACCCGGCTTATCTGGTAAATTAACGGAGAAACTGAAAATACGCCCCCGTACAATCAAGCCTTTCGTAATCATCGAAGAAATCGTCAATACATCGATGTTACCGCCACTGACGATGGATACGACTTTTTTGCCACGGCAGGATAATTTTTTCAACCCTGCTAAGGATAAAATTCCTGCATTTTCCGCCACTAGTTTATGTTTTTCCACCAATAACAAAAAGGCTTCCATCAGTTCATAATCTGATACAGTTACAATTTCATCCACATACTGCTTAATATATTGCAACGTAAGATCGCCCACCAATTTAACCGCCGCTCCATCAGCAATGGTACTCGCCTCTTTTAATTCCACCGGCTTGCCTGCTCGAAGCCCAGCCAAAGCACAAGCGGCCCCTTCTGGTTCCACACCAATAATCTTGATGGTCGGATTTTTCAATTTCGCCGCTGCCGCCACGCCGGCCACTAATCCACCGCCACCGACTGGTACTAACATAACATCTGCATCGGGTAATTCTTCTAGCACTTCTAAGGCAATCGTTCCTTGTCCTTCTAATACGTCTTCATCGTTAAAAGGATGTACAAAGGTATAGCCGTATTCTTCTTGTAACTCACACGCCTTTTGATAGGCTTCGTCATATACTTCACCATGCAAAACAACTTCAGCGCCCCATCGTTTCGTAGATTCTATTTTGATCAATGGCGTATGTTTGGGCATCACAATAACTGCTTTAATTCCTAATTTCTGAGCTGCCAATGCCACGCCTTGTGCATGATTGCCTGCAGATGCAGCGATGACGCCACATTTCTTTTCTTCATCCGATAATTTACAAATTTTGTTATACGCTCCGCGCACTTTAAACGATCCGGTGCACTGTAAATTTTCTGGTTTAATGTATACATCATTGCCACATTCATCGGAAAATACATCGCTATGTACCAATTTAGTGGTAACAGTAACGGTGCCTAGCCGCTCTCTGGCTTCTATAAAATCATATAACTTATGCATAATATCCCTCTCTTATATGTATCTATCGTGCTATACTACGCACTCACATTGAGCGCTACGGTGCTTTCTTCAATCGGTCACCAATGCACCCGTACATTCCTATCATCTATAAAATCACATAGGATACGTAAACGTATCGCCATACCTTAGTGTTTCAAATTCGCTCTGAAATCATATAGAATACGTTTTATATACTTTGGTAGCGACTTTTTCCACATTCCTACGAAATCACATAGAACGCATTTTATATCTCCTAGACCACGCTCCGATTAGTCTTCGTCCAACAATTCAATCGCCCCACGATCCGCAGAGGATACATGCATGGCGTATTTTTTCAAATATCCTGTCACATGACTGCGGTAAAGTGCTAAGTTAGCTTTACGGGCTGCAATTTCTTCATCGGATAACCGTACCGATAACGAATGTCGATATCAATCATATCCCCATCTTCCACAATCGCAATCGTACCACCAGCTGCCGCTTCTGGCGATACGTGACCAATCGAGGCACCTCGAGTAGCACCCGAAAAACGACCATCCGTAATCAACGCTACCGAATCGCCTAATCCCATCCCCGTAATGACAGAAGTCGGTGTCAACATTTCACGCATACCAGGACCGCCCTTTGGTCCTTCATAACGAATGACAACCACATCGCCTTTTACAACCTTGCCACCCATAATGGCTTCCACTGCTTCTTCTTCATTGTTATATACTTTCGCAGGTCCACTATGAACGAGCATACTAGGATCAACGGCCCCTGCTTTCACTACCGAGCCATCGACGGCCAAATTGCCCTTTAATACGGCAATGCCTCCTGTTTCATGAACGGGATGATCAAAGGAATGAATCACATCGTCATCTAAAATGGCTGCCCCATTAGCAATGTCCCCTTGTGTAGAAAGCGATACGGTTTTCGCATCCCCGTGCAAGCGATCATTCATGAATAATCGTTTCATCACCGCTGGAATGCCACCAGCCCTATATAGGTCTTCAATAAAATATTTGCCTGATGGCGATAATTTAGCCAACTGTGGTGTAGTTTGTGCAATGCGACTAAAATCATCCAGTGTTAAGGTCACACCCGCTTCATGGGCAATGGCTGGTAAATGTAGGGCCGTATTAGACGATCCGCCTAATGCCATATCTACTGCTACGGCATTTTCAAAAGCCTTTCGCGTCATGATGTCCTTAGGCCGTAGGTCGGCTACTAAGACTTTTAGTACTTGCATACCCGCTAATTTAGCAAGGCGCATGCGTTCCGCATAGACCGCAGGAATTGTACCATTACCTGGTAATCCCATGCCCAATGCTTCGGTTAAGCAATTCATTGTATTGGCCGTATACATGCCGGAACAAGATCCACAAGTAGGACACGCCGTGTTTTCAATGTCTGCCAATTCCGCATCATCAATTTGTCCTGTTTGATGTTGTCCCACTGCTTCAAACACATTGCTCAAGCCAATCTTTGTGCCTTTATGAACACCGGCTAACATTGCGCCACCGCTCACAAATACACTTGGTAAATTCAATCGCGCTGCAGCAATCAACATACCTGGCACAACTTTATCACAATTAGGAATGAATACCATCGCATCAAATGGTGTGGCCATTGCCGTCGCTTCAATGGAGTCGGCGATAATGTTACGCGTTACCAAAGAATATTTCATGCCTATATGATTCATCGCTAACCCATCACAAATACCGATGGTATTAAATTCAATAGGAATCCCACCGGCGTTGCGAATACCATCTTTCACAGCTTGCACTAAATTGCGCAAATGCATATGACCTGGCACGATTTCATTAAAAGAATTGGCAATCCCGATAATAGGGCGATGCATTTCTTCATCTACAAAACCTAGGGCCTTCAATAATGATCGATGGGGTGCTCTTGTCACGCCTGTTGTTAAATTGCTACTTCTGCTCATACTAGACATCCTTTCACAAGTAATAAAAAAAGACGATTCCTTTGAATCGTCTTAAAAGTCATAAGCGCAGTATATATATGCATATATATTGTGTTCTATAAAGTTTCTAAAGGTAGCCTGCTATGTTGCTATCCTACAACCAAATCAGCAAAGGCTAGTCGTGGCCATTTTCTTATTGATTGTAATTAAACTACATTCGCTGAAACTTTTAAGACAGAATCTTGTTAAGTTGTTGTTCATAATTCGAATGCTGTTAATAATTGTGACAATCACAATAATCAATAAGCTAATGACTAAACCTAACATAATTCCCTCCAAAAATTTCAATACCTTCTAAATATGTTTCTATCATAGCACGATATTTTTTATTAAGCAACATAAATCAACATGGATATGTAAAAAAAATATATCCATTAGTAATGTCACATATAATAATCTGTAATGCAATATAGCGTATTCGTATGGCATTCATACATCATGTATATCATGGGCTACTAGCAGTTTCAAGTCCGCTTATCTACGTAATCTTCATACATCACGTCTATCACAGGCTACACTACAAGGAGGTAGAAGAACCGTACTTTCAGTGCTTCATGAGCCTACCTATACGCCATCCAGTTCTACTTATTTTGTGCCATCCATAAGCACCTAGAAAGCTCCACCTATGTTCCGTTACCCTCTATCGACAATAAGGACTGCCATCCTATCAAGAGCTTTGTAAAAAATCACGTATTGCTGTGTCCTTTTGTAATTCCTCTAGTTTTTCATCGGCCACCACAGTCACTTTATCGCGTTCAAGGTTCACTAAACATAAAAATCCTAAATAGTCACCTTGGTTCGCGCGAAATTGATGCACTGTGCCACTAGGAATTTCAATCATATCGCCCACCGCTACATCCACGATGTCGTGACCTAATAAGCATTGCCCCTTACCTCTAAATATCATTACCATATGTGTGTGTTCATGATACTCTAAGGTACTATACCCATGAGGCTTGACTTCAAAATAGCGAAACTGACAAGGAATATCAAAGGCCCCATCAAACAAGACCTGTCGTGTTACATCTTTAAAAGGACTGCCATCTTGCTTATACACCAATAGATCTGTATCATGCCAAGTATAGGTTTGACTGTCAAACTTTTTAATCATCGTCACTGTAATTCCTTTCTCCACAACCCAATAGGTATGAAAGATACATCTACTTCTTAACGTGCCTATATACCTAGCAAACCCTCTCTATATAAAGAGTACCCTTTGTGATAGCCATTACCTTCACGAAAGGCTCCACAAAAGGCACTAAGAACTTAGCTTATTTAAATAATTTTTTAATCGTTCCCAAAAATCCTGTATGATGGTGTACATGATTTGCTACACCAGCTACTTCAAAACCAGTTGCCAAAATAGCTTTGCTAATGGTTTCTACATTATTTTTTGTGGAATCATAGGTAATGGTTACTGTTTTTTCTGGTAAATCAACATGGGATGATACAACACCATCTAATCCAATCGTAGCACCTTCTACTGTTTCTTGACAGTTACCACACATCATACCAGGCACAGTAAATACTTTTGTTACCATAGTACCATTTTCACCACAACCACATTCTTTACACATAGGATGCCCTCCTTACTGACTATATATCTATCAGTCACACATTGTATACATCATAACCGCCACAAGTGAATTTATGTTCACCCATTGGTACATCTATAGTATACAACGATAGCAACACTTAGTCATTATATTTATCAAATTTTCCGTTCCCATATAGTATCGATTCATTCGCTACAACCTAGAGCTATTCAAGTTGTACCGCCAGCACTTGTGGCGCCCTAGTAAAGAACATTCCGACCTGCAATGTCAGGTCATCTTAGCGCATTACTACAATAGGCTAGTACACACTACGCATCTTTATGTTTATTATCGTTCACAGACCCAGAAGTCACGTCAATGGTTTCTTTCGCCGCATGAACGGCCTCTTGTACATCCTCTTTCGCTTCATGAATCGCTTTCTTTTCTGAACTCATAGCGCCTTTAAATTCACGAATGCTCTTACCAATAGCGCGCCCCACTTCTGGTAATTTGCCTGGTCCAAAAATAATCAAGGCAATGACTAAAATAACAATTAATTCTGGAGTTCCAATACCAAACATAATCTATCTCCTTTATCATAGTATTTGACTGTTTACGCATCTATCACCTAGGACTACGTACCGATTGCTGTTACCGATTAGTCTATCATCGGTCTTTAACCTGATAGGCCTCTTGGTCTACAAACCAATCAATAGGTACCTGTGAAAGAACCGCCCCAGGCAACACATGCCCAATGCGTTCTCGCCATGGTGAGTCTTCATAATCAAGTCGCTGCTGCAACACTTTTGCTAAGGCAGCTCGCTTCGCATCACCTACAACGGTATACCACACATGCCGCGCTTGTGAAAGAAATGAAAATGTCATCGTCACACGATCCCAAACGTTTCCATCTTCCACCGCTACCACATAGCGCCCATCTTCCTGTAGTGCTAACGACCGAGGAAACAATCCGGCCGTATGTCCATCTTGGCCAAGTCCTAAAATCGCCAAGTCTACGCCTCTTTTATCGCGAGCGCGCAAAATCGTTTTTACTTCTTTATCATATTCATCCGCTGCATTTCGTACCGTTCCCTTATCTGTATGAATTGGGAAAAAGTGCGATGCCCCACACATATTAGAAAACAGCCTTTTTTTAGCTCGATAGAAATGATTATCTGGATCAGACTGTGAAATAAATCGTTCGTCTGTCCACAAGAAAAACGTACGTTCCCAATCGATTCGATCAATATAGACTGGCGTGTTTAATAATTCAAATAAGCGATTAGGAATCGTACCGCCCGTAATCGCCACTATGCATGAACCAGTTTCACAAATACTACGCGCCACAAAATCAACGAACGCATCGGCTACAGCCGTTGCCACTTCATCTGGCGTTATGAAACTATGCATCACATCCTGTGCCACAATGATAAACCTCCTTCATCTTACGATAGGATTGTCATTAGACTACCTATCATTCGATTATACACTGATTAAACATAGTTGTGCAAGAAGGAGGCTATGAGATTTATATATTCCTTGTATTTAAAAAAATAATGACCTACTATCCATCTAATCGTTCTATAACGGCTTGCGCCATGGCGTGGCATTTTACTGGTCTATCATCGCCACGAGCAATATCCCTTGTGCGATAGCCGTCAGTTAATGCACGGCTTACGGCATGTTCAATAGAATCGGCTACGTTAGGGCAATCAAGAGCGTACCGACACATCATAGCCGCTGCCAAGATTGTACCGAGTGGATTGGCTATATCTTTACCCATTATATCGGGTGCCGATCCATGAATAGGCTCAAACAAAGGCGTTCCTGTCCCAATCGATGCTGATGGCAATAATCCGATAGAGCCAGACACTACAGCCCCTTCATCGCTCAAAATGTCGCCGAACAAATTGGTTGTTACCATCACATCAAACTGACCTGGATTCACCACAATTTGTTGCGCCGCATTATCTACATACAAATAGTCAAAGGTCACATCCTTCGCTTGTGCTGCTTTTTCTTGGGCAATCCGTCGCCATAAGCGTGACGATGCTAACACATTTGCTTTATCCACAGAAGCCACTTTGCTATGGCGTTTGCGGGCCATATCGATAGCCACATCCATAATTCTTTCAATTTCCATGCGACTATAGGTTTCCTTATCCCACGCTACTTCTCCAGCGCCTGTGCCCGATGCTTCTGATCGTTCACCAAAGTAGATACCCCCTGTCAGTTCCCGAACAATCATAAAATCTACATCTTCTACTAATTCTTGTTTTAAAGGCGACTGCTCACGAAGTGCTGGGAAAATCTTAACGGGCCGTAAATTACAAAACAATCCAAGCGCCTTACGCAAACCTAATATGGCTTTTTCTGGGCGTATAGCTGGATCTACATGATCCCATTTAGGGCCACCTACGGCGCCTAGTAATACAGCATCCGCCTTTTGACAAGCAGTAATGGTATCCTCTGTCAAAGGTACTCCATAGGCATCAATAGAGGTTCCTCCTGCCTCTTTTACAATCCATTCTACCCCTATATCCGCCTTGCCAAAGGCTACATCACATACACATCGAGTTACATCGATAATTTCCTTGCCAATGCCATCACCGGGAATCAGCACAATCTGTCGTGTTTTTTTAGTCATACTCTATCCTCTACCTTCCATGGGTATCTCAAAATGCATCTTTCTGTTTATGGCAGAATTTTTCTTGTTCTGTTTCAGAGCTCTTCTTTTTGGTCTATCTCAAAACTCTCTTTTCTATCTATTACAGAACTTTTCTTGTGCCTATTGCAAAATTCTTCTTTTTTCTATTACAAGCCTCTTCTCTGTCTATCCCAAAACGCTTCTTTCTGTCTATCATGTACATCTACATCTCTTATCTATCTCAAAAGCTTCTATCTCATCTATCGGACAAACTTCTTTTAGAGTTATCATAAAAAGCTTCGTATCCTATCGATTAGGAATCTTCGTTTTCTATCAATCATGAATCTTCTAAGACTGACGTTGTTTCGCAAAATTAACGAGTCCCCCTGCTTTAGCAATCTCTTGAATAAACGGTGGTAGCGCTGTCCCCTCATAGGTTTCTCCCGTTGTCAAATTATAGACAATCCCTTTCGTCATATCGATACCGATGGCGTGATCCGCCTGAATACGCTCCACCTGATCGCCGATTTCAATGACCGGCAATCCAATATTAATGGCATTGCGAAAGAAAATCCGTGCAAAGCTATGTGCCACAATAACGGGCACCCCTTTTTCTTTGATGACGCCTGGTGCATGTTCTCGTGACGATCCACAACCAAAATTCTTACCAGCCACCATAATATCACCAGCTTTGACATGCTTCGCAAAGGTAGTATCAATGTCTTCCATGGCATGGTTTGCCAATTCTTTCCAATCTGCAATCGCCAAATAGCGTGCAGGGATAATCACATCCGTATCGACATTATCCCCATAGCGCCATATTTTTTCACTTCTAAAGTCCATCTATCGTTCCTCATACTTTCATCAACAACGCATTCATACTCGATTCACCCAGATAATCACTAGCATGCTAACCTACATAATATCATCGGGTCCAGCAAGTCGGCCTAACACAGCACTAGCCGCCGCCACATAGGGACTGGCCAAATAGATTTCGCTATCCACAGGCCCCATACGACCGATAAAATTACGATTCGTAGTAGATACGGTCTTTTCACCAGACGCCATAATCCCCATATAACCGCCTAAACAAGGTCCACAAGTAGGTGTACTAATCACACATCCTGCTGCTAAAAACACATCGAATAGGCCCGTATGCATGGCTTGTTCATAAATTTCTTGCGACCCAGGTATCACAATGCATCGTGTAAAGTCGGCTACTTTTCGTCCTTTTAAAATCGACGCCGCTTGCACCAAATCATCATAACGTCCATTCGTACACGATCCGATAATAACTTGATCAATCGAGATGTCATCTGCCACCTCTGTAATATAGTGCGTATTTTCTGGTAAATGAGGGAATGCCACCACCGGTTGTAATGATGCTAAGTCGATGGTAATGACCTCCGCATATACCGCATCGCTATCGGCATTCGTAGGAATGATATCATATTGGTAGCGATCTTTTACATAGGCCTCAGTAATTGCATCGTAAGGGAATACACCACATTTAGCGCCCGCTTCAATAGCCATATTGCAAATGGTAAAGCGATCCGTCATCGACAAATGTACGAGCCCATGACCAGCAAATTCTAACGCTTTATACCTCGCTCCATCGACGCCAATACGACCAATTAACGCAAGAATAATATCTTTCCCCGTGATCCATTTCGCCGGTTTACCTGTCAACCGTACTTGTATCGTTTCCGGTACCTTGAACCACGTCTTACCTTCCGCCATGGCGACCCCCGCATCCGTTGACCCTACGCCGGTAGAAAAGGCATTCACCGCCCCATACGTACACGTATGCGAATCGGCACCAATCATCATAAACCCAGGGCCTACCAATCCATTATCTGGTAAAATAACATGCTCAATTCCGACACGGCCGCTTTCAAAATAAGAGGTAATCTGTTCCTCTCTAGCAAAATCGCGCATAATCTTGGCTTGCTCTGCCGATTTAATATCCTTATTCGGCGTAAAATGATCGGGCACCAAGTAGATGCGATGGCGGTCAAACACCGGCTTATCAATCTTTTTAAATTCTTTTAAGGCCGGTGGAAACGTGATGTCATTCATCAGCACCGCATCGAGTTTACATTCGATAATCTGCCCTGGTCTCACCGATACAAGACCTGCATGGCGCGCCATATTTTTTTCTGTAATCGTCATTCCCATACTAGTGTGCCCCCTCTTCTAACTCTTTCGTCAAGTATATAGAATTTACCGCATTAATATAGGCATTCACACTGGATGTAATAATATCCGTACTCACGCCACGACCGTGATATAATACGCCTTCATGTTCCACTTTTACAATCGCTTCCCCCAAGGCGTCCTTACCAGCCGTCAACGCTCTAATGTGGTAATCTTTCAAACTAACAGGAATCCCGATGGCTCGTTCCACTGCCTTAAGGGATGCGTCCACAGGGCCATCACCGACAGCAGCGTCCTCTGAAAGTCCCGTTGGCGTATGCAAGCGAATGTCTGCATAGGCGTAGCCACTTTCATTCGAATGGTAGTGATGATGCACCACCGTAATCGCCTTGTTGTAATCCAACGTATCCATAACGAGGGCCATCACGTCTTCATCGTAAATATGTTTTTTCCGATCTGCCAATTCTTTAAACTTGGTAAATAGCATATTTATTTTTTCTTCGCTCAAGGTAAATCCCAATTGAGATACATGGTCTTCGAAGGCGTGTCGCCCCGAATGTTTCCCTAGCACGATATTCGTTTCTCCAGCACCTACCGATTCAGGTGTCATAATTTCATAGGTTCCTGGATGACTCAACACGCCATGTTGATGAATGCCCGATTCATGGGCAAAGGCATTGGCCCCCACGATGGCCTTATTCGGTGCCACGGCGACGCCCGTTAATTTAGCCACAATCTTACTCACCCGTGTCAATTGTTTTGTATTAATGGGAATCTTGAAATCTCCGTAACAATCCTTTCGTGTAATGAGCGCCATCGTTACCTCTTCCACGCTCACATTGCCAGCCCGTTCGCCAAGGCCATTCACCGTACACTCCACTTGCCGTGCTCCTGCCTCAATAGCTGCCAGCGTATTCGCATTGGCGAGGCCTAAATCATCATGGCAATGCACTGAAATAATCGCTTTTTCAATGCCCTTAACATGATCTTTGATGTACGTAATGATGTTTCCAAACTCAATCGGCGTCATATATCCTACCGTATCGGGTACATTGAGTATCGTAGCGCCGCCTTCAATCGCCACTTCAAACACGCGGCATAGAAAATCGAGATCCGTCCGTGATGCATCTTCGGCAGAGAATTCAATTTCATCAAATTTGCCCGCCGCAAAGGCCAAACACTCTTTTACCCGATCCAAACAAGCCTCTTTTGTCATTTTCAACTTATACTCCAAATGGATATCACTGGTGGCGATAAATGTATGCAATCGGCTCCGCTTAGCCCCTTGTAAAGCACGGGCCACTTGTTGAATATCCTCCGTGTTGCAACGAGCTAGGCCACAAATCGTAGCGCCCGTCACTTGTTCTGCAATCGTTTTAACCGCTTCAAAATCACCCGGCGACGCTGCTGGAAAACCCGCTTCAATCACATCGATGCCCAACTTTGCCAAATTCTGCGCAATTTCAACTTTTTCCGGCGTTTGCAACGATACACCCGGTGTTTGCTCCCCATCACGAAGTGTGGTATCAAAAAAATAAATGCGTTCTCCGTTCATCTCTGTTCCCTCCATCGCTATCATTTCTACATACTACCTGTTATGACTAGATTCGAAACCATCGCCTACTTGGATACCCAATCGCCTATGGCGAATCCACATGCCATAGGTCACAATTCATGTAGCTCCTATAAAAAAACCCCCAGACGAATACATCGTATCGTCCAGGGGCGTCATAAGTATATATCACAAAGCATATCATTTACATTGCATCTACTACGAATACACTAAGCCTCTCACACGTAAGAAAGTCCACATAATGAATCACTGCACATGCATCCATACAATCTATATAACTGTATCGTACACCTATACCACTACATCACTTTCTTGTGCTCCATAACAGATACTAAAAAACCCCTTACAACGAATATCGTTGCAAGGGGCGTCATATACTTATAACACGGTACCACCCTAGTTGGGTCTCATTAGCGATAACGGAACTACCGTTGCCAACTACTATTGATTTCATCAGCAAAACTCACGGGAGAGTGTCAATATACGATTTCTATTGCCTCGCACCACACGGCAACTCTCTGAAAGTAAACCATTATATCTTTATACCCGATCAACGTCATATCATGTTGTGTCACAACTATGTCGTCGTAACGACGATATAGTTAGTATAGCCGATAAAAAATGATATGTCAATACAAAACATTATGTGGTGTATAACATTTTGTTTTATTTTATATATAACTGTTCAATATGCCCCCTACGTCGTTCATCTTCTGGTGGCAACTGCATATAATCGCCATATATACTTCGTAAATAGGCATCATAAGAAGGAATCGTTTTAAATCTATGCCCTTCAAACTCCACGTCTATTAAGTTATCAAACTCTTCTTTATACAGCCGTTCCCTATGCCAATCAGTTCCTATAAGAACACCTGCATACGTAGAACTTTCAAAATCTCTTTGATTGCATAATGCTTGCCAACGCTTCAATCCCCATTTAGCGATTGGTCTACATATAGGTTTTACTAACCTTCGCATACGGGATGTACTAAATTTAGATGCAGCATATTCATGCAATATTTTATCATAGAAGTGATGTTGTTTAAATAACTGCTGTGTAGCATCCATTGTATCTGGCCAAGCGTCTACAGGGAATATATCAATAAACGCTCCATACGATAGGGTATACTTACGTGGACATTCATAAAATAGTGTGTCTTTTCTGTACAACTTCAACATCCACACTGTATAAAATGATTCTATATCATAAGGATCCATCATCGCGAATTGATCCTCCCCAGACATCTGTTTCTGTCTCATAATTTCCACAAATCGATTGAAATCTGGTCGTGGCATCATAATATCGATATCATCATCCCAAGGGATAAAACCCTTATGACGAATGGCCCCAATTAATGTGCCATAGGATAAAGCGTATCGTAAATTAAACTCTCTACAAATCGTATCGGCATATACTAAAATAGGTAAGATTATTTTTTGTATTTCTTCTGTAGAATCTATTTTCCTCATCACTGTTCCTCGCATCTATTCCATGTATAAAAATCTTTATCAAATTGAATGGCATCCGCAAGGGAGTCAAATTCTAAAATGCATCCTCTGTCATATAACTTACGTCGTAAACGTAACACATCTAAATGATTCATATAGACATATTCCCATACCCTATGCCTATACACACTGTCTTGACCAATCGTATGTAAAATCTTAACAAACTCTCGACTAAAATTTCGATCAAAATAGGCATAGCCCATCATAATTTCTGAATCAGAACCGCCAATTTCTACATGATTAATATATCCTTCTTCATCCGTCGTAATACACCATTCATCGGTAGCACCTTGGCAAAATACAGTCGCATAATGCCCTAAATAATTATAAAGGGAGAAGATATTGTCCCGATAATAATTATCGACAGAACAAATATACGTGTTACCTAAATACGGTGCAACCAGTTCTAGAGAAGCAATATTATCTTGTGTGTCAAAATAAGGATTCTCGATTAATGTAACGTTATAGTCCGACGACAAATAACGAAACATCTCTTGTTTATAACCTACTACGATAATAATGTCTTGAATACCTGCTTCATAAAGTTGTTTAATTTGCCGTTCTATGAGCACTTCATTGTTGATTTTACATAGTCCTTTAGGACATATATTACTAAACGGCAAAAAGCGACTCGACTTGCCCGCCGCTAAAATAACTGCATTATCAACTTTAAACGGTTCTAATTTTTCTATATCATTCAACTTGCAATATTCATTGTACTCGTTCTCTGAAATCATATGCCGAAATGATACCTCCTATAACAATGATACAGCCCAAAACAATACTATATAACGATGGCACGATTCCTAACACCATATAGGAAATAATGATAGAAAACGCACTATAACTACTATTAAGAACCATAGTACGACTAGCACCCACCCGTTTTAGTGACCGATAATAAAATAAATATGACAATGTGCCAAATACAGATGCTATGGGTATATAGGAAATAAATAATGTTCCTTCTAGCTGATAGGTAGTATGCAACAAGCCAATGCAAGAAAGCACAGCAAGACCGGTAACACACATAGACGTAGTTTGTCGCACGAACAGTACCATACTTTCATGAACAGGATATCTCCTTAACACCGTAGTACTAATCACCGCCTCGCTACCCCAAGCGAGAATACAAATGATAGCAAAGAACATTCCTTTACATACACTCACGATATGACTGTCTGTACTAAACCCCAATAACATAATGCCTACTAATGAAACGCCTAAGGCTAACAATTGATACGCTTGTCGACGTTCTTTCAAAAATATAATTGCTAATGCTGTACCTACTGCAGGATATAAGGACGTAACAATACCAACGAGACCAGGCCCCATATAGTATACTGCAGCAGTATAGGACACCAACCCTACTGGCCCACCTAACAAAGCTGCTAGTATCATATACTTTGTTCCTAAAGAATGTAAAATACCCTCTATATACCTTTTATGATATACCATATATAGACTCAATAATAAGACGCTGACAAAATCATGAATACATACACATACTAATGGCAAAAAGAATATGAAAGATACAGTGCTTAATCCCGCCGAAGTGACAACTGTGTCCATAGACCACAAAAAGCCAGATAAAAGACCATTAATCATAGTACCCTCTATTTCATCAAAAATTCACTACGAACAATATGATAGAATTGCTTCGCACAATTATACTGAGAAAGGGCATACCGATTTGTACGCACGGCGAGTCCTTCTTTTACCTCACACCAATTGCTCCATATCAAGCCTGCAATAGCTATATAAGAGTAAATTTTATACACCAGTTCTCTCGAAACATGACATCCATGATACAGAGATATAATTCTATCAACCTCATGCCTAGATAATCCAGAGTATACACAAAACATAGCAATATCTAAATCAGGATCTTGCATCCCTGCATATTCAAAATCTATGATATACACAGTACAATGCTTATCAATCAAAAAATTATCACACACCGCATCAATATGACATAGTGTATATTCTATAGGTAGAGATTCAATATATGATAATAAGCCTAGCACATGCTGTCTTGTTTCATCATAATCTGCATAGGCAGATACCTGTCCACGCAATGACTCATAATATACTAAACGTTCTCGCAAATCAAATGTATGCGATACGCTGATATGTAAATTATGAAACTCTTTTAATCGTTGCATACAAAGATTCAATTCATTATGGTTATGTATATCTAATGTATGTGCTTCCTCAATGAATGTCGTAATTTTCTCTCCCGTTTTGGTATTAAAATAAATAACCTCATCACTGACACCATGCATGCCTAACGCTTTATAAACACTATATTCATGATCTCGATTAATCAAATCCTTTGTTTCTTTACAAGGCGTTCGTAAAATATACTTCTTATTATCTACCGTAAAAGCAAAGGACTGATTCGTCATGCCTGCTTTTATATCATATATATTGTAAATCATCTCTGGCGAGATGCCCAGCATACAACTAATTCTACGCGCAACCTGTTCTGATGAAATCTTTATTGTACCCATACATATAATAACCTTTTACTACCTACACTCTGGTAACTTCTAGTATAATCCTATGCTTACCCATATACTAACTAGATCGTAACCATCTATTTACTATAACCATTTCCTATGATATCGATTCTATTGATTTATTTCCCTTGCCACCGTTTTGCCAAGGCCGATAGTTTTGCCCCTAAACGATGTATCCTTGGATACAGTAAAAATAGTTTATACTTACCTCGTACAATGCTATCTAGTACCATATCTTTGTGTTCTACAACCCAAGATTCTAATTCTTGCCGCACCCTTTCACTATCCGTCGTAGGGGGTATCGCATAAATCATGGTTAAACACGATAAGGCGGCCTTTACACCATACGAAATAATTTCAGTTTCACAAGGTAAGCTATGTTGTTTAGCAAATTCCAATTCCTCTTGATATACTAAAAAATAATCATATCGTTTTCTATAGTCAAACGAATTAAAACATGTAGATCCTACTCGCTTGCGATATATATAATAAGTTTGATCATACATACCAAAGCGCTGTGCTCGATTCATGAACCGATACAAGGTAGCAGAATCCTCAAATAACCGTCCTACTGGGAAGCGCTCATCACCAATCACATGACGGGCATATAACTTATTCCATATACAAGTACCATCCGTCTTTAACACGTCAAGAATAATATCTCGTCCTTCTAATAAAGTCATCGTTCCCGAATTAGTTGAATCATTTTTAAAGGTTTCCCCTTTTAATACTTTGCTATGAAAAGAAATCACATCTAATCCATACCTCTGCATTTGCTCTATCAACGACCTATATGTATCTAGTTCTACATAATCATCACTATCAACAAAGCTAATATACGCTCCTTGTGCGACTTCTATACCTGCATTACGTGCAACACTCTGCCCCTGATTTGGTTGATGAATCACCTTAATTCTCCCATCACGCCTAGCATAGTCATCACAAATAGCCCCCGATGCATCCGTAGATCCATCATCAACTAGAATAATTTCTAATGTTTCATAAGTTTGATGGATGAGTGAATCAATGCATTCACCAAGATAGATCTCTACGTTATACACGGGCACTATAACAGAAATTAGCATAATTATTTAGCTCCTTTAAGCACTATTATCAACGTTTCCATCAGATATACTTTTGCATTTCTTATTGTATCTATTCTAAAATACTACAAATTTGCTTAATTAGATTCGCTTGACTATATTTTTGATTCGCTCCAATCAACCCTACTCGATACAATTCTTTATTACTGTTAAAATTATTAACAAATTTCTCTAATTGCTTGCCAAATGCTTCTTTAGATGATAGATCTACAGCTTCTCCAATGGTAAACTCCTTTAAAATCTCTGGATTCATTTCTGGAGACTGCAATACTGGCTTATAATAGCCTATACTTGTAAATAACATCGCACTAGGCTGATATCGATATCGTGATGCACCATATGGCAATAATAAAACATCTGACTCCATTAGTGCTTGTTGCCATTCTATACCTAACAAATTTTTATGTAAAAATGACATCGTTCTATTATGCTTATATTTTTCCATCAATCGTTTGAAGTCATTTGCATCATCTTGAGTAACGGTTGCCCCTTGTATTAATAATGTAACGGGTATCGTAAATTGACAGTTTTCAAACGCATCTAAAAAGAATTCTAAATTCTTTTCTTTTCTATATTGACCAAAAAAACCTAATCGAAGTGGTTGATGTACTTGAAAATTTAAATCAACATCTAAGTCCATAGGCTTATAAATAGGTGGTAGAATAGTATGAAAATTAGGATACCCCTCTAATTCTGGAAAATCTGTTTGCAACCCAAGAGCACCGATATGAATATTTTTAAACGGTTCTAAACTTCTAACCCCTTTAATTAAACGCTTCCTGTCTTTAGGCATAATACCATGTAACATAACTAATACAGGTATCTTACTAGTAACAAGATTACTTTTTTTAATAGAATGCAAAACACGCCAACTTGCTGTTGGAATAATAATAGAATCACACATTCCATTATTAGCTTTAGCTGTCGCTGAGTTAAACCAAGCTCTCCGTCGTTTTTCTCTGAGTAGGGATAAGTATAATTTTTTTAACCGTCCCACACCAGCATAACTAATTGCTTCGCCCCCATCTAAATAGGTAACATCCGCATCATAGGTCACCTTAAAGGGAAAGTTTTCTGGCACAAACATAATTGGTTCGTGACCTTGCTGGCGTAACTCATCTACTAAAATTCGATCAAATTCAACTTCATGCCCTGCCGGCATAACAATACTTTCTAAAATCGCAACTCGCATGATCGCTCCTTATTGTCTACTGTCATCATCAGTCAACGCTCTACGACCTAAATCGGTACGCAAATTAAATTTATTATATCCATAGTTGGCACTAGATATATCCTCTTCTTCGCATACTACATCGCCTTTTACTTGTAAAATACCAGCCACTAAATTATACAATAAATCATTAGTAATATATGCATCTTCATGGTCACGCAATATACGATAGGTGTCTTCATAGCGTTGTTTATACACATCGGATAGATATACAAATAACGGAATTGTAACCATGTTAAAGGATGTAAAATATGGTTTTCTCGGTTGATTAATTTCACTACCGTGATCAGAGAAGTACACCATCGCTTGCAAATTTAAGTCTTCTTTACCAATAGTATATACTTGTTCCAACACATGATCTGTAAACAACAACGAGTTATCATAGGCATTTTGACTAACCTCTTCACCAATTTTTACTGGCCACTTGCTAAACTCCTTAGGATATCGTTCTGAAAATTGTACGTGACTTCCCATCAAATGCAATACAATCAATTTGTTCTTACGATTACGAGGAATCTGTTTAATATACTCAAGTATCCGTATATCATATTGTTCAGTTCCATAGTCTTCCTCAATCCATCGATGAACGTCCGCGGATTTAGCTAACACGGATGTACTTGTATTATCTATCCCTGCTATACCTTGGTTACTAAACCAATACGTTTCAAACCCACACGCTTTAGCAAGATCAATAATCGATATGGCCTCTGTATACCGTTCGTCATTATATTGATTCGCACTCGTTAATGCCAGTTCCAATACTTTAGCCGTTTGAAAGAAAGCAGCATACGCATTCTTAAACAAAATAAAATTATCCCGTTTGCTCTGTTTGGTTAGCCACGGCGTATTTTCACGTTCATAGTTCGAGAATGCATTCATATATTGACGATTAGCCGATTCACCAATAACAACTATCACTGTACCAAATTCCTCATTTTGTAAAGGACTCGTCATGCTAGCCGTATCTACCACTTCGTGATGATGATTTTGATATGCTGCTAATTCTTTCTGAAATTCTACTACATTCAACAACGTTTTAAAAAAAGCAGTTCTTTTAAGATAACTTTTCTTCCCTACAAATAACAATACAATAAGAACGATACATATAGGAGCTAATATATACCAATCATTACCTTCTATTCTGACTTGAGGTATTTGTAAGTATACATATATAGCGCTTGTACAAAAGGCTAAGACGCCAATACTACTCGCTACTATTTGTTTAAACGAACAGGTGTTAATAAATTCTATAACTTCTTGTTTATTAGTATATAGAATCGTTTGCATTGTTGGTACATCAAGAACCGTTCTATATATGCCATAATAAATCCACAGAAATATACTTGGCAGTAAAAAAAGAATGACAACGATAGCAAATATAATCGCCCACACATATGTATTCGTAATAACACTCTGAAAAAACACTTGAAGTATCATCAAAAAAGATACCATATGAATACCTGTTATTACATCATAGGGAAACGAACATATGCATTGCGTTCCATTTTCTCGTTTAGTTGTCACATAATATAATAATGGATATGTATAACCTATTATACTGGCTACTACAATATTAGGAATACATGCACCATAAGAAATCTTCACATACTCAAACAGATAATAAAAAATTGCCATCATAATAAGAAGAGGAATACCGATTCGATTGATAAACGCTCTACGGTCGGCTCTATCTAATTTTGACAAATAGACAAATGACCCATATACACAAGCAAAGATGATAAAAAATATAATAATATACATGCGCCCATTACTCCTTACAACTTACCGTTATCTTTATATAAATGATACAACTTAACATATTTAGTCATCGTATAAAAATAATGGTTCACCGATAATACCCATCCCATTTTTCCATCTTTAAACCCACCGTTTAAGATATATACTTTAAAAAAGGCCCATAGTGGTCGCAATATAATATCTCTGACAAAATGACAAGGCTTATGATTTTCTTTATACTTGGCCGCCGCTAATGTAGTATAGTTATTAAATTTATTAAAATATTGATTCCAATTGTCGTACGTATAATGATACATAACATGTTTTAATTTGCTGTTTGTATAGGGTGTAACAATTTGAGGATGGACAAAACCAGTTACATAGGATCCTTTCGCTGGGAATAAACGATTCACATAATCTGGTCGCAACACGCCATGCACAGCATGATTATTATGAAATTTATTTTCTCGTCGAATCCAATACGCTTTTTCTTCGCCTTTGTCTACTACGGAAAGGATTTCTTCTGCTAGTGGTGTGGAAATGCGTTCATCTGCATCAATGAATAATACCCATTCATACGTAGCTTCTTTAATGGCAAACGTCTGTTGTGCACCCCAATCGCCATTCATACTATGTTGAATGACACGAGCCCCCAACTGTTCAGCAATTTCTTTTGTTCTATCTGTACTAAAATCATCGATAACGAGTACTTCATCCACAAAGGACACACTGGTAATACAGTCTTTAATATTTTCTTCTTCATTTTTTGCCAAAATTAATGCTGAAATCTTTGCCATACCTATCTCCTCGTTTCATATACTTTTTACACGCACAATTATACAGATTAAGTATACCATACCAAGTATGCAAATTCTATAACGGGCGATATCTACGCTAATCACATGCACCTACAACCGACTAATCGACTTGCTTACCATTTTATTTTCTCTCCACATATCTTAGTAACCACCCCATAAACGTAATACATGTACGGCACCCATCAAACAAGTTCAATCTCTCACGTTATTTCTATGTACTACCCTATAGGCGCACTTACTCATGCGTCGGATACTGCCATTCTCTTGTTGCGGTTTTCTACTTACCCCAATCGTATTAGCATCGTGTAAAACTTTCATACTAACACATGTATCCATGCCAATTTACCTATGCTGTGGGCATCATATAGTACTTTCGTACTAACAAGCTAGCAATAAAAAGTCCCTCTCTTTACGGCGTAACCCTATAAAAATATAGAGTCGATGTGTTAGGTAGTAAATTTTTTGAGATATAGGTGCTTGCTGTAGTATGTTTTTAAAGGCATCCTTTTCTTGTTGTTCTCTACCTTCCTTATTATATCTACTATTTTCTACTGTATCAATCGTTGATTCCCATTCAGTGTGAGAAATTGCTAATGAAGGATCAGTAAAATATACGTCACAAATTCCTAAATAGTAATAATATTTAAAATGATCAATAACATGACAAATCGGTGTTTGATATTGCAGAATATTTTTTGCCGCTTCTCGATTAAGAATATACGCATACGCACCAAACCCTTGAAAGGAAGAGTAAATAGAAATGCTATCGATTTGATGTACTTTTTTATAATATGTATTTACGGGACTCAACAATAACACGCTCGGTCTAGCAAGACTTTCTACAAACTCACGACATGCTTGCAGGGCCTTTAAGGAACAGTCTGGTGTAAATGTAACATCATCTTCAAAGATGAGAACTGATTGTTTATCTGTAGCAAGAAATTCTTTATAAATCGCTAAATGGCTTAAGGCACAACCAATTTCACCTGGCACGAGATAGGTGTTAGGAATCGTTGCCCTTTCTAATTCTTCTTTACTCATAGTCTTAGCCATAATCGCTGGGAATATGTGGGGTGTTAATTGTATTTTTTCTGCCTCTCTTTGTACATTTGCCATTCTTTTTTTATCATCTACATTTACAATAAAATAATGATACATCGTCTATTTTCCACCTTTTACACGTCACCTATACTCACTACGCACAACTACACAGACTAAGTATACCATACCCATTATGCAAATACTACACGTCTATGGCATTGTCTACATGTCGCACACCTACAACCGACGAATCGACTTGCTCAATGTTTTATTTTCTTCCCACATATCTTAGTAAACGCTCCCTCAAAAGTAATATATGCATGGCTTCTATCAAACAAGTCAGTCTTCCATGTATTTCTATGTACTACCTATAGGCGCACTTACTCATGCATTGTCTATTGTAATTTTCTTGTTTCTTTTTTCTGCTTAGTCTATTTGCATTAAGCATCGTATCTTACGTTCATACTAATAAGCACCCAACATTCTAATTGACTCATGATGTTTACATCGTATAGTAATTCATACGCATAGACTAGAGTCAAAATGTTCTCTATGTTGCTCGGAGCGTATATAAAAAAGAGGAAAGTTGATTCATAATCAACTTTCCTCTTTTTGTAAGTACTAGGAACGAGCTAACTATTTACATCGTTTATTAAACTCATACTTACCAAATATATGTTTATACAGTCGACGTTTTACATAACAGATTTTTTGAGACATAGGTAGCTGCCATAATGCACTTTTAAAATTATCCCGTTCTTTTCGATTTCTCTCTTTCTTATATCTACCTTCCTCATATCTATTACCTTCTGTCATATCAATCGTTGATTCAATTTCAGTAGAAGAAATTGCCAATGAAGGGTCGGTAAAATATAAGTCACTAATTCCTAAATAGTAATAATGTCTAAAATGATCAATAACATCTTGAATCGGTGTTTGGTATTGCAAAATATTTCGTGCTGCTTCTCGATTGAGAATATACGCATACGTACACCATCCATGAAAAGAAGAATAAATAGAAATACTATCTATTTGATGTACTTTTTTATAATACGTATCTACTGGATTCAATAGCAATACACTCGGTCTAGCAAGGTTTTCTACAAACTCACGACATGTTTGAAGGGTCTTTAAGGAACAATCTGGTGTAAATGTAACGTCATCTTCAAAGATGATAACTGATTGTTCATCCGTGGCAAGAAATTCTTTATAAATAGCTAAATGACTTAAAGCACAACCAATTTCACCTGGCATGAGATAACTGTTAGGTATTGTTACCTTTTGTAATTCTTCTTTGCTCATAGTCTTAGCCATAATCGCTGGAAATATATGTGGTGTTAATTGTATTTTTTCTGCCTCTCTTTGTACATTCGCCATTCTTTCTTTATTATCTACGTCTACAATAAAATAATGATACATCCTATATTCCTCTACCATCTATAACTACACGTATAATTATACAGATTAAGTATACCATACCAATTATGTAAATTCTACATGCATCTATGTTGCTTGGTACGTACAAAAAAGAGGAAAGTTGATTCACAATCAACTTTCCTCTTTGTATAGGATATATTCTTACACGTTCAATAGATCCGTAATGGCGCCACTAAGGTCTGTCATCTACGATCCATGTCATCCTATTATTTACAAATTTCTACCACGTGCAAACGCAATAGCGCTCGTGCCAAGGCGAGTCGGGCCCGTTCGATATCGATATCCGGGTCATTGGCAGCCAAGCGCTGTTCTGCCCGTTCTTTTGCACGTGTAGCACGACCCACATCAATCTGATCGGGATGTTCACAGTTTGGTGTAATAATATCGACTTTATTGTCACACACTTCCATAAATCCACCAAAGACAGCGATATAACACGGCGGTTCATCAGGCCGATCAATCCGCATAGGCGCTATATCCAAGGCAATCACAGCCGGTGCATGATTTGGTAAAATACCAAATGACCCGTCTTTATCGCGACCAGAAAGAAAGGTAGCTTTACCGCTATAGACAATAGCATCAGGGGTAACAACTTCTATGTCCATGGATGTAACTCCGTCCATTTATTATGCCCCCTTTTCTTCCATGTCCTTTGCTTTTGCGATGGCTTCATCAATGGTGCCTACCATGTAGAAAGCACTTTCAGGTAAGTCATCATGTTTGCCTTCTAAAATTTCCTTAAATCCACGAAGTGTTTCTGCTAATGGAACGTATTTACCAGGTGAACCAGTAAATACTTCGGCTACGAAGAATGGTTGGCTCAAGAAACGCTGAATTTTACGCGCACGCGCTACGGTCAATTTATCTTCTTCCGACAATTCTTCCATACCTAAAATAGCGATAATATCTTGTAAATCACGATATTTTTGAAGCACTTCTTGTACACCACGCGCAATGTGGTAATGTTCTTCCCCTAATACATTAGGGTCTAGGATACGGCTCGTAGAGTCCAATGGATCTACCGCTGGATAAATCCCTAATTCTGCAATGGAACGAGATAGTACGGTAGTCGCATCCAAATGGGCAAATGTTGCCGCTGGTGCTGGGTCAGTCAAGTCATCGGCTGGCACATAGACGGCTTGTACCGATGTAATGGACCCTTCTTTGGTAGAGGTAATACGTTCTTGCAACGCTCCTACGTCATTCGCCAAGGTTGGTTGGTATCCTACGGCTGATGGCATACGACCAAGCAAGGCGGATACTTCCGATCCCGCTTGAATAAAGCGGAAAATATTATCTACGAATAACAACACGTCTTGTTTTTGCACATCACGGAAATATTCTGCCATGGTTAATCCAGCTAAAGCCACACGCATACGAGCTCCTGGTGGTTCATTCATTTGCCCATAGACTAAAGCCGTTTTGTTGATAACCCCCGATTCTTTCATTTCGTTCCAAAGGTCATTACCTTCACGGGTACGTTCTCCTACGCCGGAGAATACAGAATAGCCACCATGTTCTGTAGCAATGTTATGGATCAATTCCATAATCAATACGGTTTTACCTACACCGGCACCACCAAACAAACCAATTTTACCGCCTTTTACATAAGGGGCAATCAAATCAACAACCTTAATCCCTGTTTCAAGAATGGTTGTTTCTGGTGCTAAATCATCAAATTGAGGGGCAGCGCGATGAATTGGCCATTTTGTATCTGCTTGTACAGGTGTATCATCGTTATCCACGGTTTCACCAAGAACGTTAAAAATACGGCCTAATACGCCATCCCCAACAGGTACAGAAATCGCAGCACCCGTATCGACTGCATCGATGCCACGAGTCAATCCATCTGTGGAGCTCATCGCTACGCAACGAACAGTATCGTCGCCTAAGTGTTGCATGACTTCTGCCACGACTTTCGATTTTTTATTGTCCTCACCAGTCACAGCAATTTCAATGGCGTTATAAATCGCTGGCAAGAAACCAGGTGTAAACTGCACATCAATAACTGGACCGATAACTTGAACAACTTTACCTATAGTATTCATGGAGAGATGTCTCCTCCTTATCTATTGCAACGCATTGGCACCGCCAACAATTTCAGAAATTTCGTTAGTAATGCCCGCTTGCCGTAATTTATTGTATTCCAAATTAAGCTTATTAATCAATTCTCCTGCATTATCCGTAGACGATGTCATCGCCGTCATTCTAGCGCCCAACTCACTCGCTGCAGATTGTAACAACCCATTGTAGATGGTAATTTCCAAATACTTAGGCACCAATTCATTGAAAATAGTTTCTCCATCAGGCATAAAGAAGTATTCTCGTTCTCCTGCGGCATGCGCTTCTGGTGTAGAGAATGGCAACAAATGACATTCGCGTACTTGTTGCGTTAAGGAATTGATAAATTCTGTATATACCATAATCACTTCGTCCACTTCTTCCTGTAAGAAAGCGTGGGCGATTTCTTTTGTCAATGCTTTGGCATGTTCATAGGATGGTTTATCAGAATAGCCATAAAATGACTTCTTCACAGTATAGCCACGACTCTTCATGTAATCCCGTGGTTTTCTCCCTACCGTTACCAATGTATATTGATCCGGTGTTTTACCACTTAGCTCATTGACCATATACTTGATGAGATTACTTGTATAGGCCCCAGCCAATCCTTTATCAGCGCCAATAATCAGATACCCAGTTCGTTTCACTGTATCATGACGCAACATGGGATGCGTTCTTTCAAAGGTAGGACTGCCTGCCACATGACGAAGTACATCCGCTAATTTCAATGCATAGGGACGGGTAGACTGTGCTTTCAACTGTGCACGGCGTAATCGAGCAGAAGCCACCATTTTCATGGCTTTAGTAATTTGCTGTGTATTGGTAACGCTTTTTATGCGCTTACGCAAATCCTGTGCACTCGCCATAGGTTACGCCTCCTCTGTGACTAATGAATGAGTAGCCCCAAAATCAGATACACATTCAGTAATCGCCTTCTTCAACAATTCTTCTGTATCTGGTTCTAATTTCTTCGTATCTCGAATGGATGTTAACACTTCGCTGTAACTAGCTTTTACAAAACGGAGCAACGCATTTTGAAACTCTGGTACATCCGCCACTTGAATGGCCCCAAAATAACCATTAATGCCGGCATACAAACAAACGACTTGTTCTTCTACGGGCATTGGAGAATATTGTGGTTGTTTCAACATTTCTGTCAATCGTTCCCCACGATCTAATTGTGCTTTCGTCGACTTATCTAAATCGGAACCGAATTGAGAGAACGCCGCCAATTCACGATATTGCGCCAAGTCCAACCGCAATTTACCAGCCACTTGTTTCATCGCTTTAATTTGTGCACTACCACCTACACGAGATACGGATAACCCAACATCGATAGCAGGACGAATGCCAGAATAGAACATATCAGTGCCCAAGAAAATTTGACCATCTGTAATGGAGATAACATTGGTTGGAATGTAGGCGGATACGTCCCCCGCTTGGGTTTCAATGATAGGCAAGGCAGTAATAGAACCGCCACCCAATTCATCGGATAGTTTAGCTGCTCGTTCGAGTAAGCGAGAGTGTAAGTAGAATACGTCCCCTGGATACGCTTCACGTCCTGGTGGACGACGTAGTAACAAACTCATCGCACGATACGCTGCCGCTTGCTTTGTCAAATCATCATACACGCAGAGTACATGTTTGCCTTCGTACATAAAGTGTTCACCCATAGCAACCCCTGCATACGGTGCAATATATTGCATTGGTGCCCCTTCAGATGCACTGGCAGATACGACGATGGTATAATCCATAGCACCGGCTTTTTCCAATTGTTGTACCACACGTGCTACGGTTGATTCTTTTTGACCGATGGCTACATAAATACAAATCACGTCTTGCCCTTTTTGATTCAAAATTGTATCAATGGCAATCGCCGTTTTACCCGTACCACGGTCGCCGATGATTAATTCACGTTGCCCACGACCAATCGGTACCATCGCATCAATCGCTTTAAGGCCCGTTTGCATTGGTTCAAATACTGATTTTCGATCTGCAATACCTGGTGCTGGATATTCTACAGGACGATAGGTTTCTGCTTTAATCGCCCCTTGTCCATCAATCGGTTGCCCTAAGGCATTCACAACGCGACCAATTAATTCATTCCCCACTGGCACTTGCATGATTTTACCAGTACGGCGCACTTCATCGCCTTCTTTGATGAGCGATCCTTCACCTAGTAATACGGCCCCTACATTATCTAATTCTAGATTGAGTACCAAGCCGTATACACCATGTGGCAATTCTAATAATTCACCAGCCATCGCTTTTTCAAGACCATATATATGTGCAATTCCGTCCCCTACATCGAGGACAGTACCTACATCATCAACGTTAAGTTGTACATCATAGTCCTGAATCTGCTGTTTAATAATGGCAGTGATTTCTTCAGGCTTCATTTTCATACTTAACCATTCACTCCTATCTGTGTAGAGCCTGCATTATGCAGCGTTTTTTCTAATTCTTCTAACCGACGTGCCACACTGGCATCAATGCGCTTATCCCCAATTTGAATGATCATACCACCCATAATATGAGGATGTATCGTTACATTCAAAATTACTTCTTTTTGCAATGTAGCTTGCAATTTAGCTAGCAATTTTTCTTTCGCCGCCTCTGAAAGTGGCTCTGTGACGAACACGTCTGCCTCTACAATATTACGCAACTCTCGTGCCTTTGTAATAAAGCCTTGAATGGCTTCTCTCATATACGATGCACGATTTCGCTGTATCATAACTTTCATAAAATTCAATGCCATTGTACTGATAGCTTGTGAAAAAATTTTATCTATCAATTCAATTTTTACATGATTTTCCATAACAGGATGTGTTAATACCATTGTTAGTTCTGCATGATCCTTCATCACATCTTGCACATAGGTCAACTCTTCTTCTAGTTGTGCTAAGGTATTTGATTCTTGTGCTAGTTCCAACATGGCTTCACTGTATTTGTCTGCTACAATTCTTACGCCCATATCATCACAACCCAATCGTTTTACTATTCAACTTGTCGATAGCTTCATCAATCAATTTGGCATTAATTTCGCTATTCATATCGTTAGCAACTACTTTACCAGCTATTGCCACCGACAAAGAAATCACGTCATTCCGCAAGGATTCCATAGCCCGTTTACGTTCTTGGGCTAATTCTTTTTGTGCTTTGTCTTTTTCTCGTGCAATTTGAGCTCGTAACTCTACTAGTTGTTGTTGTGTAGTACGTTCCGCTTGTTTCGTTGCTTTATCAATGATATCTTGCGCTTCTTGACGAGCTGCAAGTAGTTGTGCTTTGTATTCTTCTTGTACTTTTTGAGCTTCCTCTTTAGCAACCTCTGCCGCTGCTAAATCATGGGCAATCCGTTGTTTACGTTCTTCCATAATCGACACTAATGGTTTATAGGCAAATTTTGCTAAAATAGCCACTACGATGAAGAAGTTAAGGAATTGAGCAAGTAATGTACCGTTTATATCTACCAACGGTTCTCCCTCCCTTAATTAGATTTTTGTAAATACTAAATATAATGCAATAACGGCGCCGATAATAGGCATCGCTTCGATCAAACCAATGGCAATAAACATAGTAGAACGCAATTTGCCTTCTAATTCAGGTTGACGAGTCATACCTTCCAATAATTTACTAGCTACCATACCATCACCGATACCAGCACCAATCGCTGCAAAACCGATAGCAATCGCCGCTGCTATCCCTAATAAACCTTTTAAAATTGCATCTTCCATAATTAAAACCTCCATAATAATTAATCATTATATGTAAAACTATATTAGTGACTATCGCCAATACCTTGTCCTAAGTACGAAGCTGTTAAGACGGTAAAAACAAAGGCTTGAATAAGGCCGATAAATAAACTAAACAAAATCCATGCCCATTCAAGAGGGATATATCCAGGTAATAATTTATACATAAGTTCTAATAAAATTTCTCCGGCTAATATATTACCGAATAGACGGAAACTCAATGTGATTGGTTTTGCCACTTCCTCAAACACGTTGAGTATGAACAAAGCCGCAAATGGTTCTACGAAATGTTTAAAATAGGATAATCCTTTCACTCGTAGACTAACAACCCACACTGATAAGGAGCTGGCCAGCGCTAACCCTAATGTTGTATTCAGGTCAGTCGTTGGTGAAAATAGTAGCTCGCCCGTTGGCAGTAAGCCTAACTCATTACCAATCAGAATGAAGAAAAAGAAAGTAAATAGTAGTGAGCTAACTAGAGGCCAGTGTTTTCCTAATCCTGGTGCTAATTGTCCCTCTAGCTCTTCTAATGCCCATTCTACAACATTCTGTATTCCAGATGGAACCAATTCTCTCCTTCTTGTGGCTGCTACAGTAATAATGATAACAATCGCCATGGTAATCCACGTCATAATGATGGTATCCATATGAAATGTCAAACCTAACCATTGTACCACTGTATGGTGTCCTGCATGCAATTCCACAATCTCACCTCCTTTCATAAATAGCCGTTGTATCCTTACGATAATTTCCAATATATACCATATGACAAAATCTGATTCACTACCAATCCTAGTACTATACCTATTGGGTCAAGTATAGGCCATTGAAAGCCTACTAACAATAGTGCCATAACACTCACTAAACGCACGCCCATATGTCCACGCACATGGCGCACCACATCTCGTGTATGCCTACCTTGTACGTGTTTCATATGAAAGCCCAACAGCACAAGATATACGATGTGAATCATGCATCCCCATAACCAACCAGCCATATATGTCATATGATGGGTCATAAAAAAAAGAGTCATACCTGCGAGAGTAACCACTATTGTTGCCAATAGCACACGTTTGATAAATTGTGTATATTCTCTCATATGACCTCTTTTCATTATAAATTTAGGCTATACCTTATTGATTCAGTTGTCTATACATGAGATAGAGTCCACCAAATCCTCCTACGAGCCCACCTATTAACATACCTACTGGTGCCGTATTGAACTCTGTATCACACCACCAGCCGAGCCATAAAAAGCCACCGATACTGGACAGTATCGTAAATCCTGCCGACGTGGCTACGGCGATAGCTTTTAAGCGCGATACTTGTTCATCACGTGTATCATCATGCGTATCATTTTGATTCACTCAAGTAGCACCCCCTTATCGTAGGTAATACTTACATGCTTAATATACTCGCATTTGAAAAAAAACTCTAATATATCCTATGAATAACAGTATCAATTTTTTCTAATTTTACAGGCCCTAGGCCATCAATGATAATCTCAATTAAGAGTATACGCATAATATTAAGTCATGAGTAAATGTAATAGTATTGGAGTTGTAGCAACTTTTATTCATAGTACCCTATCCTATTTCTTACAATTATTTCCGAAATAGTCAGGACGTGCAGCGGTGCCTAAGAACTCATGGCGCAAGGCTTGTAAGATTCTCTGTGTCGCCTTGCCATCACCATACGGATTAACGGCATTCGACATCTGTTTATAAGCTCTTTCGTCCGCCAATAGGGTGTAGGCTTCTTTATAGACGCGGTCTTTATCGGTTCCTACTAAATGTACCGTACCTGCCACGACTGCTTCTGGTCGCTCCGTCGTATTCCGCAATACGAGCACTGGTTTTCCTAAGGACGGTGCTTCTTCTTGAATGCCTCCTGAATCAGTTAACACCAAGTACGAACGAGCCATCAAGTTGGCAAACGGTTCATAATCTAACGGATTAATTAAGCTAACGCGATCGACGTGTCCCAATTCTTCTTTTACCACTTGTCGTACTTTTGGATTTTTATGAACTGGAAATACGACTTGAATATCGTCAAAGTCATCTACCAATTGACGAATCGCACGGTACACATGGCGCATTGGTTCGCCTAAATTTTCTCGGCGATGTGTCGTAACAAGAACAATGCGTTTGCCTTCATAATCCAAGGTATTCAGATCATCATCTTCAAAGTGATAGCCATCTTGCACCGTCATTTGCAGTGCGTCGATGACGGTATTACCCGTTACATAGATATGTTCTTTGTCTACATTTTCTGTTAGCAAGTTCTGCTCCGATCCAGCAGTTGGTGCAAAATGGTAGGTTGCTAAGGAACCTGTTAATTTGCGATTCATTTCTTCTGGGAAAGGCGAGTAAATATTACCCGTTCTAAGTCCCGCTTCTACATGTCCTACAGGAATTTCTTGATAGAATGCCGCTAACGCACCAGCAAAGGTGGTCGTCGTATCGCCATGGACTAATACCACATCAGGCTGTGCCTGTTCTAACACATCTTTTAGGCCCATCAAAGCCCGCGTTGTTACATCATACAAGGTTTGTCCTTGACTCATAATATTTAAATCATAATCAGGGGTAATCTTAAATACGTGTAACACCTGATCTAACATGTCACGATGTTGTGCTGTTACGGTTACAATCGATTCCATATCTGGTGCTGCTTCTAATGCTTTCACGACAGGGGCCATTTTAATCGCCTCTGGCCGTGTACCGAATATGGTCATAACTTTCAACATACCCTACATTCCTCCTATAGGTGTGTATTATTTTTGTTCAGAATCAATCTGCTTATCTAATACATCAATATCATCCATCGTATGCAATGGACGGGTTAATTCAAATTCATTAGGTTTTAGTAAATTTGGTGTAGCCGGCACGTTAATGATCGGCTGCCCTTTCGTATCTAGGGGGTTATCCGCCGCATCTGTTCGTGAAATAACGCCGATGCGTCGCGCCACGATGACCGCCACCACAATAAATAGTATGACGAGAATCGTCCCAACGATGGCATTTACTTCCGCCGTTACAACGGCTACACTGGCTAACAGTGCCGTAATGACATACATCAATAGTACGGTTTGCTTTTGTGTGAGTCCTTGTGCTAACAATCTATGATGGACATGACTTTTATCAGGCTTGAAAATAGGTCGTCCACTAATTTTACGACGAATGATGGCAAATAGAGTATCCAATATAGGTAACCCCAACACGATAACCGGCACTACCAATGCCGCTACTGCCGCCGTTTTCACGGCGCCCATCACAGAAATAGCTGCCAACGTATAACCAAGCAACATGCTCCCCGTATCACCCATAAAAATTTTTGCTGGATTAAAGTTATATCGCAAAAATCCACACGCCGATCCTGCTAAGGCCAGCGTAATACAGGTGAGTTCATATTGTCCCATTTGAAACGTTACAATGCCGATAGCGATACAGGCAATAAAAGAAATACCAGCCGCCAAGCCATCAAGGCCATCGATGAGGTTTACAATATTGGTAAATCCGACAATCCAAAAAATAGTAAGCGGTACCGACCAATATTCAAGATACAGCATGCCGCCCCAAGGAATTGCCAAGAAGTCAACGCGAATACCATAGGCCACCAGTACAGCGGCCGCAATGATTTGCCCCATCAATTTTGTTTTCGGATCGATTTGTTTCACATCGTCCCAAATACCTACAATCACCAAAATAGTGGAGCCCAACAGTAAGCCGAATAAACTATGCGTATGCGGCACATTCCATAGGACCGACGCCATATATCCGATACAAATCGCCAATCCTCCTAGTCGAGGAATCACTCCGTGATGTACTTTTCGTGCATCTGGTTTATCAATAGCACCTATTTTTATGGCCAATTTACTAACTATCGGTGTGATCACATAGGTAATGGCCAATGCCACTAAGAACGCTACTATATACACCGTTATCGCCATTATCACACCTCCTTGTGATGCAATGGATACATCAATTTGTCAAACTGCGAATTGGTGCTGGAATACGACCACCGCGGCGAATAAATTCTTCCGAGCTGAATGGGCTGACTTCCACAATCGGACAATATCCCAATAAACCGCCAAATTCAACGGTGTCACCTACCGTTTTGCCTGGTACTGGAATCAAGCGCACCGCCGTTGTTTTATTATTAATCATGCCAATAGCTGCTTCATCGGCAATAATAGCCGAAATCGTTTCTGCCGTTGTATCACCTGGTACGGCAATCATATCAAGCCCTACAGAGCATACACAAGTCATGGCTTCCAATTTTTCGAGTGATAAACTGCCACACGATACGGCATCAATCATACCTCTGTCTTCGCTGACAGGAATAAAGGCACCGCTCAAACCGCCCACATGAGAGGACGCCATAAGGCCACCTTTTTTCACCGCATCATTTAATAAGGCTAGCGCTGCCGTTGTACCATGTGCCCCACAGGACGTAATTCCCATTTCTTCGAGTACGTGGGCCACCGAATCGCCTACTGCTGGCGTTGGTGCCAAGGACAAATCGATGATACCGAACTTTTTACCCAAGCGATGTGACGCCTCTTGTGCCACCAATTGTCCCACACGGGTAATTTTGAAAGCGGTCCGCTTAATCGTTTCCGCTACGACATCGAAGGTTTCGCCACGCACACTTTCTAACGCGTGTTTTACCACACCTGGCCCGCTAACACCGACGCTAATCGTAGTATCCGCTTCTGTTACGCCGTGAAAGGCGCCTGCCATAAATGGATTATCTTCTACAGGGTTACAAAAGACTACTAATTTAGCGCACCCTAGGGCATCGTTGTCCTTTGTTAATGCAGCCGTTTGCTTTACAATCTGTCCCATGTCGCGCACAGCATTCATATTAATGCCCGCTTTCGTAGAACCGATGCCTACAGAACTGCACACGATATCGGTAGAGGCCAAGGCCTCTGGAATGGAGGCTAGCAAAATGCGATCCGCTTTCGTACACCCTTTCGACACTAAGGCAGAAAAGCCGCCGATAAAATTAATTCCCACCGCTTTAGCCGCTCTATCTAGCGCCTGTGCTACTGGTACATAGGTAGTTAAATCACTGCTAGCAGCTACTAGCGAAATCGGTGTGACGGATACCCGTTTATTGATGATGGGCACCCCGAACTCACGTTCAATCGCTTCGCCCGTCGCCACTAATTGTTCCGCTTCTTTCGTAATGCGGTCATAGATGCGGTCACATAATTGTTTCCCGTCGCTATGGGCACATTCTAAGAGGCTAATCCCCATAGTAATCGTACGAACGTCTAACTTATTCTCATGAATCATAGCGTTCGTTTCTAAAATATTCTCAATTGATAACATAGTTGCCACCTAACCTACACGATGCATGCTTAAAAAAATGTCCGCATGTTGTGCACGAATTTCTACACCTAACGTTGTTCCTAACTCAGTTAATTTTGCTTGTACCGTTTCTAAGTCCACTGTATCCTGCATGGTGCACATCATAATCATATTAAAAAATCCATCTAAAATTGTTTGATTAATCGACTCAATATTTATATTGTTATCCGCCAACACATTGCTAACGCCAGCAATAATCCCTACGCGGTCAATTCCGACTACCGTAATTACCAATTTCATGATTTCACAACCTTTTCTTTAAGCCTAGCCTCTCAAAATACTCTTTCTAATTATAGCATAGATTGCCCATTATCACATACTATTCACAAATAATTATACGCTCCATCATCATGTGACCTTTACTTTCACTATCCACCAATCACAGACGATACAAGTTCTTCCCCTGCCCGAAGTAAGGCATCAAGACCTTCTGGGCCATCTAGACTTTCACCGTATACTTTGTAAAGGTCTTCCGTACCTGACGGTCTCGCCACTAACCAACCTCGTTTGGTAGCAATGTAGAGTCCCTTAATCGGCAAATCATCATAGGTGGATGTGGTGCGCATAGTAACAATTGGTTCACCATTTAGGTCCGTTGCAGTTACATCACTAGGTGCTAAAGATTGTAATAGCGTTTTAGCCTCTTTGCTGCACGGTGCATCCATACGGCCATATACCGGCTTCCCATATTCTTCTGTTAGTGACCGATACATTTGTTCCGGTGTTTTGCCCGTTACGGCTAGCATTTCCATAGCCAAGAGCGCCATCACGATGCCATCTTTATCCGTAGTCCACACAGTGCCGTCTTTTTGTAGGAAACTGGCGCCTGCACTTTCTTCACCGCCGATGCCAATGGTCCCGTCAAACAATAGGGGCGCAAAATATTTAAACCCTACGGGCACTTCATAGACAGGCACATGATGACTTGTGGCCCACGCATCTACAAGAGACGTAACCACTACTGTTTTTCCAATCCCTTTATCCTTCCAACCACGAGTGGTGAACAAGTAGGCACTGGCGGCCACTAAAAAATGATTAGCTGACAACAACCCCTCATGGGTCACCACACCGTATCGATCATAATCGGGATCATTTCCCACCGCCAAGTCATAGTTACCAATCTGTGCAATCACTGGTGCCATCGCATAGGGAGAGGAGCAATCCATGCGAATCACGCCATCATGGTCATAGGTCATAAAACTAAACGTAGGGTCGTACTCATCGTGAATGATGTCTAAGGATAATCCATAGCGGTCACGAATCGCCTTCCAATAGGCGCTCCCACTGCCACCGAGGGCATTGACAAGGATGTGTAACTGGCCCGCTTTAATGGCGTCCATATTGACAATCCCTTGTAATTCTTCCACATATAACCCTTTATAGTCATAAGGAATTTGTACAGACGGTGCCATATTATCGACGGAAATTCGTTGTATCCCTTCACCGCCAGCTAGTAAATAGTCGTTGGCACGCGTTTCAATCCATTGGGTAATCGTCGTATCGGCGGGGCCTCCATGAATCGGATTGTACTTAATACCCCCACAATCTGGCGAGTTATGAGACGGCGTGATAATAATGCCATCCGCTTTTTCATCATGCTCTCCATTATAGCGAAGAATGGCACGCGATATAGATGGAGTTGGCACAAAGCCGCCGTCCTTATCGACAGCCACCACTACCCCATTACCAGCTAACACTTCTAATACCGTTACTAGCGCCTCTTGCGATAAGGCATGCGTATCTTGTCCCACAAAGCACTGAGCATTAGCGCCAAATTTATTGCGGCCATCACAAATGGCTTGCGTAATCGCCGCCACATGTAAATCATTAAAACTGCCCTCCAAGGCTTTACCTCGATGACCCGATGTACCAAATGCTACTAATTGCGAGGCATCATGCACATCTGGCATTCTGTGTTGATAGGCATCACATAGTGCCATCACATCGATGATATCTTCTGCGCGCACCACTGTACCTGCTAATTCGTGTGCCATACGTACCGCCTTTCTTTTCAATCTATGTTACATAACTTTACTAGAAACATTGAATTTTACATGTCATATAGACTATACTTAATACGTTACCATATTATATAATACTACTAATAACATATGTCAATGTATGAACCATCACGAGATTCATAGATGCACATTGTTTTCTATAGAACATAGTCAATATACTATGGTTCCTATCCATACTTGCCACCTTACATGTGGCATTATATATGCTAATCTTATACTAATTAATGTTTTATTTCAATAAAGAACACGTAAAGGAGATTGTCTTGGAACAACTGAGCCATAGCAAAATTAATGTTGGTCTCGCCATCTTACACAAGCGCGATGATGGATACCACGCCATTGATACCATCTTTCAATCCATACGATTAGGCGATTCTATTTATTTTGCCCGTCACCATTCCGTCGTATTTTCAGGAATGGCCCCAGAACTACCTGCCTATATGGCAAACATGATTCCCTATGATGAAAGCAACCTGGCTATGAAAGCACTCCGTGCCATCCAAGACTATACAGGTTGCCAATTGGGTGCAGCCATTCATCTACTAAAACGAGTACCGCCTGCGGCTGGTCTTGGCGGTGGCAGCGCCGATGCGGCGGCAATGCTACTCGGATTAAATCGCTTTTGGGACCTACGACTTACCGACGACGAATTGCTATCCATTGCTAGCACCTTAGGGGCGGACGTACCCTTCCTAGTAAAAGGTGGCGCAGCCCGTGGCACCAGTCGTGGCGACGTACTAGAAACCTTACCCCTACCAAAGGCGCATTGGCTATTAGTGGTCAAACCAACTCTATCGGTATCAACGGCGCAAGCGTACCATCGCTTTGATGGGGCCAGTCAAATCTCTACTGACACCATTGACACCGTCGTCAATCATTATCAAAACCAAGACTTTATAGGGGCTTTCAAAGCCAGTGCCAATACCTTTGAAGAGTTGCTATTCCCTATTCATGATGAATTACGAATTTGTAAAGAATTCTTTACCACCAGAGGGTATGATACTATCATGACGGGTAGCGGTCCTACGATGATCGTTCTGTTAGATACGGCCCGTGATGCCCTCGCCTTACAAGAAGAAGTTAAGGCCGCGAATCACGATTGGCTAACACTCATTACAAAAACTTGTACAGAGGAGGATCTAGAACAATCATGAAAGATACACGATTACAACCTATCAAATTAGATGCCTATAAACCACTGCGTGAAGTAGTAAGCGAAACCTTGCGTCAAGCCATTCAAGATGGCGTGTTACAACCTGGTGAACGGTTGATGGAAATCCCCTTGGCCGAAGAACTCGGCGTCAGTCGCACACCGATTCGCGAGGCCATTCGCAAACTTGAACTGGAAGGTTTCGTCGTTATGATTCCACGCCGTGGCACCTATGTGGCCAACATTTCCCTCAAAGACATTACACAAGTCTTTGAAATTCGATCGGCCCTAGAAGAATTGGCGGCAGGGCTCGCAGCCGAACGCATTACGGAAGAAGAAATTGAAGAACTAGAGCGCATGTTGGTAGAAATTAGCGACCATATAGAGAGCAAAGATATGGACCGCATCGTAGACGCGGACATAAAATTTCACGAAGTCTTATACAAGGCATCGCGCAATGATCGATTAGCAGAAATTGTACATAATCTGCGCGAACAAATCATTCGTTTCCGTTCTGTATCCATGAATCAGCCTGGGCGTTTGGCGAAAACCTGGGAAGAACATCGCCAGCTTGTAGAGGCTATCGGCGCTCACAACGCCTTACAAGCTAGAAAAATAGCTCGCATTCACATGGAACATTCCGAACAAGCCCTATTAACGGGTATGGAAAATAGAGAAACAGCCCATGATGTAGAAGCGTCCTTACAACTATAATCATGGGACAATAGTGAATCTCTTATTAGAGTAGATTCACAATAACCTTATAGCTCTCAGTCGTGACAACAGGTTCACCATCCTAGTCACTCACCGTATAGTATCGATTGATATAATTGGTAAAGATACCTTTATATATGCTTTATGTTATATTTTCAAGAGAAAGGAATGTTTGCATTGGAATCTGCACTCAACAATCTTGTATCCGACATTAACGGATACCTATGGAATTATTTAATCATCTTTATTTTAATTGGTGCCGGTCTTTGGTTTACCTGTACCACAAAACTCGTACAACTTCGTCAAATTCCTGAAATGATTCGTCTATTAGGTGATGGGGTCGGTACGAAAACAAAAAACAATCACGTATCCTCGTTCCAGGCCTTTTGCGTAAGTACCGCCTCTCGCGTAGGGGTAGGGAACATTGCAGGCATCGCCATTGCCGTAGTGCTAGGCGGTCCTGGTGCGATATTTTGGATGTGGGTGATTGCCTTAATCGGTGCGGCTACTGGCTTTATTGAAAGTACGCTAGCCCAAATCTATAAAGAACCTTTGCCTAATGGCGGTTTCTACGGTGGTCCAGCTTACTACATTCGCTATGGCCTTAAAAGCAAATGGTTCGCCGTATTGTTCGCTGTACTCATTTCAATTACCTACGGTCTTATCTATAACTCCGTACAAGCCAATACATTAGCCTTGTCACTCGAAACATTCCACATCGACGTAGCCTATACTGGCATCGTGGCGGCCATCTTAACCGGCATCATCGTATTTGGTAGTATCACTCGTGTTGCCAAAGCCTGTGAAGTCATCGTACCTATCATGGCCTTGCTCTATATCGGCACCGCTTTATATATCATCATTGCCAATATCGAGCATTTTCCGCATGTCATTTATAGCATTTTCGCTTCCGCCCTCGATCCCTACGCTGCTGGTGGCGGTTTCCTAGGTGCTACCATGATTAACGGCATCAAGCGTGGCTTATTTACCAACGAAGCCGGTGAAGGGTCTGTGCCAAATGCGGCCGCTACTGCCAATGTATCCCATCCAGTAAAACAAGGCCTCGTACAAGCTTTCGGCGTATTCGTGGATACCATGTTTATTTGTACCTCTTCCGCATTCATCGTATTAGTCATCGGTGATTATTCCACCACTGGTTTGACTGGTGTGGCCCTCGTACAACATAACCTAGCCCAAGAACTAGGACCATGGGCTCCCTACGCGTTAGCCGTGTTCATCATGATGTTCTGCTTTAGCTCTCTCATCGGTAACTACTACTATGGAGAAGTAAACATTACTCATATGACCGATAAAAAATACGTATTAAACATTTTCCGTCTTCTCGTAGTAGCCATGGTATTCATTGGCTGTATCTCATCGTTAGAACTCGTATGGAACATGGCCGACTTATTCATGGCGTGCCTCATATTGACAAACGTAACGGCTATCGTCTTACTTGGTAAGCAAGCCGTCGTAGCTCTAAACGATTATATCGCGCAAAAACGCGCAGGTATTAAAGAACCACAATTTAATAAATCCGTACTACCCGACCAAAGCGGTATCTTTTGGTGGGGCGACAACCAAACTGATAACTATGTACCGGATCATAAAAAATAATACGATTTATGTCTAACGAACAATCACCTACTACTATCGTGAAAGTAAGTAACTCACGATAGTGGTAGGTGATTTTTTATGCTCTATCCATGGTAAGCTATGAAAGACTATGCCTATGATGATGTACAGCCCTTCTACTACATTCAGTTTTTGTTACCTACTGTCCTTGATCTAATACACTATTCCTCTAAACACTTACACTTTTTATTTTGAACATAAAAGGACGGTAGCGCTACCGTCCTTTTACCACATTCAATCTTTATATGTTACCTAGAGGATTATATTCTTGCATGTGCATGCTCCATAAAAAAATGGCCAGGACATCGTATGTTTCCTGACCTAATCGTATAATCCCAAATCACTAATTATTACGTGTTAGTAGGATCTTTTTACCGTCTTTATAATTCTTTCTTATACCTATTTCTTCTTTATTTTACTATATAAATTGAAGGCATACTTAGATACATACTCAATGTATGTTAATTGTGATTCTCATGTGTGCCTACTTAATACTGGCTTACGCCCATCAAGGATACGTCGCTTTCTTTACCAACAGCCGTATCGACCAGATCACCACTGCTAGTGCCATCTAAATTAACCCATAGTAGTGATCGTATTTGTCATCTAGCTTAGCATAGGTACCTTGTAATATATCTTCTAGGGTAACGCTTTGTAAATAGTCATGAATATAATTTTGCAAGCCCGCCCAAAAGCCGACGGCTATATCCGTCACGGCAGTTTCTGTGGCAACGCCTTCATCGAGGCTAGCAATGATGGCCATCGAGTCTTCCGTAGCTAATAAAATATCCAATATAGTATATTCTGATGGCGCTCTCGATAGTGTATAACCCCCATATTTCCCGCGGATGCTACGCACCAATTGAGCCGCGCTCAACCGTGATACAATGCCTTCTAAATATTTTTCTGAAATGTGTTGACGATCTGCAATGGATCGCAAGGAAACTGGTTTCTTTGTATCTTGTTGTGCTAAATCCAGCAAGATTCGCAATGCATAGCGCCCCTTCGTTGAAATTCTCATCACCTATTACCTCTCTTGTAAAGTCCCCATGTTCACTGCAATACATCGTTACACACGCCGTATCGAACACATCATTGATGTGGTTCTTCTCGTTCCCATAAAGAATTTTGTAACGCTTCTTTATAATCTTCTACTGTTCCTACGCCAGAAAACCCTTGTTGATAATCTAGCACAAAAAATGGCACACGACTGATTTCTAAATCCTTAGCAATCGCTTCATCATCACGCACATCAACTTGATTGTCGCCTGTTTCCAACATATGGCGAACATCATCCACCGCAAGACCTACCTCATGAGCAATGCGAAGTAATACTTCACGGTCCGCTAGATTTCCATGATGAATATAATTAGCCTCAAATAAGGCATCTACGATTCGCTCCATGCGCTCAAATCGCTGTTCATCACGAATAAACCAAGCATACTTTACCAAACAATGTGCATCCATCGTATTGGTGCGCGTCGCCTTACCATAACTAAAACGGCTATCTTCGCCTTGCCCCATCGCATCAATTTCTGCTACCTTAGCTTCACATTCCTCTTGCGACGCATGAAAACGTCTCATCAACGATTCTACCATCGTTTCCGTAGTTTCTATCGGCGATTCTTTATCAATTTCGAAACAACGCATTTCCAATTCAATACGATCTTCTTCACCAATCTCGCGGATTGCTTGTAGCATACGCTTTCTTCCAATATAACAATAAGGATCTGCAAAATCTGACCAATAGGTAATTCTCATAATTTCCACCTTTTACACTAACTACATACGTCCATATAGTATATCATGGCTACTCACGTATTGAAAGTCCATCCCACACACGTACTATTTCGCCACTTTTTTAATCTTACCAAGCACCAACGCCGCAGCCCCCAAAGCAGTGACACCGACACCAAGCACACTGGCTCCGAGTGCTACATGATCACCTACTGTGCGATGCGACTTATCTTTCGCCCAATACCCTACCGCCGTACTAGCGCAAACAGCAAGACTATTCGCTAACGATTTTTTCGATAAAAATGGTTGTCTCATAAGAACCTCCTTAGGAACACCTATGCTACTATCTCTGCCATATATATTACCATGATTGTACAATCCAGGTTAGACAACTCGACTCCACATGGAAAGATGCCATTGTATGGATTGGTGCGCATAATATGATTATTCTTTTAACAATTCATGGGGTTAGATGTATAGCACGTTTTGTCCTATACCCCTATATAGTTATAGTATACACTAGAGACAAGTGAAAGTGAACGCTCTATGCTAACGTTTCTATATCCATACGTAACCATTCGATGTGTACCCGTATCATGTATCGCAAAGGTACTTAGAAAAGCCATATTTATAGCAGTACGCGTTATATCGTTAACTACCGCATAGGTAGCTTAGAAATATTGTTTTAAAAATGGGCTAGTAACACAAGTATTAACTACCGCATAGGTAGCTTAGAAATGCCGACATCTATCAGCAAGTAGCCGATAAGAGTTAACTACCGCATAGGTAGCTTAAAATGTTGAGGCTTCAACTCACCACCATGATATGCGGTTAACTACCGCATGAATCGATTACAAGGATATCCTTACATGCATAAAAACTCTCCATGTCTAACCCCTTATCGATAACTTGCACCATAGGCCCCATTGATTAAAAACTGCTACTAGCTATACCGCCCTCGCTGAACCCATAGGTGGTCACTCCCTATACCCCTTACCATGTATCGCATCAGTAAGTAACAGTATATCCTAACATTCATAAAAAACTAATTTTCTAACCCTCTATCGATAACTTTCACCATAGGCCCCATTGATTAAAAACTTCTACTTGTTATACCGCCCTCGCTGAACCCATACGTAGCCACTCGCTAGTCCCCCTTACCATGTATCGCATCAGTAAGTATAAGTATATCCTGACATTCATAAAAACTAATTTTCTAACCCTCTATCGATAACTTTCACCATAGGACCCATTGATTAAAAACTTCTACTTGTTATACCGCCCTCGCTGAATCTGTGGTATACTACTAGCGGAGATAGTATTCTGTGAAACTATACTCTATCTGACACATTACTTTATACCAATTTACAAACAGAGTCGCCCTTGCACAATCTACACGATGTGAACAAGATCGCTTCTCTCATAGAGTATACAAAGATGTACCTACCGCCTTAGGCCACTATACTGTCATAGTTACCTACGGCATGGCAATAGATAGGTCGATTGTAGGTGTTTCTAGGATAAACCAGAAACATCTTCTTACTAACTAGATTGCTACATGCTTGGCTGATGGATGCCTATGTTAGATTCCACACATGTACTACAGTATGTGCCTTCTATGCAGGAAAAGTCCTATGAAACTAGCATGCTTAGTATATAATGACCGCCCAGTCTATGTCATCTTCTGTATCATCGTAATATTACTGTGTCCGATGGAATATCTCCATCGGACTTTTTTTGTACATATCCCAGAAAGGAGTCTACGGTACTTTCATACCATGTAGAAATTCTCTACACGGTAATCACCATCAGTACCCATCTATTATGACCATAGAATTATTAGCTGGCAAAATTCATCGTGCCACCGTAACACAAGCCGAACTCGATTATGTAGGTAGCATTACAGTTGATGCGCACTTACTGGAATCAGCCGGTATACAAGAATATCAAAAAGTAGACATTGTCAATGTCAATAATGGCGAACGCTTTCAAACCTATACCATTGCCGGCAAGGCACATAGCGGCGTTATCTGTTTAAATGGCGCTGCTGCTCGATGTGCTTGCACAGGTGACAAAGTAATTATTATGGCTTACGCTCATGTGGATAGCACAGAATGTAAGCATCATGCACCATCTGTCGTATTTGTAGATGACAATAACCATATTACAAGACTCACTCATTATGAAACCCATGGTTTATTAGCCGATATGAAGTAATCTATTTGTCAGAACAGAGCTATCTTCTCTATCTACACCAAGAAAGGATGACATCTATGCAAATAATAACTACGATTCAAGATATGCGCCAAGCCGTAAGGGAATGGAAACGCCAAAACAGCTCCATTGGTTTCGTTCCCACTATGGGGTATTTACACGAAGGGCACGCTTCTTTGATTCAGCGCTCCGTCGCCGATAATGATCATACCGTTGTATCCGTCTTTGTCAATCCTACTCAATTTGGACCTACGGAAGACTTATCTACCTATCCTCGTGACCCTGAGCGCGATCAGGCTCTTTGTGAAAGTCTGGGGGCAGATATCGTATTTTTTCCAGATCCTAGCGACATGTATCATGACCCTCATGTATCCGTCATCGTCAATGGCCTTAATGAACATTTATGTGGCCTAAGCCGTCCGATTCATTTTCACGGTGTCTGTACGGTGGTGACTAAACTATTCAACATCGTAACCCCTGACCGCGCCTATTTTGGTCAAAAAGATGCGCAACAATTAGCGATTATTAAAAAGATGGTGGAAGATCTTAACACCCCCGTAGAAATTATCGGTTGCCCTATCGTTCGTGAAGCAGATGGATTGGCTAAATCATCTCGTAATACCTATTTATCGCCAGAGGAACGAACAGCGGCACTTTGTCTATCAAAAGCAATCTTTCACGGTCAACACATCATCCACCAAGGAATGAAATCCGACGAATTACTACAAGCCATGCATGCCATTATCGACAAAGAACCGTTGGCCCGTACTGAATACATAGAAGTTGTCGATGCATGCACCATGGAAACCGTATCGGTCATCGATCGCCCTGTGCTAGTCGCTATGGCCGTATACATCGGACAAACGCGTTTGATTGATAATTTTAGCTTTCCGCTTCCATAAACGAAGACGCCTATGCCATCATAGGCATAAAGAATATACATCACGTTCCTATGACAAAAAAAGTCCCTATCATAGTCACGACGTGTTAGTAATCGATACATTACTAATGCACTACGGCTATAATAGGGGCTTTTATATAGGCAATAACCATTGCCTACGGTGAGGGGCTTTCACCAATTACGAACTGCCTGTCCGTTATACTAACCTACCCTATATATTACACCAACTCTTGTGTGGTGGTCGTTACAATATATGCTTTTTTAAAAGATACCAACGGTTCTTTATTAGCACTTTCTAATGCTTGTTTATCGGTAATCACAGAAGCCACCTTCGTCACATCGGCTAATGTTAACCCTGCTTTAGGATGTGCTACTGTTACCGAAGATTCTTTACCACTCGGTGTGGCAAATTTTAAATATAACACTTGACGTTCTACCATACTAACTTCTCCCTTACTATCATCATCAAACCCTATCACTCATCACGAGCATAGGTCCTACACCCTATCCGCTACTCAGCAGATAATTTTTGTTGATCCAAACGAATCACTGCCTGTAACGCTTTATCTTGCAATGTGGCTAAAGCTGCGCCCACAGCTTGCACCGCTTCATCACTGGCACTATCTACAACGCGTGAAAACGTAACCTGTTTATACGTCATCTTGCCTGCTGTATTCAAACCGTTTTCTAAACGAAGGATCAATTTCGTAGATTCCATTTCTTTTTTCATGTGTCTCACCTCCTTTCATTCCCTATATTCTGAAAGGTGGCGCTATGTAAAAGAATCCGCTTATGATTTCTATCAAATTGCGTGAATCCTTCAAACGTAGTTGCTATAGTTCATCTAACAAAAATCGTAGTAGCCCTATCAAATTGTCCGAATCACCGCATAAGGATTGCCATACACATGACGTGGACGTTAAAACACTGCTCACCACATGACACATTACTAACACACACGTCTCTATCGTATATCTCATAGAAATATCACACTACCAGTGATGAAAATGACGACCATACAAGAGTAAAAATACTCCTGTATGGTCGTTTTCTTATGCGCACGTACCGCATGGTATGTAAACTTCGTATACTATTTCAGTTAAGCAACTACTCTATATCGAGTATATACATATTCATAAATCCGCTGACGATACATAGAGATACTAACCTCATCGTAGCACTCCGGCAATTCTGCCCAAAGAGTATCACGGATAAGATTATCAATCGCTGCTTTTGTTTCTTGCTTATCTGTCCAATGATCAAATTCTGCAATTTTAGTTTTTATTTTCTGTATTAGTGATGTTGCAACTTCTTTGAGTTTCTTAATATCCGCTTTGCTCAAATCATCACGAAACAACATATCATAAAGAGAAAGCTCCTCATCACTTGCAAGGCCTTCACGGACATAGCGTTGTTCTTCTTGGCTCATTTGGTTCGCCAAATCCATCAATTCCATGAAAGTATTCTCAATTTTGACTCTGTCCTGCTCACTGTTATACTCATCAATAATTAGCCTATAGCGTTCGTAATAGTTAATGCGATTAGGATTCGCAAAAAGCATACTGTCAAGCTTCTGCTCGATTACGTCCTCTAAATCCTTTAGAATAAGATTCCTTTTCTTAACCTTTGCAAACTCCCTGCCAAGAAGATCAAAGTCAATGGCACTGATATCAAATCTGCGAGGTTCTTCACTCACCACAGCAGGTATATGGCAAATTTCAATATACTCACTTATAATTCCATTGATTTCAATCATAAGGTCAGTAGTATTGGTATGCTTACGCTTTTTTTGTAGTTCAGCATAGATAGCGACAATCGCTTCATATTGTTTGCGAGTGTGACCAGTAATATCATCTCTGTCAACATATTTCATTAGCCGCTTTAATTCAGATGCATAGGTGGTATATGTTTTCTTATCCTCAATTGAACCGCATACTGCATTCGCTGCTTCCTGAAGGTAGGATAGTTTCCTAAAATCATTGGCATCAATAAGTATTTTCAAATCAAAATCATGTTCACGCAAAAATGCATCTGCCTTACCAATCGTTTCGATAATACGATCAATCAATTCATCTTTATCTATTGTAGGGTCTGAGCCACCATCTCCACCAACATTAGCAGTATAATCTGCAAGAGCCTTTCGTAACGCTTTTACGATACCAATATAATCTATAATCAAACCATTGCTTTTGCCTTCGCTTACACGGTTAGCACGTGCTATAGTCTGCATCAGTGTATGAGCCTTTAATGGCTTGTCGAGATATAGGTATGAAAGACATTTAACATCAAAGCCAGTAAGCCACATGGCACATACAAAGACAACACGGAGCGGATTTTTTGAATCCTTAAATTCTTTATCTAACTCACGCTTTTCCATCTTAGTACGATGCGTCTTGATGTCTAATCCCCACTTTTTAAATGTTTGAATTTCATTCTGTTCCTGACTGATGACAACCGCCATTTCAGTGTCTTCCATCCATTTAATTTTTCTTTCAAGTTCAAGAGCCTCTTGTTGACTGGCATGTTTCAAACTTGCTTTTAAGATTTTAATCTCTGCTTTCCAATATTCTTGAACATAATTATACATACGGACACAGGTAACCTTGTTTAAGCAAACAAACATAGCCTTTCCACTTGTCCATAAATCAGAGTAGTGACTCACAAAGTCGCGTGCAATAGATCTTAATCTAGGCTCGGCTGTGAGTAGGTGGATCTCCTTTGCAAATTCAGCTTCCAGTTTATCCTGTTGGTCAACATCAATGTCGGCATTTTCAATCGCCTCAAGAATTCGATGCGTGATTTCAGGATTATGTAAATCAACAATCTTTTCTCCACGATTCTCGTAGTAAAGAGGAACCGTAGCACCATCTTCAACGGCTCTTTTAAAATCATAGACTGATACATACCCACCAAACGTGCGAGCAGTGATATTATCACTGGAAAGTAACGGCGTACCTGTAAAGCCGATACGAGCAGCAGTAGGTAACAACTTCATCATAGTATCCGCAAAGATTCCATATTGGCTACGATGGGCTTCATCCGACATGATAATGATATCATGATCAGGATAGATCGGCTTGGTATTCGGCTTATTAAACTTCTGTATTAACGTGAAGATAAAGCTTGGATTGCCTTGTAGTTTCTTCACCAGGTCATCGCCACTTGTCGCAATACATTGTAAAGCCTTGATATCTTTACCAAGAAGTCCACAATTTTCAAAGGTATCGCTAATCTGACTATTCAGTTCATCACGGTCGGTAAGGATAACAAAGGTTGGCGTTCCTTCCATTTTTCTTCGGACCTTTTTTGCAAAGAAAACCATAGAATAACTTTTACCAGAACCTTGGGTATGCCAGAAGACACCAAGCTTGCCATCATTCAGATTTCTGTCTGCATAAGCCTTCATAGCCTCGTTTACACCAAGGTATTGGTGGTTACGAGCAAGTATCTTTGCCGTGTGCCCATCAGAATGGTCATAAAGGATAAAATTTTCAAATAAATCAAGGAAGTTTTCCTTCTTACAGATACCACGAAGCATGGTTTCAAGAGCAACACTTCCTTGGTCCTCTTCTGCAAGACGTTTCCATTCATGGAAGAATTCAAACTTACTGCCAATGGTACCAACCTTAGCCTCAGTTCCATTTGAAAGCATAAGAAAGGCATTGTAATAGAATAAGTGGGGGATGGTATCAAGATAATCGGTGTAGTTATCTTCATAGGCATTTTGCACATCCACCGTGTTTTTCTTCAGCTCTACAAAAAGAAGGGGAATACCATTAACAAAGCCTACGATGTCAGTTCTTCTGCGATACAAATCTCCATGAATCTTAAGTTCCTTGATGGCAAGAAAATAATTGTTACGGGGATTTTTAAAATCAATTACCATCGCCTTTTTCGTTTCCGTCTGACCATTTGTCTTTTTGACGGTAACAGGAATACCATCACGAATCAAAAAATATTTTTCTTCATTCACCTGTAGGAGGGAAGAAGTAGACAATCTCTTTTCTAAAACCTGCCGGACCTCAATGATCTGGTTTTCATTGATCCAGGGATTGAACTTTCTAAGGGCCTCGTAAAAATAGCGAGTAAGCAAAATATCCTTATAGCTTTCTCGACCGAAAGAGCCATCTTTGCCTAGGACTTCTGTATTATAGGCAAACTGAACATCCCAGCCTAATTCATCACGCAATAAATTACCGGCACTTTCCTGAACAAGGATATTTTCAGAATACTCATAGCTCATATTTCCACCTCCTTTACACTTCAATTTCTCCACTCATAAGTTTGGGTAATAAACGGTCACGGGCTTGCGTGAGTTTATTTATATGCTTTTCAAGATTTTCTATTTTATTAAAAATAGGAGTAATAACATAATTAAATGATTTTTGAACATCATCGGTTGGGCAAACAATATTTTTATTTTTTAGTAAAGGTACCGTAATTTGCTGTTGAGCTGCTCCTGTCGAACGAAAATTCAGATTTACTAGATATAAGTATAAGTAAAATACATCTATCTTATCTTCAATAGGAGTTACTGATATCAATCTAACAATTGGGACATATGGTTCTGTACGAAGGAATACTACACCTACAGTCCCTCTTGCTGAAATTGTAACACTTGGATTGCTTATAACAGCTTTATCAGTGAATCCCATAAGACCTTTTTCAGTAATGCCATTGGCAAAAACAGGAATTTTATTTTCATTTGTCATTTTTTTAGAAAAAGTTTTTGGCTTATCTCCGCCTGCTTTTAGTTTTGCAACCATATTTATTGGAGTGATTTCCCACCCCTCAGGCACACCATCGATAATCTCCACATCCTCATATCCCGGAAAATGCAAATCCACAAACCATTCCTTGTAAAGCCTCTGCGCTGCTTCTTCGAGAAGTTTAATTTGTTTTTGGTTGTTTTCGATGAGGTTATCATAGGATATTAGTATGTGACCTATTTTGTGCTGCTTTGCTAAATCAGGGCAAGGAAAAGATAGATTTTTAATGTGTGCTGGACTTATATTTGCTTGATTTGCAGCACCTCCTGCTTTAGCAGCAAGTTCAATTTTCACCGTATCTTGAGAAAGATAATAATAGATATAGTTTATATCAGCTTCGGCATTATCTTTGATGGTTATTTTCCCTACACGCTGGTTTAATAATGTCTTGTTAGAATACTTTACTCTTGCGACACGACCTACTACAGATGTCCATTGATTAATATGAGATCCAGTCATAGCGATCAATACATCGTCATAGGAAAGCATAAATTTCTTTTGTTTTTCAGCCACCTCATTTGAAACATATGTTAAGTCATCTAATGTTACACAAGGAGGACTAATATTCTTTATTTTAATAATAGGTACGCCTTTATCTACAAAATCTTTTCTTTTAAAAGCGAAACCAGAGAGTATATCAATGTAATCACCTAATAATTCTTCTTTATAACTCATAACCCCATCTCCTTCAAATTTTGTGAGATGGTATCCATCAAGTCATTTGATTCTGCTTGTAAGGATAATAATTCACGATGGATTTCGGTCATGCGTTCTTCAAAGTCCACACCGTCATCTTCAAGGGGTGCTACACCGACATAAGCTCCGGGAGTAAGCGACCAAGATTTTTCCTCGATTTCAGAAAGGGATGCTATTTTACAAAGACCGGGAACATCAGCATAGATGCCGTCGCCAAATTTTTCATAGAGCCACTTGCCTTCCTTGGCTATGGTGAGAATTTCGGTAATTTCTGCAATCTTTGCATCATAGGATTCCTGAGTTTTTCTCTTTTCACTCCTTTTAGCTGCTTCGACTGCTTTCTTGGCATCTAAACGGAGTACTTTTACTTTTTCTGATAGGTCATGGACTTGTTCGGCGAACGCTTTATCACTGCCTAGAGCAGAACGATATTCATTAAGAAGGGCCACGTATTTATCAAGCTCGCCACGATAGAGCCATACAATGGCATTCAGATTCTTAAGTTGCCATTGAGTCCATTCGTTAAGGGTACGGTCAACGACGGTATAATAATTTCTGGCATCGATGAAAAGGAGCTTGTCCTTGATAGGTTCAGTCTTTCCCTTATCAAAGAACCAAAGAGAACATGGTAAGGATTTGGTATAAAAAAAGTTATTACCTACACTAATCATGACATCGACATGACCTGTTTTCACAAGACTTTCTCTGATGGTTTTATCTTTGCTTTGACTATCGGTAGCAGAGGAGGCCATCACAAAACCGGCACGGCCTGTTTCGTTAAGGTAACTATAGAAGTAAGAAATCCAAAGATAATTACCGTTTCCCACTTCTTTATTGTTATTAATGCTGGGCATACCGAACGGTAAACGCTTTGCACTTTCACAGGATTCGGCCTTTACCTTGTCTACATTGAATGGCGGATTTGCCATTATATAATCACAACAACCATCAAGGTTGTGGGCATCGTAATAGAAACTATTAGCTTCGTCACCAGATTTAATAACACCGGTAAGTCCATGAACCGCCATATTCATAAGACAAAGCTGAGCGTTATATTCAACCTTTTCCTGACCATAGAAAGTCATAGTGCTGTTGGCGTTCATTCCTGTAGCGTTTACAAAATCCCCGGACTGAATGAACATACCTCCCGAACCACAAGCTGGATCAAGTAAGACTCCACTTGTAGGTTCGATTATATTGACAATCATCTTTACAAGAGACTTAGGTGTAAAGAAAACACCATCATCTGATGCAATATTCTTAGCAAATTTATTTAGAAAGTACTCGTAGATTCTTCCGATAATATCTCCGCCAACTTCGTCAAGAGCTGAGTTATTAAAGATACGGAGAAGTTCTGCTAAAATCTCATCTGAGAAATCAGTATAGCTTTGGGGAAGGACTCCGACTAATTGTTCGCTTTGTTCTTCAATGAGCTTCATAGCATTGTTGACCACTTCTCCTAAACTGTTCATCTTGTGGCCGTCTTTATTAACAAGTCCTAAAGAAGAAGTATCCTCAGGAAGATTCAACAAATAATCATACTGAGCTTCCTTAGGAAGATATAAGGCACTCTTAGCTGCGAAGTCACTTGCCTCAACAGGCATCACGCGACCACCGCGAGAGGGACGTCCTTGTAAGATTTCTGCTTCCACCATCTTGTATCTGCTATAGGCGTAGCGTAGGAAAATAAGTCCAAGAACAGGCATACAATATTGATTTGATGTAAGCTTTGAACCTGCACGTAACAAATCCGCAGATTCCCATAATTCTGATTCAAGTTTTCTTATATTAATCATTTTGATGTTCCTCCGCTATAAATTCCAACATATCATTGGGCGTGCAGTGTAATGCCGTGCAGATGGCTTCCACTTTCTCTAGGGATTATAGTGCCCCGTGCGTAATTTTGTAATAATGTTGGCGGAAATATTGCTCATGCGCATTAAATCCTGATTGGAAATGTCGTCTTCAATCATGCGATGTAAGAGTTTTTTTATAACTAACAGCCATAGCACCCTCCTTATTTTCTTAATTCATACTATCACGATTCTGTGAATCTATCAACGATATAAGAGTATGCCTAGCTTTTACGACAAGAACGTGCTGCACTGACGAACACAACATACTGTGACGCTTTCTTTCTAACACACAAAAGGAATGCTCAATGTAGTTTCTTTCTTGAAAGTACACAGCAATACACCAATATCCAAAGATGCAATACAGAGGTTATTCGCACGTTTATAAATACGATGTCTGTCAAACATCTGAAAAGATAACGGGTACAAAACCAGGAAACAAATCGTATGAATATAGTGGGACCCTATCCTCTGTCTATACTTTATAGTCCGCTTATAGTATGCTATACGTAACTTATAGCGAAGATACTGGTCGGTACTAGCCTATACACGCTATTGTCTTGCCAATTCCACGTATGTTACAGGTGGTACTGGTATAGCTGCCTATACTATATCGGTAGTGTCATGATTCTATGCGTAGCCATAGTATTGTATCATTATTGTATTTCTTGTATAATGTATATTCTTTAAATCATCATCACAGAGGAGAGGTGTCTTATGCGTATTTTTATCACTGGCGATCTACATGGTGAAGAACCTGTGATTACATCGATACCAGCACGTTGTCCCCAACTAGGGAAAGGGGATGTGTTACTTGTAGCTGGCGATTTTGGAATCCCTTGGTGGCAACCTGGAAGCGACCGATCTAAAAATGATACTAAATTACTCCGCCTATTGTCAGACTATGAATTTACCACTTGCTTTATCGATGGTAATCACGAAAATTTTGATTTGCTACAAACATTCCCCTACGAGGAGCGATGGGGCGGTAGGGTACAAAAAATTGCCCCCCACATCTATCACTTATGCCGTGGTGAATTATTCACTTTAGGGGGGGCATTCTATATTTACCTTTGGCGGTGCAACGAGTGTCGACAAAGCATCTCGCACGGAACACATTTCTTGGTGGCCTGAAGAAAATGCTTCTTCTGCAGAAAAAGCTCATGGCATAGACGTGTTAGAACATGCTAATTGGCACGTAGATTATGTCATTACTCATACGGCGCCAGAACAATTTTTCTCCGTCTACCAAGAGCTAGCTTTCAATAAATTATTACTCGCCTGTCCCACACAGGCGTATCTAACAGAGTTACACAGTCATCTAACCTATAAAAAATGGTATTTCGGTCATTACCATGGCGATAAGAATTCTAATTCCTTACAATGTAGATTACTATTTGATGATATTGTAGAATTGGGCGAATAGGTTACATCGGTACTAGACAGTACGATAGTAAGTGCAGATGATGTCTCTATTAACGTAGGTCACCATAGGCATCAATAGCCGCTTGTGCTAGGTTTGCCATGTATTGATGGCCCCGCTCATTCACATGCACATCGCCCACATATAGGGCTTCTCCTTTTTTTCTATGGGTATCGATGAGATGATAGAAATCAATCGTATGAATGTGGCGATCCTCACAATAGTGTCTAACTAATTCATTATAATCACGTAGCACACCATCTTCCTCTGCTATTTCCCCATCAATAGGCGGCGCTAAGCATACCATCAATGGTATCTCTTCTTCTTGTACCACTCGAATGATACGGTCTAATAGGGTGAGACAACTCGTCGCATCCCGCCCCATGAGCACATTGTTTGTGCCGCCCATGAGAATGACCATATCCGCATCAGTTATGAGCCTATGAACGCGATACAACATGCCTTCTAAGGTATCTCCATCGATACCGGCATTAACGAATTGTATCCTCCCCTCGTACGCTGCACTTAATAATTCGACCCAACCAGAGCCAAATGTAACGCCATATCCATGCGTTAAACTATCACCGATACATACAATACGCATCCTATCACCCTTTCATACCCGCTTACGTCATATACGAATGAATCTAAGCATAGATTTCCATGCATCATCACACCATCGCCATCATGCATACCGGTTACTGAAACATACCATTAGGTCCTAGAAATTTTCTCCTTCATGATTGCCCTTACGTTCTATTATGACCTATGACTAACCCTTACGTGCTATCACGGCCACCGTTAGATTCTAAAAGTACGCCCCTTCACCTAAGTCTGTACTCTCACGTCGCAAACGGTTCTATCACGACCACCGTCAAATGGGAAAACTTGAACACGCCTAGGCATGTTCTCTCTTGTGGCGCCTCTTACTGTGCCACCATGTCACAACGTGAGTCTAGCCGAGAAACGTATGACATACATTACGTAGCAATGATTTAACGACTACTACTTTCACGAGTACACGTTTCATAGGTAATTAATTGTTTCGTCATGAACGACATGTAGAGCAATAAGGCCCCAGTAATGGCGAACATTGGCGAAAATCCTAGCAACGTAGTAATTACGCTGGCAAATAATGGCCCTATCATGCTACCAAATTGTTGTGCCATCGTCGCCATGCCAAACATACGACCGCGGAAACTCGCCTCTGTATGGAGCGTAACCGCCGTACTCAAGGATGGGTTAATGCCTACAATACAACAGCCTACTAAAATTTGTAAGGCGCCGAACCAATAAATACCTAGTGGCAACGCTTGTAATAAAAGTACGACCCCCGTACCAGCTAAGCACCAAGAGATAACTTGGAAATAGCCTTTATGTTCTCCTAAACGAACCCAGAAACTAGTAGTAACAGAGCCTGCTAAACCACCAACACTCAAAATGGTACCGGAAATCATCGCCGCATGTTCCATGGATCCTTCCATTTCGCCTACGAACAAGGCCAAAATTGGTTGCAACATCAAAATGGCACATTGCATGGCAAAATATACCCATAATAACCGCACCAGTATATGGTTACTGCGAATCTGTTTCCAGTCGTCTAACAAGGATGTGGAGCGTTTCTTAGTGGCAGGTGCTTCCTCATCAGTCTGATTCGATTGTAACGCTTTCGACGCCACATTCGGTTCCTTTACCCAAAACGCCACCGCCAAGGTGGATAGAATGACAATGACACCCGACACATAAAATACGGGACGCATTCCCACTAAACTTTCTACAAAACCACCTAGAAATGGGCCAATGACATTCCCCAGTATAAGCCCCGTCTGAAAGATGCCGAGCGCCTTTCCTACCCGTCTTTCACTAACACTCAGCGATACGAGGGTCATCGCCGCTGGCATGAATCCGTTAGCAAATCCTTGAAAAGCACGCCCCAAGAGTAGTTGCCATGGGTTGGTAACGAGGCCGATGAGTACGTAGGAAATACCGATCGCAATACCTGCACGAATGGCCATCATTTTTTTACCTCGTGCATCCGCCATTTTGCCCCAAATCGGTGCCATAATCCCAGCGATTAAAAAGGTGATGGAAAAGACAACACCTGACCACATGGCCACACTGCCTTGTGATACGCCTAATTCTAACAAGTACACTGGCAAAAATGGCACTAGCATGGTATAGCACACAGCCAACGCCGACATGGAAATGGTTAATATCCAAACGTTTTTCATGCCCCCTAATTCTTTATCTTCTAAATAGTCTTTGTTCATACAATCTCTCCTTCTATCCACTACATCTATCACACTTTATTTCTATCTATATCTCATCACACATATAAGAGATGTATAACCTATCCTAGGAATATGTGAATAAAAAACAGTGATATACTATCTTATAGACGTATACCACTATTACACATGAGGCCTGCAAGGGTAACAGTTAAACTGCTTTCTTCCTCTAGATTGCATAAATCGCAACAGGTCCTATTCACATATTAATTTGTAGGCACTCGCACTATACAGAAAATTTGCGATCCATCACATCTTGCAAACTAATTTCTTCCATACATTCACGAAACCGATGCTGCAAATGTGTCCAAAGTGGCATCGTTAAACAGCTATCTGCACGAGGACATATGTCTGCATCATCTTCTAAACAAGCCACTAAGGCGATGGAGTCTTCCGCCGCATTTAGTATTTCGTAAACGTTGTAATCTTTTGGTTCCCGCGTTAAGCGATAGCCACCATACTTGCCGCGACCACTCTTTACAAATCCCGCAGCACTCAACCGAGCTACAATGCCTTCTAAATATTTATCTGAAATTTCTTGACGTTCTGCCATTTCACGAATGGATACATTTTTATCTGTTCCATGCTCTGCGATGTCCGCCAAGACACGCAATGCATACCGTCCCTTTGTGGAAATCTTCATAATCTAAACCTCTATTCACAATCAGCTAATATACAGTATATCGATATGGGTCTGAATCGGTATCACTCCCATTCATCCCTGAACGATGCGCAATACATTCATTCGTTACTATTCTATTATAGCATAAATTCCAACAAGTTAGATATGTATTTATAAAATAAATCCCTCTCCATCACTGTATGGGTCCTATCGAAGAATCCTTAGGAAACCATAATTTACTATATACGAAATAGGGCAAGCATGCTACAATAAGATATATTTACGAACAATTTTGCTAGGAGGGTAAAAAATGTTAGAAAAACTTTTCTCCTTACGAGAAAGAAACACGACTGTTAAAACAGAAATCATTGCTGGATTCACAACATTTATCACAATGGCGTATATTTTATTCTTAGCACCTAACATCTTAGGTATTGCCGGCATGGATAAAGATGCGGTCCTAATTGCTACTGCACTCGGCGGCGGTCTAGTAACCATCGCTATGGGACTCATCGTCAATTATCCCATCGCCTTAGCCCCTGGCGTAGGTCTATTAGCATTCTACGCATTTACCGTAGTATTAGGCATGCATATTCCATGGCAAACTGCCCTAGGTGCCGTTTTTATATCGGGCATGGTCTTTCTCGTATTAACGCTCACTTCCATTCGACAAATGATCGTAAAAGGCATTCCCGCTTCCATGAAAATAGCCATCACCGTAGGTATCGGCTTATTTATCACGATTATTGGATTAAAATTATCAGGACTGATGACCGTATCCCTATCGTTAAGTCCAGAATCAATGGCCGCACTTAGTCAATCCCATGGTTCCCTAGTGCCACCAGCGTCTGAAACCTTGCTAACGCTCGGTAACTTTCACGATCCTCATACATTGCTATCCTTATTTGGCGTTATTATTACTGGTTTATTAATGGCACGCAACGTACAAGGGTCCTTGCTTATCGGTGTCATCGTTACCACTATCGTGGCGCATATAACGGGGAATGCTTCCATTCCTGACAACTTTACTTGTCTCGCTATCCCCGACATGAGTAAAGCGGCGTTTTTTGAATTGGATATACCGAGTGCCTTTCATATGGGCTTAATCACCATCATCTTTTCCTTCACCTTTGTGGAATTATTCGATTCCATGGGAACATTAATCGGCACCGCTACCAAGGCGAAGATTGCCGATCCTAAAACGGGTTCTTTCCCAGGTCTTGGCAAAGCTATGACCGTAGACGCTATCGGTGTCAGTGTCGGTTCCTTACTCGGTGCTAGTACGATTACCGCCTTTGTGGAAAGTACGGCAGGTGTTGGTGCTGGAGGTCGCACGGGTTTAACCGCAGTGACTACTGGTATTCTATTTCTATTATGTCTCTTCTTTACCCCATTAATCACCATCGTACCAAGTTGTGCTACATCACCAATTTTAATCATCGTCGGTGCCTTAATGATTGGTGCCATTCGCGATATCGACTTTGACGATTGGACAGAAGGGTTCCCTGCATTCCTAGTCATTACCTTAATGCCATTCACCTACAGCATTGCTAACGGTATCTCTGCAGGACTCGTTATCTATCCACTTGTTAAGCTCATCACTGGACGCGCTAAGGAAGTCAACTGGATTATGTACGTACTCGCCATCTTGGTGTTAATTCGTTATATTGCCTTTTAAAAGCTCACGCATTACACGCCTTAGATGTCAAAGATCTTACAGTACTCTCCTGTTATGATGATACCTGTTCATCCCTTTATACAAGTATCATCTATGACAAGTGCACGTATCACACACCTATTCACCCTTTTACATACTCGTACCATAGGCCCTAATGCAAGTTATGATTGAGTGATGGCCTATGGCGCGATTGAATCGTCAAATAGGCTCTGACCGCCTCGTATCCATTACAATCATAGTACATGTCTGATTGCCTATGTATGGTAAACACATCACCGCTCCGTGCCACTATACCCATTAGTAACACGAAGCGGTGATATTTTCTTATAAGACCTATCGCTGTAATACCTATGAGAAAATATAAATTTGTATTTCTCAAAAATACATTTGACTTTTATCGGTGGATACTTTATCATAAAACAATATAGTCATATATTTCATAGTAAAGAGAGGTCTCTAATATGTCAGAAGAAGAAACGTTACAACGGGGCTTAAAAAATCGGCACGTGCAACTACTCGCCATTGGTGGTGCCATCGGAACCGGTTTATTTTTAGGTGCTGGCCGCGCCATTCACTTAGCAGGTCCTTCCATTCTACTCGCCTATATCATAACTGGACTTATCTGTTTTTTCGTCATGCGCGCCTTGGGTGAGCTTCTACTATCCGATGTGAGTAAACATTCTTTCATCGACTTTGTAGAAATGTATTTAGGCGATCGGGCCGCCTTTATCACTGGTTGGACCTATTGGTTTTGTTGGATTTCTCTCGCCATGGCCGATTTAACCGCCACCGGTTTATACTTTCAGTTTTGGTATCCGTCCATACCTCAATGGATCCCTAGTTTGGTCGTACTCATCCTATTAGTAACCATGAACTTGCGCGCCGTTAAAAATTTTGGAGAAATGGAATTCTGGTTTGCCCTCATCAAGGTCATTGCCATTATCGCCCTCATCGTCATCGGTCTACTTATGATTGGTCAAGGTTTTTCCACCGATGTCGGCCCTTCTTCTTTCGTCAATCTATGGAGCTATGGTGGATGGTTTCCCAATGGGTATGAAGGATTTATTTTATCCTTTCAAATGGTCGTATTTGCTTTCACCGGCATCGAATTGGTCGGCTTAACCGCTGGGGAAACCAAGGATCCTATGAAAGTCATTCCACAAGCGATTAACAACATTCCCCTCCGTATCATCCTATTCTATATTGGTTCCTTGGCGATCATTATGAGTATTTACCCTTGGACCGCTGTTGATCCTGCTAGAAGCCCCTTTGTAGAAGTATTTAAAGCAGTGGGCATCGTATCTGCCGCAGCTATTGTAAATTTTGTAGTTCTCACATCGGCTGCATCGGCTTGTAATAGCGGTATTTTTAGTACGGGGCGCATGATTTACGCCTTGGCAAAGAAAGGACATGCACCTAGTGGCATGCAACGATTGACGAATAGTCACGTGCCTTTTCAAGCTACTATTTTTTCTGCCTCCATTCTATTGATGACCGTCATATTAAACTACGTCATGCCAGAAGCTGTATTTGTCATGATTACTAGTATTTCCACGTTCTGCTTTATGTTCATTTGGGCCATGATGGTAATTTGCCATCTCAAATACCGATGGCAACGCCCTGAATTAGCACGGACAAATCCTTTCAAAATGCCTTTCTATCCGATTATGAATTATCTGATTCTAGCATTTTTTGTGGGAATTCTCATCATTCTAGCCATCAGCGAGGAAACACGTATCGCTCTACTCTTTACGCCCGTATGGTTCATCATTCTATGGACATTCTATTCCATGATTAAACCGAATGACTAAAGGATCCTATCCCTAATAACCGTCAAAATATACCAGTAAGCATATACCAGTAGCAGTTGATTATCAGCCTATCCATATCTTCGTCTACACAAGAACAGGCAAGTAGCACATAAGTGCTACTTGCCTGTTTATGTATCATATACTAATGTATTCTTCTATTCCATATATGCCCTAGTGTAGGGGGCTAAACGGTTTCATATCCTATGACAGTGCTCGCTTATACTCTCATCAAAAGAGTACCATATACGAAATTACACTGATTCTCCTACTATATAGCTAACAGTGTACATCCATACATCGTGCGATGCTACTTAGGATATCACCTTCTCATACCCATTCACTCTGACTATACAGACAACTCGCATTCAAGTTTCTTATTTAAACGCCGCACATAGTTCATCGAATAGTGCCGCATCTGGTTTTACCACATCATGTACTAATGCGCGTTTATGCATACCCCCATTAACGGCCGCCATACTGCATTCAAAGCATTCTTTTTGGTTGTCTTGGTACAATAGACCAGTTACCAACCCATCTGTGTCGCTAAGTGTTTTAAACGCTAAGGAGCGATCGGTATAGTCATAGTCGTCTGGTAAGGTAGTCAAGTTTTCTTTGAAGTAATCAAAGCTATTTTGTTTATTATAGGTTACGCAAGGACTAAATACGTTGATGAACGAGAACCCTTCATGTTGCATCCCTTTAATAATTAAATCCACCAATTCTTTGCGGTTAATCATATACGATTGTGCTACAAAAGTGGCTCCTGCTGCAATAGCAGTTTCGCAAACGGAAAGAGGACTTTCAAAACAGCCACGTGGTGATGTTTTCGTCACAAACCCAATGTCCGATCGTGGCGATGTTTGCCCTTTCGTTAAGCCATATACGTGGTTATCCATAACGATGTAGGTAAGATTTACATTTCGTTTGATCGCATGAATGGTATGTCCCATGCCGATAGCATACGCATCACCATCGCCAGAGCAACATACTACATGTAGGTCTTGGTTCGCCAATTTAACGCCTTGTGCGTATGGCAAAGCGCGGCCATGTGTCGTATGGGCACCGTAGGCATAGAAATATCCTCCAATACGGCTGGAGCAACCGATCCCGGAAATAACGGCCAATTCTTCTGGTGCAATATTTTGTTGCACCATCGCATCGGTAATCGCTGCTTGAATACCATAATGACCGCAGCCAGGACACCAGTTAGGTCGAATATCGTTTCTATAATCATTCGCTGTTGTCATATTATAATACCTCCTTAATGGCCGCTTTCACATAGGATTTTGTAAAAGGATTACCATCATATTTTAAGCAACTAGAAATTTTAGTTTTGTCATCCATGTGAATTTTAAACAAATTAGCTAGTTGGCCCGTTGCGTTTTGTTCGCAAATGATAACTTTTTTAGCGGTATTATAATACGCTTCCAATTGTTTTTTAGGGAATGGTTTAATCAAGCGTAATTGTAAATGGTTGACTGCCACACCTTCTGCATTAAGTTCAGCCGCCGCTTCTTCCAAAGCGCCACGACTAGAGGCAATGCCCACAATCAATACATCCGCCTCTTTATGAGGACAGTTCACCAAGAATGGGTCATAGTGATCGGCTACGGTTTCTAATTTTCTAAAGCGTTTATCCGTTTGTGCCACGTGCATAGTTGGCGCTTCTGCTGGTTTACCTTCTTCGTTATGTTCTAGTCCTGTAGATAGGAATAAGCCATTTTTCATACCTGGAATGGTACGAGGGGAAATGCCACTATCGGTCAATTGAAAGCGTTTGAAATAGTGAGGACGTTCTAATGGCGGCAAATCTTCTTCTTTCATCAATTGACCACGTTCAATCGGTACGCGATGTAAATCGAAGGATGGTACAGATTGTTTGTTAAGTCCTTGTTGCAAGTCGGGCATGAAAATAACTGGGCATTGGTATTGTTCTGCCAAGTTAAAAGCTTTTTGAATTTCATAGAAACATTCTTCGATGCTAGTTGGGGAAATAACGATATTTGCATAATCCCCATGTGCATTATAGCAAGCCGCATCAATATCCGATGTTTCTACTTTGGTAGCCATCCCTGTGGATGGACCCGACCGTTGTACATCGATGACAACCATTGGCAATTCTGCCATGGATGCCATGGATAAAGATTCTGCCATCAACGATAATCCTGGGCCAGATGTACAGGTAAAGCCGCGAACCCCTGCATACACACCGCCCATGGCTGTCATACATGCTGCGATTTCATCTTCTGTTTGTACGATTGTCATCCCTAACGCATCCATATGTTTAATCATGTATTCCATAACTTCCGATGCTGGTGTAATCGGATAGGAGGCCATAAAGCGTGACCCTGCTGCAATGGCACCTAACGCACACGCTTCGTTACCGAGCAAGAACATTTGATCCTTCTTGCCTGGCGCTGGTAAGGTATCCACTTCTACATCACCTTTTGAGGCCATCACTAACGCATGCCCATCGGCAAAGGCTTGTAAGTTTTTATCGATAATATCTTGTGATTTTTTAGCAAATTTAGCGGCGATTGCATCTTTGAATGGCGCCGTATCAAATCCCAATAATGCTACGGACATACCTAATGCCACGATATTACGCATTAACAAGGATCCTTGTTTCAATGCAGTTTCAGAAATTGGCAACGCCAAGCAGTGCACCTTCGATCCTTCAAACTTAGAAAAATCAGGTTTAACTTTACTATCACAAATAATAAAGCCTCCATCACGGACTTCACCGCCATGCATATCGACAGTTTCTTGATCCAATGCCACCAAGAAATCAATGCTTTCACCAATCGACATAATTTGCTCTAAAGCAATACGCAACGCAAATGTGGTATGACCACCTTTAATGCGAGATGCGAACAAACGTTGACTATATAGAGAATATCCCTCTTTGGCAAGAATTGTAGCCATAATTTCGCCACAAGATTCAATACCTTCACCTTGTTGTCCACCCATTTTCCAGATAAAATCTTTACGCAAGTGTTTCACCCTCCTTAGGATATACTAAGCGTTAACAGACTATGTACTATACATATCCATGACTATAAACATTGTAACGATATACTATTTTGTTACAGCCTTTTTACTGTATAAATTGTAACATGTACACTATAATCCATCAATAACAATTCAACGAATCAAGGCATGATTTCGCCATCTTTCTATACCCGTTCTGCATGAAAGTCCACCCCATTTGTAGTTCCAGTCATACCTATCGCTGTGCTAGGAACCTACCGCTACTCTTCTATCGATTAGCGATCCCTATCGCTACGGTGTAAGTCATCTCGATAGGTTTCTAATCGTTCCTTGGTAAAAAATACTTCTTCTAAGCAAAGACCTTGGGCAGGGGCGGTCTTACCAATACGCCTTCGATCCTTTGCCAATAACAACATAGCTACATCCTCTACGGCCTTACGACCCAATCCGATATCCACCAACAAGCCCGCCATATTGCGCACCATATGATATAAAAATCCATCGCCCATCACATGGATTGTAATCCTCTCGCCTTCTTGTAAAATCACTATATCGTACAAAGTTTTTACGGGGTTCGCTGGCGTAGAATTAGTGCCTTGCAACGTTGTAAAATCATGTGTTCCTAGCAAAAAAGGAATGGCACTTCGCATCCGCTTTACATCTAACGGCTTTTTCACATGCCAATGATAGCGTTGTGTTAAGGGATTATCAATGAGGCCATTATGAATTTGATAGGAATAGGCTTTGCCATAAATACGCCACCGCGGTTTCCAATCTAAGGGAATCTCTTTAGCCTCTCTCACCACGATATATCTAGGCATATGGGCAATCAATGCGCGGACTAGGTTATCCGTAGGAATCGTGCCCGTCGTAAAAAACGTAACCACTTGAAACTTGGCATGCACCCCCGCATCGGTGCGTGAAGCACCATACACTTGAATCGGTTCATTACACACCTTAGTGAGGGCCTCTTCCAAACAGCCCTGCACCGTTATGCCCTTATTGGGTGGCTGCTTTTGATATCCCTTTAGCTCTGTGCCATCATAGGCTACAATTAGCCGAATATTTCTCATATCTCACCTACTCATCGTCCTAGAAATCCATAGGGGTCCATCGGCCTTTCTATGAAAGCCACCATAGAACGGCCAAGATAATCGTAATCACCACAACAACGCCCACACCAATATAATCATAGGAAGTAATAGATAGCTCTTTCATCCGCGTGCGATTCACGCCACCTCGATAGCAACGTGCTTCCATGGCAGTGGCCAATTCATCGGCCCGTCGAAAGGCGCTAATAAATAGAGGGACTAACAAAGGCACCATATTTTTAGCTCGCTTTACAATGCTGCCTGTAACAAAATCGGCACCACGCGCTGATTGGGCTTTCATAATGCGATCCGTTTCATCTAACAAGGTAGGAATAAAACGCAACGCAATGGTCATCATCATAGCTAGCTCATGGGCTGGTACGCCAATGCGTTTAAACGGCGTCAACAAGTGCTCAATGCCGTCAGTCAAACGAATCGGCGATGTGGTATAGGTTAATAGAGACGAAAACAAGATTAAAAATACTAATCGTGCCCCCATTTGAAAGCCCATCGACAGGCCTTCATAGGTAATGTGAATCCAGCTATATTCCCAAACCACTGTGCCCGGTGTCGTAAACACATGAATGCCCATGGTGAACACGATAATAATCCATAAAGGCTTAATAGAGGTCCATAAGAGGCGAAGTGGCAAGCGCGATATGCCCATGCACAATAGGGTGAAGGCGGCTACTAAGCCATAGGCGATGGCCGTATTGGCTAAAAAGATAGCTACAATGAATAGCGTGGTCCCTACAATTTTAGCCCGCGGATCCATTTTATGGAGAAACGATGTACCTGGAAAGTACTGACCAATCGTTATATTTTGCAACATGCCTAGACACCTCCTTCTTCACGCTCATGTGTACTATCTCCAGCGCTAGCCGACTGATGACGCGCTTTAGATGAAATCGCCTGCGAACGATTCGCATTGCTATGACAGCGTTCCTCTATGCATGGCACCGCCAAAATAGCATCGACTGCATCGTCCACGGATAAACAATCCTCGCTGACCGCCAGTCCTCGTTCCCGTAGACTTGCAAGCATTAAGGATACGGGCGGTATATCCACGCCGGCCGCTTGTAGCTCCTCACGATGATGATTAAAGATGTCTAACGGTTTGCCATCTAATACAACCGTTCCCTTATCAAACACAAGAACGCGCGACGCCATGCGTGAAACGTCCTCCATGTTATGGGATACAAGAATGACCGTCACCCCTTGTTCTTGATGAAGGCGCATAATCTGACTAAAAATTTCTTCCCGACCAAAAGGATCGAGCCCTGCTGATGGTTCATCTAACACCAAATAAGACGGCCGTAAGGCCACCACGCCAGCAATGGCGACGCGTCGCATTTGACCACCCGATAAATGAAAGGGAGAACGATCTGCATAGGTATCATACTCTAACCCTACAAAGGCCATGGCTTCTCGCACCCGTTCATCAATCTCACTTTCAGAAAGTCCTAAATTGCGTGGCCCAAAAGCGATGTCTTGTGCAATCGTTTCTTCAAACAACTGATGTTCAGGGTATTGAAACACCATCCCCACTTGATGACGCATTCTCTTGGCTTCCTCTGTCTTTCCCACAAGATCTACACCATTCACAGTCACTTGACCGCTAGTAGGGTGTAAAAGTCCATTTAAATGTTGTACAAAGGTAGATTTACCAGACCCTGTATGACCAATAATGCCGACAAACTCTCCCTCTTCGATAGTAAGCGATACATCGTGCAAAGCAGTCTTTTCAAAGGGCGTACCCTGTCCATATGTATAGGTAATCGAATCTAATACTATCGACATAATGCATCCCCCAATTCTTCATTCGTAATAATGCCAGGCGGAAGTGGTAAGCCATGTTTGACTAGCGATGCAGCCGTTTCCGCTGCTACCGGTACATCAAGGCCTAGTTCTTTCAATACATCCACTTGTGAAAAAATCTCACGCGGAGTTCCTTCTTGTAATTTTTTGCCATGTTTCATAACAATAATGCGATCCGCCGTAACCGCTTCTTCCATAAAATGTGTAATATACACAACCGTAATGCCTTCCTTTGTATTCAATCGACGTACCGTTTCCAAGACTTCCCGACGTCCTTTCGGATCTAGCATCGCCGTCGGTTCATCCAACACAATGCAATCTGGTTTCATGGCCAACACGCCAGCAATGGCAATGCGCTGTTTTTGTCCCCCCGATAAAAGGTGCGGTGCATGATGTGCAAATTCGCTCATATTGACGGCTGCCAATGACTCTGTTACACGCCTACGAATTTCTTCTGGTGCAACGCCTAGGTTTTCAGGGCCAAAGGCTACATCTTCTTCTACAATGGCGGCTACAATTTGATTATCTGGATTTTGAAAGACCATGCCCACATGTTGGCGTATATCCCATATATGCTCCGCTTCCATCGAGTTCATGCCCGCAACCACACACGCCCCCGATGACGGTTGTAGCAATACATTAAAATGTTTCGCCAGTGTACTTTTACCACTACCATTGGTGCCAATAATAGCCACAAATTCTCCTCGATGAATGGTTAGCGACACATCTTCTAGCGCCGCTACGGGATTACCATTTTCATCTTCGTACACATGACTCAAGTTCTTCACTTCAATCATCACATCTTGTTTATTCATCTACTTACCTCTTCTAAGTCAGTCAATTTCTATACCATACTGAAAGTACAACTACGCTCGCTCATCAGCGTGCATAGACACGTCTATCCGCTGACGTATGTCCATACTTTCTACTCTATTAGATAATTGCCATTACTACCTCATCATCTAAGTATAGCAAAGGACTTAAAAGTAAACAACAACAATTTCATGTATGTTGACAATAGAAAAATGTCGATATTAACCACTCTATAAAATAACAAAAACAGCTCATCAATCATTAGTATTCCCATCTCTATCATAGTCTGTCACGCATGGTTCTCTCCGTCATGCCACTAAGGATACGAAACGACCTCTGTTTCTTTATATATTGATCCTTACACACTTCTTTATATACTAATTCTTACACACATGGATCTATGAACCTGTCATATACATGGAAGGCCATTCTTATATATCACATTTTTCACCGTCTTTTTGTAATCATAGAATCCCTATGTAGTATTTCTGTATGTAATAGCTATCTATTTAGAAACTTTCCAATCACATACCATCTATATATTGTAAGGAAAACTATTACATGCAACACACTGCGCATCACGCCCCTAGGCAGTACTCTTTTCTACTAGTTCACTAACAGTTGATGTCCACTAATCAAAATAGAACCATGCTGCATAATCGCACGCTCACAATTTATTACGATTTTCTACTAGCACCTTACCATTGATGGACACACAAAAATAACGGATAGTTGATTAATAAATCAACTATCCGTTACATAAGCCCTATGGCTCATATAATACATATCCTACTTACTAGTACTGGAAGTCGTCCTTACGACTTCCATATAGCTCATTCATATTTTCCTTAGATATATTTATGAATAGGAGCAGTGCTAGTTAAGTGACGAGATGGCATACCCATTTCTTCTGGAGTAATGCCCAATGCCAAGCCAATCAACTGAGACATGTGTAAGATTGGCATATCTTTATCTTTCGCTACAGTTTGTTCTGCTTCTTTTTGGAACATATCCAATTGCATTTGGCAAAGAGGGCAAGGTGTTACCACGCAATCAGCCCCTTCTTTAGCAGCATCTGCATTGATGGAACCAGTCATTTCCATAACTGAATCATGTGCAGGATATACGGCATGGAAACCGCAGCAATCTAATTTGCGAGAGAAGTCAATTGGTGTAGCACCAATAGCGGTAATTAGATCAAATAGGCTAGTTGGTAATTGGTAATCTTCAAAGTCCATTGTTTCTTGTGGACGAAGAATATGGCACCCATAATATTCAGCTACCCGTAAACCAGTTAATGGTTTCACTACTTTTGCTTTCAAATTATTTAAACCATAGTCACGAATTAACACCCATAAGAAATGAGTAATATTCGAAGTACCTTTGTACTCTTTACCAATTTGGGCAAGCATATTATTGACTTGTGTCCGTTTTGTTACATCTTCATCTAATTCTTTTTTGGCTTCTCGAAGCATAAGAGTACATGTATTACATACAGTCAATACATCTAATCCTTGTTCTTCTGCTAAAGCAATGTTACGAGCGTTGGTAGCCAAGGTTGTTAATGGTTCGATGTCTTGCACATGGGAGGCACCGCAACAAGTCCAACCGTCAATTTCTTCGATTTGGATACCCAATTTTTTAGCAACTGCTTTGGTTGCCATATAGTCTTCTTTTGCTGCACTTTCAAGTACGCAGCCAGGGAAAAATGCGTATTTCATTATTTGCTAGCCTCCTCTGCTAATTTGATAAGCTTACGAACGCCATCAATACCATTGACTGGTTTTTGAGGAACGATTAATTCCAATGGATTGATTTTAGCATGTTTCATCAAACGTAATGCGTAGAACATTTGTTTTGAAGAATCTACAATACCATCGGATTTCAAGCTCATGGATACT
>QWCD01000009.1_pt1 | contig 118983 bp, 121 predicted proteins | sample 1972461 | NCBI WGS metagenome assembly QWCD01 (sample SAMN09866717, study PRJNA288562) | Human vaginal metagenome isolate term4_vaginal, whole genome shotgun... | isolation source: vagina | host: Homo sapiens | place: USA: California | reverse complement strand
TGGCTTATCTGGATTTGGCTTATCTGGATTTGGCTTATCTGGATTTGGCTTATCTGGATTTGGCTTATCTGGATTTGGCTTATCTGGATTTGGCGCAGTTGCAGCAACAACTTTTAGATTTACAGATTTTCTTCTTCCCTCACTGTTTATATCTTCTAAGTTTTCTTCAAAATTTACATAGTTGTTATTATCATCTATTTCTGAAAATTTACCTGATATATCATAGTATTCTGATTCCACAGTTATGACATCTTTTAAAATATTTCCAACTGAAAGTATTGCATTATTAGCATTTACAAACATTTTTCCATTTTTTATATAAAAGTCGCTATTTATAATTTTTATCTTACCGTAATCATCTTTACTTCTTACACCGATAGTTAAAGTTTGATTTGGAAACATTACTCCATTAAGCCATAGAACCTCTAAAACACCCTCATCTGCTTCTATATCGTTTATATTGTACATTTTTAAAAAAGTATCATCTATATATGGATATTTCATAGCCCTTAAAATACCTTTACCAGTTTTTTTAAGTCTAGTACCTGTAGTTCCATTGATAAATTCAAATGCGGTCTCTCCCAAGTCCACATTATGGCCGTTAGTATCAAAGGTAATGCCTTTATGACCAAGATTTATTTTGGTTCCTAAATCCACCTCTTCGCCTACACCAATTTCTTTTAAATTGCTCTGAGTAAATCTTACTATGCCGCCATCTGAATTAAACTCAGCAATGTTGCCATGGTGTGAAATGCCAAGATTAACTTTTTCGCCTATTTCAAGTATTCCTCCATCTTTTAAATTTAAGATGTAAATCTTTTCCTTATTATCAGGGCCGTTACTACTATCACGTTGTTCGTAAAATTTATAATTTTTATATTTATCACCAACTCCTATTAACGTGCCATCCTTAAAAAAATGTGGTCTTTTATCACTTTTACCACCAGTAATAGCACTTTCAATCTTATTTGCTTTTAATGTTGAATTTTCACCAATTACACTAATAATGACTTTTGATTTAAAATCTATAAATTCTGCTCTTCCGTATTCTTTTAAACCACGTGGTCCCCACCCATTATGGGTTTTTTTATATTCATCAATCTCTTCTTGAGTATAATCAACTGGGTCTTTTACAATTTTAAATGCATCAAGCCCAAGATGTAAATCTTTTGTTATAAATTTAGCACCATTTGTGATATTTAAAGTTGCATCCTTGTTTTTATCAACACCTGAAAGCAAAGTTTTACCAACTTTATCCCCCCAAACTGTGTCTTTGCCTTCTATAGTCAAAGTTGCACCACTATCTATAAAAGTTCCTACTTTTATATCATCACCAAATTTTAACCCTGGAATATGATTGTCTTTATCTTCGATATCGCTTGGATTAAAAGGATATTTCCCAAAAATATGCGTTTCATTATCATTATAAACGCCACTTGAATGAATGTAGTCAGAATTTATATGCTTTGCACTTGCTGTAGTTGATAAAGCAATAGCACATATTATAGAAAGAGTGAGTTTATTTAGAGGCGTCCCCCCCCCCGACACTTTTAGCTGAATTTTTTCTTAAATTCATATCTTTCTCCTTGGTTTTAAAATTTGAGTCTTATCTCAATGAGGTAAATTGTAACAAAATAATAATAAAATGAATATAAATTTTATATGAATTTGTGTTAAATAAATGATTGTCTTGCTTGATTAGTAAATTTATTAAATTTTACCACTCAATAAAAGTTTTAGCCTTTAAAATTTCATCAAATTTTATATCTAAATTTTCTTTATCGGTTTTAAGAGTTAAAATTTCATTATCAAAGCCTATAATTTCACCCTCAAATTTTTCTTTATTTATTGTTGTTATTTTAGCTTTTTCACCAATGCTGTTTATAAAATGATCTTGTTTTGTAAGCTTTCTCTCAAGTCCTGGGCTACTTACTTCAAGTGTATATTTACCATTTACCGGTGGTTCGACATCAAAAATAGGTGATAAAAGCTTACTTACTTTTTCACAATCATCCAAATTCACACCACCACTTTTTGTGATATAGACTCTAAAAATAGTTTTGCCATTTTCATTTGCAACTTCAGTATCATATAGATTTAATCCACACTCCATCACTAGAACTTTTATATCAGTCATTTATATCCTTTTTTAAACTATTAGCGGCTCTTTTAAATAACTCATCCATACGGTTTTGATATTCTAGTTTATCATCAAATTTAAAATGAAATTTAGGACTTCTAAACCAACCTTCAGCCTCTTTGCAGTAATTTTGCAAATAGCCATTTACCTTATCAAGCTTTTTTAAAACTAGAATTTGCTCATCTTCATCAAATGCCATTTTATCAAGATAGACAAAAGCATCATATCTTCCTTTTTTACACTCCACATCGACAACACAAAGTCCTTGTAAATCTGGGTCAGAAAGCCCTGATAAAGCCTCGGGAATAAGCTGTTTTAAAACACTTGCTGTTCTTAGTCTTCTTATCTCGCCACTCATTTCTACTCTTTTTAGATAGTTGCTTGTTCTTCTCTTTTTATAAAGCTTTCTATGTAATCACCCACTTGCATATCGTTATATCCTTCTATGCCAACACCACACTCAAAACCTTTTGCTACTTCTTTTACATCATCTTTAAAACGTTTAAGAGAACTTACCTTTCCCTCAAATTTAACTACACCATCTCTTATAACTCTTATATCGGCTCCTCTTGTAATGTTTCCATCAGTTACCATACAACCTGCGATTTGACCGATTTTTGGAACATTTATAACTTGTCTTATTTCAGCTTGTCCTATCTCTTCTTCACTTATAATTGGACTCATAAGCCCACCTAAAATAGCCTTAACATCATCTAAAAGAGTATAGATTACATTATAAGTTTTTATCTCTACGCCTCTTTCTTTAGCTCTTTCTTTTACATCTCCAGTTGGCCTAACATTAAAGCCAAGAATTACGCAATTTTCACTCGCACTTGCAAGACCAATATCATTTTGCGTAATACCGCCTACTCCGCTATGTATAATGTCTACTTTAATCTCATCATTTCTAAGTTTTTCAAGACTTGCTTTTATGGCCTCTAAACTTCCACCAACATCTGCTTTTACAATCACAGGTAAAGTTTTAAGCTCACCTTCTGCTATCTTTGCACCAAGCTCTTCTAGGCTTACTTTTGTTGATTTTGAAAGCTCTTTTTGTCTAAGATAATCATGTTTTTTACTAGCATAGTCTTTTGCTGTTTTTTCATCTTCTACGCCTATTAGTGTTTCACCTGATTCTGGAACTTCGCTAAGACCTATTATAACGCCACACTCTCCTGGGCTTAATTTTTTGATATGATTTCCTTTATCATCCATTATAGCTCTTACTCTTCCATAAGATACCCCAGCTACAACATTATCTCCTATATTTAAAGTTCCATTTTGAACAATAATAGTTGCAACTGTTCCAAGACCTTTTTTAAGTGAACTTTCTATAACTGTTGCTTTTGCCATTCTTTTTGGGTTTGCTTTAAGCTCTAAAATATCAGCTTGAAGTAAGACTATTTCTAAAAGCTCATCTATACCCATTCCAGTTTTTGCTGAAATTGGAACAAACTCATACTCCCCACCCCAATCAAGAGGTAAAATTCCAAGCTCACTCAATCCTGATTTTACTAAATCAGGATTAGCTGTTGGTTTATCCATTTTATTAATAGCTATAATTATTGGAACATTTGCTGCTTTTGCATGAGCAATAGCTTCTTTTGTTTGTGGTTTTACTCCATCATCTGCTGCAACTATGATAATAACAACATCAGTTACCTCAGCACCTCTTTCTCTCATTGCTGTAAAAGCCTCATGTCCGGGAGTATCAATAAATGTTATTTTTCTACCATTTTTTTCTACCATATAAGCACCAACATGCTGAGTTATACCACCAGCTTCACCAGTTGCAACGCGTGAATTTCTTATATAGTCTAATAAACTTGTCTTTCCATGGTCAACATGTCCCATTATAGTAACTACAGGTGCTCTTAAAACAAGATCTTTTTCATCATCTTTTGTTTCATCATAATCTTTAGTATAATCAAATTCCAAAGCCTCATCAATGATATTTATAGTTACATTAAACTCGTCCGCTAAAATTTCTAAGGCATCTTCATCTAAAAAGTCATTTTTAGTTACCATAAGCCCTAGCATAAAAAGTTTTGAGATAACTTCACTAGGTTGTTTTCCAAGCTTATCTGCAAATTCATAAACTCTAATTTCTTTTGGAATATCAATAGAGCTAACAGAAATTTCCTCATCTTTTTTAACTGGTTTTTTATGTTTTTTTCTCGCACCTCTGCTTATGTTTCTGGTTTCTTGGTTTGTAAATTTGTTTTGAGCTGAGCGATATACTTTTTGCTGCTTTGTTTCTTTTTGTTGAGTTTCGACACTGATAGCACTAAGAGTTAAATCAGGTAAAACAACCTCATTTTCATCATCAATCTCAACATCTTTTATATCTCTATCATCTAAAATTTCTATTTTTGTAGCACTTTCTTTTTTTATATTTAAAGACTGTTTTTTAGATGGCTTTTTCTTTTTTAAATTTGAACTTGTATTTGAAAATATCTCATCAAGCCCAATATTTAATTTTTGAATTGGCTCTTTTTTGGCTTTAACTTCTATTTTTTCTTCTTGTTTAGGCTCATCTTTTTTCTTAACTATTACCAAACCTCTTCTTTTTTTAAGAGATAAAGAAGCCAAACTTTCAACTTTTTTAATTCTTGGTTCGGATTCTTTTTCTTTTGAAATTTCTTTTTTAGGAGTTTCTAAGTTTTTAGATTTTGTAGTTTTTATCTCATCTTTATCTTGTGGTTTTAGCTCTTCTTTTATTTCTGTTTTTATATCATTTTTTGAAGCTGTTTCTTTTGTTTCTTTTTTAACTTCTTCATTTTTAATTTCTTCTGGCTCTTTTACAGAGTTAAGATCTTTTTCTTTTTGCTCTTGTGTTTTTTTTGAAATTGATTCTTTTTTAGGTTTTACTGTTTTTTCAGCTTTTGGTTTATCAGCTTTTTCTTTTTTTGACTTCTTAATAGGCTCTTCATCATCTAAAATTTCAATTTCTTTTTTATGCTTTGAGTGTATTTTAGATTTTGTCTTAAGCTTTTGTGGCAACTCACCTGTTTGAACATAGTTATATATAGCCTCTGCTTCTTCCATGCTAACTGCACTATTTTGTGCTTTTATTTTTTTTAGCCCCATTTCATTGGCTTTTTCAATGATTTCTTTACTGGTGTAACCAAGCTCTAATGCTATCTCACTTATGCGAACTTCCGCCATATAAACTAATCTCCTTTTAATTCATCTAAACTTGAAATTCTTACAAATCTAGAAACTGCTTTTTTTAAAATTTTTTCTTCTTTTTTTATACAATCAGAACATATATAAAAACTTCTTCCAGTCAAATCTTCTTTGTTAATTTTATGATTTTTTATTCTAAATCTTAAAAGTTTTTTTTGTTCAAATTTATTTTTGCAAACTACACATGATCTAATTTGCACAAATTTCCCCATCATTATATCTTTTTTTTCTTTTATTTTGCTTTTTTATGATATTTTAAAGCCATCATTGTCAAAATCAAGCTCTTTTATCTTAAATTCTGGAAATTTATCTTTTAGGATTTTAGCTAAATTTTTGCTATCGTCTTTATATGTTATATTTAAAAAACTTGATCCACTTCCTGATAGTGTGCTCATTAAAGCTCCATTTTCATAAGAAATTTTTCTAACCTCAAAAAGTTCTGGTAAAGCTTTCATTCTTAAATCCTCATGCATCATATCTTTAGCTGCTACTCTTAGGCTTTCATAATCTTTTTTTATAAATGATGCTGTTAAAAAAGCACTGTGAGAGAGGTTAAAAACACACTCTTTCATAGAGTAATTTTTTGGTAATTTTGATCTTGATTTATCTGTAGACATTGCTTTATTTGGAATAACAACAACAGCTTTTATAGAAGAATCTAAATAAATTTTTTGAGTATAAACTTTACCATTCTCAACTATGCTTGTTACAAAACCACCAAATGTAGCAGGAGCGATATTATCAGGGTGATTTTCATAAAATAAAGCTTTATTTAAAATAGCCTCTTTTGTAATTTTAAACTCAGCCATTTCATAAGCTGCTGCAATTGCTCCAATGATTACAGAAGAACTACTCCCAAGCCCTCTTGAAAATGGGATATTATTTATAAATGAAAATTTAAAATTTTCTTGCCTAGCAGTTAAGGACTCATAAATTTCTAAGAAAATATTTACAAAAGTGTTATTTTTTTTAATATTTAAATTTCCACTTCCCTCGCCCTTTATAGAAATGCAAGGCAAATTTTGCTTTGTTATTTCAACCTCATTATATAGGTTTAAGCTAAGTCCCAACGCATCAAAGCCTGGACCTAAATTCGCACTAGTTGCTGGAACTTTTATCTTCATTTTTCACCTAAACTGCATCTATTATATAATTCGGAAGTATATCATTTGTTTTATTTAATTTGGATAAATTTGAAGGAATTTTAAATTCTTTTGCTTCTATTTTTTTTAAAATGATTTCACCATTGTCTTTTAAAACAAAGCTTAAATTTTTATTTGCTTTAATAGGCGAATTACCATTTAATTCAAATCCACTTACTGCATAAAGTGGTAAATTTCTAGTTATACTAAGAGTTTTAAGAATAACATAAGCAACTTTTATGCCCATAAAACTTCCTGGTCCATTTGCATAAACTATGCTTTTTAAATCGTAATTTTTTAAAATATAATCAATTGCCTCTATTAAAAAATCACTAGCTGGGTTTTCATTACTAAGCTCTTGTACTAAAACATCATTTTCATAGATGGCAACAATAGCTGGTTTACACAATGTAAGAACTAAAATATCAACCTGTTTAATGAATGTATCCTTATTATGCAAAAACTTTTGAATATTCTTTCGCAAAAGCTTTATCTTTTAAATTTACTATATCATAGTTTTTTGCATCACTTAAGATTTCTAAAGTTAAAAGATGGTTTAATTCATGACTTCCAGCATATGCTGTATAATCACCTAGAATAGGCATTCCCATTAATGCTAAATCACCAATTGCATCAAGAATTTTATGCCTTACAAATTCATTTTCAAATCTTAATCCACCAGGATTTAAAATACCACTATCATCTAAAACAACGGCATTTTCTAAACTTCCACCAAGTGCTAAATTTTGAGCTCTTAAAGCTTGAACATCCTTTAAAAATCCAAAAGTCCTAGCTCTTGCTATTTCTTTAATATAATTTTGTTTAGAAAACTCAAACTCATAAATTTGCTCACCTATAACTGGGTGATTAAATTTAATAGTATAGTTAAATTTAGGACTATTTGATGGTTTTATAGAAACAAATTTATCACCTTTTTTAACAGCGACTTCTTTTTTTATAACCATTATATTTTTATTTTTATCCAAAGGTTTTGTGCCTGCTTCATCAAGCATCATACAAAATCCAATAGAACTTCCATCCATAACAGGTGGCTCATTTGCATCTAAAACAACTCTTATATTGTCAATCCCATAACTATTTATAGCACTTAATAAATGCTCTATTGTAGAAACATATACGCCATTACTATTTCCAATAACAGTTGCCATTTGGGTGTTTATAACATTTTTTGGTTCAGCTTTTATGCTTACGCCTACATCTTGTCTATAAAAAATAATCCCTGAGTCCTCGCCCAAAGGCTCTAAGGCAATTTTTATAGGTTCGCCTTTGTGAAGCCCAATACCAACGCCTTCAATTCTTTTTTTTATAGTTGTTTGTTTCAAAACATACCCCTTATAATTTTTTAATGTTTAATTATATCTTAAAATTAGTAAATGATAAAACTTATTTTTTATTATCAATAAGTTTTTTTGCATTATCTAAAATTTGAAAAATGTTTTCTCTCATCCACTTTTTATCCATCCACTCTTCTGGTCTTACCTCAACTCCTTGAACACTCATACCAAAGTGCAAGTGATCGCCAAATGCAAGTCCAGAACTTCCAGTATTTGCTATAACCTCTTCTTCGCTTATATTTTGCCCAACTTCTACTGATGATGCACTGCAATGTCCATAAATACTATAAAGTCCAAGCCCATGATATAAAACTAAATTTAATCCATAAATTCCATTATCTGCTTTTAAAACTACAACAGCTGGGTTACTTGTTATAATTTGAGCATTTGCAACACTTGCTAAATCAAGTCCTAAATGCCATGACTGGCTTACATCTTTATCATCTTTTACATAAAATCTATGATCACCAAAGCTTGCAACTGCGGCACCATTTTTAAGAGGATAAAATGGTTTTATAAAAAAATCATCCACTTTTTCTTCTAAAATTTTATCAGTTTTTGAATAAATCAGCTCTTCATTTGCATTTCTTAAAGTTTCATTCACAAATTTAAATTTCTCAATACCTTCGTAAATACTTGGATCTTTTGCATAAATTTCAACTAGCTCACTTATCTTGCCGTTTATAAACTCATCAGTTAGTGAAATTTTAGAAGTTTTATAAGTTTTATCTTGCAAATAATATCTAATTCTTACCTTGCTTTCATTTCCTGCTTTATCCGTTGCAACCACGTAAGCAGTGAAATTTTTCTCACTAACAGGCCAAGCGATAATTGAGACAAAATATCCATCTTTATAAAATGGCACTACTTCAAATTTCTTACCAAAACTAGTCTCAATATAAACCTCATTTAAATTATCATCACTAGCTTTAAAAACAACTGCACCAGATCCACCTTTTGTAATTTTGTAAGATTGGTTTAAAACATAAACATCAGGCCTCTTTGTATCTACTAAAACATCTATTTCTTTGTTTAATTTGTTTCCAAATCTCCATTTGCTTACATCTTTTACTTCAATATTTAATTTAAAATTTCCATTTCTATCAAGCAATGTTCCTTTTGGCAAATTTATAGCTAAATTTAATTCTTTTTGAATAAGCTCGAATGTCTCATCTATCAAATTCACAACTTGTTTGCCATCACTTAATGAAATTTTAAGTGATTTTATGCCTGTATCATCTGTTATGTTTACATTAATTGGAGTTTTCAAATTCCAATTAATTTTATCTCTTAAACTAACTTTCGGTGCATTTCTTTCAAACATCTCAGATGAATAAACAAAATACGATACTCCTAATACAACTAATAAAATTACTAAAAAAAATGCTCCAAAAAAGCCGCCACTTTCTCTTGAATTTCTTCTTTTCAAACTCTCACCTTAAATTATATTATTTTTATAGCTCTTACCTAATTTTACTTTTAACTGATAAACTTACGGTAAATTTCAATTTTAATTTATAAAAAATCTCTTATAACTCTTGCCTCATATAGCCATTTTGTAAGCTCTTGCCATTTTTCATCTTCTATTAAATTTTGACAAAAATCAAGTTCTTTTTTAAAAGAATTTATAGAATTTAAAACATTTTCTTTATTTTGCTTAAAGATATCACTCCACATTTCAGGTGAAGATTTTGCGATACGACTAACATCTGAAAAGCTTCCTCCAGCTAAATTTATAATATTTCTTTTATTTTCTTCTTTTAAAACACTATTTACTAATGAATAACTTATAACATGCGGTAAATGCGAAATCAAAGCAACATGATGATCGTGCTTTTTAGCATCCATAAAAACTATCTTCATACCAGCATAAGAAAAAATTTCAATAGCTCTTTTTGCATGTAAATTTGCCGTATCATCATCATTACAAATAACCACAACAGCTTTTTGCAAAAGTGTTTTAAATGCAGCTTTTGGACCTGAGTTTTCAGTTCCAGCCATAGGATGAGCAGCCACTAAATTTGCCCTTATTTCTTTTGGACAAGAAGAAATTATCTTTTCTTTTGTACTTCCTAGCTCAATTATCGTTGTGGTATTTTTAATATCTTTTAAATTTTGTAAGGTTTTAACTATTGCTTCAACTGGAATTGCTAAAAATATAACATCACAAATCTCTTTCATTTGATCAAAAGTTATTATCTCATCAACAAGTCCTAAATTTAGAGCAAGACTCTCATTTTCTTTACTTATATCGCTTCCATAAACTCTATCTATTAATTTCATATCTTTTAGACAAAGTCCAACCGAGCCTCCTATTAATCCTAAACCAATAATACCAATTTTCATAAATTTCCTTATTTTCACTAAAATTTTATTTTAATTATGCTATTATACCGCCAAAATATTTATTTTTAGGTTAGCAAATGAAAAAAACTACATATCTAGCACTGTTTTTGGCAAATTTGGCTTTCGGCGCAACAGCTATAAAGTCTGTAAATTTCGAGGGTTTAAAACAAATTTCACCATTAGTTGCACAAAATATATCAGGTCTTAAAATAGGAGATGCTATCACTGGCTACAATACAAATAAAGCCATAACAAATCTTTTTAATCAAGGCTATTTTGATGATGTTTATATCACTGAAAATAACGGAAATTTGATTGTTCATGTAAAAGAAAAGCCTATTATTTCAAAACTTGATATTGAAGGTGTTGTTACAAACGATAGAACTGCAATGGAGCAAATAATTGGCTTAAAGCTTGGTCAAGCATACGATAAAGTTGCTCTAAGTCAAGTAAAAGAAAGAGTAAAGCAATTTTATGAAGTAAAGGGTTATTTTGATACTGTTGTTGAGACTGAAGAGGAGTTTTTAGATGAGGATAAAAGCTCGCTTCATTTAACAGTTATCGTAAATAGAGGCGAAAAAATCACAATAAAAAATGTAAATTTGGTTGGCGCTAAAAAGCTTAAATACTCAGATATAAGACCTGCAATTGCAAATAAACAAAGAGAGACATTTGGCTGGATGTGGGGCTTTGATGATGGTAAGCTAAAAACTGCAGATCTTCCAAACGATCCAGCTAGAATACAAAATGAATATATGAAAAGAGGTTATTTAAACGCCACTGTTTCAGCTCCTTTTGTAAATACATATATGAGTAATTATACTGCTGATCTTACCTACTACATAACAGAGGGAGAAAGATTTAAAGTTAGTGAAATTTCAATCGAAGCACCACAATATTTAGAGCTTGATACACAAAAAATTATTAAAGATTTGAAATTAAGAAGTGGCAAAAGATTTAATGCTGATTGGATAAGAAGAGATATCGCAAAACTTGAAAATTTGGTTGCAGACAAGGGATATGCCTATGTTGAGGTTAATCCTGATTTAAAACCTGATAATGAAAATAATACTGTTAAAATAAACTATATCATTAAACCTCACGCTCAAATTTATGTAAGGAATGTAACAATTTCAGGTAATGAAAAAACTGCTGATTCGGTTGTAAGAAGAGAGATGTATTTAACAGAGGGTGAGCTTTATAACAGAACTGATTTGGTTGATTCTAAAAATTCACTTAGAAGAACTGGATATTTTGATGATGTCGAAATAACTGAAAATGTTGTAAATGATAATGAAATAGACTTAAATATAGATGTTAAAGAAGCTCCTACTGGAAGCATAACAGGTGGTATTGGATATGGTAGCGGGGATGGTCTTTTACTAAGTGCATCAGTTTCTGAAAAAAATATATTTGGTAGTGGAATAAGTGGTTATGTAAGCGCTGAAAAAAGTGATGATCAACTAAGTGGAGCAATTGGCTTTACAAATCCTAGAATTTATAACTCAGAATATAGCCTAAGTGGTCAAATTTATGCAAGAGATTGGGACTGGAATGACTATGATGAGAAAGCTTACGGAGCAAGTGCGACAATTGGTAGAAAGCTTGGAAGATATACAAATGCATATTTAACTTATGAAATTGAAAAATCAAAAATAAATGGTTTAAATGCTTATTATAAAAAAGCTGGTTATCAAAATGGAAATAATCTAAAAAGCTCACTTATTCCATCAATTGTATTTAACAATACAGATGATTACTACTTACCAAGAAGTGGCATTATAGCTAGTGCTTCGCTTGATTACTCAGGACTTGGTGGAGATATAGAGTATCTAAAAGGAAATGCAAATTTTAATTGGTATTTTGGAATGAAAGATTATATCGATTGGGATTTAATATTTAGATATAAAGCAGGTGCTGGATATTTCTTTGATGATAAAAACCTACCGGTTAATAAAAAACTATTTTTAGGCGGAATGAGATCTGTTAGAGGATATGATGGAAGAAGTATTCCAAAAAAGAAAATTTGTCTTGATAGTTCGCATTGTAACTACATAGAAACAGGGGGAAAGCAAAGTTTTAATAACTCGTTTGAGTTAAGCATGCCTTTAATTGATCGTATAAATATGCGTTTTGTAACATTTTTCGATTATGGAATGATAGGCGATGATAGCTGGAGCGAATCAAAAAGATACAGTACTGGAGCAGGAATCGAGTGGAGAACACCTGTTGGACCACTACAACTTTTCTGGGTAAAACCACTTAATAAAGAAGACTATGATAGTACAAACAGCTTTGAATTTACAATTGGAGCAAGATTTTAAATTATCAATTTTTAAGGTTTGCGTTTTTTAACTCAAACCTTAAATTATCATATCCTATTTCAAACTATCAAACAGCTTGATAAATATCAATCTAATATTTTAAATATCTACCATTTGATTCATTTTATATCTATCTTTGATATAAGAATTATTTAAATTAAATATTTTTACAATCTATCTAGTTTTAAAATTTTATAAAAACTAGGCTTTATATTGTTTTTAAAAAAATGCTATGTTAATAAATAATTGTCTATAAAATTTTTTTTATTTCAATTAAAGATATTTTTTGTGCAGTATTTTAAAGTTTAAAACATAAATTTTAGTTTTTTCTTAAGCTAGAAAAAATAGCTGTTTATTGTCAAAATACATCGGCAACCTATTATCAGCAAAACTTCAAAACAATCATTACTTTGCTAAGAATTATTTAAAAAATACAACATTTACAATATCCACATAAGTATTAATTACTATTCTATGAAATTATATAAATATCTGAAAAATTTTAAAATACAATCTTTAGTATCACAAATCCAACTGAACTTATCACAGCTGCTGCTGGCAGTGTTATAACCCAAGTTAATGCAATTGGCTTCATTAATGCCCAATTTGCTTGTGCATTTACTACGCCAATTCCTAAAACTGCTCCAACTAAAATATGAGTTGATGAGACAGGAAGTCCTAAAATCGATGCACTCATGACAACACTTGCTGCGGCTAGTTCAGCACAAAAACCAGATGCTGGATGAATTGTCGTTAAGCTTGTTCCAACTGTTTTAATAACCTCTTTTCCCATAAACCAAAGTCCAGTTACTAAAGCAACTCCAAAAGTTGCCATTATGATTGGCGGAATCTCAGCAGTTGGATTTATAGTGTTATTTGCCAAAGTATCAATTATTGCAGCAAATGGTCCAACGGCATTTGCAATATCGTTTGAGCCATGTGAAAATGCAAATCCAGCAGCAGTAAAAACTTGAAGCCAGGAAAACATTAAAAAAGTTGATTTTGACAAATCAGACCTTCTTAAAGTTTTTGCAAAGATAAACATCGCCATCCAAGTTGCTGCACTAATCATCGCTATTATTAGGTAATTTTGCAAATTTGAAAGACCTAACTCTAAATTTTTAAGTCCTTTAAATATAAACATACTTGATACAACTCCAACTCCAAAAGCGGCAATTGCAGGAATTCCCATTTCAAGTGCTTGATGAGATTTTAAAGACTCTTTTTTTGCGTCAAGTTCGTGTATTTTTTTAAAATACTCAGTATCTAAATCATTTGGATCAAAATTTGGATCTTTCATAGTGAAAATATCCATATTCATAGCTTCTGTAAATTTAACTTTTTCAGCCTCACTAAGTTCATCAAAAATTTTTTTATGTATTTTTTTTAGCTCTTTTTTCTTTTTTTTAATTTTTTCTATTTTTAGCTCAGCAATAGCATTATAGTTTAAAATATATTTTTTAACAGACTTATAAAGCACAAAAGAACAAACTCCTCCAAGCACAGGAGATAAAAACCAAGATACTACAATTGAGCCTATTTTTGACCATTTTACAAGAGATAAAACAGAAATTTCTTTTACATCAAGCATAAAGCCAAGTGTTAAGCTAGCTCCAACTATCGCTCCAACTATCGCGTGAGTTGTAGAAACTGGCCAACCTTTTTTCGTAGCTAGAAATATCCAAATAGAAGCTGAAAATAAAGCACTTATCATTATATAAACAAAATCCATCGGTGAGGCTGATAAACTATTTAAATCCACTATGCCACTTCTAATTGTGTCAGTTACATTTGCCCCTGCTAAAACAGCTCCACTTACTTCAAAAACAGCGGCTATTAAAAGAGCTTGAGTTAGAGTTAAAGTCCCTGCTCCAACGCTTGTTCCAAAAGAGTTTGCAACATCATTTCCACCGATATTAAAAGCCATAAAAAGACCAAATATCGAAGCACATAAAAAAATTATTGTATTTGTAGAGCCTACAAATTCATATCCCCAAACTATAAAAAACCAACACGATAAGGCAAAAATTCCACCAAAAAAAAGGTTAAGCCTTGAAAACTTCATATTTTTCCTTACTTGTAAAAGTATGAAAGCTATTTTACCTAAATTTAGCTAAAATTTGTCTCTTTTTAAATTTAAAAGTTTTGTTTTATAAATTTTTAACTATAATGCCTTAAAAAGGAAAAATTTTGAAACTAATTTCTTGGAATATAAACGGCATAAGGGCAGCTGTAAATAAAGATGCTTTTGCTTGGATAGAGGATATAAAGCCTGATTTTTTAGCTCTTCAAGAAGTAAAAGCAGATCAAGAGCAAATCCCAGCTGAAATTTATAACTTACCATTTAAAGAGATAAATTTAAACTCTGCAAAAAGAAGTGGATATTCAGGTGTTATGAGTCTTTCAAATTTCGACACAGAGTGTTTTAAATCTCTTTTTAACAACGATGATGAGGGAAGAGTTTTAGAACACCGCTTTAAAAATGTAGTATTATTTAACATCTACTTTCCAAATGGACAAAAAGATGATGAAAGACTTAATTATAAGATGAAATTTTATGATGATTTTTTAAACTATATTGTAAATTTAAAAAATGAGGGAAAAGATATAATAATTTGTGGCGATGTAAATACAGCCCACAAAGAAATCGATCTTAAAAACCCAAAAGCAAACTCTCAAAGGAGTGGATTTTTGGATATTGAAAGAGCTTGGATTGATAGACTTATAAAAAGTGGCTTTATAGATACTTATAGATTTTTAAACCCAAAAGATATCAAATACTCTTGGTGGACTTATAGATTTAACGCAAGAGCAAATAACGCTGGTTGGAGAATTGATTACTTTTTTATAAGCAATAGCCTAAAAGATAAATTAAAAAATGCGTTTATAATGGATGAAATTTATGGAAGTGACCACTGTCCTGTTGGAATCGAAATAGAAATTTAATGTAAAAATTTATAAATTTTATCTTTTTAAAAACAAATTTAAGATATAATCGTAATCTTTTAAAACAAAATTTAGGATTTTCATGCAAAATAAAAAACTTTGGAGCAATAAACTTACTTATATTTTAACTGCTGCTGGTGCAACTATCGGATTTGGCTGTACTTGGAGATTTCCGTATTTAGTTGGAGAAAATGGGGGTGGAGCTTATGTGCTACTTTTTTGTTTAGCGATGATTGTTCTTGGAATTCCTATGATTTTGGTTGAAAATGTAATTGGTAGAAATGCTATGAAAAATAGCGTAGATGCATTTTCAAAAAGCAAATTTTGGAAAATTACAGGATATTTAGCACTATTAGGGGCTTTTGGAATACTTGCGTACTATATGGTTTTAGGTGGATGGGTAAGTGCATATATAGCAAATATATTAGGTGGAAATTTTGACCTAGGAACTGCAATAACCTCAAAAGAATACACAGAAAATTTTTATATAAATCATATAGAAAAAAGTCCATTTATGATAGCGGTTTATACTTTTATATTTGTTTTAATAAACTGGTATATTTTAAAAAAAGGTATAATTGATGGAATTGAAAAATATGTTAAATTTTTAATGCCATTTTTATTTTTATGCTTTATAACTGTAATTATAGGAAATATTTTTTTAAGTGGCTTTGAAGAGGGAATTAATTTTTATTTAAGTGTTGATTTTTCTAAAATTGATGCAAAATTATTAATAAATGTTTTAGGGCAAGTTTTCTTTGCTCTTTCGCTTGGATTTGGCGTTATGATAACATTATCAAGCTATCTTTCAAAAGATGAGAATTTGATACAAACAGCAACTATCACAGGAGTTGTAAATACTGTAATTGCAATAATGGCCGGATTTATGATATTTCCTGCTATTTTTACAGCAGGGCTTTCACCAGATAGTGGCCCAAGTCTTGTTTTTGTAACGTTGCCAGTTGCTTTTTCGCATATCCCATTTGGAAATTTGCTCGCCATTGTATTTTTTTTAATACTTTTGGTAGCTGCACTCACAACTTCACTTACAATTTATCAAGTAATAATTCAGGTTTTAGAAGAAAAATTTAATTTTTCAACTAAAAAAGCCACCACTTTAACACTTTTTTTTATATTTATTTTTGGAAACCTGCCATCAATTTTAGCTTATGGACCACTTGAAGATATAAAAATTTTAGGACGAAATATTTTTGATGCATTTGATATGATAAGTGCAAATTTCTTTTTTGTTATAACTGCTTTTTTATGCTGTATTTATGTTGGTTGGGTTATGAAAGATGAAGCAGTATATGAAATAAGCAATGAAGGAAAACTTAAAAACCCATTTATAAAAATTTGGTTTTATTATGTTAAATTTATACTTCCACTTATAATTTTAGTTGTATTTTTATACGGACTTACTGCAATTTAATTTAAAATAACAGTTTTTTTTAATAAAACTTTAAAGTAAAAAATAGTAACATACTCGTAAATTATTTTTTAATGATTTTAACTATCAATCAAAATGAGGACTTTATGAGAATAATTCTAACTATTTTTACACTTATTATCTCACTTTGCTTTGCAAGAGTTGATGACTATTTTAAGGAAACAGAAATCATCAAAAGCCTAATAAATCAAAGCGTTGAAATTTATAAAAATGGTGATAACTTAAAATCAAAAAAACTTGTCGAAGATGCATATTTTCAGCATTTTGAAAATATGGAAGGCACAATAGGTAGAAATGTTGGTCGCAAAGCCATTTCAATGGAAAGAAAATTTACAAATTTAAGAAGATATTATAAAGATAGTGCTGATATAAATAAAATAAAAGCTTTAATTGATGGGCTTTATTTTGATCTTGATGAAGTTACTCCAATTATTCAAGATGGCTTTAGACTAAAAGCTGAAGCAAGTGACTTAAACTACGATAAAGAAGCAGCTATAAAATCATCAATAGAAGCAAATGCCAAAAGAGAAGCCCAAGCAGATGATATATTTGCAATGCTTTTAGGAGAAAGCAATAATTCAAATAATGCGCTAGATAAAAATGAAACAAAAGATGAAAATATTCAAACAATAACACAAAATACAAATAAAAAAACATCAAATTTAAATGAAGATGATATAACCGCGCCAACCTCTAATGATGAAGTTGTAGCTAATCTACAAGCAGCTTCAGCCTTAAATCCTAAACTACAATCTTTACATGATGAATTTTCATTAAAACTTGATGAGGCGGCTATTGCATTTAGAAATAAAAATTTACTTGAAACAAAAAGCCTTATAAACAAAGCATTATTTGATGATTACAGAAACACAAAGCTTGAAATTGCTATCTCAAATTTTACTAAACCAAAAACAGATCAACAAATTCAACAAGCTTTAAGAAACGTAATTAGATCTTTAGATGATGAAAATCTAACAGAACACGACATTAGAGAAAAATTTGAAAATATTAAAGATACTCTTTTTGATGCAATGCTTTTGATACCTGAAGAAAAAATAGTAGATATTAAAGTCAGTGGATTTAACGAAGATGAGTTTAAAAACAAAGACTACTCAAAAGTTGCAGATGATATAAAACTTGCAACTGATAATATCCTAAAAAATTATGATAAAATGCCAAAAGAGGCTTTAATTGATGAGCTTCAAAGTACTTATTTAGATATTTTTGAAGCATCTGGCATGGAAAATAAAATAGGAGCAGTTGATAGCACACTAAAATTAAATATAGAAAGTTTATTTACTCATGGTGTTGCGCTTATAAAAAGTGGAGCAAACAAAAAAGAACTAAAAGAAAATTTTGATAAATTAAATACATTATTAGTTGGCTCTCTTGATAAGGTCAGCAATACATCACCTTTATTCTTATTTTTAGCAGCGTTTGGAATTTTATTAAGAGAAGGACTTGAAGCACTAATTATCGTAGTTGCAATTGTTTCATATCTAATTCAAAGCGGAAATAAAAATAGGCTTAATATAGCATACTCTGCCTTATTTACAGGTGTCTTTTTAAGCTTCGTAACTGCATTTTTAATATATTACTTTTTTAGAGCTTATGCTGGACAATTTAGAGAATTATTAGAAGGAATTACATTTTTAATAGCAGTTGTATTGCTAATTTATGTAGGATTTTGGATGCTTCACAAAGCAAGAGATAAAAAATGGGCAACTGCTTTAAAAACAGGAGCAATGGATGCTATAAGCAAAAATTCAGCAAAAACACTATGGATAACAATATTTTTGGCTGTATTTAGAGAAGGTGCTGAGACAGTATTATTTTATCAAGCACTTTTATTTGATGCTTCAACAAGTGCTGATTTTAGTGCTATTTTTGCAGGGCTTGGTGTTGCTATGATAGTTTTAATTGCACTATATTTCTTATTAAAAGCAGGAGCAGTAAGAATTCCTATCAAGCTATTTTTCAAAGTAACTTCATATGTTATATTTTATATGTGTTTTGTATTTACTGGAAAAGGTATAGCAGAACTAGTTGAGGGAAAGATTATAACCCCTACACTAATTACTCAAGAGTTTAAACCAATAACTTGGCTTGGTGTTTATCCTTATTACGAAACATTAATTCCACAATTTTTAGTTCTAATAATATTAATAATAGGTATTTTAATAACAAATAAACTTCAAAAAAAGGAGAAGACAAAATGAGAAAAAGTTTATTAAGTGTTGCACTAAGTAGTGCGGTTTTAACAAGTTTAGCATTTGGTGGTGAAGTTCCAATCGGAGATCCTATTGAAATGCACGGCATGGAGATAGCTGCTGTTTACCTACAACCAATTGAGATGGAACCACGTGGAATTGATCTTGCAGCAAGTCTAGCAGATATCCACCTTGAAGCCGATATTCACGCTCTTAAAGGCAATCCTAATGGCTTTCCTGAAGGTTTTTGGATGCCTTATTTAACAATTGCTTATCAATTAACAAATTTGGATAATGGTAAAGTTAAAAAAGGAACCCTTATGCCAATGGTTGCTGATGATGGTCCTCACTATGGTGCAAATATAAAAATGGATGGCGGAATTGGAAATTATGAGTTAGTTTATGCAATTCAAAACCCTGAAAAACAAGGTTTTGGTCGCCATGTTGATGAAGAAACTGGCGTTGGTAAATGGTTTGAACCTTTTACAGTTAAATATAACTTTAAATACACAGGTACACCTGATAAATAAACTAAGGGGGTAAAAACCCCTTAGAAAAGAGGTTTTATGAGTATATTTTTTGTTCACATATTGGATGCTTTTTTACCATTAGTTTTTTTTATAACACTTTTTTACTTAAAAGAAAAACTTATAAATTTAGTAAGCTTAGTTTTTAGTGCTTTTGTTTTTGGATATTTTGCATATTTCATTGCATTAAAATATCCATATGGATTAAGAAATTTGTATTTATTTACAAATTCAATGTTAGCTTTTTTATTTATAATAAGCCCTATTTTACTTTTTAGAATTCCTAAATTTATTAAATTTATAGTTCTGTTTTTGATTACTTTTGGTTTTGGTGTTAAATATTTTTATATAAGCAACGGATATGCAATATTTGATAATGCTTTACTTGATAGCCTTGGGATTAAAAACTTAGGATTTATTCTTCTTGGGATAGCATTTTTCTTTGTGTTTTATTTTTGTTTTAAATTTAGCAGAAAAAATATTGATAAAAAGGCTTTTTTAATACCAGTTGGAATTATTTTTATAATAATAAATTTATCATATTTTATATCTGAAGTTTTGCTCATATTAATGAGAAAAAATATTATAGAAACCGATACCAATATTCTTTCCTTTGTTGCTAAATCACTTCATTATGAAAAATCATTTTGTTATTTTTATATAGCAGTTTTTATTTTATTTGGAATTTTAACTTTTTTTAAATTTATAAAAAATAGTAAAAAAACTAAAATTTTAGATATAAAATTTAGAAAAGAAAAAGCTTATAATAACTCTATAAAAACAAACTTTTTTTCCATAATCTTATCATCAATTATAGCTTTAACAACATTACTTTATTATGATTTACACGCTTCAAGACCCCTTATGATAGATGAGCCTACTATAATTGAGCCTAATGAAAATGATGAGTTTTCTTTTGACATAAATGAGCTAAAAGATAACAAACTCCACCGCTATGCTTATATAAGTGATGATGGAAAAACAATAAGATTTTTTTTGATAAATAAATATCCTGATAGACTAGTGCCAACTGCGGTTTTTGATAGTTGTATGATATGTGGTGATAAAGGATATGTAAAAAGAGGTGATGAACTTATATGTGTTGCTTGCAATGTTAGGATTTTCCTTCCATCAGTTGGAAAAATGGGAGGATGTAACCCGATACCTTTTAATTTTAAAATAGAAAACAATAAATTGATAATTCCATTCAGCGAAATTATGCTTGGAGCAAACTATTTTAGCGAAGTAAGACAAAAACTAGTAACTGATCCAGTAAGCAAAAATAAAATTATAAATCTAAAAGCAAAATTTAACTATGTTTATGGGGATAAAACTTATTTTTTTGAAAGTGAAGAAAATAAAAAAGAATTTTTAAAAAATCCTGAAAAATATGTTAAAAAACTCACAAAAGCAAATTTTAGAATAGAAGGGTACAAGGAGGTTAAAAATGATTTTTAAAATAATTTTATCATCTATTAGAGGTGATATGAAATTCCTTTCATTTTTAACTATATTTTTAACCACTTTGCTTATCTCTTCAATGCTAAATATCACTTTAAGTATTGGAAATGTTGTATCAAAAGAATTAAGAAGCTATGGTTCAAATATATTGGTTTTACCAAAAGGTAATTCTTTAAGTATAGATGTTGGCGATAAAAAATTTCAACCTTTAAAAAATGAAAACTATATAAGTGAAAGCAACCTCCATGCTATTAAAGAAATTTTTTGGAGAAACAATATAATCGGCTTTGCACCATTTTTAACAGCTACAATTGATGGAAAAAACATAGTTGGAACCTATTTTGATAAAAATGTAAAAGTTACTGATGAAGAAGACTTTACAACTGGTATAAAAACGATTTATCCATTTTTTAAAATTGACGGTAGATTTCCAAAAGATGATAGTTTAGATGAGGTTTTAGTTGGAAGTGATTTGGCCACAAAGCAAAATATTAAACTAAATGATGAAATAAATATAGAAAATTATAAATTAAAAGTGGTTGGACTTTTAGAATTTGGTGGAGAATTTTCCAATAAATTTATCACCTCTTTAAAATTTACTCAAGAGCTTTTAAATTTGCAAGATAAAGTTGAAAAAGTTGAAGTATCAGCTCTTACAATACCTGAAAATGACCTTGCTCTAAAAGCTAGAAAAAACCTTGATAGTCTAGATCAAGTAGAGTATGATTTATGGTATTGCACAGCTTATGTAAGCTCAATTGCATACCAAATAAGCGAAGATTTAAAAGGTGCAGATGCAAAAGCACAAACTCAAATAAGCGATGCTGAAAGTAGTGTTGTGACAAAAATTCAAGCCCTAATGCTTGTAGTAAGTCTTATTTCACTAATTGTTTCAAGCATAGCAATTTCATCACTCATGACATCTGAAATTTATAGAAGAACTAAAGAAATAGGACTTTTAAAAGCTCTTGGTGCAAACAATTTTCAAATTTATTTAAATTTTGCACTTGGAAGCGTTTTTGTTGCTATAATCTCATCCTTAGTTGGCGTTGCTTTTGGATATTTAGTTTCAGAGATTATTTCATATTTTATTTTTTCACATTTTATAAGCATATCTTTTATAGTCATACCAATAACTTTATTTTTTGCTATTTTAATAGCACTTATTGGATCACTTTTGCCTATGAGAAATGTTATAAATCTACTTCCAGCGGAGGTTTTATATGGAAGAAAATAATAAATTTTTTCTAAGCTCTATTTTTAAAAGCTTAAAAGTTGGAAGTAAAAGAGTTTTTGTTATTTTTATAGCTATTTTTATTGGAACTTCTGTAAGTTCTGGGTTTTTAGGTATTTATTTTGATATTGACACAAAAATGAGTAAAGAATTAAAAGCATATGGAGCAAATTTTATTATAACTCCACAAAATGGAAATTATATAAAATTTGATGATTATGAAAAAACTATTAACAAAATAGATAAAAATTTACTTTTGGGAATAACACCATATTTATATGGATATTATAGTTTTGGCATTGGCAATGGAATCATCGCAGGAGTTGATTTTCAAGGGCTTAAAAAGACAAAACCGTTTTTAGAAGTTAGACAAGGAAGTATGAATTTAAGTGATTTTTCGCAAGACTCAGCTTTTCTAGGCATAAATTTAGCAAAAAGTTTGGAGGCTAAAATTAACCAGACCATCACTATAACAAACCCTAAAAACTTAGTTTCTAAAAATGTTATCGTAAAAGGGATATTTTACGGTGGCGATGAAAGTGATGAGCTTATGTTTGTAGATATTTCAGTAGCTCAAGCTCTTGATGAGGAAAAGATTATAAACTATGCAAACGCAGTTATAAATTTAAATTTTGATAAAATTTCAAATTTAAGTAAAGAATTAAGCAATGATTTGATAAATGCAAAACCAATAGCTCAAATTTCACTCTCAGAAGGGGCGATGCTTGATAAGATAAAAGGACTTATGGCATTAATTGGATTAGTTATTTTAATAATCAGCTCAACTAGTGTAAATACAACACTTAGTTCAATTATTTTCTCAAGAAAAAAAGAAATTGCTCTAAATTTGGCTCTTGGTGCAACAAAAAAAGATATTGTAAAACTTTTTGGAACCGAGATAGCAATAATTACTATTTTTAGTGCAGTTTTAGGTGCATTTAGTGGTTATATTCTAGCTCAAATTTTAGGAATGATGATATTTAAAGCAAGTATTGATTTTAGAATTTTATCAGTTATAATTGCAGTTTTAATTTCACTAATTTGTTCGTTTATAGCAGCATTTTATCCAATAAAAAAAGCTATTAAAATCAATCTTGCAGATACACTTAGAGGAGAATAAATGGAAAATGTAATAAGTTTAAAAAATATATTTAAAAGCTTTAAAGATGTTCATGCATTAGAGGATATAAGCTTTGATGTCCCTAAAAATCAATGGCTAAGCATAATGGGACCAAGCGGAAGTGGTAAAACAACTTTAATAAATATTTTATCACTAATGGATAATCCAACAAGCGGTATTTACGAGCTTTTAGGAAAAAATGTTGCAAATTTATCTCAAAATGAGCATTTAAAAATAAGACGTGAAACAATAGGACTTATTTTTCAACAATTTCATTTAATACCTTATTTAAGCGTTTTAGAAAATGTTATGCTTGCCCAATATTATCATTCAAGTGTTGAAGTTGAGGATGCAAAAGCTATGCTTGATATGGTTGGATTAGGTCATAGATTTACCCATTTGCCAAGTCAATTAAGTGGTGGTGAGCAACAAAGAGTTTGTATTGCAAGGGCCTTGATAAACAATCCTGAAATTTTAATAGCTGATGAGCCAACTGGGAACTTGGATGAAAAAAATGAAGGTGTAGTGCTTGAGCTTTTTCAAAAAATAAAAAAAGATGGAAAAACTATTATTTTAATAACACATAACCCAAGCTTAGGAAAACAAGGCGATAGAATGATAACCCTATCACACGGAAAACTTATCAATGATGAAAAAATTAATTAGCATTTTTTTAAATTTATTTTTTTTTAGCTTGATTTTATCAGGTTGCCAGAAAGATTCAAGTGCAGACATTGGAGAGATGGCACCTGAAATTTCAGCTACAACCATAAATGGCAAAAAGATGAGGATTCATCAACAAAATGATGTTAATAAAATAATTGTATTTTGGCAATATGGCTGTTTAAGCTGCACACAAATACTTCCAAATTTAGATGAGTTTTTAAAACAAAATCCGGGTGTTTTTAAAGCTTATGCAATAAATTCAGTAAATGATGAAAAAATTATAAAAAGCTATATTGATGAAGTGAGTTTTTCTTCTATTGTGGTTTTAAAAGATGATCTTAAAATAAGTTTTGATAGATACGGCGTAAAAACACTTCCAAGTATTTTTATAATAGATAAAAATGGCACTATAAAAGATAAAATTTATGGAGATATTGGTTGGAAAAATTTAAAAGCAAAATTATCTTATTTTTTATAATATTGTTTATTTGTGGATGCAACGATGGAATTTTAGCACTAAATTCAAAAGAACCATTTTATTTTAAATTTAAAAACAGCGAACTTACTCTTACAAATCATGATAGTTTTGGTCTTATTTTTATAACAAAAGAGTGTGGTGCTTGCAAAGAGCAACTTAAATACTTAAAAAACAGCAAATTTAACTTCATAGTTGTGCTTGGAGATGCAAAAGATATGGATGATGCTTTAAATTTTGCAAAAGATAAAGATATCGATTTTCCACTTATTTTTGATAAAGATAGCGTTTTGTTTTTATCAAATGCAGTTGGTGGGATAAGCGGTGTTCCTGCAACTTTTGTATATAGCAAAGACAATAAAAAAAGGTTTTTAGGGCTTACTCCAAAAAGTGTTATAGAAAAAGAGTTTTAATAAACTTGAAAAATATTTTGATATAATCTAGCTTTTAAGGAAAAAAATGAAAAAAAAGCTAGTTATTTTTACTATTTTATTTACAGTTGTAGCTTTGTTTTTATTAACTTTTAATAAAAAAGAAAAAGATATAAAAACTGAATTTAGCCTGGACTGCTATTTAAATATAGAAAATTGTGAAATTTCATATAAAGATAAGCAAGTTTTATTTTCATTTTCCAATAAACCAGTTCGTGCAATGACTCCAAACACTTTAAAAATTTCAAATTTAGAAGGAAATTTTACAAATTTAAACGCCAAAATAAAAGGCGTAAATATGAATATGGGAACCATAACAGCAAATTTTATAAAAAAAGATGAAATTTACGAAGGCGAGTTAATTTTTAGTTCATGCTATAAAGATATGCTTTATGAAATTTCATTTTTTGATGATAAAACACCTTTAAATTTAAAGGTTTTTGTAGTTATAACTCTTTAAAAGATAAATAAAATGGATAAAAAAGTTTCAAAATTTATAAGTTTTACAATCCTAACACTATCTCTTACAACCGTTATGGCTGGTGCTGCGATAGCTCCAGCACTTGGGATGATAAGTGAGCATTTTAATCAAACTAGTAAAATTTTAGTATCACAAATAGTTTCAATTCATAGTATTTTTATTATTTTTAGTGCATTTTTATTTGGCTTTTTAACAAAATACTTAAATGCTAAAAATATTGCTATTTTAGGACTTTGTCTTTATATAATAGGTGGAGTTGGAGCATCATTTTTTGATAATATTTGGATAATTTTATTTTTAAGAGCAATTTTAGGAATTGGGGTTGGTTTCATTCAGCCACTTACAAACGGACTTATTGGTTTTTTATACGATGATAAAGATAAGGTAAAACTCCTAGGTTTATCATCAGCGATGTCAAGCCTTATGGGGTTAATAGCAGCACCACTTTCAGCCTATCTTGCTGCTATTTCTTGGAATTATAGCTTTTACATCTATTTTTTAGGTGTTTTTGTTATGGTTTTTGTAGTTTTGTTTTTGCCAACCGTTATACTTAGACAAAATAAAAATAAAACTACAAATTTAGAGGTTTTAAAACAAATCTATCCATTTTGTATAGCTGTTTTTTTAACTATGCTTACTTTTTATTCTTTTCCTACAAATTTTTCAATAAATATACTTGAAAAAGGTTTTGTAGAGCCAAAATATATTGGGCTTCTTATGGCTCTTCAACATTTTTTTGTTATTTTAGTAGGAGTGTTTTTCGCTAGAATATTAAAAATATTTAAGGAATATTCTAAATTTATTTTTGGTGTATTTTTTGGAACTGGATTTTTAATGCAATTTCTAGCATCAAATTTAAATTTTATATTTATAGGACTTTTGCTTGTTGGTCTTGGACATGGCTTTTTGATGCCATTTATAATGTCAAGAGTAAGTATTTATGTAAAAAAAGAAAATATGGCAATTGCAATGAGCTTAATGAGTATATTTTTATATTTAGGACAATTTGTAAATCCTTATTTGATTAAATTTATACTTATTTTATTTTCATCCAACTCTTCAAATTTAGCATTTTTAATGAGTTTTATTTTCAGTATAATTTTATTTTTATGGTTTTTTTATATAGATCGATTTTATTTTGAAAAATAACCTTTTTTAGGCACAAAACTAAAAAATTAGAGTATAATCCCAAAATTATTTCATTAAAAGGAAAAGTTTTGGAATTTAAAGTAAATGGTGTTGATTTTCATAAATTTAATATCGACACAAAACCTGTTATGGAAAAATATCTTCTTACTCTAGGTGAAGATTTAGAAGTTGATATAAGCGATTATACTTTTGCAGCAAATTACATTTGGCTGTCAAATGTAAGTGGATTTTACGCAATTATCGAAGATAGTTTTTGTCTTTTTGTAATGACTGGAACTGAACTTAGTATGCTTTTACCACCAATTGGAAAACTTAAAAATCTTAAAAATGCTATTTTAAGATGTTTTGAAATTATGAATCAAAACAACTCTTCTAAGTTTTTTTCTCATATTGACTATGTTGCTGAATGCGTGCTTGATAAATTTGCAAAATCTTTAGATGAAACTGCTGATATTTTCGATGTTTTTGAAGATTTTATTTTTGAAAAAAAACTTGCAGATTACATCTATAAAAGTGATGATTTGATAGAACTAAAGGGGAACGCCTACCATACAAAACGAACTGAAATCAACAAATTTAAAAAAACATATCCAAATTTTGAAGTTTTTCCATTAAGCGTTGAAAAACATAAAAACGATATTTTAAATCTTACAAATTTATGGGCACAAGAGCGTATAAAATATATGCCAAGTGTTGCAAATGGTGAATTTATGGAAGGAATTTATCAAGAGCAAGCAGCAATAAAAAGAATGCTAAATCACTATAAAGAACTTGAATTAATAGGTATAGTTTTGTATATTGATGGCGTTTTAAAAGGCTTTACAGTTGGCGAAAAAATTAATGAAGGTGTTGCAAGCGTAATAATAGAAAAAACAGATTTTGAAGTTTTAGGTTGCGCGCAATTTATATTTAGAGAGTTTTCTAAAGTTTTAAAAGAACATTTTGAATGTGATCTTATAAATGTCGGAGATGATATGGGCTTTGAAAATCTTAAAAAAGTAAAGATGAGTTATCGCCCTCACAAACTCGAAATAAAATACTCAATTTATCAAAAATAAAATGATAAGAAAAGCAACTAATAGCGATATAAAAGCACTTTTAGAGATAGAAAATGAAAGCTTTAATGAGTTTAAGCTAAGCAAAGCTTCATTTTATTATCATATAAAAAAAAATTTTTTATATGTTTATGAGCTAGAAAGCGATAAATCTATTTTAAAAAAAGGGGAAATTTTAGGATATTGTTTGGTATTTTCATATCTTAAAATTCCTAGAATTTACTCAATCGCAGTTAGTAAAAAAGCTAGAAATTTAGGTGTTGGTTCAGCTATGCTTGAATTTTTAACTCTAGAATTTAAAACTTTAAGACTTGAAGTAAGAAGTGATAATAAAGCTATACATTTATATGAAAAATTTGGCTTTAAAAATGTAAAAATTTTACCAAATTACTATGAGGATTGTGATGGGATTTTAATGATTAGATAAAATCCCAAATATTTTAATTCAAAAATTTCAAATAATTTAAAATTTGATTAGAAATTTTAGTATTTAAAATTTCCATCATTGTGCTAGTACTATTTGTATTTTTATCGCTTTGAAAGTATAAATTTGTCTCATAAATCTCACCATCAATATTTATTTGAAGTGAAATTTCTGCATCATAAACATAGCTATTAGTAACTGATGAGTAATAGTCATCTAAGGCATCCAATCTATCGTATCCAAAATATCTAAAATTTATACCACTTACAACAAATGGATCAATATCTTTTATATAATTTCGTCTGAAAAAGTTTAAATTTCCTCTGATTTTGGTGGAAGCCTCACTTTTATCGCTGACTATCTCATAGCCATTTTTAGCTAAATTTAGTGAAACGGCCCGTGTTAGATTGCTATCGACACTACTTGTATTTGTAAAATTAATATAAGCCAAGTTGTTATTAGGAGCATTTTTTATAAAAATTGGTTTTGAACTTTTTACAACACTTCTATCGGTATAGGTTTTACCAGCACAACCCAAAAATAAAATAATGCTAAAAAATAAAATTATATATTTTTTCATAAGTTTAAATACCTTAAAATTTGATTTGAAACTTTTTCTTCAAACTCATTTAAAGCACTTTCAAAAGAGCTACCTTCTTTGCTTTGGTAATTAAAAAGTGTTTGATAAGTTTTTATATCTTTTAAGCTTTTTACTTTTGCAAAAAAAGAAATTTGAGCCTCATAAGCAGTATTATCAAAAATATCAGCACTTGTTCCGAAACCAATACCAAAATTTGAAAAACCACTACCTAAACCAACGCCAATCCTAGGTGATGAGCCATTCGATAGATTTATTTTTTTAAAATAGTTTAAATTAATTTTTATAATAGTATCTGCAAGATTTTTATTATCTATTACACTATAACCATTTTGTAATAAACTCGAAGCAAGTTTTTTATCTAAATTACTACTAGTTTGGCTTGTATTTGTAAATTTGATATAAACTTTTTGGCTTTTTGGCTTTTCATCTATAAAAACAGGCTCGCTCTGACTTAAAATACCGGAATTTTGAGCTTTATTAGCAGCACAACCAATAAATAAAAATGACATTAAAAACAATATAATATATTTTTTCATCTTTTTATCCTTTTGTTATTTTAGATAAATTTTAGCATAAGTTATAAAATTTAAGAATATATTTTATTTTTAAATAAATTTAAGTTTTGGAAACTTTCGTCTCCAAAACTTTTTAATTAATATTTTGTAGCTGCGTTTCTTAAAGCAACCCTAGTTCTGTAAATGTTAGAAACCTCAGTTGCATCACCAACTAAAAGAGCATTTGTCGAGCAAATAGCCGCACACATAGGTATTTTACCCTCAGCTATGCGGTTTTGTCCATAAAGTTCTCTTTCTTCGTGTGAGTTAGTCTCTTCAGGACCACCTGCACACATTGTACATTTATCCATTTCACCCTTTATCCCAAAAGCTCCATCTCTTGGAAATTGTGGTGCACCAAATGGACATGCATATAGACAATATCCACAACCTATGCAAGTCTTTTTATCATGTAAAACGATACCATCTTCTCTAACATAAAAACATTGAACTGGACAAACTTGTGCACAAGGTGCATCAGTACAGTGCTGACAAGCTATAGTTGTAGCTATTTCTTTTCCTGGAACACCCTCATTTAAAAGTAAAACCTTTCGTCTATTTATACCAATTGGCACTTCATGGGCCGAAGAGCAAGCTACTTGACAACCATAGCAACCTATACATCTATCATTATCCACATAAAATTTTAATCTTGCCATAATGCTCTCCTTATGCCTTTTCTAATCTACATAAACCCGCATTAAACTCTGAAATTTGAGTAACAGGGTCAAAACCGTAGTTTGTTATTGTATTTGAACTCTCACCTATTATATAAGGTTTAGTTCCCTCAGGGTATCTGTGACTTAAATCAACTCCTTGCATAACTCCAGCAAAGTGATATGGTAAGCAGATATTATTTGGTGTTACTGAATAAGAATAGTAACATTTTACTTTTATCTTAGTTCCTTGCGGAGAGTGTATCCACATCATATCCCTATCTTTTATCCTATATTTTGCAGCTAGACTTGGATGAACATGAGCAAACATTTCAGGTGTTATGGATGCAAGGTATTTAGAAGTTCTTTCTATCATTCCTGCTCCACTTAAATTTACAAATCTAAGTGAGCTCATAACAGTTGGAAACTCTTTACTCCAATCTTTTTCTTGTTGCTCACTTATAAATCTACTGGCAACACGGAAATTTCTTTCCTGATCACCAAAAGTAGGATATTTCTCTACTAAATCCCATCTTGGAGAGTGAATAGGCTCTCTATGTTTTGGAATTGGATCCAAAAATTCCCAAACAATAGCTCTTGCTCTTGCATTTCCACATGGACAAACTCCAGCCTCTCTACATTTTTTAGCAATAATTCCACTATAATCATCACTCCAGCTAGATCCTATTTTTCTTTTTTCATCTTCTGTTAGAGTAATACCCAAAACTTCTTCAATGTTTTCTTTTGTAATTTGTGGATATCCACCTTTTACTTTTGAACCAGGTAAAGTTATGCTCTCATCAGCTAGTTGATTTACCCCATTGTGCTCTAGTCCAAATCTATTTCTAAAACCCATACCGCCTTTTACATAAGGTTTTGATGCATCGTACATAATCGGTGTTCCTGGATGCTTTTCATCCCAACAAGGCCACGGAAGTCCGTAGTATTCACCCTCAACTGGACCTCTTCCCATTTGTGTATCAGGATCAAAGTTGTGCCAATTTTCTTGGTGTTTTCTAAGTCTTGCTGCAGTTCTTCCATTATTTCCTATGCTTTGAGTATTTCTTGCTATCTCATCAGTTGCATCATCAGGCCATTTAAAATCATCTTTAACTTGTTTTATTTCGCCATCAACAATACCCATTTTCATGCCACGCACATACTCATCATAAAAACCAAATTTCTTGGCAAATAAAAACATGACTTCTTGATCTTCCTTGCTCTCATAAATAGGTTTTATAATTTGAGTTCTCCACTGAGCGGCTCTATTAGTTGCTGTTACATAGCCCTCACTTTCAAACTGAGTTGAGACAGGCAAGACATAAATTCCATCAGGTCTGTCACTAAGAATTGCAACCTCATTTAAAAATGGCTCTGCAACTACCAGCATATCTATTTTATCTAATGCTTCTTGGATTTTTACAGTATGAGCCATGGAAGTAATTCCAGTTCCTTGCACCCAAAGAACTCTCAAATTTCCACTTGAATATGTTTTTTCCTCTTTTAAGACACCTTGCCACCATTTAGAAAGAGAATATCCTTTTTCATTTCGCCAATTTCTATCTTCAGGATTTTTTTGGTCGTGGTAAAAATACTCTTTAAAATTTGTTCCCTTAACTGGCTCACCTAATTTTTCCCGTTGTTCTTTTGTTGATACAGCAAATCTTTTTATAAACTCATCAAAATTAACACCCCAACCTTTACAGTGATGCTTCCATGCACCATCGCCTAAACCATAATATCCTGATGTACTATCAGCCAAACAGTTCATATCGGTAGCGCCTTGAACGTTATCGTGACCTCTAAGGATGTTTGTTCCGCCACCTTCTTTACCCATATTTCCTAAAACTAGTTGAAGTATTGATAAAATTCTTGTATTTGAGTGCCCTACTGAATGTTGAGTGATACCAAGCGACCAAAACAAAGTTGAAGGTTTTGTGGTAGCAAACATTCTTGTAAACTGAATTAAATCTTCAGCTTTACAGCCTGTCACATTTGCCACTTCTTCAGGAGTCCAATGTTTTGCTTCTTCTTTTATTTCTTCAACGCCATAAGTTCTAGTTCTAATGACCTCTTTATCTTCCCAGCCATTTTTAAAGATAAGATGAAGCATTCCATAGACAAATGCTATATCAGTTCCAGGTCTTATTCTAATAAACATATCAGCTTTTGCAGCTGTTCTTGTATAGACAGGATCTACTACAACTAAAGTTGCATTATTTCTATCTTTAGCTTGTAAGATGTGTTTCATCGCACCAACTGGGTTTGCAACTGCCGGATTTGCACCAATTACTAACATCATTTTAGCATTTTTAGCGACATCTCCAACGTGATTTGTCATAGCGCCATAACCCCAAGTATTCGCCACACCGGCGACTGTTGCACTATGTCAAATTCTAGCAACGTGATCTATATTGTTTGTTCCCCAAAATGCTGCAAATTTTCTAAAATAAAATGCCTGTTCGTTTGAAAACTTAGCCGAACCCAAAAACTCAACTGAGTCAGGTCCATCCTCTTCTCGGATTTTCATCATTTTATCGCCGATTTCATTTACAGCGGTTTCCCAGCTAATTCTCTCCCACTTGCCATTTATTTTTTTAAGTGGATATTTAAGTCTCATTTTAGACTTTGTTAAATCAATTTGATCAATTCCTTTTGAACAGTGACTTCCTTGACTTATCGGATGATCTATCGCCATATCTTGTCTTATCCAAGTATTTGACGCATCATCCACCTCAGCAACAACTCCACATCCAGCTGAACAAATGGAACAAATTGTCTTTTTCATAACAGAGTTTGGAAATGGATTTTTAATCTCTTCAGAAGTTGCTTTTCTTAGTGTTTCATTTTTTCCAAAAGCACTTGTTGTCCCAATGGTTCCTGCACCAAGAGCTGCAAGTTTTAGAAAACTTCTTCTTCCTATATTTGTCTGACTCATATTTTATCCTTTAATGAGCAATTCTATAGTATTGTTCCCATAAGTTATTTTTCTTATAAAGAACTTCTTTTTTGACAGCTTTACCGCAAACCACGCCACTACTTGCACTTGTGGCACAATCATCTGATAAAGTCATCGCACAATTTTTTAATCCCTCATTTGCAATCGCTGCTGTAGCGCCCGCAACTGCACCGATTTTTAGAGATTTTCTTAAAAAATCCCTACGATTTTCAGTCATAATCATCCTCCTTGCATGAAATTTTAATTTAACTAAATAAAGATATATGCTAAATTTGCATAATTTTAGGCAAAATACCTTATAACTACGCTATATAGCACTATCAACTATATGATATTTTAGCAGATTTGTAATTAAAAATATATTTTAATTATGCATTAAATAAATTTATTAAGTTTAATTTTATTATTCATCCCAATCAAATTTTTCTTTTGTAGTTTTTAAATTTGATAAATATGGCTGTTTTTCTATCATTTCTTTTGCTACACTTGGTTTTATTTTTGGCTTTTCAACAGCTAAAATAGATCTTTCAAGCTCAAAAAAATTTTGCATTAAATTCGCCAAATGTAAGTAAAAATTAGATTCTTTACTCTCTTTTATAAAATTTATAAACTCATCTATAAACTCATTTATCACATTTACAAAAAGTTCTGTGCTTAAAAATGCGTTTGTATTTACTTCATCTTTTAAAAGTGATGACATTAGATAAAAAATAAATCCGATAAAATCCTCACTATCTTTGCAAAGCTCACTATTTTTCCTAAATTTACTTTTTCGTAAAGTATCTAAAACTAGCTTTTTAGCAAGTCCCTCATCTCGCCCTTCTTTGTAAAATGATGCGGTTAGCGGGATATTTGAATAGGAATAATCATACAATAGTCTATTTTGTTCGGCCTTAAATTCATCAAAACTAAACTCACTAAGAGCTTTAAAGTCATCTAAATTTTCATTAGCAATTGGGGAGTTTTTTAAATAATCAAGCTGTTTTTTCCAAAGACTGAATTTCTCATCCTTTTCACTGAAAAAAAATGGTATTGCAAAAAATTCATAATAATAACTTCTACCTAGAGCTATATTTTTATCTTTCATTTTGAATCCTTTAAAATTTTATCTTGCATTTCTTTGGCTTCTTTGATCTGCTTTTGAACCATCACTTTTGCTTTGCATTCACTACAGCAGTAAAGTGTTTTTATTCTATCTGTATCACTTCCAAAAAGTGGTGTCATCATATTTGCTATTTTTAAAATTGATTTTGTAGTAGCAAACTCTTTTCCGCACTCAATGCATTTAAAAAGCTCATCTTTTGCCAAAGTTTGATACTCAAAATACTCTTTTTTAAGCTCAATTTCACCGCGCTTTAAAAAGATTGTCTCTTTTTCAGCACAACTTTGTATACAATATCCACAAGTTGTACAAAGTGAGGCATTAAATTTTATAGAGTTATCGCTCTCATCGGCAATTAGCGCTGCAACATTACAGGCTCCAACACAGCTCAAACAAAGAGTACAGGTACTCTCATTGATACTTACTTTTCCATATCTTACCCACTCGCCACTTTTTGCAACGCCCAAGTCATCATCACCTACAATATGCAAAACTCTTTTTGAAAAGATCTCTCTTTTTGATAAAGTTCGCTCATTCATATTAAACTTAAGCCCATCTATAAATTTAAGTTCTTTTAATTGTTTTCTAAGCTCAATCTCATCTTTTGCAACCAAAATCCCAACCTCATTAAACTTAGCCTTGATTATTTGATTTACTAAATCTATAGACTCTTTAACCCCTGGTGCGATAACATCACTAAAAAAGATCAAATTTGCTCCACTTTCTTGCAAAAGCGTCATAAAATGAGTCTGGCTTAAAAACTTCTCTCCCTCAACAGCAAAGGGTAAAACTCCCTCATCAAGGACAACATCACAGGTTTCCAGATCCATGATTCTTGGTGTTATAACTATTTTTTTATCTTTAAATTTTAAAGCCATATCATAAAATGCCTCACTTGGCATCTTCGCATAATCAATCGCCCCACTTGGACAAACACTCACACAACCACCACATCCAACGCAATCAATATGCGAAAAAACTAGCTCTTTTTTTTCATCATCTTTTAAAATCGCAACCGTTGGGCAAATATCAACACATTTTGTACAATGCTCACTTCTTCTTTTGTGGTATTGACAAATTTTATCATCATAAGTTATAGCACTTTTATAGCAATAAACAGGAGTTTTTTCATCTAAATATTTTAAAATTTCTTCATCTGTTAAAATGCTAATATCCAAAGTTCCACTTTGTCTTAGCATATACTCTTTTATCCCATCAACTAAAACAAAGTCGCTTTTTACCTCAAACTCATCATTTGCGCTTAAAACTGTTGTGTATAAATCACCAATTTCACCGTATAAAAACTTAACTTCAGCATGAGTTAAATTTATAACCTTGTAGCCATTTTGCTTTAAAATTTCGCTCAGATTTGTGCGCTCTTTATCGCTTATTAAAATAACATTTTTGCCAACATTCTTTTCATAATCCATATCTTTTGCCAAATCAAAAACACTAGCTCTTGCTTCGTATAAAATGTTTAAATTTTTAGCTTTTTGTAAAACGCTATCTTTACTGTTTTTTAGATAAAAATCAATCTCAGGTGCGTAAATTTCAGCCTTTAAATTTGGTGAATTACTAACTAGATAACACTCATCATTTGGCGCCTTTAACTCCTCTATCTCATCAGGAATCACAACTTCTAGCCCGCTATTTAAATATGCAAATTCTTTCATCTATCTTCCTTGATTGCAAATTAGACAATTTTATAATGATTGTTTTAATTTGAATTAAACCATAAATTAGTAGCTGCTAATAATCATAAATAATTTAGATCTTTATCCACGCAACATTTTCATAAATTTCTCTATCTTGCAGTGCGCCATCTACATCAAAACTGTAGCTTTTACCTAAATGGTTAAATTTATACCCAGTTATCTCACCAAACAAAGGCAGTTTTTTTATCTTTTTATAGTGATTTTTTACAACTTTTGAGATAAATTGGAGCTGTTTATCTAAACTTTTAAAAACCAACTCTTTTTTATCAAAATAAAGATATCGAACGCCTTGCATCATCGCTAGCATAAAAATAGGCTCGGTATTTCTTTTGAAATTTGTATCGATATAAATATAACTATTTTTATATTTATTTACCTCATCGTTTAGCTTTTTTGCCTGATTTAACTCATCTAAAATATCTAAGCCATAAATTTTGGCTAGTTTTAGAACTAAATTTTCAGAAGTGTAAAAATAGTCATAATACCCATTTTGCAAAAACTTATCCAAGCTTTTTGCTTGTGTGATTTTCAAAAGAGCTTGATTGAGCTTATCTAAACTATAGTAACCTAACTTTTTAGCTAAATTTAAGCGTTCATCTAAATTTGTAAGATTTGTTTGAAGTGTTTTAAATATCATTTATTATCCTTTTTAAAATTTTCGCCGATACATTTTTTGCGATTAGTAATTATAGCTAAATTTTTTTATCTTTTTTAAAATAAAAATAAAATGATATAATCATATTTATGAAAAAAATAGTCTTAATTTTATTTATTTTTTCTTTATCTTTTTCAAAAGAGCAAGGAGTGTTATCCTCTTTTTGCCTAAGTGGAGCAAATGCCCAAATGGGCGAAAGCATTAGAAATTGCGCAAAGATGTATTTTGATGATTATAATTCAAAAAACAAAAATAAAATTAAATTTAGTGTTTTTGATGATGGGTTTAACTCAGATATTTTTAGAGAAAATATTTTATCAAATTTAGGTAAAAATACCTTTGTTTTTATGCCTTTTGACACGGCAAATTTAAGAAGTATTGCTCCTAAAATTATAAATAAAAATATAATTGTTTTTTCACCTGTTTATGCACCAAATTTTTTAAATTTTAGCGTATTTAAGGGCGTTATAAAAACATTTCCTTCGTTTGATTATGAGATAGAAAATGCGATGAAATTTTTTATAGATACAAAAAATCTAAGTAAAATTTCTATAATCTATCAAAGCGGAGAGCATGGGGAAGAGGCTTATAATAGCCTTGCAAAAGCCCTAATAAATAGAAATTTAAGCATATTTTCAAGCTCAAGCTATAAAAGAAACTCAAATATAATTGAACCGATTTTAGAAAATATTGATTTAAATAGTGAGCTTGTAGTTTTTGCACTTTTAGATAGGATTTCATTAGAAATTGCAAAAAAATTAAGTAAAAAAAATGAAAATATAAAATTTTTATTTCTAAGTTCTGTTAATCCAATTTATTTTAAAGAGCTCAAAAATGCTTATGTTTCTTCATTTTCTCCAGTCTTAAAAGAAGATGATGAGCTTTTAAAACTATATAAAAACTTACTTGTTAAAAATAATTTAGATGAAAAAAATTGCTCTTATAATGCGTTTTTAAATGCATTTTTAGTCTCAAAAATATTTGAAAGCCTAAATTTCAAAGATAGCCCTAAAAATTTAGTAATAAATAGAGCAAATCTAATTATAAATAGATATAAATTTTATGAAAAGCAAAGAATAATTAAATTTAATGGTGGCAAAATAGAAATTTTATATGAGAATTAAATAATGAATTTTTTAGTAGAACTTATAAAAAAATTAGATTTTAGAAGAAATATAAATTTGCTTGTTATTACAATATTTGTTGCAATTTTTTCTATGCTTTTAGTATTTATATTATTTATATCAAATTTGAAAAATGTAATCAATGATATATACCATTACAATATTTCACCAATCACAAGACTTGAAAATATAAGAGATATCTATAGTTCAAATATTGATTTTCTTATAACTAAATTTGATACAACTTACAATAAAACATATATCGAACTTACCAAGGAAAGCATAAACCAAATAATTTTTGAATGGAACGAATATAAAAAAATACCAGAATTTAATGAAAACACACTAACTTTCAAAGAAAAACTAAAAAGAATTTTTTTTAAAACAAGTGAAAATTTTCCATATAACTACTATAAAGCCGACCTTGAGAATAAAATCACAAAAACCTTAAAAGAGGTTGAAAAAACTATTTTAATAGCTTGTGAAGTCGATATACCAGTAGCTGAAATGATGCATCTAAAAAAAGAGTTAATTAGCATAAACACAAACGCGCATTTACTTTTAATCCATCACCTAAAAGAGATAAACAATAAAAAAACAAGAACTGATTACCGCTATATCCAAAGTCTTAAATTTCTGTCTTTTTCACTAATTATTACAATAATTTTCTTTTTTATGTTAGTTTTTGCACTCACAATAAATTCTAAAAAAATAAATGAAAAACTTGAAAGAAGCGTTAAAAGAAAAACAAAAGCCCTAAAAGAGCTAAATGAAAATTTGGAAAAAAGACTTGAAAAAGAGCTAATAATTTCTAGAAAAAAAGATCAAACCATTTTTTTACAATCCAAAAATGCAAGCTTAGGTGAAATGCTTGAAAATGTATCTCATCAATGGCGCCAACCTTTAGGAGCAATTTCTATGATAATACAAAGCTTTGAAACTAAACTTGAAAAAAATAAACTAACTCCTGAGTTTGTAAAAAGCCAAGTAAATGAGGCTATGATTTTGGCAAATGGAATGTCACAAACTTTAGAAGATTTTAGAAGTTTTTATAGCCCAACAAAAGCTAAAAAAACATTTACATTAAATGAAGTTATAAACGATGCAATAAGACTTACTAAGTATTTGCTTCAAAAAAAAGAGATTGAATTGATTTTTGATAAGAGCCAAGAAATAACAATATACTCTTTTAAGAATGAGCTTTTGCAAGTTTTGATAAACATCATAAACAATGCAAAAGATGCAATAGATGAAAAAGAAGATATTAAATTTATTTGGATAAAACTTACAAAGCTTGATGGTTTTGCTAGAGTTGAAATTATAGATAATGGTGGTGGAATTGATGCCATCATAATAGATAAAATTTTTGAACCATATTTTACTACAAAACATAAAAGCTTAGGAACTGGTATTGGGCTTTATATGAGTAAAAACATCGTTGAAAAGCACCTAAAAGGAAACTTATATGTAAAAAATGTTATACTTGGAAGAAGCAAAAAAGAGTATAAATGTGCAAATTTTATAATAGATTTGCCACTAAAGGATGAGTCATGAAAAAAAGAAATTTAGATATATTGTCAAATTTTGATATTTTATACATTGAGGATGAAACACATCTGCTTCATCAAACAACAACTGTTTTAGAAGATTTTGTAAGAAATTTATATCCTTGCCCAAGCCTAAAAAAAGCTTATGAAGTACTTGAAAATAAAAATATTGATGCAATAATTAGTGATATTTTACTTGAAGAGGCAACAGGAATCGAGCTTTTAAGAAATTTAAGAAAAGAAGATAATGACACTCCTATGATTTTCACCACAGCTTATACAGATACAAAATATCTTCTTGAGGCTATAAAATTTGGTGCAAATAACTACCTTGTAAAGCCAATAAATATAAAAGAACTCTTAAATTCACTTTATGATGTACTTTTGCCAAAAATAAAAGATAAAGAAATTGATAAAAATAAAAATATTATAAGAATGGTGGCTTTGGTAACTGATACAAAAGCAGTTGAAGTAATAAAGTTTATTATTAATAATCTAGATGAAAACTTAGTATTTAACCACACATACAACGACATTATGGACAATATAGATGTTAGCAAACCAACCATTATAAAACTTTTTAAACAGCTTGGCGATTTAGAAGTTTTAGTAAAATTACAAAATGCAAAATATCAGTTTAACCCATCAAAATTAAACAATGTGGAGATTTAATGAAAATAGACTTACCAAAAGTGGATAAAATCGCAAATTTGGCTGAATTTAAAGACTATTTTTATCCACTTGTTTTAAATTTAGCCAAACAAATTATCGAAAAAGAGAGAAAAAAAGCTCTTTTAAATTTAGAGTATAAAGATGAACAAGGTATTATTGAGGCGATAAAAAGTGAGTATGAAATTTATAAAAATTTAGAGTTAAAGCCCTTGATAAATGCAACTGGTGTTGTGATTCATACAAATTTAGGAAGAAGTGTTATAAATGAAGAGTTGCTTCAAAGAGCCCAAAAAACAATAACTTCTTACTCAAATTTAGAATATGACTTAAAAACTGGAAAAAGAGGGCTAAGATACAACTACACAGCAAAGCTTTGCTCCATGCTTTTTGACTGTGAGGATGCTTTGATCGTAAATAACAATGCAAGTGCTGTTTTTTTAGTCTTAAATACATTTGCCAAAAATAGTGAAGTTATCGTTAGTAGAGGCGAGTTAGTTGAGATTGGTGGAAGCTTTAGAATTCCAGAAGTTATGGCAAGTTCAGGCGCGATTTTGCACGAAGTTGGCACAACAAACAAAACAAATTTAAACGACTATGAAAAAGCTATCAATGAAAACACAAAAATGCTTATGAAGGTTCATCAATCAAACTTCAACATTCAAGGTTTTAGCCAAAATGTAAGTGCAAGTGAAATTTCAAATTTGGCTAAAAAGTGCGGTTTAATAAGCTATTATGACCTAGGAAGTGCTTATGTAAATGAGCTTCCATACTCTTTAAGTACTCATGAACCACCACTTAAAAAGGTTCTTCAAAGCGCTGTAAATTTAGTTAGCTTTAGCGGCGATAAGCTTTTTGGAAGTGTACAATGTGGGCTGATTTTAGGTAAAAAAGAGCTGATAGATGAGCTTAAAAAAAACCAACTTTTAAGAATGCTACGAGTTGATAAGATAACTCTAAGTATCTTAAATGAAACCCTAAAAGCCTACATCAACAAAGAATTTAACCTCATCCAAACAACTCATCAAATTTACAAAGACATTGATGAGCTAACTGATATGGCAAATTTAGTAAAAGCAAATGTAGCCACGCCATCAAAAGTAGTAAAAACAAAAACTTTTATAGGTGGTGGAACGCTTCCTTGCAAAGAATATCCTAGCATTGCATTGGCTTTTTTGGGAAACCCGATAGAGTTAGAGCAAAAATTTAGAGAAAAAAGAGTTATTGGAAGAATTGAAAATGATAAATTTATGCTTGATTTTAGAAGCATAATGGATAAAGACTTGCAAAATCTAATCAAAATTTGCAACGAAATTTTTAGAGAACAGCCTTAAGGATATTTAATGCAAAGTATGATAATTGGCACCGCAGGACACATAGATCACGGCAAGACTTCACTCATAAAAGCGCTAAATGGCTTTGAGGGTGATGAGATGAAAAGTGAGATCGAAAAAGGCATAACAATTAATTTAAGCTTTTCAAATTTGAAAAAAGGTGATGAAAATATCGCTTTTGTAGATGTTCCTGGACATGAAAACTTAGTTAAAACTATGATTTCAGGAGCCTATGCATTTGATGCGGCGATGCTAGTTGTAGCTAGCAATGACTCGCTCATGCCTCAAACCAAAGAGCATATTCAAATTTTATCGCTCCTTAATGTAAAAAGTTTGATTTTATGTATCACAAAGTGCGATCTAACAAGCAAAGATGAGCAACTTAGCGCCCAAAACCAAACCCTTAAATATATAGAAAATTTTAAAAACTTAGAAGTTTTAAAAACCTTTTTTGTAAGCATAAAAGATGAACTTTCCATAGCTGAGCTTAAAAACTTTTTATTTACATTAAAACCTAAAAAACGTGAAGAAAGTGCCTTAACAAGATACTATATCGATAGAGTTTTTAGCTTTAAAGGAGTTGGCACAATTGTCACTGGAAGCTTGATAGAGGGCACTATAAAAGAAAACGAAAGGCTTTTTTGCCTAGATATAAATAAAGAGTTTTTAGTAAAAAGCATTCAAGTCCATGATGAGTTTACCAAATTTGCCACTCATCCAAACAGAGTTGCGTTAAATTTGGCAAATGCAAAAACAAGTGAGCTTAAAAAAGGCTATATTTTAAGTAAAAAGGGCTTTTTTAGAGGCTTTAAAGAGATTGATACTGTATTTTATGGAGAGATTTCTCATACAAGTGAGGTTATTTTTTGTGTTGGAAGTAGGCAAATCGAGGCAAAAGCTTTGGTTTTAAGTACAAAAGAAGAGCAAAGTTTTGTAACTTTTAAGTTTGAAAAAGAGCTATTTTTGAAATTTAACGAAGCTTTTGTAGTGCTTGAAAACTCACGTGTGATTGGTGGTGGAAGAGTTTTAAACCCAATTAGCGAACCACTTAAAAAAGCTCAAAAAATAGAGTTTTTAATGCGCCTTTTAGAAAAAGATTTTAAAAAAGTTTTTGAGATTTTAACCGCCACTCACAAACACGGCTTTGGACTTATCTCATCATTTCAAAGATTTGATCTAACCCATGAAGAAGCTTTAGAAGTCGCAAGCTCGCTAAATCAAGTATTTGTTGATAAAGAGGGGCTTTGTATTTACGGCCTTGAAGCTTTAAGCGATTTAAAAAAAATAATTAAGTTTATAATAGAAAAAAATAAATTTGCTGTTATTTCGGCTCAAAGTATTGCCATTAAAATAACCTGGACAACAAATGAGTTTGCAAATTTTGCTCTTGATGAGTTAGTAAAAGAAAAAATTTTAGAAAAAAACAATCTTTTATATGTTAAAAAAGGTGTTGAATTAAACAGCATTGAAGAAAATTTAACCGATAAAATTTTTAATATTTTAGAAAGCTCAAAACTCACTCCAAAAGCTCCTTATAATATATATGATGACTTAGATATTGATAAAATTGTAGGTGATAATATTTTTAAAAGCTTAACAAAATCCAAAAAAATAGTTCGCCTAGCTCATAATCTTTTTGTAACTTCATCAAATTTAAATCTTGCTATGAAAGAAATTAGAGAAATTATCAAAAAAAACGGCTTAGCAAATGTTCAAATTTTAAAAGAAAAACTTGGTCTTAGTCGTAAATTTGCAATAGCATATCTAGAATATTTAGATAAATTTGATGATATCAAAAATCTAGATAATGATAGAATGTTTATAAATTTTAATTAAATTGTTTAATATTTAATTATATAATCTAACAAAATTTTTAAAAAAAGGTGAAAAATGAAAAAAATAGTTTTAACTTCAATTATCGCAGCAAGCTCAATGTTTGCAGCAACTGATGCGGAAATCAAAAATTTCTTTGAGCAAATGGTACCAGGTCATGCTATGAGCGTAGAAGTAGAAAAAAGAACCCCAATCCCAGGATTAGATGGATTTGAAGAGGTTATTTATAAAGTAAGCCAAGGTGATTTTAGCCAAAAAGATGCAATTTATACAAAAGGTGATTTTATAGCTCAAGATCTTTTTAACATTAAAACAAAAAAAAGCTATAAAGAAGAGTTTATAAACGGTATGATAAATGAAAGTATTGCTGAAATCTATAAAAAAGAAGAGACAAAAAATATAATCAAACTTGGAAATGATCCTAAAAAAGAAACTTTAATTATGCTAAGTGATGCAGATTGCCCATTCTGTAAAAGAGAAATAGCAAGCATAGAGGATAATTTAAAAGAAAATAATTATGAAATAATTATGACTTCTATCCACGGACCAGCTTCTCATGCAAAAAGTGCTAAAATTTACGAAGAAGTAGCTAAAGCAAAAAATGATGCTGAGAAAATAAAAGTTCTTAAAAAATACTATGCTGATAATATCCCAGCAGTTGAGGGAGTAGATCAAAAAGAAATCGATAGACTTAACTCTTTAGCTGAGAAATACTTCAAAGCTGGCGTTCAAGGCGTTCCATATATTGTAAATAAAAAAGAACTTGTAAAATAATAAAATATTAAAGTCCTAAATTTTAGGACTTTAAAACAACTAATGAGTTGGAATTTTAACTGCTTGAGTGCTGTTTTGATCTTTTAAAAACTCACTAAATTTTGTTTTATTGCTTTCAATTTTATTTTTATTGCTCGTATTTAAATCACTTGCTGCGAAAATAAAATTAAAAAATAATGAAAATAAGATAATTTTTTTCATGTTTTTTTCCTAATTTGGGTTAAAATTTAAAAGTCTTGCTTTTTTTAAAAACATATTTAAAGCTTTCTTTTCTTTTATGCAAATTTTATAACTTATATAGTTTAAATACCATAAAATTTCAGATTTCTTAACACTTCTTGATTTGGCGTATTGGCTTAAAATATATTGAGGAATTTTCACTTTACTTCTTAAAAATGAATTTGTTAAATTCTCATAGGCTTTTTTTGAGTCTATAAGACAAAAAACAGCAAAAACAAATGGTAAATTTGTTCTTTCATGCCAAATTTTTCCCATATCATAAAATTTATCAAAACCCTCATCAAGATAACATTTTAATGCCTTATCGCCTATCACAACACTTCCATTTAAGCCTAAAACTTTGCTTAACATATTTGATGTCATAGAAGCTGGATCTAAACTTTTAGCTGAGTTTTTTCTAACTAAAACACTTTTAACATCTTTTTTTGCAACAATTCCCATATTTAATTTTTTATATTTTTTTCGCCTACTTTCAACACTTGATATAACAGCAGCATCAACACGCCTATTGTAAAGTTTTTTACAAAGCACACTTGGTACATCTTTTTTAAACTCAATACCCTTTTTTACATAACTTGGAAGCGGATATTTTTTTAAAAACACATGAAAAGGAAGTAAATTTAAATAATCAATCTTTCCAAATAACATCTTACTCCTTATACGCTAAAACAAGGTTTATGGCAAAATTTCCGTAATATAAAATAGCTCTATCACCATTTATTGAGATAGAAACTTCATCGCTTGATAAAATTTGGCTTTTTGGGTTTTTTCTTAAAAGTTTAAATTCATTAAAATTTGCATCTTTTAAAACCGCACTTTGAAATCCATCACTACTTCTAAGCTCTACCACAACGCCATTTAAACCTATAAAATAAATAGCCTTTTGATTTTGTAAATTTAATGAGTCTTTAGAAGCACAACCAATAAATACAAAAATAAAAAAAGCTATAAAAAATCTCATACTAACTTAAGGTATTAAAAACCCTATCTCCAGCATCTCCAAGCCCTGGAACGATATAGCCTTTTTCATTTAAGCCCTCATCTATGGCTGAGACATATACATTAACATCTGGAAATTTCTCACTAAATTTCTTAAGTCCTTCTGGTGCTGCTATAATAGAGATAAATTTAATATTCTTAACGCCTTTTTGTTTTAAAAACTTAACTGCCTCAATAGCCGTTCCACCAGTTGCAAACATTGGATCAATTATAATTGCAGTTCTATTTTTATAATCGTTTGGAAGTTTTGCATAAAAGAAATTTGCTTCTAGGCTTTTTTCATCTCTTTGAAATCCTAAAAATCCAACACTTGCATCAGGAATAATCTTAAACACTGCATCAAGCATACCAAGTGCAGCTCGTAAAATAGGGCAAATCATAACTTTTGTTTTTACTTTTTTGCAATTTGCAATTGAAACTGGTGTTGAAACTTTTACATCTTTTAATTCTAAATCCCTACAAGCTTCAAAAATTAAAAGATATGTTATCTCATCAATAAGCATTCTAAACTGAAAAGGATCAGTTTTAACATCTCTTAAAAAAGTAAGTTTATGCTCTATTAAAGGATGAGTTATGTGCTTTATATTTTTCATATTTTTCCTTAAGCTTTATGATTGTTTATAATTTTTTCTCTTATATCCCATAGCTTTTGAGATAAATCTACTTTGTAACTTTGTGGTTTTATGTTTCTTAAATACTCTTCCCACATAGTTTTAAGCTCAGATTGTGTAAATTTAGCTATCTCTTTTACACTTTTTTTCTTGCCTACAAATTTGCCATCTATAAAAAGTGGTTTTAAAAGCTTTTTAGCATAAAAATTTGAAAGTTTTTTTCTCTTATATGTATAAAGTGGGTGAAAAATTTCTACTTCATTAATATCTTCTAATTTTTCATCATCTAAGGTTATAAGATCCGCTAAAGCTTTGTTTGTGTCTTTATCATAAAATCTATATACTTGTTTATATCCTGGGTTATTTATCTTTCTCGGGTCGTTTGAAATTTTCATTTTAGGCACAATGTTACCATTTTTTACAACCCCACTTAATTTATAAACCCCGCCAAGCGATGCATCATCACTTGAAGTTATCATCCTTGTTCCAACACCCCAACTATCAATCTTTGCTCCACCATCTTTTAAATGTTGTATGCTATACTCATCAAGGTCGTTTGAGCCAACAATAATAGCTTCTTTAAAACCAGCATTATCAAGCATAATTCTAGCCTCTTTACTCAAATACTCCAAATCTCCAGAATCTATCCTAATGCCAAGAGGCTTAAAACCTTTTTCTTTTAACTCTTTAAAAACTGTAATTGCATTTGGAACACCGCTACTTAAAGCATCGTAAGTATCAACAAGCAAAAGAGCATTGTTTGGATAAATTTTTGCATAAGCTCTAAAACTTTCAAGTTCATTATCAAAACTTTGAACCCAAGAATGAGAGTGTGTTCCAGCTACTTTTATATCAAACTCTTTTGCAGCTTCAACATTTGAAGTTGCCACGCAACCACCTATTATTGAGGCTTTTGCACCATAAAATCCAGCGCTTCTGCTTTGAGCTCTTCTTAGCCCAAATTCCATAACACCATCGCCTGCTGCACTTCTTACAATTCGTGAGCTTTTTGTAGCGATTAATGTTTGAAAATTTACAATATTTAAAATAGCAGTTTCAATTAGCTGAGCTTCTAAAATATTTGCTTTTACTCTAATGAGTGGCTCATGTGTAAATACAACACTTCCCTCTTCCATGGCATAAATTTCACCGCTAAATTTAAACTCTTTTAAATAATTTAAAAACTCTTTGCTAAAAGAATTTAAACCCTTTAAGTACTTTATATCATCATCGCTAAATTTCAAATTTTGAATATAATCAACCACTTCATTTATACCACAAAGTATGGCATATCCACCATTACTAGGATGTTTTCTAAAATAAACATCAAAAATGGCTACGGTATCTTTTTTTTCTTCAAAATACCCTTGCATCATACTAAGTTGGTAAAAATCGGTAAAAAGAGCTAAATTTTTCATAGTTTTATTTTTTTAAGCTCTTCTTTATAAGCTTTTTCATCAAATTCTTTAATGCCAGCTACGCCACCCTCAAATGCAGCTTTTGCAACTGCTGGAGCAACAGCAAATAAAACTCTTTTATCAAAAGGATTTGGAATTATATAATCCCTTCCAAAAGAAATTTTATCTACACCTATCATCTTGCAAACTTCGCTTGTAACCTCTTCTCTTGCAAGTTTTGCTAATGCTTTTGCAGCTGCCATTTTCATATCTTCAGTTATATATCTTGCTTCAACATCCAATGCGCCTCTAAAAATATATGGAAAACCTAAAACATTATTTACTTGATTTGGATAGTCACTTCTTCCAGTTCCAACCATCGCATCATCTCTTACTTCTTTTACCTCTTCTGGATAAATTTCAGGCACAGGATTTGCAAGAGCAAAGATTATTGGATCTTTTGCCATTGATTTAACCATATCTTTTGTTAAAATTCCACCCTTGCTAAGTCCTAAAAACATATCTGCGCCATTTATCGCATCATCTAAAGTTCTAGCTTCTGTTTCAATGGCAAATTCTTTTTTCTCAGGTGATAAATTATCTCTTTTACTATGAATAACACCTCTTGAATCAAGCATTAAAATGTGCTTTACGCCTACATTTTTATACATTTTAGCGCACGCTATTCCAGCTGCTCCACTTCCACTTACTACTATTTTTATATCTTCTGGTTTTTTTCCATTGATTTTTAAAGCATTTATTAACCCAGCTGTTGTAATAATGGCGGTTCCGTGCTGATCATCGTGCATTACAGGGATATTTGTGCTTGCTTTTAGCTCTTTTTCAACATAAAAACACTCAGGCGCCTTAATATCTTCTAAATTTATTCCACCAAATGTTGGAGAAATTGCTCTGCAAATTTCAACTAATTTTTTAGGATCTGTTTCATTGATCTCAATATCGAAAGCATCTATTCCTGCAAATTTCTTAAATAAAACAGCTTTTCCCTCCATTACTGGCTTGCTTGCACTTGCTCCAATATCTCCGAGACCTAAAACTGCAGTTCCATTGCTAATTACTGCTACTAGATTTTTTTTATTTGTATATTTATAAGATAGGCTTTCATCAGCTTCTATTTCTTTGCAAGGTTCTGCAACTCCTGGACTGTAAGCCAAAGTTAAATCGCTTGCACTTTCAAAAGGGGTTTTTACATTTATTTCAATTTTTCCACCAATATGATAATTTAAAGCTTCTTCTTTTGTGTATTTTGCCATTACTATAACTCCTTAGATTTGTTTATTAAATTTTTAATTCTTTGTTTTACCTCATCGCTTCCTAAAATTTCAAGCACTTCAAAAATAGATGGACTTACGCTATTTCCAGTTATTGCTATCCTTAATGGCTGAGCTAAGTCTTTTAGTTTTGCTTCATTTTTTTCTAAAAATTTATTTGTTAGCTCCTCATATTCCAAAGCATCCATATCTTTATCTAAAATTTCAGAAAAACTTGCAAGTAATTTTAAACTATTTTCATTAATAAATTTTTTATAAGCTTTTTCGTTATAGCTTTGTGGTTTGTTGAGGATAGAATTTGCCATCTCTTTCATTTGTAAAAGTGTAATTGAGCGTTCTTTTATGCTATCTATTAAAAGTTTTGCATGTTTTACATCATCTAGGTTAAGGTCAAATTCTTTTAGCTCGTGAGATAGTCTTTCAAAGTTTGCATTTTTTATATAGTGTTGATTTAGCCATTCTAATTTGCTTTGATTAAAGCTACTTGAAGATTTTGAAAGATTATGTGGATCAAAAAGTTCTTTTAACTCTTTCATTGAAAAAATTTCATCATCACCATGACTCCAGCCAAGTCTTACTAGGAAATTTAATAAAGCCTCACTTAAATAACCCATTTTTTTATATTCCATAACATCTGTTGCACCGTGTCTTTTAGAAAGCTTTTGCCCATCAGGTCCGTTAATCATCGCAACATGATAAAAATTTGGAGTTTTAAAGCCAAGTGCCTCATATAAAATAATTTGTTTTGGAGTATTTGAAAGGTGATCATCACCTCTAATTACATCAGTTACACCCATTAATGCATCGTCAATTACAACTGTAAAATTATATGTAGGACTTCCATCACTTCTTGCAATTATAAAATCATCTAACATATCATCAACATTAAATTTAACTTCACCTTTTACACCATCTTTAAATTCTATAGTTCCACTAATTGGAGCTTTTATACGAATTACTGGATCAATTCCTGCTGGAGGTGTTCCTTTAAAATCCCTATATCTTCCATCATATTTTGGACGAATTTTCATCGCTTCTTGACTTTTTCTAAGTTCATCAAGCTCGTCTTTAGTCATATAACATTTATAAGCTTTGCCTTCATCTAAAAGTTTTTGTATATATTTTTTATATATATCAAATCTATCACTTTGATAAACAAGCTCACCATCATAGTCGAGCTTGCACCATTTAAATGCTTCTATAATAGCATTTGTAGCTTCTATCTTATTTCTTTTTAAGTCAGTATCCTCAATTCGAAGTAGAAATTTTCCATTATTTGCTCTTGCATATAAGTAGTTATAAAGTGCCGTCCTAAGCCCACCGATATGAAGATATCCAGTCGGAGAAGGAGCAAAACGAGTTACAATCATAATTTTTCCTTTTATTTCCAAATTTGTAAAATATTTCGCTATAATTTGTCAATTATAGTCTTATAAGCTTAAAATAAAGGTTTTTTTATGAAAAAAAAGTTAATTTTTTTACTTATGCTTGGCTTTAGTGTGGCCAATGCAGGTATGGTAAACTGGGTTGTTGCAAAGGTAAATAATGAACCAATTACGAATTTTGAAGTTTTTGATACAATGAAAAAAATAAAAACTTCCAATCAAGACACAGCACTACAATTTTTAATAAATGAAAAATTACAAGCCTCAGAAATTAAAAAAAGAGATATAAGAGTTGCACCTTATGAAGTTACAAATGCAATTGAAGAAATTGCTAAAAAAGAGGGAAAAACACCTGAAGAGTTTAAAAATACTCTTATAAAACAAGGGGTAAATTTCGATGAGTTTAGATCAAATTTAGCAAAAGATATACAAACTCAAAAACTTTTAGGTGGTATTTTTGCAAAAGCTGATAAAAAAATAACCCCTGAAAGTGTAAAGCAGTTTTATGAAAGCAATCCCATGCTTTTTATGAGTTTTGAATCAGTAAATGCAACTAGATTTGCCGCTAAAACAAAAAAAGAGATTGAAAATGTTATACGCGGAAAAGTAGGAGCATCTGTTTATTCTCATAAAATTACAATCCCAAAATCATCTCTTAATGAGCAAACTGCATTTGCTTTTTTAAATATGAAAAATGGTGAATTTACTCCTATTATGGACCATCCACAAGGATTTTATGAGGTTTTAAGAATTGATTCTAAAAATGGAGTTAAAAAAGTAGATTTTGAAACTGCGAAAGATCAAGTTTTTGAAATGTTTGCTAAAAATGAAAGACGAAAAACAGTTGATGATTACTTTGAAAAACTAAGAGCAAATGCCATCATAGAAGTTTTACCTCCTAAAAAATAATTCTAAAAATTTATAAAATTAAAAATTTCAATATTTAAAATTTAAATTAAAGCCGAGATTAAATCGGCTTTAATTTTTAGTAGTATTTTGTTAGATAGTTTGTATCAAATTTATTATTTGCAAAATCAGCACTTTCCATCATATTCAAATGGAAATTTCTAGTTGTTTTAATGCCTTGAATAATAAGCTCATCCAAAGCAACTCTCATCTTAGCAATTGCTTTTTGCCTAGTGTCTGCATGAACTATAAGTTTTCCTATCATACTATCATAAAATGGGGGAACACTATATCCTTCATAAATATGACTATCAAACCTAACATTTCTACCATTTGGAGCTATAAATTTAGTTATTTTTCCAGGATTTGGCGCAAAACTTTTTGGATCTTCAGCTGCTATTCTGCACTCTATTGAATGCCCTCTAAATTCTATTTCATCTTGACTAGGAAGTTTTTCACCTTGAGCTATTCTTATCATCCACTCAACCATATCAAGACCACTTACCATTTCACTTACGCAATGTTCAACCTGAAGTCTTGTATTCATCTCTATAAAATAAAACTCTTTTGAGTCTTGATCGTATAAAAACTCAAAAGTTCCAGCACCATAATAACCTATGGCCTTAGTTGCTGCAATCGCAGTTTCATGAAGTTTTTCTCTTGTTTTTTCATCTAAAATTGTAGCAGGAGTTTCTTCGATTAATTTTTGATGGCGGCGTTGCATAGAACAATCTCTTTCACCAACATGAATTACATTTCCATGCTCATCACCTAAAATTTGAACTTCAACATGGCGAGGATTTGTAATATATTTTTCAATATACATTGAGCCATTTCCAAAAGCACTTAATGCCTCACTTTCAGCTGCCCAAAAATTTTTTTCTAAATCTTCACCTTTTGTAACAAGCCTCATTCCTCTTCCGCCGCCACCAGCTGCTGCTTTTAAGATAACTGGGTAACCCATTTCATTTGCTAATTTTCTAGCCTCTTCAACATCTTTTAAAACGCCATCACTTCCAGGAATTACAGGAACTCCCGCTCTTTTCATAAAGCTTTTTGCCTTTGATTTATCACTCATGAGTGCCATGGCTGATAAATTTGGTCCTATAAATTTAATGCCTTCTTTCTCGCAAATTTCAACAAAGGTTTGATTTTCACTCAAAAAACCATACCCTGGGAAAATAGCATCTGATTCGCTAATTTGAGCTGCTGTCATAATCGCAGGTATATTTAAATAGCTATCACTACTTCTAGCAGGCCCAATACAAATACTTGCATCAGCATATTTTACATAAAGTGCATCTTTATCCGCGGTTGAATAAACAACAACAGCTTCTTTTCCCATTTCTTGTATGGTTCTTAAAGCTCTTAATGCTATCTCACCGCGATTTGCAATAAGAATTCTTTTAATCTCCATTATAATTTCTCCACCTCAATAATTGCCATACCAAACTCAACTGGCTGGCCATCGGCAACTAATATGTTTGAAATTCTACAGTCAAACTCAGCCTCTATTTCATTCATTATTTTCATGGCTTCGATTATGCCAACAACATCACCTTTTCTAACAGTTTGTCCAATTTTTACAAAAGGTGCTTCACCAGGACTTGGCGCAATATAAAAAGTTCCTACCATCGGCGAGTTTATAGTATCTTTTGAGGATTGTTGTTTATTTTGTTCGCTATTTACAACAACATTTATTGGTGGTTGCGGTGCTGGTGTTGGGCATACTTCAGGTGTAGCATCATTTGACTCACAAGTTTTTCTAAGCTCTATTTCAAAATCGCCCTCTTTTAATCTCATACGACCAATTCCTGTACTTTCAAAGTACTTCATAAGTTCTTTAATTTCTTCTGTTTTCATAATTTCACTCCAAATTTTAAATTTAATGGTAACTTTGATTTTACCTAAATTTAGCGAAATTTAATATTAAATTTAAATAAAACTATTTTTTAAAAAAATTAAGCTTATAAATTTTCAAAAGCTAAAACTGCATTTTTTAAGTCATTCTCATCTGGATGAGTTGAAGCTTTTTGCCATCTTGCTTTTCTTTCAGGAGTTATTGGATGGATTGCTTTCTCTCCCATTTTTTCAGCCATTTTTTTCATTTGCTCAATTACTTTTGGATCAATCGCACCTTGACAACAAAAAGTAGCCTTTACATTGTTATTTAGTTTTGTAAAATACTGGATTGCCTTTTTCTCACACTCTTTTGCATGTTCTCCATCTGGTTCAGCACCCAAAGTAAAGAATACACCCATTGTTTTATTTTTTATATTTTTTGCAACATTTTCAGTTTTTGAAACAAAAAAACCTTTATCGACATAAAAACCAAATATCACGCACTCATAAGCACTTAAATCAAACTCTTCATCTATACTTTTTAAATCTGCATTTTTGCTTTTTGCGATAGCTTGGGCAACTTTTTTTGTATTTCCTGTTAATGAATGATATAAAACTAATGTTTTCATAAATTTTCTCCTTTAATTTCATCTAAATGTTTTTGTAAAAAATAGTTTTTTGTTAAATTTAAAATTTCCTCAGCGATTGTATTTCCCCAAAAAATTCCAGCTATATTAAATATTAAAAAATCATCTTTTATTTTTAGCAAGTTCTCATTTTCACAGCTTTTTAGAAATTTATAAACCATATCAAAGGTTTTTTTATCCAAAAAGCTTTTTATTTTTAAAATGCTGATTTTATCATACTGAAATAAATTTAAAAATTTATCATACTCTTTTTGTGTATTTGAATTTTTAGATATCATTTTCATTTTTTCATTCATAGAAAAAATACCATAATTTCCAAGTTTTCCACCAGCTCCACTTCCTATTGGTAAAATATCAACACCTTTATGTGAAAGCGTTATATAAAGGTATTTATCATGGTTTTTTCTTGCAACTTTTGTATATTCTAAAAGCTCATAATTCTCATCACTTAGCATACTTTCTAAAAATAGCTTATGAAGCTTAAAGTCAGTTTTTAAATCATAATAATTTGTGTCATTTTTTTCTAAGAATTTCGAGCCTTCATGAAATTGAAGTGAGTAAAAACTAGCGCTGTCTATCTTTAAATTTTTTAAAATTTTAGCATCTTCTAGCACCTCATCATCGCTTTGATTTGGGTAGTTATAAATAATATCCGCACAAACAAAGCCTTTAAACTCATCTTTTATAAAGCTTAATTTTTGAATAGCTCTATCTTTATCCCCAACTCTATTTAGAAGCTTCCTGCCATTATTAGAAAATGTTTGTATGCCGATACTATAGCGATTTACTCCAAAACCCTGCATTAAATTTATCTTATTTTTATTTAGATTATGAAGCGTTGTTTCAAAGCTAAACTCAGCGTCTTTTGCAATATTAAAATTTTGATTTATAGATGCTAAAACTTTTTCTAAATTTGCTGCACTTAAAGTTGTTGGGGTTCCGCCGCCAAAGTATATGCTTTTAAAAACTTTATCTTTAATATATGGAAATTTCGCGTAATACTTAATATTTTGAACTAAAAAATCACTATATTCATCGAGTTTTCCATCTAGTTTTTTTCTATTTAAGTTACAAAACGAACAGATATTGTCACAAAAGGGAACATGAAAATAGATAATCCCATCTTTGCTATCTGGCTTTGTATTTAAAAAATCCTCAAGTTCTTTTGGATTTACCATAGTTGGTTTTGATAAATTTGGTCTGTGATGACCTTTTACTCTTTCTTTAAACATCTTTTACCTTTTTATTTTGATATAAAAACAAATGGCTTGGTAATAACACAGATAAAAACCCTCTCATCAAGTATTTTAAACTTAAGCTCTTTTGTAAGTCTTATCGCTTCGTTTTCAAAGATTTTATTACCGCCTTTTACATTTAAAATTTTTATACCACCATTTTGAACTTTAAAACTCACTTCTGCTTTAAACTCACCTTTTAACCTTAGTAGTTTTGCCTTTTTAGGAAAATCATATAAATTTTTAGGATTTATAACAATGAAACCGACATTTTCTTTACAAAAGTCATTATTTTTAGGCTTATTATTTGCTGGCAAGACACTATTTTTAGATAAAGTTTTGTTTTTGCTTGAGTTATTTAAAGTTTTTTTATTTAAATTTTTACTTGGTTTTTTATCTATTTTTTTCTTTTCTTTTTTAGTAGGAGTTATCTCTTTTTTTTCTTTTATAACCTCAACTACCTCATCTTGATCTAAAGCCTCAACAGCATTATTTACCATCACTTCATCGCTAGTTTCAAGTGCTTCAACGCTTTTAAAAACTTCATTTACGCTGATATTTACACTTTTAACTTCTGCTTGAGCGTAAGTTTTAAAACTAACAAATGGTAAGAATAAAACTATTAGGTTAAAAATCAAAGAAAAGAAAAAGTATCTCATTTTATAAATTCTTCATAGAGCCTTTTTATCTCATCTACCAATCTCGGGCTTCCTCTAAGCAGTGATGAGGAGTCAACTATGATAATTTTATTATTTTTGGCCGAGGTTGTATGTTTTAAAACTGGGTTTTGCTTTAAAAACTCATCTACACTCAAATTGCCAACAACAACCATAAAATCAGGATCTTGCTCTATCAAAAACTCATTTGTAACAATTGGTGTTTTTCCATCAAGTTTATCTGCTAAATTTATCAAATTTAATGACTTAAAGATATCACTTGGCAAGGTCTCTTTTCCAAATGACATTAAATTTGAAGAGGAGTAGAAAAATATCGCTTTTTTGCCCTTTAATTTAGATGTTTTAAATTTTGAAATTTGGCTTTTAAAGTTATCTATTAGCTTCTTTGCCTCATCTTCTTTTTTGCAAAACTCACCAACAATTGTGATGTTGTTGTAGATATCTTCAAGGCTGTTTGCCTGTGTATCTTTATACTCAATCTTAAATCTTTTTAAATCATCCAAAATCTCAGTTGAGTGAAAATTTGTAATGACGATATCGGGATCTAGCTCAATAATACGTTCTAAATTTGGCTTTATATATGTCCCAACGGTTGGGAGATTTACCGTTTTTTCCTCTGGCCAAATTTTACTTTGTTGGGTTTTTGCAATGGCTGTTATTTTATCTTCGCAATTTAACAGATAAAATATCTCAACAACAGCTGGATCTAAAATAATAGCTCCTTTTGCAAAAAGCAGACTAACGCTTAAAAAACTAACACTTAAAAACTTTTTCATCTCTTCTCCTTAAACAGCAACCACAATTGGTCTATTTTCGTAATTTAATATTTCGCATTTTAAAGAATAAATCTCATCTAAAATCTCTTTTGTAAAAAGCTCATTAACGCTCCCTTCATAGGCTACTTTTCCATCTTTTAAAAGCAAGATTTTGTCGCAAAATAGTGAAGCTAAATTTAGATCGTGAAGCACAACAACACAGGCAATATTTTGCTTTTTGACAATGGCTTTACAAATCTTTAAAATATTTACAGCATAGTTTAGATCAAGTGCCGAAGTTGGTTCATCAAGAAGCAACATTTCAGGCTTTCCAACCAAAGCTCTTGCTAAAATCACTCTTTGAAACTCGCCACCACTTAACGTAAAAGCAATTCTTTTTTTGAAATTTTCCAAATTTAAAAGCTTCATTATCTCATCAACTGCCTCTAAATCTTTTTTCTCATAACCATAAAATGAGCTTTTTAGATGTGAGTATCTTCCCATTAAGATGATATCTTCAACTAAAAGTGGCATTGAGATTTGACTTTTTTGTGGAACAAAGCCCAAAATTTGGCTAAGTTCTTTTTGGGAATACTCTTTTAAACTTTTCTCCTTTAGAGTTATAATCCCACTTTTTGGCTTATAAATCTTTAAGATATTTTTCAAAAGAGTGCTTTTTCCACAGCCATTTGGTCCTAAAATTCCTATAAATTCGCCTCTTTTTGCAGTTAAATTTAGCCCTTTTAAAATCTCTTTTTTATAAAAAGAAAACTCCAAATTTTTAACTTCCATTATCTACCACCTTTTAAAGCCAAAAATAGGAAAAATGGAGCACCAAAAAAGGCGGTAATTACGCCTATTGGTATCTCTGTTGGGGCAAGTAGAGTTTTGCCAAGCATATCGCAAAATAGTAAAAAAAGCCCACCAATGACTGCTGAAAATGGAAGTATGACGGCGTTATTTGAAGTTTGAAAAAGCATTCTTATGATATGCGGGATAATAAGTCCTACAAAGCCAATCATTCCTGTAAATGAGATGCTAAAACTAACTGCAAGAGCTGAGATGATAAGCAATCTTTTTTTGATATTATCAACATCAACGCCTAAGCTTTTTGCCTCTTCGTCGCCACTTAAAAGGATATTTAACTCATATCTTTTTGAATAAAAATAGATAAAAGTAAAGATCAAAGGCGGAGTCAAAAGTGCGATTTTGCTCCACGAAGCACCACCCAAATATCCCATCATCCAAGCAACTATCTTAAAACTCTCTTCTCCTATCATATAAGTTGCAAAAGAGGTAAAAGCACCCAAAAAAGATGAAAATGCAATACCAACTATCAAAAGTGTTGCGATATTTCTTGCTTTTGTGTAAATTTTAAAGATAAGTAGGGATAAAATTGCCGATGAGATAAATGCAAAAATAGCATAATAAATATCGCTCATTCTAAAAAGATAGGCTATGACAGCTCCAAAAGTTGCAGAGGCTGCAATTCCTATGATGTAGGGATCTGCTACTGGATTTAAAAAGATATTTTGCGTTACAACACCACTTGTTGCAAGTAAGATGCCTATTAAAAATGCCATTAAAATTCTTGGAAATCTAATCTCTAAAAGAATAATCTCCTTGCTTTTTGACAGATCTCCATTAAAATAGGCAAAAATATCCTTAAGTCCAATATCAGCTCCTCCTATACAAGCTGATATGATGGCAACTAAAAAGCTAATTGCCGCTAATATCAAAAGATATTTTTTATGACTAGAAGTCATATTTAAACTCCATATAAGCAGTTCTGCCATCGCCTGCGTAGTAAATCGCATTATCGCCTCTACCACTTACAAAGTTATAATACTCCTTGTCAAATACGTTATCAATTCCTCCTGTAATGGTTAAATTTTTATATTTAACTCTTGCACCAATATTTGTTAAATTATATGATGAAATTTTTTGAGTGCTTGAGTTTTTTTGGTCGCCATAAAAAACAGAATCCACAAAAAGAGTTAAATTTTTCGTAATGTCATAATCAACCCCCAAAGCAACTTTGTATTTTGGAACATTTGGGACTTCTTCTCCTTCTTTAAAGTTACTTGAGCCAGCTTTTTTTATTTCAGTGTCGATATAAGTAAAACTTTGACTAAGTCTTAAACTATCATCTACTAAGTTTTGCTCACTATATAACTCGATTCCCCATCTGCTTGTTTCGCCAATATTATGCTGTTTCCACCATGTTGGCATTGCTCCAGTAGTTACGATTTCATCTTTACTTTTTGTATAAAATACAGATGCTTGGAAAAAATGCCCAAACAACAGATCTTTCATACCAACTTCATAAGTTTGGAAGGTTTCTGATTTGATATTGCTTGGATAGTATCCTAAAAATTTATCCTTATTTTGCATTTTATTTGCGGATGGACTTGTAAAGCCTCTTTCATATTTTAAGTATAAATTTCCAGTATCGGAGTATTTAAAATTTGGAGTTATTTCAAAAGCATAATTGTTTTCGCTTTTATCCAAATCAAGGGTATTTATCATAGGGTTTACCCTATTAAACGCTGCGGCTGGACCTATTTTTGTATTAGTGTATTTTCCAATTTTATATTTTGCATGATCATATCTATATCCAGCTGTCAAAGAAAAACGATCTGTAAAGTCAAATTTATTTTGCAAGAAAAAAGAATTCGTGGTTTTTTTGGTTGAGCCTTTTGTGATGCTTGCATAGCGCATCGAGGGAGCGCCTCTTCTTCCTGGTATTATAAAGTCAAATGAACCATCATTTTTACCTTCATTGTAGATATAATCATACCCAAAAATTAAATTTCCAAATTTATAGTCGTATCTAAATTTTGACCTCGCACCATATTTTTCATCTTCAAATCCAGAACCAGATCCTGGGTCAAATTCAGTTTTTTGATAAAAAGGTGTTATTTTAAACTGCCAATTATTATTAAACTTCACACTATAATCCGCTGTTAAATTTGTCATTTTAACATCTGTTTTAGAAGCTTTGCCATCAGTTGAGCGCCTATTTTCTTTAAGGATTTTTTTTGTTACTCCACCAGCTGAGGTATTTTCACCACTATAATGTGATGCGTTTAAGCTTAAATTTTGATTATCGTTTATAAAATACTCAAAACCTAAACTTCCATAAACGCCCTTTATTTCATCATGATATCTATATCCATCATCTTTATAAGCATAAAGACTTGACTTTAAAAACAGCTTATCGCTTACCATTCCACCGATATTTGCAGCGCCATTTAGAGATCCGCCGCTTTTGTATTTTGATGAGATATTGGCATAAAAATCACGCGGTTTTGTTTTTGTGATGATATTTATAACTCCACCTTGCGTTCCACTGCCATAAAGAACAGAGCCGCCTCCTGGGATAATTTCAATTTTTTCTATATCATCTATATTAAACGCATCTAGTGGCATGGCGGTATGGGAGCTATCAGTTGTATTCATCGCTACACCATTTACCATTATTTGAACATTTGTATTTGCTTTATCGCCCTGCCCTCTTAAATCAATACTCTCCCCAAAAGCATTTTTTAAAAAATTTACTCCTGGAGCTCTATTTAAAACCTCTTTAAGGCTTGACTCGCTTCTTTTTTTAATGTCATCTTTTGTGATAACATTTACATTTCTAACCTCATCGGCTAAACTTTCTTCAAAGCCAGTTGTAGAAATAACACTTGTTTCAAGTCTTGTATCTGCAAAAAGCACAGATGACAAAACCACGCTATAAGCTAAAATTTTACGCATACTCTTCCCTTTTTTAATATTTTTCTATGTCTAAGTTTAAATTTGCAATTTCATTATCTTTAAGAATTGATATTAAATTTATTATTTTTCCATACCCAAGTGCGCTATCAGCACTTAAATGAACTGTTTTATAACTATTTAAATTTAAGCCTTTTATCTTTTGTGAAAGCTCATCTAAATTTGAACTAAAAACGATATTTTTATCTGCTTTAATGGTTATCTTCTCATTCAAATCATAAAAAATAGAAACACTAATATTGTTATCTCTACTAAAAGAAGAGCTACTTTTTGGTAAATTTACACCAAAACTCTCAGTTTGTTTAAAAGTGGTTGTTATCATAAAAAATATAAGTAAAATAAAAATTATATCAATTAAATTTATCATTGATATATTATAAAAATTTCTTCTTTTTGCTCTTCTCATTTATTATTCTCAAACTTTTTTAAAAGCAAAATCTCAACTTTTTCTAAATTTTCTATAACAACGTCATTTCTATTTACAAAATACACATGAAATACCAAAACCGGAATAGCTACCAAAAGCCCAAAAGCTGTCGTATAAAGGGCCTCAGAAATCCCTCCTGCAACCAAAGTTGGATCACCTGCAGCACTTAACGCACCAAAAGATTTTATCATCCCAACAATAGTTCCTAAAAGCCCAAGTTGTGGAGCTGCACTTATGCAAATCCCTAAAATCCAGCCATTTTTTTCAAGCTTTGAAATTTCATCATAAACCATAGTTTTTACAACAAATTCATACTCATTTTTAGATAAATTTCTGTTTTTTTTATAAAATTCAAACGAACTATTTATGACTTTTGCTAATGGATTTTTATATTTTTGACAAAATGTGACGATTTTTTCTAAATCTTGAGTATTTAAAGCATTAAAAATATTTACTTTAAATTTGGAGTTTAAATCTCTTAACCTAAAAATATTATATGAAATTTTTTCTAAAACAACTGCCAAAGAAAACATCGCTAGAAAAAATATCGGCCACATAAAAATTCCACCTACTTGCATGTAATAAAGCATATAAAAACCTATTAATAAAATGATAATCAATATGAATTATACTAAAATAATTCTTAAATTATGATAAATGAAATCATAATTATATTTATATTTTTTAAATGTATTTACCATTTAATTGCCATTTTTAAATATAATATTTAATATCATTAATTTTAATAAAAGGAAAAATATGCAAAATTTAAAACAAAAAGTAGATGAGCTTTTTAAAGATGAAAAAATGAGTGTTATAGAGGCTTCAATGAAGCTTGGCGTAAGTGAGTATGAAATTTTAAAATTTAGAGGCAATGATGAGTTCAAAGAAATAGATGGCTCAAACTTAGAGGATGTTTTAGCTGAAATTTCATCGTGGGGCGAAGTTATGTTTTGTAAAAACACACCTGAGTTTATAATAGAGTTTAAGGCAAAACTAAACCCGCCTAAAAAAGCAAGAGGTTATCTAAATTTTATGGGAGAAAGTGGCTATTTAGGCGGACATTTAAAAGAAGGTTCAGTTAAAAAAATAGGCTTTGTCTCAACTAAATTTATGGGAGTTTTGGGCCATAGTGTGCATTTTTATAACGGTGTAAATGAGACAATATTTAAATTTTATCTAAGCAGAAATGAAAAAAGAGAACTTTGCCAAAATCAAGTTGATAAATTTTTAAAATTAAAAGATAAATTTTAATATTTAGGTGTTAAACTTAACACCTAAAACTTACTTAATTTTTATGATTTTTCCATTATCCATCTCATAAATTTTATCAGCAAATTTAAAAAACCTATCATCGTGACTTATCGCAAAAATGCTAACTCCAAAGCTTTTTAAAAGCGGTAAAATCTCTTTATAAAAATACTCTCTAAACTCTGGGTCTTGATCTGCTGCAAACTCATCAAGCATTAAAAAGTCTTTTTGTAAAGCCAAAACCTCAAACAAAGCAAGGCGTTTTTTCTGTCCAGCTGAGAGATTAAAGCTACTAAATTTAAAGCTGTTTTTTTCTAAGTTTAGCTTAACTTTATCGCTTAATTTTAGTTTTTCGCACCAAAAATTTATAAACTTTTCATCGCAAGCTAAAATCTCTCCAAAAAGATAAAAATCGCTAAAAACTACACTTAAACTATTTTGAAAGCTGCTTAAATTTTCATCGTTTAATTTTTTATCATCTATTAAAATTTCACCACTTTTTGGAGTTAAAAGCCCACATAAAATCAAAAACAAAGTTGATTTTCCCGAGCCGTTTTCGCCTATTAAAAACAAAGTTTCACCTTTTTTTATAGTTAAATTTAGCCCATTTAAAATATCTTTATTAAAGTATGAAAAACTTATATTTTTAAGGCAAATTTCATTCCATTTAAAAGGATTTATTTCTTTATTATGGTTGATACTTTCAAATTTTACTAGGTTTAAATCTTTTACTTTTTTAAGTGAGATGTTTGCCATTAAGATAGAAGGAACTGATGAAATAGCCATCATAAAAGGCGCTCTTAAAAACATCATCGACAAACAAACCGTTGTGGCGATTTTAAAATCAGTCAAATTTAATCCAAGACTTAAAAACATCACAATCCCAATGCCGCCAAGCATCATAACATTTAAAAAATTGCTTGATAAATTAGCATAAATTTCAGCTTTTGTGTTTGCAATTTTTTGCGAATCTGCCTCTTGCAAAAATGAATTTAAAAAACTTTTTTGTCTATTTTGATTTATGCGAAGCTCTTTAAATCCAGCTAGAAGTAGCTCATAGCTTTTATATAATAAATCATCAAATTTCCTTGATGAAATAAAGTGCGTTTTAGCTTTGTTTATAAAAATAAAAACAATTATTCCAATACAAATAAACCAAAAAGTTACAAATATGGCTATCTCACTAGATAAATAAAAAAAATAAAAAAATGATAAAATTACTAAGATAAAGCCCTGTAAAGCGTCACTTAAACGCATAAAGCCATTTGAAATATTATTTATATCTTTTGAAAGTGAGGCTAAAATTTTAGGCTTGTTTTCATCAAAAATCATCTTTGTATTTAAAACTCTTAAAACAAATCTAACTCTTAAATCATAAATAACGCCATTACTTATCCTAGCAACTACAAATCTTACAAAATAAGTGGCTATAAAAAACAAAACCAAAAGCCCAACAAAACTAATTAAAACAGTGTAATTTGCCTCTTCTAAACTTAAAATGAATTTATTAATAAAAGCTAAAATGACAATATTAAAAGCACTAAAAAATAGTGATAAAATAAAAATAATACCAAATTTATAAATATAATTTTTTATCAAATTTCACCTTTTTTATAAATTTATCGACTTTGCAAATATTTTTTTATATCATATTCTATTGGCATATTTAAAATTATGCTACTTTTTCCTTTTATTAAATCAATTGGTGGTTTTGGAAGTGGAGAAGCATCTTTGAAGAGCTTTAAAGCCTCATTATTTAGACTTTCAAATTTAGAAGATTTTCGCATTTTTAACGATAAAACATTTCCGTTTTTATCAATTTTAACCCTCAAAACAACCTTGCCCTCTTCTTCGTTTATAAGTGAGTTTTTAGGATATTTTTTAAATTTATTAAGATGGGCCATCACTAGTCCTTGCCAATTTGAGTTTTTGCTTTTGCCACTACCAAGACCAGGCGATGATACTTTTGTACCACTTCCTTTTACTGGAGCACTTGCGAAGTTGTCTTTTGCTACTGAGTTTACTTCACCGCTAATATTGGAAATAGGCTTTTTTTCATCAGCTTTTTTTGGGATTTTTTCTTTTTTTACATTTTTTTTGGGTTTTTGCTTTTGTTCTTTTGGTTTAGCTATTTTTGGAGCTAAATTCTGAGCTTTTATAACTTCTACTTCACTTGGAATTTCTAAAGCGCTTATGGAAGTCACAACCTCTACTTCATCCATTTCATCAAGTGGTGTTTTTGTTTTTATGACCTCTGCTTCATTAATTTCTGGCATCGCTTCGTAGTTTTGCATAGCCTTAACAGAGTCAATCGAAACTTCTCTAAGTTCACCAAGTGGAAGATCTGAAATTATCATAATTGATTCAAACTCACCTATTTCTCCACCATACCCACCACTTAAACTTGGTTTATAAGGTCTATGCAAAAATAAAAATAAAACCAAAAAATGGAGCATTAAAGATAAAATTACTCCAAAAATAAGGCTATTTTTTTGTGTTCTGTTTCTCATAAATTTTTCTTAATTTTCCAATTTTGATGAAAGTGCGATTTTAGAATATCCTAGCGTTTTAACTGAGTTTATGGCATTTATTAATACCTCGTATTCCACGCTTTTATCGACATAAAAGTATATTATCTCATCAAAATTTCCGCTAGTTTTTGCAAATAAAATTTCTTTTAAATTTGATAAATTTATAATTTCATCATCCAAAAAAAGATTTTTTTCTTTATCGATTGATAAAATTAATGGTTTTTTATTCTCGTCTTTTTGTAAATTTTCACTGCCTTTTGGAAGCTCAACTTTAACAGAAGTTGTCATAAGCGGCGTTACAACCATAAAAATAATGAGTAAAACAAGCATCACATCGATAAATGGCGTTACATTTATTTCATTTAGTTCTTTATCACTTTCAAGTCTAATCATTTTTTATCCAAAGTCCTATCAGCTATAACATACACCGAAGTTGCTATTTCATCAAGCTCATTTGCAAATTTAGCCGTTTTTCTGGTGATATAGTTATAAAAAAGCACCGCTGGAATTGCAGCAGCCAGTCCAAAAGCCGTTGCAAACAAAGCTTCTGCAATACCAGGAGCAACCACATCAAGTCCAGTATCATTAGAGCTTGCAATACCAATAAATGAGTTCATTATTCCCCAAACTGTTCCAAAAAGTCCAATAAATGGAGCAGACGAGCCAATGCTAGCTAAAATGGAAGTTAAATTTCTAGCATTTGTTAAAAAAGAGTTGATTTTTGTTTCAAAACGCGTTTTAATCCGAGCTTTAATACCGTCCAAATTTTTTGATTTTTCTATCTCATCAATGGCTTCATTTTTAAAATTTTCCATAAAGCTATTTTTTTTAAATTTAGGCAAATCATTCAAAAAAATAGCTTTTTTTGTATGAAGCAAATCAAGCTTTAAAATCTTTTTATATCGCCAAAGCTCAAATAATTTCGCAATTAACACAGCCCAAGTAACAAAAGAAAAAACCACTAAAACATAAATGACAATCTTAACTACAATATCGGCATTTTGATAGAGTGAAAAAAGTGTAAATTTTGGCTTTTCGCTTTTGGAGTGTAAATTTGAATTTTGAGCTAAATTTTCTTTTAAATTTAAGTCTGAATTTGATAAATCTTGCTTTGAATTTTGCAAATTTAAAGCATCATTTTGGACTGAAGCCTCTGCTAAATTTTGTGAGTTTTCACTCAAATTTTGAGAATTCAAACTCTTTAAATTTTCATTTTGCAAATTATTGCCTTGTAAATTTTCTTCAGCCATGCAAATTCCAACAACAATAAAAAATATAAAAATAATTTTTTTCATAAATCTCCTTAAAATTTGTATTCAAAACTTTCTGCAACAGTCCTGCTACGAGCTTGATTATCGAAAAGATAAACATCATTTCCATTTGCATCATAAGAGAGCTGATTTGAAGTTTCATAAAATGCATTTAACACATCCATATAGTTTTTGTCAAATAAATTTTTTATTTTAAATTCAAAAGTTAAATTTTCTTTTAGTTTTAAAATCATATAAAAATCATAAATCATAGGACTATCTGGAAGTTCCTCAGTTTTTTGTTCGGGAAAATAATCATTTGGATCATATCTGTTATTTTCATTAACAGTTACTTTTTTTGCACTTCTGGTATATTTTGCAAGCATTCCTATGGTTAGCTTTTTATTATAAAGTCTAGTTCCTTTATCGATAGTTGCATAGTTCTTTGGTAGTTCAGTTATTTCAGTATATCCACCAAATGAATTTGACCCAACACCACTTATCTCATTAACAGTTTGATTACTTTTTTGATTTGAATAACTTGCTTTTATATAAAAATTTTGAGCATCATAGCTAACTTTAGCCTCCACTCCACTAAATTTTGTGGTTTTTGTTTGATTTAAATGAAGCATGAAAGCATCTGTTGTATAAAATGATTTATTATAAATAAAATCATCGACATGAATTTTATAATAAAGTATTTTAAAACCAAAAATATCATTATCTAAAAATAAATTTTCCTTATAGCTATTAAAGCCTATTTGCCAAGTTTGTGCTTCTACTGGTTTTAAAAATTGATTTACGCCAAATTTTGATGTTATAGCTAATGCATCTAAGTGAAATTTTGCAGTATTTCCTAAATTTAATACCAAGGTTTTATTGCTAGTTTTTAAATTTCTTTTGTTTGTTATATCGGGTCTTCCAAAAAACACAGCATCGCTTAAGTATTTTTTCTCACCTTCTCCATATGAAGCTAAAAAATCAATATTTACAAAATTATTATCAGAATTAAACTTATAATCTAGTTGATAATTATCATGTATCATATCTCTAACCGCTAATAAATTTTCATATCTTCTATAGCTTAAAATAGCTTTATTATAATCATCTGGCTTTGTCTCAATTTTAAAAAAATAGCTTTTTGGTCTTTGAGTTAGCTCATCGGCACTAAAAGACTTTGAACTTTCATAGGGCTGATTCCATTCGCTTATTGGCTCGTTTGGACTATAAAAAGGATTTTCTTTTACTTTTTCATCTATTTTTCCAACACCACCAACTTCATAATTTTGTGAAATTTTTCTTTTGCTATATCCAAATAAAGCTCCTATACTTCCACCATTATCAAATCTAGCTTTTCCAGCTACACTTCCCATGTAGTTATAGCCAATACCATTTGTCCCGTGAGAGTATTTACTTAAAAAAACCAAAATTTTCACCATCTTTCACTAAATCATCAACTCCGATAGTTCTAAAATTTGCACTTCCTTAAGCCCTGAATGACCACTACTAAATGTCCCTTTTGCAACATCAGCAGCTACTAGGAAATTTTGATCTATCATAGCCCCAAAAGATGAAGTCCCCATATTTCCGTTTCCTTCATGATATTTTCCATTATCGGCCGATGTTCCAAAAAATGTCTGCGTAACTCCACCAACCACAGTATTAACCCTACCAAAACCACTCATACCACAGATATTAACTTGAACTGTGTCTTGAGTTTTGATCGGTATTGGTGTAGCTTCCTAGCATACTTCTAACGATACTATTGATGCTTTGCGTACTTTCTCCAATACCACTTCTTGAGCTAACTGTTCCTGGAGTTACAAAACTTTTACCCTCGCTTTTTATCTCTTTTGCTGAAATTTCTAGCGTATCGAAATCAATTTCCTCACTTTGCAAATTTAAACACACTATCAAACTAAGAAAAACTAAACCTTTTTTATTCACAGATATTTTCCTTTTTATTAAATTTAATCAAATAATCTTGCTCATTTTTACTTTCAATTTCTACTTCTTCACACTCATATCCAAGCCCAACGGAGCTAAATTTTTTACTTTTATTAAAATCAATTATGTGAAGTGGCACACCAATAGTCTTATCGGTGTGATTTCGTCCAGCTATCAAAATGGCTAATTTTGAGCTGTGGACTAGTTTATCCGCCATTCTTCGGTCTTTGAATTGTTGAATTTCAACCATTTTAGAAATAGTTTCGTTATCGTCATCGTTAAATTTATGAGAAACTTTTATAATGTCAAAAAGCTTATCTTTTACTTCATTAGTAGTTGAAACTACGCCATTTAGTGGAGCTGCGCCTTTATAAATAGTCTTTATCTCATCATCAGTAATATTTCCTGCAATAAATTCCATATCGCTATAAAAAACGCTTTCAACAATATCTTTGTAATAATTATAATCCCATCTTTTTTCCCATTTTATAGCTTTTGCAAGCTCTTTTGGTTCTAAATTTAAAGCATTTTTCTTAGCAATATCGATAAATTTTTGCTTATCAACGCCTAGCATTTCAAAAACAACACTTAAATTTTTAAACCTATATAAATCATTAATGATTTTATTTTGCATGAAATGATGATACTCATCTGTATGAGCTTCGCCAAGCATGATAATGTCATTTTGCAAAAGCTCATTTATAAATTTATCATAGCTTATAGTTTGATTATTTTCTAAATTTATCACTTCAAAAGCACTGTAATCAGCTGGAACTTGTGTGTATTTTTGGGCACAGCCAGTTAAAAAAACAAAAACAAAGATATAAATAAAGTATTTTACAAATTTTCTCAAAAATTCTCCTTAAAACCTATATACAATAGAAGCTATAAAACTTCTCCCTCTTGCTTTATTGTCAAATAAAGTGATATCGTTTTGTCCTATTTGCGACTCGTTTGAATTTAGAGTATAGAGCGCGTCCATATAGTTTTTGTCGGTCAAATTTTGTACTTCAAATTTAACTCTTAAGTTTTCATTTGGCTCATAAATAGCGTATAAATCGATAATTGTTGGGATGTTTGGTAAATTCTCAGTTTTTGGCTCGGCTGAGAAATAGGGTGGATTGGTGTTAAAATCAGTTCTTGGATCTACTCTTTTTGCTCTGCCTGTGTATTTTATGCTTGAGCCAAAAGTTAATTTTTCATTAAATAATCTTGTACCAATATCAAGCGTCGCATAGCTTCTTGGAAGCTCACTAAACTGCGTCTGTCCGCCACCCATTCCTAAATGTGTTGCTATTTTTTGTGAATCAGACATTGGAAACTCTAAAGCTTTTTGGTAAGCATAGCTTAAATTTGTATAAAAATAACCTATATCATAACTTGCTTCAATCTCAAGACCTTCAAATTTTGCTTTGCCGTTATCCCTTGCAAGAAACATACCACCAAGCAAAACAGCTCTATCATAGATGTAATTATCCATATCAAGTTTATAATAAATAATTTTTAGTCCAAAAGTATCATCATCTGCTAAAATCCCGTGCATAAAAGAGTTAAATCCTACCTGAAAAGTCTTTGCGCTCTCTGGCTTTAAGTTGGTATTGATATCTTCACCATAAACTCCACTTGTAAAGACCTCTTGAACATTTAAAGCTCTTGTTGCCTTTGTATAGCCGACAAATGGCATAAAATAGTTACTTAAATGCAAAGATGCTAAAAAAGAGTAGTTTAAATTTGTATCTTTCAAAGTTAAATTTCCCGCCTCTTTTGGATAACAAAGATAGTTATCATCAGAACAATTCCCTTTTTGGCCACTTAGCTTAAACTTTTGTAAATTTAAATTTGCATCAAGGTTAAATTTACCATATTTAAAATTATTGCTTAAATAATAATTATAAATTTTTTGCTTACCTTCTGGTATAAGACCAAATTCCGTTGTAAAAGTCTTCCAGTCACTATCATTTGTAATTCTTTGATAGTCATTATCCAAAAAACTCACTCCAAATTTGGCTTCATAGTATAAATTATCCAAAATATTAAACTTGGCTATATTGTTGATATCAAAGCTAAAAGCTCTGTTTTGCGACTCCATCATCCCCTCTTTAGGTAACTGATACCACCCAAGAGATGCACCTTTATCAAAATCTTGATCAGTTTTTTGATATGAAGTAGTTAAATTTAAATTTAAGTAATCATTATGTAAAAAATTATAATTTAATTGATAAGAATTACTTGAAATTTCTCTTTTTCCTAAGTGGTTATCATAATTTCTATGTGAAAAAATAGCTCTGTTTTTCTCATCCTCGAGTTCAATTTTGAAAAGAGTATTTTTTGGACGACTAGTTAGCATGTCTTTATCAATTAATTGTTTTTCATATCCACCACCGATTTTATAATTTTGCTCTGTTTTTTTGCCACTATATCCAAACAAAGTACCAAATTTAAAGTCATTTTTGAACTCATATTTTCCAGCGAAACTTCCCATATAGCTTGGTCCAATTTTGTTGCTTCCATATGAATATTTGCCCAAAAAGCCAAAATTTTTGCCGCTTCTTACAATATCATCAACACTAATTGTACGAAAATTTGCACTTCCTGCTGTGCCAAAATTTGCTCCGCTAAATGTACCTTTTTCAACTTCAAGCCCAGCTAGAAAATTTTGATCAATTAACGCTCCAAATGCAGATGTTCCGATATTTGTCGCAAAGCTATGCACTCCTGCACTTTGGTCACTTGATGAACCAAAATAGGTCTGCGTTACGCCATCAATCATTGTGTTTACCCTGCCAAATCCAGTTTGGGAACGAATATTTACTGAAATTCCACCATTTGCTTCATCAACCTGTGTATAGGCTCCGCTTATACTTCTAACAACGCTGTCAATATCTTTTGTTGATTTTGCTCCGATTTCATTACCTTTTATGGTAATTGCGCCTGGTTTTAAATAAGCCTTTTTATCGTCGCTTAATTTTTTGGCAGAAATTTCAAGAGTATTAAACTTCAACTCTTCAGCTCCAAAAGCAAGACTGAACATTAAAAAAATAGTAAATAAAAATTTAAATTTATGCAAATTCATTTCCAACCTATAAAATAATTTTGAGAGTTATTATAATAATATTAGCTTAAATTTTACTTTATATATGATAATAGTTATAAATATCTTTAAATTCCTATGGAAATTTATATTTTATTTCTATTTTGATACTTATAATCATTTATTAAGAAAATAATAGGTATTATTGCAAGGTTTATTTTTTATTAATTATAGGAGAAATTATGTTAAAAAAGAGTTTAGTGCTTAGTACAACAATTTTATTACTTCATTGCTTTGCAGATGAAGCTGATATTTCATTTGATGAAATAAGCGTAACTGGACAAAAGCAAATTTATCATGATAAACCTGAGCTTAAAACTTATACAAAAGCTGGCTCTTACTCATATGTAGATCAAACACAAATTCAAAGATTTCGTGGCAGTTCGGTTGGGGATTTTTTAAGTGGAATTCCAGGGGTTATTATTGGTAACAAACGAAATAGTGGTGGAATTTCTGTAAATATCAGAGGACTTCAAAATGAAGGTCGAGTTTTAGTAAAAATTGATGATAACTTCCAAGCAATTCCGACATATCAAGGATATGCAGGGTCAAGCACAAGAACATTTTTAGATCCTGATTTAATTTCAAGCGTAGAAGTAGAAAAAGGACCGAGTTTTGCATACGACGGTGTTGGAGCAATCGGAGGTGTTGTTAGAATGAGCACACTAAACAGCGATGATATAATCCCTGAAAACTCAAATAAAGATTGGGGTCTTAGGTTTAGAGCAGGAACAATGTCAAATACAACTAGCAGACCAGCTCTTTATACCCGTGGTGGATATCAAAAATATGGCGTAATAGAATGTCTTAGAAACGATAGTGGGCTTTGCAAGCCAATCTCTCATTCTCCAGATAGTCGCTACCAATCTTCAAATTTATTAAACAACCTTTTCGATAGCTACAACACAAGCTTAGCTTTTACTAAAAAATGGGAGCATGGAGATATTGTTTTAGCATATGCTAGAAAAAAACAAGGAAACTACTTTGCAGGAAAACATGGACAAACGCCTGAGATAGAAAAGATAGAAGAAGACACAAAGCATTATAATGATTTTTCTTGGTATAATCCTCCATTTAAAGGGTATTTGCACGAGGTTGGAGATGATAGAGATATTTTAAGACTTTCAAAAGCAGAGTTTAAAAATAAAACTGGTTATACTTATTTTAGAGCTGGTGAAGAAGCACTAAATTCATGGCAAGACAACAAATCATTTTTAGCAAAAGCAAATTTATATAATGATTTTCATGCTTTTAATGCAACATATACAAGATATAGAAGTGAATTTGGAGAACTTATGCCATCGGTATCACAAGTGATGAGAGATGATGGCATTGGTACAGGTTCAATTGAAGGCGATGGCTCAAAAGTAGAAGCTGATAGCATTAGCACAAAATATCAATACAATCCTGATAATCCCTATATAAATTTAAATTTTTCAACATATTTAACAAAAGTTGATTACGAAAGCTATACAAGAAGACTTGGAAGACCAGGATATGCAAAAGACGGAGATGCATATATTTTAAGATCGGATTTAAAAGGAATTTCACTTTATAACACCTCTGTTTTGGATTTTTTTAATCGCCCATTAAAACTAACTTACGGCGTTTCTTATTCAACAGAAAGAATAAAAGAACCAACAGACGCTTTTGCAAGAGTCATAAGCAAAGGTTATGCAAAAGATGACAAGGAAGCCAATATGGTAATAGGCGACCTAAACAGAAGAAATGCTAAAAGAAAAGAGGCTAGTGCGTTTATTTATGCTAATTATTCACCAATTGATTGGCTTACACTTGATGTTGGTGGACGATATATCAGACAAAAAACTATCGACTATAGGCCATTTGTTTTAGAGCGTGGTGATGAAGAAAGTAAATTATATGCAAGAGATTTTGTAGATAAAGAAGAGTACTATAGACAGTGTGAAATGGATCCAATGAATAAACCATCAGAAGCATACATGAAAAGACCACAATATAAATTTATTGGGGGAAGGCCTGTTTTATTAACAGATCAAGAAAAAATAGATAAATTTAGGCAAAGATTCATGTTTAGCTGCAATAGACAACTTACAAAAAGTACAAAACCAACTAAAAACTCAAATTTCTCGCCAATGGCAATGGTCACATTTACCCCACTTGAAAACTGGCAAATTTATATAAAATATGCAAAAGCTGCAAGACCTGCGAGTTTATTTCAAGCTACAAGAGGAGCTGGAATGACAAAAAATGAACTTGAAACAGAACCACTAAGAGTAGAGAAAATTACAAATTTAGAAATTGGAACAAATTTTCTACAAGAAAATATCTTAAGCAACCGTGATATTTTTGGAATAAAATTTTCATATTTTCAAAATAATATTGATGATTATCTAACAAGAAGATCAAGATATAGCAATAGAACAGGGGTTGAGGGATTTTTCTTTAATACTATAAATATAGAAAGTGCTAAATATGAGGGTTTTGAAGCTCAAACCTACTATGACATGGGAGATTTTTATATAAGTGCAAATTTAACTTATTATCTTGATACTGAGTTTTGCTTATATCCAAATCAAGTGGGACCAAATGGTCAAAGATGCTTTAGTGGTGGCCTTAGTGGAAGCAATATCTCAAATACACTACCGCCAAAATACATAGCTACTGCAACAATTGGTGCAAGGCTTTTTAATAAAAAGCTCGACATTGGCGCAAGATATAGTCACTACGGAAAAAGAGCTGTTTCAATTTTTGAAACCCAAGATACGGAAATTGGCAATACAAACAGCGCTGAATGGGATGATTACGGATTAGTTGATCTTTATGCTGATTATAAAATAAATGACAATCTAACAATTTCAGCTGCAATTGACAATTTAACAAACAAATATTATCTAGATGTAAACAATATGAGTTTGAGCCCAGCACCCGGCAGAACACTTCATCTAAATTTAGATTATAAATTTTAAATGATTTTTGCTATAATCACCCCTAAAAATATAATTTAGGGGTTGAAATGGGACTTAAAAGCGATAAATGGATAAAAGAAAAAAGCTTAAAAGATGAGATGATAAAGCCATTTTGCGAAGAAAATGTTGGACTTGGCGTAATAAGCTATGGACTTTCTAGCTATGGATATGACATAAGAGTTGCAAATGAGTTTAAGATTTTTACAAATATCGGTGGAACAGTTGTTGATCCAAAAAATTTTGATCAAAAAAATGTGGTTGATTTCGTAGGTGATATCTGCATAGTTCCGCCAAATTCATTTGCACTAGCTAGAACAGTTGAGTATTTCAAAATGCCTGAAAACGTTTTAGCAATATGCCTTGGAAAAAGTACATATGCAAGATGTGGAATAATAGTAAATGTTACTCCATTTGAGCCTGGATTTGAAGGACATATAACAATTGAAATATCAAACACAACCCCACTTCCTGCTAAAATTTATGCAAATGAGGGAATTGCCCAAGTGTTATTTTTAGAAGGTGATGAGCCATGCGCTGTAAGCTATGCTGATAAAAAAGGAAAATATCAAAACCAAAAAGGAATAACTCTTCCAAGAATTTTAAAATAGATTAAAAAAATTTTGAAAATATTTAAAATTTAAAAACTAGTGAGATGGTTTGTAAAATCTGACTTTTTTAAAATAAAATTAATCTTTTTTGCATATACTAATGACAAAATTAAAAATTTAGGGTTTGAATATGAAAAATTTAGTTATCGTTGAGTCTCCTGCAAAAGCAAAGACTATAAAAAAATTTTTAGGGAAAGACTATGATGTTATCGCATCAGTTGGGCATATACGAGATCTTCCAAAAACAACTTTTGGGATAAAAATAGATGGAAATAAATTTGAACCCGAATATAGAATTAGCAGTGATCACTCAAAAGTCGTTAAAGAGATAAAAGAAAAAGCAAAAAAAGCAGAAAAAATTTACCTTGCAACTGATGAGGATAGAGAAGGTGAAGCTATTGCATATCATATAGCAATGGCAATTGGAAAAGATCCATTATCACTTCCAAGAATTGTTTTTCATGAAATTACAAAAGATGCTATTTTAAATGCTGTTAAAAATCCAAGAACTGTTGATATGGATAGTGTAAATGCTCAACAAGCTAGAAGGCTTTTGGATAGAATCGTAGGATATAGACTAAGTCCACTTTTAAATCAAAAAATTCAAAAAGGACTAAGTGCTGGTAGAGTTCAAAGTGCCTCTTTAAAATTAGTTGTTGACAAAGAAAGAGAGATAAAAGCCTTTAAGCCAGTTGAATACCACAGCATCGACGCTATTTTTAAAGAAGATTTAGAAAGTGAGTTTATCGAGTTTAATGGCAAAAAAATGGAAAAATTAAGTGTTAAGAATGAAAAAGAGGCTAAAAATATAGTTGAAATTTGTAAAAACGAAACATACAAAATAAGAGAAATTGAAAGCAAACAACGAAAAACAAATCCACAGCCTCCATTTATGACCTCAACTTTGCAACAAACCGCAAGTTCAAATTTAAGCTTTAGCCCAAGAAAAACTATGATGATAGCTCAAAGTCTTTATGAAGGAGTTAATACTCCAAATGGCGGAGCGATAACATATATGAGAACTGATAGTTTGAATTTATCAAAAGAAGCTGTTTTTAAAGCAAGAGATTTAATAAAAAAGGATTTTGGAGATAAATACTTACCAAAAAAGGCAAACATTTATACCACTAAAACAAAAGGAGCTCAAGAAGCTCACGAGGCTATTCGCCCAACTGATTTAAGCTTTACACCACAAATGGCAAATCAAACTCTTCCAAAAGATGAAGCAAAGCTTTATGAGCTTATTTATAACCGTTTTTTAGCCTCTCAAATGACACCAAGTGTTAGCGAGATACAAAATGTTTTTGTATCTGGTAAAAAAACCGAGTTTAAAATAAATGGTAGAAAAGTATTATTTGATGGATTTTATAAAGTTTATGGAGCAAGTGATAAAGATAAGATTTTACCAAATTTAAAAGTTGGAGATGAAATGTTTTTACAAAAAATTTCATCAAAACAAAATTTTACTGAGCCTCCTGCAAGATATAGTGAAGCAAGTTTAATTAAAAAACTTGAAAGCTTAGGCATTGGCAGACCTTCAACTTATGCCCCAACTATTTCACTTTTATCATCTAGAAAGTATGTAGAAGTTCAAAAAAGACAACTAATTCCAACTGAAATAGCATTTAAAGTAATAGAAGTTTTAGAAGAGAATTTTGAAAGTATCGTTGATAGCAAATTCACCTCACAAATGGAGGAAAAACTTGACAATGTAGCAGATGAAAAAAGTGATTGGCAAGAAATTTTAGCAAATTTCTATTATCCTTTTATGGAAAAAATAGAAGATGGTAAAAAAAATATAAAAAGTCAAAAAATAGCTATCCCAATAGATGAAAAATGCCCTGATTGTGGTGGTGAACTTGTAAAAAGAAGTGGGAGATTTGGTGAGTTTATAGCATGTTCAAATTTTCCAAAATGTAAATATAGTAGAAATTTAAGCACCGATAAAAAGGAAAAAAAAGAGCCTGTTAAAATAGGTGTAAAGTGTCCAAAATGCGGTGGAGAAATCGTAGAAAGATTTTCAAAAAGAGGCAAATTTTATGGATGTCTTAACTATCCAAAATGTAAATTTATAAGCAATTACGAACTCACAAATGAAGCATGCCCAAATTGTGATAATAAACATTTAATTAAAAAAGAACTTAAAAGCGGAACATTTCTAGAATGCACTGAGTGCAAATATAAAAGAAAAATTGATGCTTAAACTAAAAATTTTTAAATTTTAGGATAAAAATGCAAGCGGTTTTAATACTTTTGGCACTTTCCTTTGTGATATTTGTTTCACCCTATATATCGGCTTTAATCAAGGTTCCAATTTCAGCAACTGAGATAATTTTAGGGATTTTACTTGGAACTTTGGGATTTTTACCACCAAATGAGTTATTTAAAGATGTGGCAGATATAGGATTTTACTACCTTATGTTTTTAGCTGGAACAGAAGTTGATCTTAAAATTTTTATAAATGCAAAAAAAGGTGTTCTTAAAAATTCTACTCTATTTTTAGGACTTCTGTATATTTTCTCTATAATTGCAGTTTATACTTTTGGATTAAGTGAGCTATTTATAGTAATAATTCCGGTGATGAGTGTAGGAATTCTCTCAACATTATATAAAGAGTATGGTAAAAATGAAAATTGGTTAAATTTAGCAATGCTTGTTGGAGTTATAGGAGAGGTTTTAAGCATAGCAATTTTAACACTTTTAAACGCTTATACAAAATACGGCCTTGATATAAAATTATTTGTAAATTTAGGTGCTTTAGCTGGATTTTTAATAGTAACCACACTTATTTTTAGATGGTTAGATGTTCTTTTTTGGTGGTATCCAAATCTTAAAAAAATAATAATGCCACAATTTGATAAAAATGAAAAAGACATAAGATTTTCTATCGCTATGCTTTGTCTAGTTATCGCGGTTGTAGTTATTTTGGATATAAAAATAATAATTGGAGCATTTATAGCAGGAACTTTTATACCGACATTTTTTAGCCACAAAAAAGATCTTCCTGAAAAACTCTCATCTTTTGGATATGGCTTTTTAGTCCCAATATTTTTTGCTTATATTGGCTCAACTGTAAATTTGAATGCGCTTTTAATCCCAGGGGTTGTTAAAAATGTAATATTTTTAACTATTTTAATGATTGTAGTTAGGCTTTTAAGTTCTGTTGTAATGGTAAAAAACCTAGGCTTTAAACAAAGTTTTTTATTTGGAATTTCTTTATCAATTCCTCTAACCTTGCTCATTGCAACTGCAACAATTGGGCATGAAACAAACTATATAAGTGATAAAATTTACTACGCTTTAGTCCTAACAAGTATATTTGAAGCAATAGTTGGAATAACTCTAATAAAAATTATAAAAAATATTTATTCATTAAAAAAATAATTTTTTAATGAGAATTTAGGTATCATTTACAAAATTAAATTTAAGGAGCAAGGATGTCAAATACCGTAACACTAACTGACAATAGAAATGGTAAAAGCTATGAATTTAATGTCCTTGATGGCACACTTGGTCCATCAGTTATAGACATTTCAGATTTATATAAAAAAACAGGGCTTTTTACATTTGATAAAGGCTATACTTCAACTGCAATGTGTAGCTCAGAAATAACATTTATAGATGGAGAAAAAGGCATTTTAAAACACCGTGGATACGATATTGCATGGCTTGCTGAAAACAAACTTTTTTTAGATGTAATTCATCTTCTTTTGCATAAAAAACTTCCTAATGAAGATGAACTTAATGCTTTTAGAAAAAAACTAAAAACAAAATCTTTTATAAATGAAAGAATGATAGCTTTATTTGATGCATTTCCTGACAAAGCCCATCCTATGGCAGTTTTACAAGCCTGTATAGCAACACTTAGCACATATTATAAAAGAGATATGAACTATGATGATCCAGATGAATATATGGAATTAGCTGAAAGACTTGTAGCTAAAATGCCAACATTAGCAGCATTTTATCACCGTCACGCAATGGGATATCCACTTATCTATCCAGATCTAGATCGTGGTTTTACAGAAAATTTCCTTTATATGATGAGAGCCTTTCCGCACTCACATGTTGGTATAAAACCAATAGAAGTAAAAGCTTTAGATACAGTTTTAATGCTTCATGCAGATCATGAACAAAATGCTTCAACTACGACAGTTAGAACAGTTGCATCAACTCATTCTCATCCATATTCTTGTATAAGTGCGGGCATTGGTGCTCTTTGGGGACACGCTCATGGAGGAGCAAATGAAAGTGTTATAAGACAGCTTGAAGCCATTGGAAGTGTTGACAATGTGGATAAATATATAAAAAGAGCCAAAGATAAAAATGATCCATTTAGATTAATGGGCTTTGGTCATAGAGTTTATAAAAGCTATGATCCAAGGGCCAAGGTTTTAAAAGGCTTAAGAGATAAATTGATGAATGAGCTTGACATCGACTCAAATTTAATTAAAATTGCCAATAGGATAGAAAAAATTGCGCTTGAAGATGAATATTTTGTAAGTAGAAATTTATATCCAAACGTTGATTTTAACTCAGGTCTTATCTTAAGGGCATTAAAAATTCCAACCGATATGTTTGCAGTTATGTTTGTTATCGGTAGAGCACCTGGATGGATGGCTCAATGGATGGAATTAAAAGAACAAACAAGTAAGATTGTTCGTCCAAGACAGCTATACTTAGGCGAGACAGATGCTTTAAAAACTCATCATGAAAATTTACAAAAAACAAAAATTGAATATTCAGGAAAACAGTAATTTTGAATAAATTTGTAAATTTAACGCAATTAAAAGCTAGGAAAAAGCATGAATGAGCTTTTAAACCTAGCTAAAATTGCTGCATTAAATGCTGGAAAAGAAATACTAAAACACTACAATGATTACAAGGTTATTAAAAAACCTGATAACTCTCCGTTAACTTCAGCTGACCTTGCTGCAAATGAAACTATTTTTAAAATTTTAGGAAAAACTGGGATTGAAATTTGTTCTGAAGAAAGTATTTTAGAAGCAGATAAAATGGGAGAAAATGACACTTTTTGGCTTGTTGATCCATTAGACGGAACACGTGATTTTATCGCAAAAAATGGTGAGTTTTGTGTCTGTATCGCACTTATAAAAAACTCTCGTCCAATTTTATCTGTAATTTTTATACCAACTAAAAATGAACTGTTTTATAGTGCTGGAGACAATAAGGTATTTATAAATGATGAACTTATAAAACCAAATTCAAACTATATAACTCCAAATGTACTTCTACTTGGAAGAAGTGGAATGGGAAAAAGACGCATAGCTTTAGCAAAGAATTTTGGACTCAGCTTCAAAAGAGTTGGCTCAGCAATTAAGTTTTGCCAAATTGCAAAAAGCCAAGCTTTGCTTTATCCACGCTTTGGAGACAGCTATCTTTGGGATATTGCAGCGGGAGATTTTTTAGTTGTGCAAAGCGGTGGAGAGATAATTGACCTAAAGAGTAGAAAAAAGCCACTTTACAATGGCAAAAAGCTCCTAAACTCACCATTTGTTGTGATTGATAAAAACAGCATTCATTTAAAAGAGCAAATTTTAAATAAAATTGATGAGATTTTAAAAATTCAGTAATAGTGCCATTTTTTAACAAGCTTTTAGCAGCTAGCTAGATTTAAAAAACTATTCTTTAAAAATTGTTGTGACTACAAAATCTTGAATTTTTACTGTAAAATCTTCCTTTTTATAAGTTAAATTTCCGCCCATTTGCATACATTCATCTTTTTCTGGCTCAGTTAAAATTTTAGCTTTAATATCAGTTAAATTTATACCTAAAACTCGCTTAATATAGCGTAAAATTGCATGCTCACTGAAAATTATCTCATTACCAGAAATTAGTTTTTCAAGCTTTTCATCGATGTTTTTTATCTTTGAATTTAGACTTGCCAGTTCATCTTGTTTTTCTTTTGTAACTTTTTTTAAAATTTCTCTTTGCGAGACTAATTTTTGCCTTTGAGTTTGAAGATATTTTAACTCATTTGATTTTTTTATGCTTTTATTTGACATCGTTTTTATATCCTAAATTTTGAAGTTTTTTCATAGAATTTTCATCACCCAAATATTTAAATGTCATATATAGGTAGTTTAAATTATTAGGATTAAGTCCTTTTTCGACTACTTTTTCAGTTAAATTTAGCCAAAAAGCGCAGTGTGTTTTATATTTTTGTGAGTTTAGTAGATTTATAAGCTCTTTTGAGCGTGGAGTTTTGATATTTAAGGCTATATTTTCATCTCTAAAAATCTTGGTAAAACAAAACCAAATATCCATTCCAAGGCGATCATATATAGAGCAGTTTTTATCAAGCAGATACTCAAAAACTTTAATTTCATTATTTGCTAAAGCCAAATTTAAAAGCCCATTATCCTCGTAGTAAAAAACAGCACTTTTATCAAGTCCTTCATCAAAAAGCTGATTTAAAATTTTAATAGTTTTACTTTCACTCATATTTTTATCGGTCAAAACATAAAGTGTATAAATTTCAAATTTAAAAACTCTTTCATCGGCACAAAAAAGCATATCTTCTATCAAAATGCTATTTGTAGTTTTGTGGTTTTTTATAAAAGGACTAATGCCTTTACTATCGTTTTTAAAACTAAGCGTCTTATCGCTTCCCAAAATCTCTAAAACCTTGCTCTCGTCATTGTTTTCAATAGCTTTATTTAACTCATCTACGCTAAATTTTTGCTGGCTTTGTTTAAGCTCAAATTTGGAACAATCAATATCCTTAAAATACAAACTTTTAATTTCATCGTAAGTAAAAGCATTTAAATTTAGGGTTAGAAAAATTAAAAGCACTATCTTTTTCACAATATCACAACCTCGGTTTCCAAATTTACACCAAAGTTTTCAAAAACTCGTTTTTTAGCTAAATTTATTAAATATAAAACCTCATTAAATGTGCCACCACCATAGTTAATGAGAAAATTTGCATGCTCTTTGCTAAACCCACAGTTTCCGATTCTATAACCTTTTAAGCCACATTCATCGATTAATTTACCAGCGCTCAATCCTACTGGATTTTTAAAACAACTTCCAAAACTATTTCCACGCGGTTGATTTGCTCTTTTTTTTGAAATTTCAACGCTTAAATTCTCATCAAAGCCTTTTAAAATTCTAAATTTGGCACTTTTTATAACGCCTTTTATCTTGCTTTTTCGATAAGAAAATTCTAATTCATCTTTTTTAAACTCACCAAAATTTGTCAAAACACTTATTAAATTACTAGATATTTCATATCCTAAAAGTCCGGCATTCATGGTTATTAATCCACCTAATGTTCCAGGAATTCCTTTTAAAAACTCAAAATTTGCTAAATTATTTTTTTTTGCAAAATTATAAATTTTAGCACTTTTTGTCAAGCCGCCAATTTCTAAAATTTCACCATCAAATTTAATATAATCAAATTCGCTGCTTAAAATACCTAGCCTTGGTGGATTTTGTGAGATTAAAATGTTATTTGCACCACCAATTATAGCTCCGTTAAACTCACCAAAATCTCCACTTAAAACTTCTACTTTAAAAACTCCACCTATTTTAATAGAACTAAATTTACTAAAGTCAATTTCTTTAACTAGCAAAATCTAAAATCTTTATATTCAGTTGGTATTAGCGAAGCAAATGCATCAACTTTTTCTTTATAAAATCCGTACTTATAGCCTATCTCAAATAGTTTATTTACAGCTTTTAGCTGAATTTCACTCATTGAAACTGAAGTATCATTTGCATATAAATTCAGATATTTATCTAGCTTTTTATCATCAACTCTAACCAAATTGCGTTCAATCAGCATTTTGCTTAAAAGAGTTTTATGCTTTGTGGCAATTTCAACTGCCTTTGTTAAAACTCTTTGACACTCTATGGCATCTGTTAAAGGCAAACTTCTTCTAAGTGCCATTCCGCCAAGTGGTAAAGGTAAATTTTCATCACCTCTTAGCTCCTGCCAAATGTCCCAAATTTCTCTTTCAACTTCTAAATTTTCATTAAATTCTAAAATACTTTCATGTATCAAAACTCCGGCATCAACTTCACCATTTAAAACTGCATTTTCAATCTCTAAAAAGTTTTTATAAACCGGTCTAGCATCTGGATAAGCTATTTTAAAAAGTAAGGCATTTGTAGTATGCTCACCACTTAGTGCAACTTTAAAGTTTTTTTTAAGTTTTATTCCTTTTTTCTTTATGAGTTTTGGACCATATCCCTCACCAAAACTAACCGCTGTTTTTAAAAGTGCATAGTCACTTACAATCAACGGATAAGTGCTAAAACTTATCGCACAAACATCATATTCGCCATTTAATGAAGCTTTATTTAAAGTCTCTATATCATCGGCCTTGTTTTTAAAACTTAAAATTTCACTATCAACCCAGCCAAATTTAATAGCCATATACATAAAAATATCATCTGCATCCGGAGAGTGTGCTACGGATATATTTTTTAACATAAAAAAATCCTTTATTAGTTTTAAACTAGTATAATATATTTTTACTTACCTTAAAGTAAAATTTCATTATAATACGTAAATTTAATAAAAAGGCAAACAAATGGATGAGAAAAAGAAAAAAGCACTTGATTTAGCCCTGAAGCAAATCGATAAATCATTTGGCAAAGGCACACTTCTGAGGCTTGGAGATAAAGAAGTTGAGCCAATTGATAGTATCTCAACAGGATCTCTTGGACTTGATATAGCTCTTGGAATTGGTGGTGTTCCAAAAGGTAGAATAATCGAAATTTATGGACCAGAAAGTAGTGGTAAAACAACTCTTACACTTCACATTGTAGCTGAGTGCCAAAAACAAGGTGGAGTTTGTGCATTTGTTGATGCAGAACACGCTCTTGATGTAAAATATGCTGCAAATTTAGGCGTAGATACTGAAAATTTATATGTTTCACAGCCTGATTTTGGTGAGCAAGCCCTAGATATAGTTGAAACACTAGCAAGAAGTGGCGCTGTTGATTTGATAATTGTTGACAGTGTTGCAGCACTTACTCCAAAGACTGAAATCGAAGGAGATATGGGTGATACTCATGTTGGACTTCAAGCAAGACTTATGTCTCAAGCTCTTAGAAAGCTTGCTGGAATTGTGCATAAAATGGGCACAACTGTTGTATTTATAAATCAAATCAGAATGAAAATAGGAATGATAGGCTATGGCTCACCAGAAACCACAACCGGTGGAAATGCACTTAAATTCTACTCATCTGTAAGACTTGATGTAAGAAGAATAGCAACTTTAAAACAAAATGATCAAAGTATAGGAAACAGAGTAAGAGTAAAAGTTGCAAAAAATAAAGTAGCTCCACCATTTAAACAGGCTGAATTTGACATAATGTTTGGCGAGGGGATTAGCAAAACTGGTGAAATAATTGATTATGGTGTAAAGCTTGACATTATTGATAAAAGTGGTGCTTGGTTTAGCTATAAAGCCGATAAACTCGGTCAAGGAAGAGAAAATGCAAGAAATTTCTTACTACAAAATCCAGAAATTTCAAAAGAGATAGAAAATCAAATTTTAGAGCATTTGGGAGAACAAGGAATTCTATCAAGTGGCGATGATGACGAAATACAGGAGCAAAATGATGATTAGTATAAGTGATGTTTATGCAAACGAAGTTTTAGATAGTAGAGGAAATCCAACTGTTAAAGTAAGTGTTTACCTAAGTGATGGAACAAAAGCCGATGCAATAGTGCCAAGTGGTGCAAGCACAGGTAAAAAAGAAGCACTTGAATTAAGAGATGGTGATAAAAAAAGATTTGGCGGCAAAGGTGTTTTAAAAGCGTGTGAAAATGTTAAGACTACAATTGCTGATGGCATTATAGGACTTGATCCTTTTGATCAAGAGTTTTTAGATTCAGTTTTACTTGAACTAGATGCTACAAAAAATTACTCAAAACTAGGAGCAAATGCAACTTTAGGTGTATCTATGGCCGTAGCAAAAGCAGCGGCAAAAAGCTTAGATTTACCACTTTATAGATACTTAGGCGGTGTAAATGCTAGTATTTTACCAACTCCGATGTTTAATATCATAAATGGCGGAGCTCATGCAAACAATAGTGTTGATTTTCAAGAATTTATGATAATGCCTTTTGGATTTGAAACTTTTAATGATGCCCTAAGAGCTGCTGCTGAAATTTATCAAAATTTAAAAAACTTACTTAATGATCTTGGGCATAGCACTGCAGTTGGCGATGAGGGAGGATTTGCTCCAAATTTAAAAGACAATGAAGAGCCTATTAAATTAATACTAGAAGCTATTAAAAAATCAGGCTATGCGCCTGGAAAAGAGATAAAAATAGCTCTTGATGTTGCTTCAAGCGAACTTTTTAAAGATGGTTTTTACCACTTAGAAAATAAAAAATTTACTTCAGATGAATTAATAAGCAGATATGAAGATTTATGCCAAAAATATCCGATTTATTCGATAGAAGATGCTCTTGATGAAGATGATTGGGAGGGTTGGAAAAAACTTACTAAAAAACTTGGAGATAAAGTTCAACTTGTTGGAGATGATTTGTTTGTAACAAATGAAGAAATTTTAAGAAAAGGCATAGAGGATGGCGTTGCAAATGCAATTTTGATAAAGCCAAATCAAATAGGAACCCTAACTCAAACTTTAAAAGCCATAAGACTAGCTCACAGAAATGGCTATAAAACAATAATCAGTCATAGAAGTGGTGAAAGCGAAGATACTTTTATCGCTGACTTAGCTGTAGCTGTAAATGCCGGTCAGATAAAAACAGGAGCAACAGCAAGAAGTGAAAGAAATGCTAAATACAACCGTCTTCTTGATATCGAAGAGATTACAGATGAGTATTTAGGAGATAAAAAATAATTTTTAATATGCTTTATAAACTAAAACTTATTGCTAAGATGTTTGTAATAGTAATAGCTGTAATTGGCTTTGGAGTTTATATGGGAGATGCGTTGTTTGGAAAACGTTCTTACACAGTTTTAAAAAACCTCCAAAGCCAAAAAGCTTTTCTTTATAAAGACATTATAAGACTTGAAGAAGAAAACGCAAAACTTCAAAAAATATATCTAGAAAGAGCTTCTTTAAGCCCTGATTATAATTTATAGGGGTTTTATGAAAACTATTTTAATAATAGCAGGAAGTGATAGTGGTGGTGGAGCCGGCATCCAAGCAGACATTAAAACAGCTGAATATTTTAAAGTTTTTAGCACAACAGCCATCACAGCAGTTACTGCTCAAAACAGCCTTGGTGTAGAGGCTGTTTTTGATCTACCTACTGATTTTATAAAAAAACAACTTGATGCTATTACAAAAGATTTTAAAATAAATGCCGTTAAAATAGGAATGCTCTCAAATAAAGATGTGATTGATCTAACCTATGAGCTTATAAAAGATCTTAAAATTCCTATTGTATTAGATCCTGTTTTTATCTCAAAAGCTGGCTCAACGCTAATGAGTGATGAAAACATAACTCATTTAAAAAAGCTTTTTAAATTTACAACCATTTTAACACCAAATTTACATGAGGCAAAGAAACTTTTTAAAACAAAACCAAATGGTGATTTTGAAGTTATCGCACCTTGCGACACCGTTATCACAAATATAAAAAATGATAATTTAAGCATCGATAAGCTTTATTATAAAAATGGCTTAATTAAAGAGTTTAAAACTAAATTTATAGATAGTACAAACTTACATGGAACAGGGTGTTCGTTTTCAACCGCAATTGCTGCAAATTTAGCTCTTGGAAAAAATATAGAAGAGGCAATTTTATTGGCTAAAAACTACATTTATAATGCTATAAAATTTGCTCCGAATTTAGGAAATGGAAAAGGTCCAATAAGACATAATCTAAATGGATTTATGTCTTAAAATTTAAAAATTCTTACTACTAAATTTGATAAATTTATATTACTTCTATATGTAAATTTTGCATCACTTTAAAAGCCATCTCTTGCATTTTCAAATTTGCTGATGAGGTAGCTTTTTTATCAACTAAAATTTTACTTTTTGGACTTGCAGCTTTTGCAATAATTGCATTTGATATCACGCAAATATCACTTACAAGACCGCAAATTTCAATACTTTCATAAGTAAAAGGTTTATTTTCTATAAAATGCAAAAGCTCTTTTGAGGCAAAAGTTTCTTTCTCAATACAGGGATAGTTTTTAGAAATTTCTTTTATCTCTCCATAAATTTCATGCCCAGAAGTGCCTTTTATGCAGTGTTTTATGGGAAGATGTTCACCTTCAATTGTATTTAGATAATCATCCTCATGAGTATCTAAAGTAAAAATAATATCATCATTTTTATACTCATTTATTTTTTCCAATATAACTTTTTCTAGTTCTTTAGCCTTTTCAAAGCCCAAACTTCCACAAACAAAATCATTTTGAAAATCAACAACAACCAAGAGTCTTTTCATTTTATTCCTTTTTCAAAAATTTATCTAAATTTTACCAAATTTAAAATTTTAATAAAAGGTTTTCACAAAATATCTTTATTTTCTTTTTCTAAATTTTACTTATATTTAAATTAAATGCTTTTGAGCTTATCGTTACTTCATCACCTATTCTAAGTCCAAGATCACTTGCCAATGCAACTTCTGTAATTTGCTGACCAACTGAAACAGTGGCTATAAAAATTGTATCAATTTTTTCTAGATTTAACAGGGTACCTGAAAATGCAAATTTTTGACTTCCACTTGTTTTTAGTAAAATTTCTTTTGGAGTGCCCTTTTTAATGATTTTTCCATTTTTTAAAACAAACATATAATTTGCAAGTTTATAAATTTCATTTGGATCATGGCTTACTAAAATAGTGGTTGTTTTAAACATATCTTGAATTTTTGAAATTTCATCTTGAAGTCTAGCTCTAAGATGTGGATCAAGCGCTGAAAGTGGTTCATCAAGAAGCAAAAGTTTAGGCTTTCTCATCATTGCCCTACCAAGCGCAACACGCTGCTTTTGTCCTCCACTTAAATTTGTAGGATATCTATCTTTTAAACTCATAAGACCTAGCATATTTAAAAGCTTATTGCAATGATTTATATCTTTTTCTACAAATAAAAAGTTATCTTTTACGCTTAAATTTTCAAATAAGGCATAATCTTGAAAAACAAAACCGATTCTTCTTTTTTGTGGGCTTAAAAATATCTTTTCATCCTGCCAAATTTCATCATCAACTTTTATAAAACCATTTGCTTTTTCAAGTCCAGCAAGGCATCTTAAAATAGTTGTTTTACCGCTTCCACTTTCTCCACTTAAAGATATAAAACTTCCACTTTTAAAGCTAATTTTTACATTAAGCTTCATATTTTCATTAACACCAAAAAGTTCTTTTTTTAAACTAAACTCTATCATTTTTTAGCCTTTTGATTAAACAAATATACACTTAAAAGCACTACAAAACTAATAATTAACATTATAAAGCTATAAATATGAGCTGATTTAAAATCTAAAATTTCACTAAATTCATATATGGCTATGCTGGCTACTTTAGTCTCTCCACTTACTCCGCCCCCAACCATCAAAACTATACCAAACTCTCCAATTGTATGGGCAAAAGTAACAACTAGCGCTGTTAAAAGAGATGGTTTTATATTTGGCAAAGCTACTTTAAAAAGTGTTGTGAATTTACTTTTTCCACTCAAATATGAAGCTTCGATAACATTTTTATTTAAATTTTCAAAACCACTTAAAAGTGGTTGAAACATAAAAGGAAGTGAATAAATACAACTTGCAAAAACAAGTCCCCAAAAAGTAAAAACTAGCTGAATTCCAAAATGTTCATATAAAAAGCCACCTATGAGGGAATTTTTTGAAAATGCAAAGAGGATGTAAAAGCCCATAACCGTAGGTGGCAAAACCAGTGGCAACGCACAAATGCTTTGAATAAGTGGTTTAAATTTGCTTTTACTTTGACTTAAATTCCAAGCAAAAGGAAGAACCACGAAAAAAAGCACTATGGTTGTGATCAAAGCTAATTTTAAAGAAACTATAAAAGGAGTAAAATCTAACCCTTGCATAATTTTATCCTTAAATTTATACTTTTAAATTTCATTAGCTCACACCACAAACATATCTGTTGCTTTTACTAAAAAAGTAGCCTCATCGCCACTTTTTAAATTCAGTCTTTTAGCTGAGTTTGTAGTTATTAAACTTATTATCTCAACATTGCTACTTTTATAAATGCCACAAATTTTAGTTAAAATTTCGCCAATTTCAACCAAATTTACAGTTACTTTTATTTGATTTGAATAGCTTAAAGTATCGCATTTGCCAACTAAAACTGCAACAACGCTTTCTTTAAAACCTATTTGAATCTCATCACCTATATCAAAATCAGCACTTAACATAACAAGACTAAGACTTCCTATGCAAGTATCTAAAAAGAGGTGAGATAAATCTCCACACTCTTTTATCTTAGTAACTTTTGCTTTTATTTTATTCATTTTTATTCGTAGCCAAACTCGGCAAATATAGATTTTGCTCTACCACTTTGAATAAATTTAAAAAACTCTTTTGCTAACTTATCGTTTTCATGTCCTTTTAATAAAATCATACCTTGATCAAGTGGTGTATAAAGTGCTCTATCAACCTCTACGAAATTTTCATCTTTTTTATACTTATCTTTTCCCACTAGACCTGATTTTGGGATAAAGCCTATATCAGCTGCACCTGAAATAACATGTGGCATAACACCTGATATGCTTTGTGCATAGACAAGTTTTTTCTCTATATCATTGTAAATTCCAGCATTTTCAAATGCCTCTTTTGCTACAATTCCATAAGGCGCAGTTTTTGTATTGCCAACTGAGATTTTTTCTATACTTTTATCTTTTAAAAGATTCATAACATCGCTTAAATCTCTTTTTTTATCACTAAATGCAACTAAAACACCTCTTGTATAAGGAACCGCTTGGCCACTTGCACTAAAACCTTTTTCATTCAAGTCATTTGCAAATTTCATATTTGCCGCCATAAAAATAGCATAGTCTGCACCTGCTTGAATTTTTGCACTAAGCTGACCACTACTTCCAAGATCCGCTACAACATTATCGCCTTTTCTATCTTTTAAAAACTCTGTTTTTAACTCTTCAAAAACATAGCCGATATTTGCAGCAGCAGCTATTTTAATCTCAGCTGCACTTAAAATACAAACACTAAAAGCCAACGCTAAAAATTTTTTCATCTCTATCCTTTCTTATTAGATGTTTAAATTTATAAGTAATTTTGCCAAATTTGCAAACAAATCAGTTATATATTACTCCACGCCAACCATAACTTCGCTTGATTTTACGATAGCACTTGCCTCATCACCTACTTTTAAATCAAGTTTTTTAACTGAGTTTAAAGTAATAATTCCTGTTATTATCTCACCATCGCCCAAATCAAGGCAAACTTCTGCATTAACTTCGCCTTTTTTAATTGAAACAATTTTTCCTTTTAATACGTTTCTAGCACTGATTTTAAGCTCACCCAAACCAAACATTATCGAGCTTGATTTAATAATGGCAAAAACTTCATCGCCTAATTTTAGATTTAGATTTGAAACTGAATTTTTTGTGATGATAGATGTTATTTTTGCACCATTTGATAGTTTTAAAACAACTTCTTCATTAACAGCTCCAGGAGTTAAACTCTCTACTTTGCATTTAAGCACATTTCTAGCACTAATTTTCATCTTAAATTCCTTTTTAAACTTAAAATTTATTTAAGTTAGTTTAGCTAAAAATATCTTAACTTTAAATTAAAAATTAATTATATTTAAATAAATTTAAACTTTTTAGATGAAATTTGAGTTAAATTATGGAAAGATTAAAATTTTAAAAAGATTATTTAATAGTTTTTTTGTGAAAAGAAAAATAAAAATAGATTAATAAATATGTTTGATTGTTTATAAAGAGTAGAATTTAAAAAAGCCCCGAGAAATCGGGGCTTTGCTAGATTTAAGCCAAGACTTATCTAACTACACGAAGACCTGTTAGAGGAAAACCATCAACTGGCGCAGTATCGTCACTATCTAAAACTAGTTCATCACCAACTTTTTTATATTTAGGTGCATCAAATTTAGCTTTAACAAGCTTTGTTATTTGGCCATCTTTTTGAGCCATTTTGCAAGCATTTTTCTTCTCTGCTGCACCATCTACATTTTCAAATTTTATACTATCTACACTGTACTTACCTTCCACTGGTGTTTCTGCAGCTGTTATTGTTACTTTAAAACAATCTGTTCCAGCTACTGAAATATTTCCAGTTCCTGTTCCTCCTGGTGTTGTTGGGATAGTAAGTCCAGGAACAGCAACATTTGTCATACCTTCTAGTGTTGAAGCTAGTTTTCCTTGAGAAGTATAGTATGAACCTATATCTGAAACCAATGTTGACATATTAGTCGCAACTTTTGCAACTTCCGCATCATCTCTTGTAGCTGCTAGTCTTGGGATAGCAACTGCTGCTAAAATACCTAAAATTACGATCACGAAGATCAACTCGATCATTGTAAAACCTTTTTTCATGGCTTTCTCCTTAAATTATATTTCACTTTACATACCCTTATGTAAAATGTTGAGAGAATTATAACAGATTTTTATCTTAAATGCAAATTTTAATGTAAAAGTCCCTAAATATGGCATTCTAAAATTTTTCATTTATTTGAAATTTACTAAAATTTCTAAAAATTCATAACTTTTTCAAGTGCTAAAATCTCTTTTTTATCAAAAAAATAGTGCGAGTATGTTTGGTGGATTTGCGTTAAGTTTGAGTGACCTAAATTTTTTGCTATAAAAATTGGAGAAATGTTGTTTTTAAGTAAAATTGTAGTGTAATAATGCCTTGTTATATGCAAACCAAAACTCCTAAATTTAAGCTTTTTAAGAAGTTTTTTAAATTCATAATAAATTTGAAAATAATCCTTTGTAAAAAGCGTATCGTTTTTTAAATTTAAAAGATCTATTTTTAAAAAATCTTTTAACTTTTTTGGGATTAAGACTACTCTTTGGTTTCCATTTTTTGGACTTGTGAGTTCATAACGCGTTTTGTTTTTATTAATACTTATATATGAGTTTTTTAAATTTAAATCTTCTTTGTTTAGCGCAAGTATCTCACCACTTCTAGCACCTGTATAAAAGGCAATATATAAAAAGCGTTTAAGCTCGCTAGTTGCGTTAGATAGAAGTGTTTTTATCTCGTTTATGGCTGGTAGGTTTTTTTGTTTTTTATAAAGTTTTGGCTTTTTTATAAGAGTCAGTGGGTTTTGCGTGATTATATGAAGTGCTTGAGCTTTTTTAAAGGCAAGATTTAAATACGAGATAATTAAATGAATGGTTTTGGGCGATAAAGAAGCTTTTTGCATTTTATAAATTGCTGTTTGAATCTCATCTAGTGAATAGGACGCTATAGCCTTGTCATCTATAAAATCAAAAATTCTTTTATAGGCATAATATGCTGATTTAATAGTAGTTTGTTTGGAACAAAGAGATAAATTTTGCATAACTTTAAAGCAAATTTGACTAAGTAGTTTTGAGCTATTTTTTGTTGGTTTGTTTTTTGAAATTTGTTTTAATGGAGATTTTATCTTAACTAAATAAAGCTTTTGAAATATTGGTAAAAGCGTGGTTTGTGCATATTTTAAGTTTTTTTTATTATATGTAAGGTTTAGGGATTTTTTAATGATTTTTGAATTTGATAAAAATTCTAAATAAATTGTGTTGTTATAGTTGATAAGTTGCATTTTATTTCCTTTTTTTATTTTTTAAAAGTGTGAATTTTAGCTTAAATTTCAGTGATTTTTATGGTTTTTACATAAGGGTATGTAAAGTGAAATAAAATTTAAGGAGAAAGCCATGAAAAAAGGTTTTACAATGATTGAGTTGATCTTCGTGATCGTAATTTTAGGTATTTTAGCAGCAGTTGCTATTCCAAGACTAGCAGCTACAAGAGATGATGCAGAAGTTGCAAAAGCAGTTACAAATTTATCAACAGCTATAAGCGAGGTAACAGCTTACTACACTGCTCAAGGACAATTTGCACCGCTTTCTGCAATGTCTAATGTCGTGGGCTTCAACGAGGCAGAAGCAGCTAAAGATATACCAAATGATGGTCGAGTAATCATTCCTTTTAAGGTTGGTAGTGAATCTAATTGTGTAGATTTTGTTATAAGCACTACCGAGGGTTCAGGCTCAGTGCAAATAATTGATCACGGAAATAACGAAAAATTAACAGCTGGCGATGCTCTTAAAAAGGCTGTAGCAGCAGCAAAAGAAGGTAGTGAAGAGATGAAAGTTTGCGCTCAAAAACCAAAGCCTGAAGAAAAAACTGCGTGCGAAAAGGTGCTTACTGATGCAGTAGGTGCAGCTGAGAAGAAACTTGCAACAATTGACGCACAAATAAAAAGTACAGCAAAAGGTGCTTGCAGAACATTAATGGGTCTTAAATCTTTTAAATCAATGTCTTCAAAACTATATTCTGTTGGCGGAGGTTCAGTTAAATTTGACTAATTATTGTTTTGAAACTAAATAATTTTAGCCCCGGCTTTTCGTCGGGGCTTTTTTTATTTTATACTCATAAAACAATTTCAACAAAACACAAATTATGTTCCAAGATGCCATTTTTTCAGAAGATAGAATATATAGATATGTATTAATTAGAATTTGGGATGATTATTTGCCTAAAATAATTTTTATAGGTTTAAATCCATCAGTTGGTGATGAAAATAGCTCTGATAAAACAATAAATCAATGTATAAAATATGCTAAAAGTCTTAACTACGGCGGAATTTACATGTTAAATCTATATGCCTTTGTTAGTAAAAATCCTACTAAACTTAAAGATGTTAAAAATCCGATTGGTTCAAAAAATGATAAATATATAAATGAGTATTTGGATAAGTCAGATATTGTTGTTTGCATGTGGGAAAATAATATATTATCACAAAAAAGAGCAGATGAAATTTTAAAAAAAATTAAAAATCCATATTGTTTCAAAATAAATAAATCTGGTCAACCATCGCATATATCAAGATTGTCTCTTAATTTAAAACTTATAAAATTTAAGAAAATTAACTAATTTTTTTTATTTCTAACTATAAAAATTAAAAACAAAACTACAAATTCATATGAATTTTTTAAAATAGTGTTAGTTTGATAATACTTTTGCTAAGTGTATTAATTAAATATTTTAAAGTATTAAATTTCATTTTTTAGATTTGCATAAATTATCAAAAAGCAAAAAATATAATTATAAAATCAAGCATAAAAGGATTTTTTGGCACTTTACTTACTCAAACGCCTATATAAATAATCTTTTATTTTAAATTTCAAATAAAAATAACGCCTATATAAATAATCTTTTATTTTAAATTTCAAATAAAAATTTCGAAAAATATTTAATTTGTTAATTAGATAATTGTGTTGTGAGTTGATGAATTTATAAGATATTTTATAGACTAAAACATGTGTTTAATTTCATCAAATTTTGCACTTTAGCATCTTTCAAAATAAAATTCCACAACTCACAATACTTAAAAATAAAACTAATAATATAATTTTTTAAATTTATATTTTTATGCTTGATTTATATATAGCCTTATCCAAAAAGTGATTTTAGATCTTTTACTAGATCTTGGCTATCATCAACTATTTTTTTGCCATTTTCAATAAGTTGTATTTCAAGTCCTGTTATCATTGAAGCTAGACGGATATTAATACCATCTTTTCCTATAGCTTTACTTTTTTGATCGCTGTTTAAATGAACCATTGCCTTATTGCCGTCTATTCTAACTGAGCTGATTATCGCAGGTGCCATAGCTCGTGAGAGCATTATTTCAGGCTGAGCTGAATACTCTATAACATCGATATTTTCATTTTTCATCTCTTTGCTTACTGCATCTATTCTTACACCTTTTACACCAACTGTTGCGCCTATTGGATCGATATTTGGAGAGATAGAAGATAGTGCTACTTTTGCTCTTCGTCCTGGAATTCTTGCACTTGCTTTTATTATAACGCTTCCATCTTGAATTTCTGGAACTTGTGATTTTAAAAGTGCTTCTAAAAATTTCGGACTTGTTCTTGAAATTTCAATTCTAACGCCTCTTTTTTTATCTATAAAAACTTTTCTTATAACTGCTCTTACAACATCACCTACTTTAAATTTTTCATCTTTTATTCTGTTTTTTCTAGGCATAAAAGCTCTTAAATCATCAAATTCTATATAAGTAGTTTCTTCATCATCTATAAAAACAACATTTCCAAAAATTAAACTATCTACTTTTTGACTATATTTTTCATAGGCTTTTTCTTCTAAAAGTTTTTCTATGTGATAATTTAGCTCTTTTGCTAAATTTGCAGATGCGGTGCGACCATAACTTTCTATATCTATTTGCGAGCTAAGCTCATCGCCTACTTCAGCACTATTATCTATCTTTTTAGCATCACTTAATGAAACTGTGTGTGAGTCACCTTTATACTCACTATCTGCTACTATTAAAATTTTTTGAAAAAGATCTATTTTTTTAGAAGCTTCATTAAAAATAGCATCATATTCGTAGTTTTCTCCAAACATTCTTTTAGCCGTATTTATAAATGCGGTTTGAACTGTCTCTTTTACATCTTTTATCTCTAAATTTTTTTCATTTGCGATTGATTCGATTATATCGCCTATTTTTTCCATATTATTCCTTTTTTTAACACTTATATTTCTTTGATTTAATTTTGAAAGGGTTCTAATTATACTATTTTTACTCTTTTATTTTGTTTAAACGAAATTTTACATAAAATTTGATATACTCACAAATTCAAAATAGTAAAGGCAAAAAGTAAAAGGAGTTAAAATGGAGTTAAAAATAGCAAGAAGTGAGCTAAGCAAAGCTCCTAATAATATATCTTTAAATGATATTGAAAAAGAAGTCGCCAAAACAGGTCAAAGGATATTTTATTTTGATAGGGAAAACCAACACAAGGATTTAATCGCTTTAATAGAGCATTTTCAGAAAAAAAATATGAGTGCATATCTAAGAACTGTAAAATATGGTCTTGATGAGAATGAATTTATGTATGAGGTTCATATACTTTGAGTAAATTACTCTTTATTCAAACTCTAGGCTGTGCGATGAATGTCAGAGACTCTGAACATATCATCGCAGAACTTAAAAAAGAAGATGATTATATTCTAACAGATGATATTTCAAAAGCGGACTTAATACTTATAAATACTTGTTCAGTTAGAGAAAAGCCTGTTCATAAGCTTTTTAGCGAAGTTGGAGGATATGAAAAAGTAAAAAAAGATGGAGCTAAAATTGGTGTTTTAGGCTGTACTGCAAGTCACTTGGGAAAAGAAATTTTTAAAAGAGCTCCGTATGTTGATTTTGTTTTAGGAGCTAGAAATACATCCAAAATTACAAAAGCTATAAATTCTCCAAAATTTATAAGCACAGATATTAACTATGATGATAGCGAGTATGCCTTTGGTGAGTTTAGAAACAGTCCTTATAAAGCTTACATTAATATAATGATAGGGTGTGATAAAAAATGCACCTATTGTATCGTCCCTCAAACTAGAGGCGATGAAATCTCAATACCTTTAAATTTAATTTTAAATGAGGTAGAAAAAGTTGCAAGCAACGGCACAAAAGAGGTATTTTTACTTGGACAAAATGTAAATAATTATGGAAAAAGATTTTCAAGCTTTCATGAAAAGATTGATTTTAGTGATTTGTTAGTAAAAATTAGCGAAGTTAAAGGAATTGAGAGAATTCGCTTTACAAGCCCACACCCGCTTCACATGGATGATAAATTCTTAGATGTTTTTACAAATAATAATAAAATATGTAAATCAATGCACATGCCTTTACAAAGTGGATCAAGTGCTATTTTAAAGGCGATGAAAAGAGGATATACAAAAGAGTGGTTTTTAAACAGGGCTTTAAAATTAAGAAAAATGTGTCCTGAAGTTAATATAAGTACTGATATAATCGTAGCATATCCTGGTGAAAGTGATGCAGACTTTAATGATACAATGGAAGTTGTAAATGAGATAGAATTTGAACAAATTTTTTCATTTAAATTTAGTCCTCGCCCTTTAACTCCAGCTGCTAATTTGCCTCTAATTGATGATGAAATAGCTAGCAAAAGACTAACTTTTTTACAAAATAGACATAATGAAATTTTAGATAAAATCATGCAAAATCAAGTGGGAAAAACATTTGATGTATATTTTGAAGAGCTTCGCCCAAACATGCAAATAAGTGGTAGAAGCTTTTCAAATTTTAATGTTTTGGTTAATGGTACGGAAGAGCTTTTAGGTAAGACAAAAAAAGTTTTGATTAAATCTGCTAAAAGAATGGCTTTAGATGGCGAAATCATCTCTTAAGCTTTTTTTTATTAAATGGATAGCTTATCTTGTTATTTGGATAATCTATCTAACTTGCAAAAAAAAATTTACTCCTACAAATTTGCCCTCAAAACCTTGCGTAGTTGTTTTTTGGCATGGAAGACTTGCTATGATGAGCTTTGCTTATAGGCATTGGTGGAGTAAAACCTTTAATAAACAAAAGCAAGGCAAAGTTATCATTTCAGATCATAAAGATGGCGAAATCATCACTCAAATCATATCAAAATTTGGAATTGGTGCTATTAGAGGAAGTAGTTCAAAAGGCGGGGCAAGAGCTTTAATAAATGCTTTTAAAGAGATAAGAAATGGAGTTGATGTTATCATAACTCCAGATGGTCCAAGAGGTCCAAAACACAGTGTTGCCGATGGTGCAGTCATAATAGCTCAAAAACAGCACCTTGAAATTTATGCACTTAATTATGAAGCTAGTAGGTTTTGGCAGTTTAAAAGTTGGGATGAGATGATACTTCCAAAACCGTTTTCAACTATTTATTATAGTCTAAGTAAACCTTTTAGTCTAGAAAATTTAGAGCTTGACGCGGCAAAAGAAAAGATTAAAAACGAGCTTTTTAAACTAGCTGGAAAGTAAAAAATTTTTTATATAATACATAAAAAGGAGAACTTATGGATATAGTTATAAAAAATAGTGATGAAGCTTTTTTAAATGCCTTAAAAGCTATTGCAAAACTTTACCCAAAAGTTGAAATAAAACAAATTTCTTATGAGGACAAAATCCTCTCTATCCACAAAAAAACCATTAAAGACTATAAGGCTGGAAATATAAAAGCTTATGATAACATAAAAGATTTAAGAGCCTCACTTGATGAAATATAAAATCATCTGCTCTAAAAATTTTAAAACATCTTTTAAAAAATTAACCGTGCAACAAAAAGATTTAACAATAAATTTATTAGAAAAACTAGCAAAAGATGAAACTTTAGATAAAAAATATAAAGACCACCAATTAAAAGGAAAACTAAAAAATTTTAGAGGTTGCCATATAATGCCAGATTTAGTTTTAATATATAAAAAAGATGATGATATTTTAATTTTAGAAGCTATCGATATAGGAAAACATTCAAAATTATTTTAAAGACTTAGTGTTTTTAAATGTATAATTTTAAACTAATAAATTTTAACTTATTGTATAGATAATCATATAAAAATTTGAAATTAATAAAATTTATTATTGCCAAGTATTTACCTATTTCAAATATAATTTTAACTTAAGTAATAAAATCATATTTGAACTTCCTTTGACTTCTAAGAAAAATTTTCTTAGAAGTTTTTATTTACCAAAACCTTGTTTTTTAGGCTATTTGGTTAACACTTAGCAACAAAATAGCCACAAAATGGCAAATTTAAAATAACTTTAAGCAAATTTTTTAAATTTTTATGCTACTATTACACCTAACAATTTATTTTAATTGAAAAAAGGAGTTCTAAATGAAACTAGTTAAACTTAGTTTAATCGCCGCAATGGCAACAGGTATTATGGCTACTACTGCTTCAGCTGCTCCACTAGATGAAGTTATTAAAGATGTAGATGCAGGTGGAATGCTAAGAGTAAGATATACTCACGATAGCAAAAAAGATGCTAATAAAAACAAAGATGGTAATAGCAATTGGAATTTCAAAGGTGTTCTTAACCTAAAAACAAAAATTGATGATAACTTCTTTGCAGTTGCAGGCATAAGATACGCTGATACTGACAAATCAGAAACAGAAAGCGGAAACGATGCAAGAGGTGATAAATTTGATTTAAATAGAGCATACCTTGGATATACAGTAGGCAACACTGTTGTTCAAGTTGGTCGTCAAGATGTTGGAGCATTCTTCACAGATGATATGTATGGCGATGGTATAAAAGTTCTAAATAGCGATATTGAGGGCTTAACTCTTGCTGCTTTATGGATGGATGCATTAGAAAATGATAGTGATATCGGAACATTAGCTAAAATTAGCGATGTTTATGATGCAGAAGACCTATTTGGAACAAAAAAACTTACTGATGCTCAGAAAGATATATTAAACTCAAATGCAATTAAACTAGCTACAGGTAAATCAGTAACTGATCATAACCTTTATGGTGTTGCAGCTATTGGTAGTTATGACCCAGTAAGCTTCCAAGTATGGTATGCTATGCTTGAAGATGTAACTGATCTTTTCGCAGTTGAACTTGCTTTCTCATTTGATGTTAGCGATGATGTAAATATCAACGCAAAATTACAATATGGTTTCTCAGACTTTGATGGTAAATTTAAAGATGATGTAAAAAATGCAACTATGAATCTTGCTAAAAAGAGTAATCCAGGAGACCCAGTACCTGCACTTGAAATCGGCGATGCAGATTTCTATGGTGCTGAGCTTGGAACAGAGCTATATGGTGCAGATTTAACAGCTGGATATGTTAACTTCTCTACAGATAGCGATAAACACTCTTTAGTGTCTTTCGAAGATAGTGGTAGTTATATAAAACCAGGTGAAGAGTTATTTGATTACACTCTATTTGCTGGTAAAAATGACTACTGGTTTGTAACAGCTGGATATACTATCCCTGATACTGCTGTAAGAATCGGTGCTGACTATCTTGATGGTAAAAATAAATTTGCTGGCGAAAAAACAAAAATGAAAGAGGCTGTTGCTAGACTAGAATATGCTCACTCAGATAAACTTAAATTCCAAACATGGTATTCACATGTAAAAGAGGGTGATGAGAAAAACGATAGAGTTAGATTTGAAGCTAAATATTCATTCTAATCTTTCTTATCCAAGTGAGAGCTTAAAGCTCTCACTTTATAAACTCTTAACTCAAATTTAGGAAAATCTATGAAAAAACTACTTAAACTTTCATTTTTAGCATGTCTTTTAACCCCATTTTTATTAGCAAATGATGAAACTTATATTTTTGAAGCAAAAGGTGAGTTTGCAAAAGAATTAAAAGCTTTAGTTGAAAAACATTCTAAAGATGAAGACGTTGAAGTTAATGTTTACAAAACGACTCCAAATGTTGGCGATAGCAGATTTTTAGGTATTGGCATTAACAAAAACATTGATTATTCCACCGAGCAAGGTAAAAAAATCTATGATAAAAAATGTCTTGAATGTCACGGCGAAAAAGGCAATAAGAGACCTTACGCTGGAGTTAAAAAATTATCTAAAATGGGCGGAAAAGAGATTTATTACTCATTTCAAGCTTACTATAGTGATCCAACTCATGGAAAATCTGGCAGAATCACAATGCAACCAATTGCTGCCTCAACATCAAGTGAGGAGCTAGGTTATATCATAGCTTATTTAAAAGGCGAAGATGATTTTATATTTAAAGATAAGGCTATGGAAAACACAAATATTTCAAGAAATCCGACAAATCAAGGAACTTATTTAGAATAAGTTTCTATTATAAAAGCTTAAATTTGAGCTTTTATAGTTTTATTTCAACTGTTTTGCCTATCTGAAAATTTATTAATCCTCACTCAAGCTAGTGCTTTATGTCACGCCGGACATTTAGGCGTTTATATCTGAAAGCTTATTAATTTTCAAATTGCATAATAGTAATTTTTATTTAAATATTTAGTTATTTATGGAAAATATTTTAATTTTCCTCGACCTTGGGATCGCCAAAAAGTCTAGTTAACTCTTTTAAATTTTTAGTCTCTTTATCTTCTTTAAAGTTATTTGAATTTTTTAGTTCATTCAATAAAGATTTATTTTTTTCTTCTAAATTTTGCGAGTTCAAACTATTTTTTAATTTACTAAATTTTTTTAAATTTGCAAGATCTTTGTTAAATTCATCATCAAAATCTGAGTTATTTAAATTATCATCATTTCCTTGCAAATCTTTATTTAAATTATCCTCTTTTTTTATAGATAAATCTTTATTAAGACTTCCGGTGTCTGTATTAGAATTTTTATTTTGTAAGTTTTGCTCATTCTCTAGCTTAGAAATTTTTATTTTACTATTTTCATTAAAAGTTTTTCTTAAAATTTCCATTATAACTTTTGATGATTTTCTTAAAAACTCACTATCAGACTCATCACCAAATGATGTTATGAATAAAGTATTATCTTTAAAATCATTAAATTTAACGCTTCTTTTAAAGCATTCACCAAGCTCATAGTTTCTATCATAGATATTTGCCAAATACTCATCGTATGGAGTTTTTGTTGTTTTTATTTCTGGTATTAAGTCTTTTTTGTCTTTTTCTAATTTTTTTGAGTCTTTTAAAATATTGTCTTGTTCTTTGTTTGAAACTTCATTCATAATATCATCTATGCTTTTTAAACCCATTGACTCTATCATTAAAAACAAAGTCATGGCCATAGTAAATCCATTATCACTTCCTATATTTAGCATAGTTTTAGCTTCACTTAAAACTCTAAAAAACCTCTCGTACATAAAAACATTAAATTTTGGATCTTTGCTTAGAAATTTATCTTTTAAGTTCAAGGTAAGCTGATCAATTATCGAATCTGCCTCATAACTACTCAACTCATCAAGTATGCTTACAACACCTTCCCTATCTCTTTTTAAGATAATGCTTAAAATTTCATCTATTTTTACAGGATCTACAAGGCCAAGCATAGAAGCAACTTCTTTTGCATTAACACTACCATTTGTAAAGCTTATACTTTGATCAAGCAAGGTTATGCTATCTCTTAAAGAGCCTTCTCCGCTTCTTGCAATTATTTTCAAAGCCTCATTTTCAAAAGAAATACCCTCTTTGTTTAAAATATTTGCTAGATGATTTATCACTAAATTTTGAGAAATTGGCTTAAATCTAAAATGCTGAGTTCTTGATAAAATTGTAGCTGGAAGCTTTAATGGATCGGTTGTAGCAAGAATAAATTTAATATGTTCAAGTGGCTCTTCCAAAGTCTTTAGAAACGCATTAAATGCCTCTTTTGTAAGCATATGAACTTCATCAATGATAAATACCTTATAGCGTGAAATTGACGGGTAAGTTTTTGTGCGCTCAATAAGCTCTCTAATATCGTCTATTTTTCTTCTACTTGCTGCATCCATTTCTATAATGTCAATATGAGCATTTTCATTTGCCATTTTGCAACTATCACAAACTTCGCAAGGATGACTTGTAGGACCATTTTTACAAAGCATAGATTTTGCTAAAATTCTAGCACTACTTGTTTTTCCGCTTCCTCTAAGACCACTAAAAAGATAAGCATTTGCTAAGCGCTTACTATCAAGCGCATTTGAAAGACTTCTTGAAACTGCTTCTTGACCTATAAGCTCATCGAAATTTTTAGGACGATACTTTAAAGATAAAACTTGATACATATATTTTACTTTAAGTTAAATTTAACTTTTACACTAGCGCCAACTGAGATTACACCATCTAAATTTCCAAAACTATCAGCAGTATTTAGACTTTTTGCATTCATAAAATAGTTTTGTGAATTTGCACTAAGTTCTTCAACCTCTATAATTTCACCTAGGTCTTTATTTGAAGCTTCGGCTAGCTTTAAAGCCTTTTGCCTAGCCAAATTCAAAGCTTCTTTTAAAGCTTTGTTCTCATAGGCTTTTATCTCATTATTTTCATAGCTTATATTGATATTTGAAATTCCTGCACTTATCAAGGCATCTATTAGTGAATGAGTTTTATTTATATCATTTATACTAATTCTTGCATTTTTAGACACAGAGTAAATTTTGCCGGCAACTTCGCCATTTTTGCTATATTTATCGCGTGAGCTTATAAAAGCTCTTTGTATTTGAATGCTGCTTTTTGAGATGTTTTGTTCTTTTAATAAATCATTAGTTTTTTTTGTGATTTTATCATTTTTTTCTTTTACGTTTAGCAAATTTCCACCATCTGAGTAGATATCTAAATTTAAAACTGCTCTATTTGGTGAGAGAGTTAAATTTGAGTTTCCATAAACTGTTACAAAACCATCAGCCAAAACAAAATTTAACAAAAAAACCATTAAAAATAAAACTTTTTTCACTTCAACTTCCTTTTTTACTCATTCATTATAGATAAAAGCTCTTCATTGTTTTTAGTTGTAAGCATTTTTGAATATAGAAATTTAAGCGCTTCTACATCATCCATTGTAGCAATTGCTGAACGCAAAGCCCAAACTTTTTGAAGCATATCAGGAGTTTGTAAAAGCTCTTCTTTTCTAGTGCTTGATTTTAAGATGTTAATTGCTGGGTAAATTCTTCTTTCGCTTATATTTCTATCAAGTAAAATTTCACTATTTCCAGTTCCTTTAAACTCTTCAAATATAACCTCATCCATTTTTGAACCAGTATCAATTAAAGCAGTTGCTACTATTGTAAGACTTCCGCCCTCTTCTATGTTTCTAGCTGCTCCAAAAAATCTTTTTGGTTTGTGAAGTGCGTTTGCATCAACTCCCCCACTTAATACTTTTCCACTACTTGGAGTAACTGTGTTATAAGCCCTTGCAAGACGAGTTATGCTATCAAGTAAAATTACAACATCTTTTCCCATTTCAACAGCTCTTTTGGCCTTTTCTATAACAAGTTCACTAACTCTTACGTGATTTATTGCCGGTTCATCAAATGTTGAGCTAAATACTTCGCCTTTTACTGAGCGTTGCATATCAGTAACCTCTTCTGGTCTTTCATCAACTAGTAACACCAAAAGCTCAACCTCAGGATGATTTTTAGCAATTCCATGAGCTAGTTCTTTCATAAGTTCAGTTTTACCGCTTTTTGGTGGAGCTACTATAAGTCCTCTTTGACCTTTTCCAATTGGTGTAAAAAGATCAAGCACTCTTCCAGTTAATTTCATTGCATCGTATTCAAGTTTAAGCTGCTTTGTTGGAAAAAGTGGGGTTAAGTTATCAAAAAGTGGTCTTTGTCTAGCTTCTGCTATTGTTTTATAATTTATCGCTTCTATTTTTAAAAGTGCATAATATTTTTCTTGATCTTTTGGCTCTCTAACCTGACCTGTTACGATATCCCCAACACGAAGAGCAAATTTTCTAATTTGGCTAAGACTTACATACGCATCATTTACGCTATCGCTTAAATTTGCATCAATTCCTCTTAAAAAGCCATATCCCTCACTTGTAATTTCCAAAATTCCAGTAAATAAAATAAACCCACCCTGCTTTGTTTGTGTTTTTAAAATTTCAAAAATAAGTTCTTGTTTTCTAAATTCTCTTGGATTTTCTATACCCATTTCAGTTGCCATTTGAGCCAAAGACTCAATATCCATTATCCTTAAATCTTCTATTTTATGCCCATCAACAGGTATATGTGTTCGCGTATGCTGTTTTTTATTATTAGTATTATTTTCCATCTGTCCTTCTTTAAAATCAGAATATAAATTTATGTAGATTTTCAATATAATTGAAGTTTGCATTTTTTACAATGCAAGTTTTATTTTAGTCAAATTTAACTTAATACTTTCTTTATAGGCTTTAAAAATGGTCTGTTTAAAGACCTAAATAAAACAAAAAAGTAACACTTATTGAAAATATAAATCTGGTTTGAAGTGGAATTTTAACATCGCTTGATAGAAAAAATTTTATATCATCGTTTAATTCTCCTTTAGAAATTTTTGCACAAAAATAAGCTTTACATAAACTATCAAAAAGATATAAGAAATAAAGTGTTATTAAAATAGGACTTTTTAAATTTAAGCAAAAAATACAAAAACTCAAAAATAAAAAATTAAACTGAGTTATTAAAAATAAAAATGGAGATTTTTGCCATTTTTTAGTATAGCTTAAAATCAAACCTTGTAAATTCTCGCTTTTGTTTAAAAAAATATCAAAACACTCAAAAATAAAAAATATAATTGCTAAGCTTTTCATAAATTTACCTCCTTATAATATTAGCATATATTGAATTTAAAGGCTATAATTTGTAAAATATAAAACTAAATTTGGAATAAATTTGTAATAAAAATGGAAAATAAATGGAAAAATGTAAACACTGCCAATTGAACTTTAATGAAAATGAACTTATTGCTGATGAGTTTGGAAATAAATTTTGCTGTAATGGTTGTAAAGAGGTGTTTTACCTTTTAAATAATGAAGGATATGCTGAATTTTATGAAAAACTTGGCAAAAATAAACTAGATCCTGTCTCAAGCTTGAAAAAATTTACAAAAGAAAACACCGAGAATTTTTATAAAAATTATGTTAAAAAAACAGATGATGGTTTTAATGAAATTTATATAATAATAGAAGGAATTCATTGTGCTGCATGTGTTTGGTTAAATGAAAAAGTCCTTTTTAATCACCCTGGAATTATCGAAGCTAGCATAAATGCCTCAACTCATAAAGCAAAAATAATCTGGGATGAAAATGCCACAAACTTAGCAAATATCTTTAATCTTATTAACTCAATCGGCTACAATGCTTTTGCTTACGATCCAAAAAGATCTCAAAAAAGAATGGATGCAAAAAGAAGAGAGTACTATTCAAAACTTTTGGTGGGAATTTTTGTAACTATGAATATAATGTGGATAGCAGTGGCACTTTATAGTGGATATTTTAGTTCAATCTCACAAGCAAATAAAGACTTACTTCATTTTGTAGAATTTATCTTAGCAACACCAGTTATTTTTTATACAGGAAGTGTTTTTTTTAAAGGAGCAAAAACTTCTATAAAAACAAGAGTTCCAAATATGGACTTACTTGTTATAACTGGAGCTTTGACGGCTTATTTTTACTCAGTTTATGTCATGCTTACAAGAAGTGGGGAGGTTTATTTTGAAAGTGCTGCGATGATAATCACCTTTGTCTTTGGTGGAAAATATTTAGAACTTTTAGCACAAAAAAAAGCTGTAGATAGGCTTGATAGTTTTTCAAATTTATTAAATAGCGAAGTCATGGTAAAAAATGGAGATAACTTTGAAGCAAAAGATCTAAATTTAGTAAAAAAAGGTGATATTATTTTAATTAATAGTGGCGATAAAGTATTAGTTGATGGTAAAGTAATTAGTGGATCTGGAAGCTTTGATTATGCAAGTTTAAGTGGTGAAAGCTTGCCACTTTTTAAAGAAAAAAATTTATCTGTTGATAGCGGTGCGATATGCCTTGATGGAAGCCTTACATATGAAGCAAGTTGTGATTTTAAAAGCTCACTTTTAAATAAAATAATAACTTTGCTTGAAAATGCTTCATTTAAAAAATCCAAAATAGAACTTCTTACAACTAAAATTTCAGGCTATTTTTCAGCAGTTATTTTATCGCTTAGTTTGATAACTTTTATTTGCTGGATGATTTTTAATTCAGATTTACAAAAATCAATCTTAGTTGCAGTAAGTGTTTTAATTGTAGCTTGTCCATGCGCACTAGGACTTGCAACGCCTGTTGCGACTTTAGTTGGACTTAGTATAGGTCTTAAAAATAAAATCATTTTTAAAGAAGCTGCTATTTTAGAAAGTGTTGCTGGATGTGAAAATATAGTTTTTGATAAAACTGGAACTCTTACAAAAGGTGAATTTGAAGTTATAAATTTTACTAAATTTAAAGAATTTGATGAAAATTTGCTTTTAAACTTAGTTAAAAAGTCAAACCATTTAGTAAGTAAATCTGTTTTTAAATTTATAAATGATAAAGTTAAATTTAATGATCTTAAATTTAGCGAATTTAGCGAAATTGCAGCAAAAGGCGTAAAAGCAAGATATAAAAATTTTGATTTAATAGGTGGAAATTTTAAGTTTTTAAATGAGTGCGGTATAGAGTGCAAAAAAAGTGATTTAACAAACTACTTTTTTGCTATTGATGGTGAAGTTGTAGCAAAATTTGAGCTTGAAGATATGCTAAAAGACGATGCTAAAATGCTTATTGAAAACATTAAAAATCTTGGATTAAAACCATATATTTTAAGTGGCGATAATGAAAAAGTTGTAGAAAATGTGGCAAAAAAACTTGGAATAAATGATTATAAGGCTAATTTTTCTCCACTTCAAAAAGCTGATTTTGTAAAAAATCTTAAAAAAGTTATAATGGTTGGTGATGGCATAAATGATGCAAATGCTCTAAGCATAGCAACTGTAGGTATTGCAATGGGAAATGGTGCTAGTATAAGTGTTGAAAAAAGCGATGTAGTTTTAATGGATGATAGTCTAAAAAGTCTTTATGAGATGATAATAATTTCTAAAAAAACATTAAAAACCATTAAAGAAAATTTAGCAATATCATTTTTTTATAATGCCATAACAATTCCACTTGCTGTGTTTGGGTACATAATACCACTAATTGCAGCACTTTCAATGAGTCTAAGTTCACTTGCCGTAGTGCTAAATAGTGTAAAAAATTTAAAGGATTAAAAATGACTGGAATCATAGCTTTAATGATGTTTGTATCAATACTACTTGGAATGTGTGCATTATTTGGGCTCTTATGGGGAATAAAAACAAAACAATTTGAGGATTATTCTAAATTTCTAGATGGAACTAAATTTGATAGCGAAGATGCATTAAATGATGCATATAAAATGGAACAAAAGAAAAAAGAGGCTTTGAAAAACAGAAAAGATAATAAAGATTTAGAAAAAGATAAAGGCTACAGACCACCTGATTAATTATGTAAATTTATAAGATAAATAAAATAATTTTTTTAAAAAATATAGTAAGTTAAAATGAGGGGAATTTCCCCTCGAAGTACTATTTTAAAGTTTGAATATATTCAACTACAGCTTTCATATCATCTTCACTTAGAGTTGCCATTTGACCTTTCATAATAGCACCCATATTGTAAAGACCTTTTCCGTTTTCGCCCATTTCACCAGCTTTATATTTAATCATATTTTGAACCATTTCTTCTGGATCAAGTGTTTTTAAAGCAGGTATTTTATTTAGATAAACTTTTTCAGCTTTTGGGCCGTGACAGGCAATACATTTTTTATAAACAGTTGCACCATCAGCTGCAAAAGCTCCGCTAAAAGCAACTCCTAATACTACTAAACTTAATGCAAGTTTTTTCATTTTTATTCTCCTTATTTTTACTTTTTAGTTATATAAAACTACATTTAAAGTCTTACAAAAAACTAAACTCTATATAATAGATGTACATATTATAAAACTATTTTTTAAATCATTATTTAATAAAAAATATTAATTATGATTTAAAATTAGCGCTCTTTATATGCTCCAATGCTTAGAATTTTTTCCATTCTTTTTTCTAAAAGCTCATCTACACTTAACTTTTCAAGCTCGCTAAGTTCTTTTAAAAAATACTCGCCAACTTCTTTTATAGCACTTTCTTTGTCTCTATGCGCTCCTGTTTTAGGCTCTTGTATAACATCATCTATAAGTTTATGTTCTTTTAACTCACTAGCTGTTATTTTCATAGCCTTTGTTGCAAGCTCACTTTTAGTAGGATCATTCCATAAAATTGCAGCACAACCCTCAGGTGAAATAACTGAAAAAATAGAGTTTTGCATCATAGCAAGCCTATCACTAACGCCAATAGCTAACGCTCCTCCACTTCCACCTTCGCCAATTACAACAGAAATCATAGGAACTTTCAAAGAGCTAAACTCATATAAGTTTTTAGCTATTGCTTCGCTTTGACCCCTTTCTTCTGCACCAACACCTGGATAAGCACCTGGAGTGTCTATTAAAAACAAAATTGGAAGATTAAACTTTTCAGCCATTTTTGCAACCCTTAAGGCTTTTCTATAGCCCTCAGGATTTGGCATACCGAAATTTCTTTTTATTTTATTTTTAGTGCCTCTTCCCTTCTCCTCACCAATAATCACAACTTTTCTATCAGCCATATAGCCTATAAAACAAACTATCGCAGGATCATCTCTAAAGGCTCTATCCCCGTGAATTTCATATCCATATTTTAAAAGAAGCTTTATATAATCAAGTGAATATGGGCGATCAGGATGACGAGCTAATTGAAGTCTTTGGTATTCTGAAAGATTTTTATAAGTTTTTACAACCTCTTTTTCCAAATTTTTATTTAAAATTTCAACAGCATCATCATCGCCCCTAATTTTTGCACTTGAAATTTCTTCATCAATTTGCTTTATTCCTTTTTCAAAATCCAAATAATTAGCCATTTTTATATCCTCCTAAAAATTACAGAACCGTTTGTCCCTCCAAAGCCAAAAGAATTACTCATAACTACTTTTAAATCAGCCTTTCTAGCTACATTTGGAACATAGTCTAAGTCACACTCTTCATCTTTTTCAATCTGATTAATTGTAGGTGGGATAATTCCATTTTCCATAGCCATAATAGAAATAACTGCTTCAGTTGCACCAGCTGCACCTAAGCAGTGTCCTGTTTGACCTTTAGTTGAGCTAACTGCTGGAACATTATCTTTTCCAAAAAGTTCCTTTAAAGCATTTGTCTCATTTCTATCATTTATGGCTGTTGAGGTTCCGTGAGCGTTTATATAATCAATCTTTGGACTTCCTGCCATTTCGTAAGCTTTTTTCATAGCTCTTAAAGGGCCTTCAAGTGTTGGAGAAGTTATGTGAAACGCATCACCACTTTCGCCAAAGCCAATTATTTCTGCATAAATTTTTGCACCTCTTTCTTTGGCCTCTTCATACTCTTCTAAAACAAGTGCAGCAGCACCCTCGCCCATCACAAAACCATTTCTACCTTTATCAAAAGGTCTTGAAGCAGTACTTGGGTCATCATTTCTTTCAGATAAAGCTTTCATTGCAGCAAATCCACCAATTCCAAGCTCGCAAATAGCAGATTCAGCACCAACAACAAGCATCTTTTTAGCCTCACCTATCATTATGCTTTTTGCACCTTCACAAATAGCATGAGTTGAAGCTGCACATGCAGTTACGCTTGATAAATTAGGACCTTTTAAACCGTGCGCAATTGACACCATTCCACCAAGCATATTAACAAGTGCTGATGGTATAAAAAAAGGAGAAATTCTTCTAGGGCCTCTTGTTGAGCACACAATAGCATTTTTTTCAATATTTGGAAGTCCACCTATACCAGAAGCTGAACTAACACCAAACTCATCACCATCAAAACTATCAAATTTGGCATCTTCCATAGCTTCAGCTGCGGCTTTTAAGCCAAGCTGGATAAATCTATCCATTTTCTTTACCTCTTTGCCGTCTTCTACAACGCTAAGAGGATCAAAGCCTTTAACTTCGGCAGCTATTTGAACAGGAAGTCTACTTGCATCAAATGAAGTTACTTTACCAACACCTGTTTTGCCATCACAAATAGCCTTAAAAGAGCTGTCTTTGTCAAGACCTAGTGCATTTATCATGCCTATACCTGTTACTACCACTCTTTTCAAAATATCTCCCTTAACAATAAAAATTAAAGTTTTTCTATATAATCAACTACATCTTTTATGCTAAGTAGTTTTTCAGCATCGCTATCTGGAATTTCAACATCAAATTTCTCTTCTAAAGCCATAATAAGCTCAACAACATCTAAGCTATCAGCACCTAAATCTTCTACGATTTTAGAATCAAGCTTTACAGCATCCGCATCTACACTAAGTTGTTCTACAACTACATCTCTTACATCTTCAAAAACTGCCATTTCAGCACTCCTTAATAAAAATATTTAATATTTTACAATATTTAAGCTTTTGTTTTAGTTAAAACAATTTTTAATTATATCATATTTAGCTTATATCATATATAAAATTATAAGCTTTTATTACATATACAATCCACCATTTACTTTTAAGACTTCTCCTGTAATATAACCTGCATCATCGCTTAATAAAAAAGCAACTGCATTTGCTATATCTTTTGGATCTCCAAGTCTTTTAAGTGGAATTGCGTTTATATATCCTTGTTTTATTTCATCACTTAAAACATCTGTCATATCTGTAGCGATAAATCCAGGAGTTACGCAATTAAAGCGAATTCCCCTACTAGCCCCTTCTTTTGCAAAGCTTTTACTCATGGCTATCATTCCACCTTTACTAGCTGAGTAATTAACCTGACCAGCATTTCCCATTTCACCAACAATTGAAGCAATGTTTACAACTGAACCAAAGCGTTTTTTACTCATAACTTTTAAAGCCTCTTTGCTTCCTATAAATGCAGATGTTAAATTTGCATTTATTACACTTGTAAAATCTTCAAGTTTCATTCTAATAGCTAGCTTATCATTTGTAATACCTGCATTATTTACCAAATAACTTAGCTCGCCATCTGAGTCAATTATAGTTTTTATAGCCTCTATAAAATCATCTTCATTTGTTGCATCGAATTTAATAACCGCTGCTTTAAAGCCATTTTTGGTAATCTCTTCGCATAGAGCATCAGCAATTTCTGGCTTTGAGCGATAATTTATCCAAACTTTAAGACCTTTTGAAGCTAAAGTTTTAGCAATTTGGGCACCAATACCACGACTTGCTCCTGTAATTAAAACATTTTTACCGCTAAATTCCATACTAAATCCTTAATATTTAAATCAGCCGTAATTTTATAATAAAAAAGTAAATTTATAAATTGAATAGTTTAAATTAATTTTATTTAAAGAGTTTAATAGTTTAATTTTAGAAATTTTTAATTATTTGCCGCCAAATTTAATAAGAGCAGATCCCCAAGTAAATCCTCCACCAAAAGCATCAAGCAAAAGCAAATCTCCATTTTTTAAATTGTTATTTTCATAAGCATAATTTAATGCCATTGGAATAGAAGCAGAGCTAGTATTTCCAAATTTATCAACCGTTACAACGCACTGATTATCACTTAAATTAAGTCTATCTTTTACTGCATTTATTATTCTTAAATTTGCTTGATGAGGAACAAATAGGTTAATTTTTTCACTTGAAATTTTATTTTTTTCTAAAATTTTTAAAACATCATTTGTAAGAGTATTAATGGCTGTTTTAAAAACTTCATTACCTTTCATATGGATAAATTGAAGATTGTTTTCTATCACAAAACTAGAAGTAGGATTTTTTGATCCACATCCTGGAGTTATAAGCAAATCACCCTTACTTCCATCACTTGAAGTGTGTGTGTCTATAATGTAGTTTTCATCCTTGCTTTCTGAAATAATAGCCGCACCTGCACCATCGCCAAATAAAACACAAGTCGTTCTATCATTCCAATTAACAATTGAGCTAAGCTTCTCAGCTCCAATTATTAAAATATTTTTTTTAAGCCCGCTTTCAACCATGCTTTTTGCTATTTCGATTAAATAGATAAATCCACTACAAGCAGCACTTATATCAAATGCCATAATATCATCGATGCCTAAAAGATCAGCTATCCTACATGCAGTTGATGGCATGCAAAGATAATCAGGCGAAATAGTAGCACAAATAATACAATCAATATCATCTATGGTCAAATTTGCTCTTTTTATAGCAAGTTTTGCAGCTTTATATCCTAAATCACTCGTAACTTCATCTTTGGCTATATGTCTAGTTTTGATGCCAGTTCTTTTTGTAATCCAATCATCACTTGTTTCTACCATTTTTTCTAAGTCTTGATTTGTTAAAATATATTCAGGCGCATAGGCTGCAATAGATATCATAGATGCTTTTTTCATTTATCTTATAACCTTATTTATCTTTTTTAAACTTTTCAAGTTCATTTACAACATCGCAAGTAATGTCTGATTTTGCAAAATCAATTGCTTGAAAGATAGCATTTTTAATAGCTTTTGATGAACTTTTTCCATGGCTTATAATAACGCACTTTTTAATACCTAAAAGTGGTGCTCCACCATACTCTGCATAATCAGTTTGTTTTTTGATATTTTTAAATCCAGGCTTTAAAAGAAGCCCCCCAAGTTTTGCCAAAAATGAGTGTTTAATTTCATTTTTTATAAGCTTACTTATAGCAGTTGCTACACCTTCGCTTGTTTTTAAAACGATATTTCCAACAAACCCATCGCAAACAACAACATCAACCGAACCATCAAAAATTTGAGCCCCTTCAACATTTCCAATAAAAGAATCCAGCCTTTTTAAAAGCTTAAAGGCTTCTTTTGTTGGTTCATCACCTTTGCTCTCTTCTTCTCCATTGGATAAAATTCCTATTTTAGGATTTTTTATATCCATAATATTTCTTGCATAAGCAAGTCCTAAAACCCCAAATTGAAAAATATGCTCTGCTTTGCAATCAACATTTGCCCCAACATCAAGCAAAAGAGTTTTGCTTCCTTCTTTGCTACAAGGCATAAATGTAGCAATACCTGGTCTTAAAACTCCACTTAACCTACCGATTTTAAGAGTTGCCAAACTCATAGTTGCGCCGCTATGTCCAGCAGATACAATAGCTTCACAAACTCCATCTTTTACCAACTCAATAGCTTTGTAGATGCTTGTATTTGGTTTTTTAAAAGCACTTGTAGCTTCCTCTTTCATAGTTAGAATTTCATCAGCTTGAACAAATCTAACTTTATCCATAAACTCATTAGGGATAAATTCTTTTATGGCCTCTTCATCGCCTACTAAGAAAGGTTCAAATTCCCTTTGTTTTAAGGCTTCTACAACACCTTTTACAATAGGCTCACAGCCAAAATCCCCACCCATAGCATCTACTGCTATCTTTATCATTAGTATTCGCCGGTTGTTTTATTTGCGCGGTGTGGTATTTTCCAGCTACCGTCTTTATCTTTTACAGGAATAGGAAGTTTTACACTATAGTGTGTTCTTCTTTTCGCTGCTCTAGTTTTACTAACGCGTCTTTTTGGAACTGCCATTTTTTCTCCTTTATAAATTTATTACTGTTTTGAGCACTCATCACAGTAAAAATAGCCACTTTTAAAAGATTCAACTTCACTTTGAATAACTTCATCAAAGTCTATTTTACCGTCAAAAAACTCTATAACATTATCAAGTGTTTGCAAGTTATAAACTCCATTGCTTAAAATTATATCTACATTTTCATCTAAGCTTAAAGTGATATCTTTGCCACATCTATTGCAAATATATGGAATCTCTCCAAAAATATGTGCGTTTAAATTTATAACTTTGTCACTAACTTTTTCTAAACTTCCTTTTAAATTTACACCATTATAAGAAGTTTCTACAAAAGAAATTTTTTGATTTAAAAAATCTATTTTCAATTTTTTAGCAAATCTCTCTTTGTGCGAAGAAAAATGCTATTTCTGTTTTTGCATTTTCCAAACTATCACTTCCATGAACTGCATTTGCATCAATGCTTTCAGCAAAATCAGCTCTAATTGTTCCTTTTGCTGCTTCTTTTGGGTTTGTTGCACCCATTAATTCTCTGTTTTTAGCTACTGCATCATTGCCTTCTAAAACCATAACAACAACAGGACCACTTACCATAAAATCAACTAACTCACCAAAAAAAGGTCTTTCTTTATGAACTGCATAAAATGCTTTTGCATCACATTTGCTAAGTTTAACTTTTTTCATAGCAGCAATTCTTAATCCATTTGATTCAAATCTATCGATTATTTTTCCAATAACGCCTTTTTTTACAGCATCAGGTTTTATTATAGATAGTGTTCTTTGCATAAATTCTCCTTAAAAATAGTACAAATTATATGAAATTTATAAAGTTGTGATAATATCTAAAATTTGATTAAAAAAAGTTTAAGCCCAAAATGAATTGGGCCTAGTGATTAATCTACCACAGCTACGCTGTCATCTCTTTGATCGTTTGGAATTTCTTCTCTGTATGGTTGACCATCAACAACTTCACTCCAAACAATACATCCATCAGTTGGACACGCATCTGCACAAGCTGGTGAGTCATTATGACCTACACACTCAACACATTTATCAGCATAAACATAATAAATATCTTCTCCATTTGGGTTATCGCTATCATCTACAATAGCTTCAACTGGACATTCATCTATGCATGAACCACAGCTTATACAGGTATCAGTAATTTTAACTGCCATTTTTTCTCCTTTATCGATAATTTTAAAAGTTGATAATATCATAATTTGAATTAATAAAAAGTAAAATTTACTTTGAAATTTATAAAAAAAATAATGAATTTATTACTTTAATATAAATTTAGATTTGATTAACTCAAATGCTTTATAATATTGCGAACAAAAATTAATTAAGAGGAGAAAAGATGCTAGTAACAAAAAAAGCACTTGATTTTACAGCTACAGCTGTATTAGGAAATAACACAATAGTTGGAGATTTCAATCTTTATAAAAATTTAGGCAAAAACGGCGCGGTAGTTTTTTTCTATCCAAAAGATTTTACATTTGTTTGCCCTAGTGAAATAATTGCATTTGATCACAGATATAATGATTTTAAAGAAAGAGGAATTGAAGTTATTGGAATTAGCACTGATAATGAGTTTTCTCATCTTGCTTGGAAAAACACTCCAGTAAATAAAGGTGGAATTGGAAATATTAAATATCCTTTAGTTTCAGATATCACAAAACAAATCTCAAGAGATTTTGATGTGCTTTATGCTGATGCAGTTGCACTTAGAGGTTCATTTTTACTTGATAAAGATGGTACTGTAAGACACATGGTTTTAAATGATGATGCACTTGGTAGAAACATAGATGAGATGCTAAGAATGGTTGATACTATGTTATTTACAAATGAGCACGGAGTTGTTTGTCCAGCTGGCTGGAACAAAGGTCAAGAAGGTATGAAAGCAAATCCTGATGGTGTTGCTGATTATCTAGGTAAAAACGCAGATAAACTATAATCTTAATGGGGAGTTTTCCCCCATTTTTTAAACTAAAAACTTCTAAATTCTTACTATTTTTTATAAAATTTTATTTACAAATTTTAAATTTTTATCTATTTTTATAGTTATTATGGTTAAAATAGCTTGATTTTAAAATGAAATTTAAGGCAAAAGATGGAAAAAAACTTAATTCTTGGTATAGAAAGTAGTTGCGATGATAGTTCAATTGCTTTAATAGATATAAAAACCTATAATTGCGTAGAATATCTAAAAATATCTCAAGAAAAAGAGCATTGCGAGTTTGGTGGAGTTGTGCCTGAACTTGCAGCAAGGCTTCATACAGCTGCACTTCCTAAACTGCTTGAAAAAATAAAACAGCATTTTGACAATATCGCTGCCATTGCAGTTACCAATATGCCAGGTCTTAGTGTGAGCTTGGTTGGTGGTGTAAGTATGGCAAAGGCTTTAAGTGTATCTTTAAACATTCCATTAATTGAAATAAATCATCTTTTAGGGCATATTTACTCACTTTTTTTAGACTGCGAGGCTAAATTTCCACTTGGGGTTTTGTTAGTTAGTGGCGGACACACAATGGTTTTAGATATTGATAAAGACAAAAATATAAAAATAGTAGCAAAAACTGGAGATGATAGCTTTGGTGAGAGCTTTGATAAAGTAGCTAAGATGATGAATTTAGGCTATCCTGGTGGCGCAGTAATAGAAAATTTAGCAAAAAACGGTACGAACAAATATAACTTTACAATACCACTTTTGCACGACAAAAGAGTAGAATACAGCTTTTCAGGACTTAAAAATCAAGTAAGATTAGCCATAGAAGAGTGTGGGGATTTAAGTCAAACCGATAAAGAAAATATAGCTTTTTCATTTCAAAAAACAGCTATTTCACATATAATGGATAAATTAAGTAAAATTTATGAAGTTAAAAAATGGAAAAATTTTGGTGTTGTTGGTGGAGCTAGTGCAAATTTAGTTTTAAGACAAAATTTAGAAAAATTATGCAGTAAATTTAACGCAAATCTTTTAACCACACCTCTTAAATACTGCTCAGATAATGCTTTAATGATAGCAAGAGTTGGGGTAGAAAAGTATAAAATGGGCAAATTTATAAGCTACCAAAATTTAGAAATAAAACCTAAAATTGATAAACTTTGTCTATAAACTTTTAAAAATATCTTAGCAATGCAATAAATTAAATTTTAAATTTAGCGACTAAAACATTAAAACTAATTTATTGCAGTATCTAAAAAAGACTTATTTATAAAATGAAGTATTAATTAAAGAGTTGATATAAATTTAGCTAATGCATTTATCTCATCATCACTTAACTCACTTGCCGTTCTGTGCATCGTAGCTTTTAGATTTCCACCATAATTTATATCGTTTTTATATCCCATAAGATCTGTTTTTATTTGATTTTCATCAAGCTCATTTATAATTTTACTAGCTTTTAAAGCACTTTTTTCACCATATCTACCATGACAAGATGCACACTTAAGATCAAAATATTCATCAACACTTTTGCCGTTAAAAATATTTATATTTTTAGTGATTTTTTCATTAGTTTGCGAAGTTTCAACTGTGTTTTTTGCTTCGTTGTCTTTTACTTGATTTTCGGTTTTTGCGTCTTGAGTTTTTTCATCAGTTTTTTTACTATCATTTGAACATCCTAACAAAAAAAGCGAGATAAAACAGGTTAAAATAAATCTCATCATAAATCCTTTTAAAAAATTTATGAAATTATACCAAAAATTTATGAAATTATAAAAATTATTAATTAGTTACTTTTTTAAAGAAAAGCCCAAAATTTTTGGGCTTTATAGATTAATAAGTTGTGATATCAACATTTACGCGTCTATTTGGTGCAAGACACTCAATAAGTTTATTTTTAGCAAGACTTGAATCACACTCTTTAACAGGTTCGCTCTCACCAGCTCCACTAGTTGTGATTTTGCTACTTAATATTCCATTTTTAATAAATTCATTTTTAACTGAATTTGCTCTTTTTTGCGAAAGGATAAGATTTGATTTATCACTTCCAATTAAGTCTGTATGACCTACAACAAAAATAGTTTTTATATTTTCCTTACCAAATTTATTTACTAAATTTGAAATTTCATTTTTTCCATTTTGACTTAAATTAGCACTTGCAAACTTAAATAAAAAATCACTTGATAACTCAATGTTTTGTGTTTTTTTGTTTTTATTTACAAAGTCTTCGCACTCTTTAGTGTTCCAAAACAAACTAGCTGCTTTATATGTATCAAAATCATAAACTACCTTATACTGACAAATCATATCTTTATCGCCAGCTTTTTCTTTAAGGTTAAAGAGATAGTCCCACTCAACTACATATGCAAATCCAGCTGGAAAATGTGGAACTCCGATAAGTTTTCTTATCTCATCTTTACTCATTCCAACTTCAATTTTTCTTATATTTTCCAAATTTACACCCAAAGCTTTTTTATAAATGCTTTTTTCTGGTTTTGGAAAAGTAACTTCATCTTTTGTCATTATGCCATTTCTTGGTACTTTTGTGCTTGACTTTGTAGTACAACCCTGTAAGAAAAGCATCCCTACAACTGCTAAAACTATTAACGAAATTTTTTTCATATTTTTATCCTTTTTATAATATCAAAAAAGAAAGAGCATAAGCTCCTTCTTTTAATTAAAAATGAAATCCTACAGATAAAGCAGCGCCGGCTTTTTCTTGTGAATCATAACTTGCACTACCTTTAAATACCCATTTTCCACTATCACTCATTTTTGATAAGCCTATCGCCATAGCTGACTGACCATCATAAAAGCCACTTCCTAAACTAACCATTCCCTTTCCTGGGATTGTTGCTTGTGGAAGATTTCCTACTGCTAAGGCTGAAGCTGTTCCAGCACTAGCATCTTTTTTATACTCGCCAAGTTTTCCATAAACATCGTTTAATCCAGCTCTTAGTTGTCCCATAGTAGCAGCATCTGAGTCCAAAACACCAGGAGCGACGTTGCTTATAGTTCTTTCTTTTCCTGGAGCACCAACTGAGACAGTGTTATCTCTTGACGCACCATTGGCTGAAACAGTAGTTGAGCCAGAACCTAAAGCCACTGAATTATTTCCTGTAGCTATTGCTCCAGCACCAATAGCAAGAGAGTCTTTGCCGGTAGATTTCGGTTCTTGCACAAAATTAACTGGTTTAGCGCTTATCCATTTAGAACCTTGATTCACTACTTTTTGAACTGTTGCTCTTAGTTGAGCGACATTTACTGCATCTGAGTCCTCTGTACCAGCTGCAACACCTGTAATTTGACGAGTAAATTTATTTCCGACTTCATCAGAGCCTCCGACTGATATCGCACCTTTTGTGTTCGCAACTGTATCTGCAACAGCTTTATTATCAAATAAATAAACATCTTTTTTTGTAGTATCATCAAGAGCTTTTCTGTTTGCTTGTGAATATGAGCCAAGAGCTACACCACTAGCAACACTTGTTATAGAATTTGTTCCTATAGAAATTGCATTTTTGGCATTATCACCCACTTTTGCTTGTATTCCTATAGCCACGCCACCTTTAGAACCAGCACTTGAGTCATCATTATCTAAACTACCTGTTCCCTTAGCCTGACCATCATTAACATGGAAAAATCTTGTTCCTTGGGTATTAATATTTTTGATAGAATTTACTATCGTATCAATAGCCCCTTTTCCATCGGCAACTACTTGTTGTTGACCAGAAGCTGCATTTGTAGCTAAATCTTCTTTTATTTTATCTACATTTATTTTTTTGTTTCCATTATCGTATTTAATATATTTATCTCCTATAATATTATTGATATTAGTTGAAACATTGGTTATCTTTCCATCAACAGTTGCAAGATCACCTATAGTAGCAGCGTTATGTTTATACTTTTCCTTTTCAGAATCACTTAATTTTTTATAATCGGCTATGGTACCATCTTTTCCATTTTGATCTAATAAGCCATCCAAGCCGCTCTTTAATCCAGTGATTTGCTTATCATTCATAGCAATACCATCTGCTGTTATGCTAGGTCCATTTGGTTCATCAGCTTGAGTAATTTTCAAACCATCTTTTCCAAGAGTGATTTTTGGAGTTTTTGTTTTAGTTCCATCTGGATTTGTAATTTCACCACCGCCGAATGAAATTTCATCACCCAAAGATAGTTTTATCTCTCCATCTTCTACTTTTGAAGTTTTTATATTACCATCACCTTTGATATTAAGCTTGTTATCAATAAGTTTAGTTGTTCCTTTATCAGTTATAAATTCTATATTGCCAACAGAACCACCTTTGGCAAGATTTCTAACTTCTTCAAGTTGAGATTTTGTAACAACGCCTGTTTTCTCGTCATCATCAAATGTATAAGATTTATCACCATTTTTAATCTCTTTGATATTTTTAAGAGTTACTTTTTTGCCATCTTTAACTTCAAACTTAAGACTATCTTCACCGTCTTTACCTATTTTAATACCACTATCAGGGTTGTTTTCATCACCACCGATATTTACACTATCAAATCTTGGAGCTTTACTCATAAGTAAATTTATACTTCCATCTT
>QWCD01000008.1_pt1 | contig 134913 bp, 119 predicted proteins | sample 1972461 | NCBI WGS metagenome assembly QWCD01 (sample SAMN09866717, study PRJNA288562) | Human vaginal metagenome isolate term4_vaginal, whole genome shotgun... | isolation source: vagina | host: Homo sapiens | place: USA: California | reverse complement strand
TACCTTCAAACTTCAAATAACAAATAACCCTTATATGCTGCCAGACATATAAGGGTTATTTGTTGGTGTGAAAGTCGGCTAATATTGGATGCTTACGATCATTCTCAGGTTTCTATCTTCTTTTTATAGCAGTACAAGATAAATATTGTTTATTCTACGTTTTTTTGCTTGTATTCTTTACAAAAAAGTTTGCTTTACATTAATCATTTTCATATCTTTGTAGATAGATATTATAAACGATTATAACAATTAAAAATATAGAGTATGGATATTAGTAAGAAAATGCAGAAAGCATTTAGTGAGCAAATTGTAGCAGAACTTTGGTCATCTAACCTTTATTTACAGATGGCATTTTGGTTTCAAAAAGAAGGTTGGAAAGGCTTTTCAAACTATATGTATAAGCAGTCTGAGGAAGAAAGAAGTCATGCCACAGATATGGCTCGCTATGTATTTGAACGTGGTGGAGAAGTAGTGATTGCTGCTATTGATGCTGTTCCTACAACTTGGAAAGATGCGAAGGAGGTATTTGAAAATGTTTATAAGCATGAGCAGAAGGTAACAGAGTTGATTTATGAACTTGCAGAGATTGCTGATGAAGAAAAAGATCGTGCTTCACAAAACTTTATTGCTAAGTATATTGACGAGCAAGTAGAGGAGGAAAAGACCGTACGTGATATTTTGACTGATTGGGAACATCAAGCTAATCATACTGTAACTCACATGGACAAGAAGTTTATTTCTTTTGAATAATAGAATATGTTCTTTATAAACAAAAACTCACTAACTTAATTCCGTTAGTGAGTTTTTATGCTTTAAATTTTTCTTTTACTCTTGTTTTTTTTTCATTTTTAGTACTTTTGTCCCCATTACTAACAACCTAAGTCAATTTACTAATATTGACCAACCTAAACAGATGACTGATGAATAAGATAGAAATAATATCATGCCCTCATTGTAAAGTAGAGATACCTACTAATATAGATGTTTGTCCTCATTGCCATAAAACAATAGGCATAAAAGCAGATATTTCTAGTAATCATTCATATCTGCAAAAAGAGTTATTAAGCAATAAACAACAGCAGAAGCAAAATCCCAATATGTTTTATATGTTTTTAGCGGCAGTGATAGTTATCATTATAGGCTTATGTGCTTTTTTCTTGTTACATCAAAACTATAGTCATAAAGATCCTTCAGATATTTTTCTTCGCTCTATGATTAAGCATAATATAACATAAAATATACAATCGCTTCATATTTAGCTGTTTATCTCAACAAATCAAAAATGCCCTATCTTTCTCTAGTGGAGGGACAAGATAGGGCTTAATTATATCTATTAAATATATTGTGATTTATTTGATCATACTAACTGATCGTTTTACAAATTTATCTAGCGCCTCACCTTGAAGCATACCATTTTGTAGTAAAGCAAGATCAATGAGCTGGTGAATAATAGAGTTGTCTTTTGCAGCATTAGCAATTACGGATTTTTGCTTTTCTTGCAATTCTGTAATGCTCTTGCGTGTATTTTGCAAATCATCTTTCTCCTCTTGAGAAATCTCTTCAGGTTTCTTATCATTCTGTTTCTGTTGCAATGCAGCTTCGCGAGCTTCTTGCCCCTTAATCTCACTTGTAATAGGTTTTAGCTCTTCATTTGTAAGAGAACTAACATCTGCCAATACCTGTTTTATCAATGGATGGTCAGCATTTAAAACAAGGTTATAAGTATCTGGCATCTGACCATAGAAAGACATGCCTTGTTGGAATTGGCTCATTTCCTTCATTCTACGCATATACTCATTTTGGGTTATCAATACTGGCTGAAAACTTTCGCCAAGTGCTTGTATATCTACAGAGAAGCTACGCTTTTCGTTTGAAGGAATCTGAGAGCGGAAAGCCTCTGACAACTTGTCATTATCTTCTTTAGGAAGAACTTCCTTATCCTCGTCTTCTTTAAGGATAATTCGATCAATAACATCAGAATCTACACGAACGAAGCGACTTTTTTCTATCTTTTGTTCGAGCATAGATAGGGTAGGAACATCGAGTTGTCCATCAGCAACAACGACACTATAGCCTTTCTGTTTTGCAGCTTCTATATATGTAAACTGCTCATCTTTATTATTGGTATATAGATAAACTAATTGTCCTTCCCTATCTGTTTGATTATCCTTAATTAAAGTTTGATATTCCTTTAAGGTGAAATATTTCCCTTCAGCATCTTTTAGTAAGGTAAAGTCCTTAGCGCGATCATAGAAATCGGGCTGTGATAACATACCATAGTTGATGAATAGCTTTAGGTCATCCCATTTTTGCTCATATTCCTTTCTATCGTCTTTGAAGATGCTGTTCAAACGATCTGCAACCTTCTTTGTGATATAGGTTGAAATCTTTTTCACATTTGCATCGCTTTGTAAGTAAGAGCGACTCACATTGAGTGGAATATCTGGAGAATCAATGACCCCATGTAGCAAGGTAAGGAATTCAGGAACAATGCCTTCTACTTGGTCGGTTACAAAAACTTGATTGCAATATAATTGAATCTTATTACGCTGTAACTCTATGTTATTCTTAATCTTAGGGAAATAAAGAATACCAGTTAAGTTGAAAGGATAATCTACATTCAAGTGTATCCAAAATAAAGGCTCATCATTCATAGGGAACAATGTGCGATAAAATTTTTGGTAATCTTCATCTTTCAATGATGAAGGAGCTTTTACCCATAAAGGCTCTATATTATTTATAATATTATCCTCGTCTGTATCTACGCTCTTGCCATCTTTCCATTCAGTCTTTTTTCCAAATGCAATAGGCACAGCCATGAATTTGCAATACTTGTTGAGTAATTCTCCTATTTTATTTTTCTGCAAAAATTCCTTGCAGTCATCATCAATATAAAGAACAATATCACTACCGCGATCTTCTTTTTCTATTTCTTCAAGTGTAAACTCTGGACTACCATCACAACTCCATTTTACAGCCTTACTATCTTCTTTATAACTTTTAGTAATGATTTCTACTTTCTTTGAAACCATAAAAGTAGAGTAGAAACCTAATCCGAAGTGTCCAATAATAGCTTCTGCTTTATCTTTATATTGCTCTAAGAAATCGCTAACACCAGAAAAAGCTATTTGGTTGATATATTTATCAATTTCTTCAGCAGTCATACCAATACCACGATCACTAATGGTTAATGTTCCTGCAGTTTCATCGAGCTTTATGCGGACTGTAAGATCGCCTTGTTCGCCTTTAAAATCGCCTATTGTCGCTAAAGTTTTTAATTTTTGAGTAGCATCAACTGCATTTGACACTATTTCGCGAAGAAAGATTTCATGATCTGAATATAAGAACTTTTTGATAACGGGGAAGATGTTCTCTGTCGTAACCCCTATGTTTCCTTTCTGCATAATGTTTATATTTTATATACTTTCTATATTTTATTTCTGACGATAAAAATACAAACATCGTGCCAATTACTGAATTTAAAAGCCCACTTAGGGAATTATCTAAGCAGATAATTGAAACTAAGTGGGCTAAAAGTGTTAAGGTTCTAATTGTCTCCGAAAAGAAAATAGCAAACCTTTAGTATAGAGTGTGAGTCTTATTTAGTCAATATTTTGTAGCACTGCTAGCAAGTGATCCCAAACCATTTGTACGGTAGGAATGAGCAAGCGCTCTTCTGGGGTGTGAACATAACGTAGTGTTGGACCAAAACTTACCATATCCAAATTAGGATACTTTTCAGAGAACAAACCACATTCCAAGCCTGCGTGAATACCTTTAACTAAAGGCTTCTTTCCAAATAGTTTTTGGTATTGTTCTACAGCTACCTTTGTTAGTTTAGAGTTAGGGTTCATCTTCCATGCTGGATAGCCTTCGTTCTGAATGATTTCTGCACCAGCTAGTTCAAAACAAGCTTTCACACAGTTTGCCATATTGGTAAGATTACTCATAACGCTAGAACGTTGTGAAGAAACTATCACAATCTGATTTTCTTCAGACTGGACTGAAGCAACATTACTAGAAGTTTCTACCAATTCTTTCAATTCTTCGTCTTGACAATTAGTTAAAGGACCATTGTCAACTGCTTGTAAAGAAAGAATAACACTGCGAGAAACGTTCTTAGGCATTACCTTCTGAGCATCTGTACTGCTCATATTCCACTCCATAGCTGTATCTGTTACGTGGAACTCATCTTCAACCTCAGCAGTGAAGGTGTTCCAAGCAGCCTTTACCTCATCTTTTTTATCTGCAGGAACAGCAAAGATAATCTTACCATCACGAGGAATAGCATTGTGCATCTTGCCAGAGTACCATTGTGCTAGGTGAAGATCCATCTTGTCTTGTTGCATATACAAGAAGCGAGAAAGTATCTTAATAGCGTTAGCACGCTTCTTATTAATATCATCGCCAGAGTGTCCACCTGTTAATCCTTTAAGGCTAGCTTCAAGGAAGAAGTAGCCAGCAGGTGCCTCTTCACGAGTAAACTTGAAAGATGCTTGTGTATTAATACCACCAGCGCAACTTACAAACATTTCCCCTTCATCTTCTGAGTCGAGGTTGATCAAATATTTGCCTGTCATAAAACCTTTTTGTAAGCCAAAAGCACCAGTCAAACCTGTCTCTTCGTCTACAGTGAACAAACACTCGATAGGGCCATGCTTAACATCGTTAGCATCAAGCAAAGCAAGCTCCATCGCACAACCGATGCCATCATCAGCACCAAGAGTAGTACCTTTTGCTGTTAGCCATTCGCCATCAACATAAGTTTGAATAGGATCTGTGTCAAAATTGAAGTCAACGTCGACAAGTTTATCACAAACCATATCCATATGACTTTGAAGTATTACTGTGGGAACATCTTCCATGCCTGAAGTAGCAGGCTTACAGATGAGAATATTGCCAGTTTCGTCTTCTTTAAAAGGTAGGTTGTGTTCCTTAGCGAAATCTTTAAGATAAGTTCTAATTTTCTCCTCATGCTTTGAAGGACGAGGAATTTGATTAATCTTTGCAAACTGTTCAAAAACGTTTGCAGGTTTTAATTCTACATTTGCCATATTTTATTATGCTTTATTTTGTTGTGTTACTGATTTATATTAACTTTGCGGATAATTACAATGCAAAGATAAATAAAATGTTAGTAACATTATTATATACTCTGTTAATAATTGCTATAGCTATGGTACTCTTGAGTATCCGTGTTTTAGTAAAAAAGAATGGTTCTTTTAAATCACAACATATTCATGATAACGAGTACCTTAGAAAAAAGGGAATACATTGTGTGCTTGATCAAGATAAAAAAGCACGCATGCGAGATATGGCATATTAATAATGAGAAGTTTTTATTACAAAAACAAAAATAAAAATATAGACAACAATGAAGAAAGTATTTAAAAACATTGCTCTTTGCTCACTTGCAGCATTAGCATTTACTGCTTGTAACAATCAGCCAAAACAGAACGATACTGCAGATAACTCATCTGCTAATACATCAGCAGCAGCTCCAACTGGAGGACAAAAAATTGCTTATGTAGAAATTGACTCTATTATGAGTCAATATGCCTATTGGAAAGATGTTGAGAAAATTATCAAGACCAAAGAAGCTAATATTCAAAAAACACTAGCAGGTAAGCAAAAGGCTTTGCAAGCTGCTGCTGCTAATTTTCAGCAGAATGTTCAAGCTAATAAGTACACACAAGTACAAGCACAACAAATTCAAGCTAGTATTCAGAAACAAGCTCAAGATGCTGATGCTTTACAACAGCGTTTGGGGGCAGAATATCAGAGCGAGATTGCTAAGTATAACAAAGCTTTATCTGATAGCGTACACAACTATTTAAAGCAGTTCAATAAGGATCGTAAATATTCTATCGTTCTTGCTAAGAGTGGTGATAATCTTCTTTATGCAGATCCAGCTTACAATATTACTAATGATGTAGTAAAAGGTTTGAATCAAGAATATAAAGGCTTAGGAAAGTAATATTTGAAAATAAAATCATATATGAATTTTAGTAAAATGAGGGTGTGTCAAAACTGACACCCCCTCTTTTTTTGCACAAAGCTCCGACTTTCTCAAGCCAGAGCTTTGCTATTTCCTAAAGTTTTTGTACTTTTAGGTATACAAATTTAAGGTTCATCAGGGATTTGGAGTGATAGATACAATCAACATTGTCGTAGAAGAAAACAAGTCTCCATTACAACACCTTTATATAGAAGGGTTTAACGATGTCGCACAGCAGTTCGGCGACGCCGACTTTAGAAAATCTTGAATTATGATTTTTTGTTTTTGTAAAATGACTTTTTATAAGCTTTTAGTGGAGGCTATTACTTCGTAACTATATGAATATAAGGGATTATGGTTCATCACTCCAAATTTCGGAAGAACCAAATTTAATTATGGCTCAGTAGAAATTTAGTTATATACAAAAAAGGAACTACAAAACGTAGCTCCTAGTAGTCGATAGGGGAATCGAACCCCTATGCCAAGATTGAGAATCTTGTATCCTAACCGTTAGATGAATCGACCAAAGTGCAATTAGAAATTTGCCAATAATGCGGAAGGAGGGGGATTCGAACCCCCGGTACGGTAACCCGCACGTCAGTTTAGCAAACTGGTGGTTTCAGCCACTCACCCATCCTTCCTTGAAAGGTATTGTAAACCGAATTACCAAACATCTTTCTAAATGCGGTGCAAAGGTAGTGTTTTATTTTTAACTACCAAAACTTTCAACTAAAAATATTCAAATAAAAATCAATACTTCTCGGCATTATTCAAGATGGAATGAACAACAAACAAGAAGAGCATATATACTTTTTGATAAGTTTTCTAACTTACAAAAGGCATATAATGTATATCTTGAACTAATTAATTTGTATAACAAAAAATCAAAACCTGAAGAAGCAAAACTTAATTTAGCAAGATGGTATAATAAAGTAGAAAAATTAGGTAACAACCAATTTAATAAGGTGATAGATACATTTAAAAATCATTATCAAACCATTATAAACTACTTTCAGAATAGATTGACAAATGCTTCTGCGGGGTCATTTAATGCGAAGATAAAAGCATTTAGAACACAATTTAGAGGAGTCGGAGATATAAAGTTTTTATGTATAGACTGGCAAAACTTTATGCTTAGTACTTTGCTTTACCAACTGGAAAAATCCGCTGACCCACTATTTCTACTGATCCAGAATATATTATAAAAAAGAGTATCAATCTTTCGAATGATACTCTTTTGTGGGTAGTGATGGATTCGAACCACCGAAGCTAGAAGCAGCAGATTTACAGTCTGCCCCATTTGGCCACTCTGGAAACTACCCTTAAAAGTGGGCGTTGACGGATTCGAACCGCCGACCCTCTGCTTGTAAGGCAGATGCTCTAAACCAACTGAGCTAAACGCCCGAGATGTTGTTTCTCTTTTGCGGATGCAAAGGTAATAAAAAATTATTGTTTACCAAAGCTTTTGAAGAAAAAAGTGCATCTATAGGGTAGATGCACTTTTCTTTAAGTTATAGAATGTATAAATTTTGCTACTTTGTGATAAACTAACTTCCTAATTATTAACGAAATAAAGTACAAATAGAATAGAAAGTATAAAAAGAGTCCAATTGAGATCTTTCCATTTCTTAGTACAAGCTTTCATGATAACAAAAGCTAGGATACCGAGGCAAACACCATCTGCTATAGAATAGCTAAGCACCATAGTTATCATTGTGATGAAAGCAGGGAATGATTCTGAAATATCATCTAAGTTAATCTTCTTAACAGAATCAAGCATCAACACACCTACCATAACTAAAGCACCACTAGTAGCAGCACTTGGAATAATCATAAAGATAGGAGAGAGGAACAATGCTAAGATAAATAAAATACCTACTACAAAAGAAGTCATTCCTGATCGACCACCTTCTGCTACACCACTAGCACTTTCTACATAGGTAGAGATAGTAGAACTACCTAGTGCTGCACCAATAGTAGTACCGATAGCATCGCTCATCATTGCTTCTTTCACGTGAGGAATGCTTCCATCTTCTTGTACAATACCTGTTTTATCAGCTAATCCCATTAGTGTACCTAGTGTATCAAAGATATTCACTAATAGCAAAGAGAATACCACAAGGATTGTCTTCAAACTAAATAAGCCAGTGAAATCGAATTTACAGAAGATAGGTGAGATATCTTGTGGCATTGAAACAGGGAGCCACCCTTCGTTGAATGTAGTAACTCCCATCGGAATACCAATCACTGTTGTGATAATAATACTCCAGAATAGTGATCCTTTAACATTATTTGCCATGAGTGCACCGCTTAACAAAATGGCAATGATACCTAAGATACAAGTTGGCGTAAAAGCTCCTAACCCTACAAAAGTAGCTTCTTTTGCTACGATAATACCAGCATTTTTAAGCCCGATAAAGGCGATAAACATACCGATGCCTGCAGAAATAGCAAAACGCAGATTGTTAGGGATAGAATCGAGGATCTTCTCTCTTACATTAAAGAAAGTTATAAGAATGAAAGCCAAACCCTCAATGACCATGATAGCAAGGGTATTCTGCCACGAGTATCCCATCGTTTGGCAAAGGGTGTATGCAAAGAACGCATTCAATCCCATAGATGGTGCTTGGGCAAATGGTAGTTTAGCCATAAAAGCAAGTAAGAGAGTTGCTATTGCCGAAGCTAAAGCTGTAGCTGTGAAAAGAGCACCTTTATCCATACCCGTAGAGGATAAGATTGCGGGGTTAACAGCTAAGATATAGCTCATAGTTAAAAACGTTGTAGCTCCCGCAATAATCTCTGTGCGGAGTTTCATCTGCTTAGGATTAAATCCTAATGCTTTAGATAAAAAAGTCATACTCTTAAAAGATTTTATTTATTTGATTATTGATTTTCTAACCAGTGATCAAGCATCATACGAGCTATAGAGAGAGGTTCGGGAATCGTTGGTAAGTTGTCTTTATGAAACCAATTGCCCTTTGATAGCTCACTTCTTTGTAATTGAAGGCTTCCTCCGTCATATTCTGCAAAGAATCCTACCATTAATCCACAAGGGTATGGCCATGGTTGTGAACCAAAATATTGTAAATTCTTTATTTCTATCCCCGTTTCTTCCAATACTTCTCTGTGTGTAGCCTCTTCTAAAGTTTCTCCTGTCTCTACAAAACCTGCAACAAGTCCATAAAAATTGGTTTTGAAGTTGCGAGCATGTACTAATAGAACTTCATTGCCACGATGGACAAGCACGATAATGGCGGTTGCTAATTGAGGCCAAACCTCTTTACCACAGTTAGTACATCGTTTGGAGATTTCTGTGTGCATTTTCATCGGACTACCACATACACCACAAAATATTGTATTTTGATCCCAATAAAGTAGCTCTTGGCACTTTCCTGCTTTCAGGTAAAGTTCTGTGGAAAGTTTGTAAAAGGAAGCACGTAGTCCACACATTTCATATCTTGGATTATTTGTGATAGCTTCATCAATCTTGAAAGCCTTTACCGCTGTACCGTCTTCAGTTGGTGTAATATCCATTATATGTGTCCATGGGCGAGTAGGTACAGGCGGTTCTTCTGCGTATGGGATGGTATAAGTATCACCCCTCTTCTCGAGTATAATGTCGGTTTTACAAAATATGAACCAATACTTCATGGTGTATACCTTATATATTAATGTGTAGTCCTGCTAATAAACACTCTGTGAGAATTTATTTTCCAAAGAGTAGTTGCTTATCTCTTGCTGCAGCAGGTATTGTCCAACTTTCAGGTATAAATTTCCAATTAGAATTTGCTTTAGGATTCATAGTTCCTGCCTTTTCTATCTCTTGCATCAGATAGAAACGCTGATCGCGTTCGCTTTCCCAGATGATACGTTTCGTGAGTTGGTCGTGAGGAATGCCTGCTCCTTTGGTCAATAGTTCGCCACCACCATTGGCGCGATAGCTATTTACCGCTACTGTATACCATTTGTTTTCGTCAAACTTCTCACCATTGCTCATCTGTAGGATAGCAACTTTCTGCCCATTTGGTTTGGTAACATCAACGGTATAATCGATACCTGCAGCAGAGTCAAAATTAAATGAAAAGTTCTTAAAACCTAATCGCTGTGCATCGTTTTTGGTATCGGCTAGCAACAAAAGGTGATCGTCAGGACTCTTCATGGTGTTCACCCATAGGTCATAACTCATCTCTAAATAGTTGCGAATTTCCTTACCTGTGAGTTTCATTATACATAGTTGGTTTTCAAACTTATAAAGGTTGAACATATCCGCCACTGTTATAGGACCAGCTTTGATAGAAGCATCGAAGAGTAGGGGCGCATTGAACGCTATATCAGCTTTAGTAATTTCTAATTCAAGATTTAAGATTAAATCATTAAATGCAGAGTTGCCAAAGTAGGAATCTTTAGTATATATGGTGTTTTGGAAATTTCCAATAACCTTATCGCTCCATTGTTTTACCTCCTCTATATTCTTTTCAAAGTAGTTAGTATATGTCGTGTCAATTGCTAAATTCCTAATATCTATAAGTTCCCCACTGATATTTTTTACATAGAAAGTTTTCTTTTTGCCTTTGCCTTTACTAGAAAGTGTGATAGTAGCTACTGCTACCTTTTGAGCATTATTGGCAGGATCTAAGCATATTACTTGCTTACCTGTAACAGATGTTTCCATTGAATTGTGAGGCGTGTGGTCGTGTCCGAAGAAAACAATATCAAATCCAGGTACTTGTTTAGCCACTTCTTTAGAAGCGTCTTCTGCATATTCTGATGTTACAATACCACCATCCCAGCCAGAGTGAAATAGCCCAATGATCACGTCAGGGTGTTCTTCTGCTTTCATCTTTTGTATCGTTTCTTTGGCGCAACTTACCATTTCCTTGAATTCAAGTCCACTCCATATACTCTCTTTCAACCAGTTTGGAATAGCAGGTGTTATCATTCCTATTACACCGACCTTAACTCCATTCTCTTTTTTGATAATATAATATTCCGAAAGATAGGGTTTGTTAGTTTTCTTATTAATAACATTTGCACCTAAAATAGGCATTTTTAGCTCTTTAAACCACTTGTCATAAACATTATGCCCTGTCTCTATATCATGGTTGCCTACGGTTGCCGCATCATACTTTAAGTAGTTTAGCACCGAAGCTGCAATATTTTCTTTATCCTTAGCTACATAATTATAGTAGTAAGAAATAGGTTGCCCTTGAAGGATATCCCCATTATCAAGCAAATAAACGTTCTGTTCCCCATTCTCTTTTCTTAATTGGTTAACATACGTACTTACTCTTGCCATTGAGCCACTCTTGGGCGATCGGGTGATAAAATCGTATGGAAAAAAAGCTCCATGTACATCAGAAGTTTCGACAATCTTTAAAGTTACATCATGTGTTTGTGCCATTGTAGGGCTACAAAGTCCTATCATCATTGAGCATATTATTGCTGAATGCAGCCTATCTTATGCAAAGATAGTGCCAGTGAATGCAATACAAGCTTGCTTGATTATTGCTGAATGCAGCCTATCTTATGCAAAGGTAACTATTCATTATTACATTTTGAAGTAGATAGACTATTTTTTATACCTCATTCTGCACTTTTCCTATATGCTTTAGCACAAAGAATGATAGTCAATCTTAATATATAATTGTTGCATAACAAACATTTCTCTCTTTAAATAGAAATGTGTAGGGCGCATTATGAGAAATATTAAAGTTGTAAACAAAATGCTTGATTTCTTGTTATTTTGCTTGATTTATGTCAATAAATAAGCGTTTTGATAAAAAATATTATTCAAACGCTTGCGAGGTATTATAAAAGATCGTACCTTTGCATTGCAATTAAGAAATAAGCCAAATCAATTGGCACTAGAAAATATTCTAATAGATATTAGTTCTAGGTAATCAAGATTGCTCAGGATTATAGAAAAATTGTTTAGGTTAGTAATAGATTTAGGTTTTTAGTTATATTTTAGGTAAAGATTGTAGAAAATTGACGTCGCGAGACGGATGTTTTTCGGAGATAACGGTAGAGCGGTTGCTCAGCCGTTTTTTCTTTTATAGGGGGGATGATCCCTTTTTTTTATGCCTAAATATTTTCTTATACTATAAGAATAGGATTTTATTCCTATATAGATAGCATTTTATTGTAGAACAAAAAATAAAATATAAGATGATAAAAGATTTTTTTATAGTAGGAATGGGTAGTTTCTTTGGTGGCGGTTTGCGTTATCTTATTTCGCAACTGCTAAAACTCTCTGTGTTTGGAGCTTTTCCGTTGGGAACTTTTGCTGTAAATGTTTTAGGGTGTTTTCTTATCGGTGTGTTCTCTACACTTCCAGAAAATCATAGTATTAATCCTTCTACACGACTTCTTCTTACAACAGGTCTTTGTGGTGGATTTACAACTTTTTCTACCTTTATGAATGAGAATGTTTCACTTATAAAGAATGATAACTTCACAATGTCGCTGCTCTATGTGTTTGCTAGCCTTACTTTAGGCTTTATTGCAGTATTGGCAGGTAGACAATTGGTATTTGCTTTTAGATAAAGGTGAAAGCAAACGAGGATATAAAAACTCAGTGCAGTAGTTGCTTATTGAATATTGAAATGCAAGTTCGATGATAATGCTATCACCGAACTCGCGTTTTTTATTGATTGTTACGTGCTACAACATAACTATTTGCTTGGTGTGTAGCAGTTACAAGCACTTCTGCTATTTGTACATGTTCAGGGGCGTTTGCTGCATAGAATACAACATCGGCAATATCATCTCCAGATAGAGGAGTAATGCCTTTATAAACGTTATCAGCCTTCGCTTTGTCGCCATGGAAGCGAACATTCGAGAAGTTGGTTTCTACTAAGCCAGGTTTAACATCTGTTACACGTATCTTAGTATTGGCGACATCAATGCGTAAACCATCGCTTAATATTTTAACAGCAGCTTTTGTTGCACAGTAAACACTTCCTCCAGCGTAAGCACCATCGCCAGCTAATGAGCCTATGTTAATGACATGTCCCTTGTTACGACGTACCATACCCGGCACTATTAGTTTCGTCATGAAGAATAAGCCCTTGATATTTGTGTCCACCATTGTTTCCATTTCCTCAATGCTTAACTCGTATTCTTTGTCCAAGCTAAGTGCCAAACCTGCATTGTTTACTAGTACATCAATGTCTTTCCATTCTTCAGGCATACTGTTAATAGCCTTTTCTGCAGCAATATGGTCGCGAACATCAAACTCTAAGCCAAGTACTTCCACACCATCTTCCATTAATTTTTTACCAAGATCGGTCAGCTTATTGCGATTTCTTCCTGCAATAATTACCCTATAACCTTCTTTTGCAAAGCGTCTGACACATGCTTCACCAATGCCACTAGTGGCTCCTGTTACTAAAACTGTCTTTGTCATATTTTATTCTTTTATTGTTTAGTTGTTTTATTTTTTACCTTAAATCACGATTGTTATATTCCCTTAGCCTTATTGGCAATGCTTACTCCAAGCAAGATAAAGGCAGAACCCAAGAACGACATGATTGTTATGGGTTCATCTAGGAAGATGGCACTCGTTACGAAGGTAGATACTGGGTTTAAATAAATCAGGTTGGAAGCCTTCATAGCTCCTATCTTTGCAATTACCCATGCCCAAAACAAAAAGCATACAAATGAGGCTATAACACCTAAAAATACGAGATTAATCCATATTTTAGGTTCACAGAGCATACTCCATGATGTTGTCCATGGTTCAAAAAGATATATGGGAAGTACGGTTACAAGACCGTAGAAGAATACTTTACGAGTGATAAATATGGCGGAATATTGATTGGATATTTTCTTCATTAGTAATGAATAAATAGCCCATGCAAAGGAGGCTACAAGGGCTAAAAAGTCGCCTAAAGGATTAAGATGTAATACGAAGTGTCCATTAAAAATGACTAATCCCACGCCTATCACAGCAACTAGTGAACCTAATATCAATTTCCAGCTTGCTTTTATGCTCTTTACGAAAGCTAAGCCTAAAATCACCGTAACAAGTGGAGCCGTGCATACTAAGAAGCTAACATTTGTTACGAGCGATAAGCCTACAGCATAGTTCTCGGCTAAGAAGTAGAGCGATCCTCCTGTAATGCCTAGCCAAACCATATTCAACTCATCGCGCCACGAGTTTGCCCATAGTGTTCTTGGTGATATTGTCCATATACAAAGATAAGCTATAACGAAGCGAATAACAAATATGTCAAGTGGATGAAGTCCCGCATTGTATAACACTTTGGTGTTCACAAAGGTAGCACCCCAAAGAAATACAATAGAAATAGCTAGGATATACAACCAAATCTTATGTTTCATTTCGTTTTGTATGTCGTTTATGGAAGATGAGACTACTTAGTTTATAATACGACAAAAACTTGTTGCCATGAATGATTAAACTGCTTACAGCGGCAATGATAAGCACAATGCCTATGCTTATGGATAGCGTAAGAGGTTCACCCAGTAGGAATATACCTATTATTATTGCTGTTAGCGGTTCGAAAGCACCCAAAATAGCTACGTTAGCCGAAGATGTAAAGCGCATAGCTTTGACCAACGCCAAGTTGCTGATGGTGGTAGGGATAAGCCCTAGTAAGATAAGTGATAGGCAAGCTTCCCAATTATCTAATCTTTGAATACCTCCTGTTGTAATGCCCGAATAAATAAGCAGATAGAGCATAGCTGCAATGAATATATAAAAATTTACTTTTAGTGCAGGTACTCGGCAAATTTTCATACGAGGGAAAATTACCATATAAACAGCATAGCATAATCCTGAACCCAGCTCAAAAAGTACACCCTGTATGGGGTAAGCTCCTGTAGAGTTGGCTATTCCTCCTAAAAAAGCTACTCCCAAAACTGCAAAAATGATAGCAAAGCTAATGCGTAAGGTGAGTTTCTCATGCACAAAAATGATAAGCAAAAGTTCTGTCCATACGGGGTAAGAAAAGAGCAAAGTTGTTGCTACACCACTTGGCATATAGTTGTATCCCTCAAACAAGCAGATGGAAGAGGCGGTGTATAGTAGGGAGCAGAAAGCTATTTCTAGTGCTTCTTTTTTGTCAATGCGCATATTCTTCTTTAGCAATAGCAATACTGCAAGCATAAAGATGCAACCAAAAGCATATCTATATATTAAAACAGAGGGTAGGGCAAATCCTGCCTTCATGAGCGGAACAGAAAACAAGGGGATTGTTCCAAACGTGGAGGCTGATAATATTGCGTATAGATTTCCTTTTAAAGTTTCACTTTTCATATTTGCAAATGTACTTATAAAATATCGTCTATCCACATTTTTAAGATTGTTTTTCTTTAGAGCAAAATCAATTTCAAGCAAAAGTAAGAGGTAAGCTTCTTAGTGATAAGGTGTTACCTCTTTTTATGTAAAAGATCATCTCTTATGATGAAATAGATGAACTTTTGGACTCAAAAATAATTTATTTTTCTATAAATTTTAGCTTATTTTAAAATCAAAAATAAATTAAAAATCAAAGTAAAAGATGCTCATTTATTAGTTGATAGGTAACCTTTTACTATAAGACAGATAATCCTTTGCTATTTAATAGATACTTTAATCTGTAATTGTTACTCCTTCGGCTTCATTCTTTGGGTTGATGACTTGCCAAAGATTGTCCATAGGTAGGGGAGAAACTACTTTTATTTTCTTTTTAGAAACAGGATGAACAAATTCCACTTTATGACTTAACAGACAGATACTTCCATCGGGATTGGAGCGTGCAGCACCATATTTCAAATCACCTTTAATGGGGCATCCTATGTTTGCAAGTTGGCACCGAATTTGGTGATGGCGACCCGTCATAAGGTTAACCTCTAATAATGTATATCTTTCTGTGCTACTAATAGTCTTGTAATGCAATATCGATTTTTTTGCCATTGGTGCTGGCATATTGTAAGCATAACTCTTGTTTTGCTGTGTGTTGCGTACTAACCAATCGGTCAGCGTGTTCTCTGATTCTATTGGTGGCTGTTGTACAATAGCCCAATAAGTTTTATGAATATCGCCATTACGAAACATCTCGTTAAGGCGTGTAAGTGCTTTTGATGTGCGTGCGAAGATAACTAGTCCTGCTACGGGGCGATCAAGGCGATGTACCACACCAAGAAAAACATTGCCTGGTTTCTGATATTTCTCCTTAATCCACTGTTTTACCATTTCTGATAGTGGCTCATCTCCACTTTTATCCCCTTGTACAATCTCACCTGCTTCTTTATATACGATGATGAGATGGTTATCTTCGTAAACAACGTTCATAGCTTTTTAATTATTAGATCCTCAATGTGTGTTTGCTGAAGTGATGACCACTTCAAAATGAAAAAAGGCGGTTATTAGGGAAGAATTTATTTTTAAAGTACCCTAAAACCACCTTATGTGATAGTTATAAATTACATATTCATACCGCCATCAACCTGCAATACCTGTCCAGAAACATAACTAGATAGGTCAGAAGCTAGGTAAACAGCAGTGTTAGCTATATCGTCTACAGTACCGCCACGGCGCAATGGGATCTTAGAAGCCCATTCTTTGCGCACTTCATCAGGCAATGCTTGAGTCATAGCAGTGTCGATAAAGCCGGGAGCAATAGCATTTGCACGGATACCCTTAGGTCCCATTTCCTGAGCTACGCTCTTAGCAAGGGCAATCAAGCCAGCTTTTGAAGCTGCATAGTTGGCTTGTCCAGCATTACCGTGAACACCTACTACACTTGCCATATTAATGATAGAACCACCACGTTGACGCATCATTACTGGTACGCAAGCATGGATAAAGTTGAATGCACTCTTTAAGTTTACAGCGATAACTGCGTCCCACTGTTGTTCTGTCATACGAAGCATCAAACCGTCTTTGGTAATACCTGCGTTGTTAACAAGAATATCTACAGAACCGAACTCTTCCTTTACTTTAGCCACAACTTCAGCACTTTCATCAAAGTTAGCTGCATTGCTAGCATAGCCTTTTGCTTTAACACCTAGTGCTTGAATTTCTCTCTCGGTTTCAAGACCACCGTGTTCTTCATCGATAAATAGGTCGGTGAATGCTACGTTTGCACCTTCTTGTGCATATTTTAATGCAATAGCTTTACCAATACCACGTGCAGCACCTGTAATAAGGGCTGTTTTTCCTGTTAATAATCCCATTTTCTGTTTGTTATTTTATTTGTTTATTATTAATGATCCTTTTTTTTTCATACCTGCTTTGCCTAGCGCACCATATACTACTTTTGCAACAACAGGCTTACTAGTTTCCTCTGTTAACCCATGTCCTATTCGTCCATAAATAAATGGAACTTCAAGTCCTTTAATGCAGTAGTGGGTAATTTCTGCAACTAGCTCCACATTATCTATATCAAACTCGTCATCATTTTTAGCCTCTGTATAAACTTTTTTGAAGAGTTCTATTTCGTCTTCATCAAACTTTTTACGCACTCGCTCCACCATCCAAATATTTCGGAAAAACTCTGCACGTAAGTTACCGTTACGAATTACAGTTTCCTTGATCATAGAAAGGTGGGTATAAATAAGCTCAATGATTTTGTCTTGTGGGCTACTATGCTTAGCGGCTACCTCGTCAAGTTTGTCAGATAGTCGTTCTAGTTCGGCTTCTATCACAGCATAATATACATCGTCTTTACTCTTAAAATAGGTGTAAAGTGTGCGTCGTCCTTTACCAGAAGCCTTGGCTATGTCGTTCATAGTGGTGTTAGCAATGCCATTCTTAGCAAATAATTGGCGTGCTACATCCACTAAGGTTTGTCTTGTTTTTGATATAGACATTGTCCTTTATATCCTAAAATTATTCTTTGCACAATAAGTTTGTGATGTGCAAATATAAAAAATATATGTGTAAATGACAAGTATAGTGTATGAAACTTATCATAAATAACAATAAAAAAGATCCTAAACAGTAATTGTGTAATTATTGTTTAGGATCTTTTTGCGAGTTATTGGCTGTATTTATCTAGTATAAGTACCACAGTGTTGTATAAGTTTTCTGCAGCCACAGAGGTTTTCATTAGTTCTGTAATAGGTACGTTTGGATTGTAAAGCGCATTGATACTTTGTACATCTTTAAATCCTGCTGTAAGCAATTTGTCTTTGTTTTCTACGCATCCAGCTAGCGCTATGACAGGTTTTTGGATATGCTTTGCCATCTGAAGAACTGCAAAAGGCAGTTTGCCACAAAGCGTTTGTTCGTCTATCTTTCCCTCACCCGTGAAAATTAGGTCGGCATCTTGTATATGATGGGCTAGTTGAGCCGTTTCGAGAACGATCTCTGCACCATTTTTTAGGTTTGCATTGAGTGATAGAAGCGCATATCCTAATCCTCCAGCAGCACCAGCTCCGCGTGTGTTAGGATTGGTTGTGCATAATGTGGCAAAGTGGCGTAGTCCATTGTCTAGTTCTATAATTTCGGTGCTGTTTGCTCCTTTTTGCTTTGCATATACATGGGCAGCGCCATTTGGTCCGTATAAGGGATTGGTTACATCACAAATTACATCTATAGTAATTGTTTTTAAGCTGATTATCTTACTCAAGTCGACCGAGCTAATAAGCTTGAGATTTTTCCCAATAGGGGTTACCTCACGCTTGTGATTATCGTAGAACTTTACTCCCAAAGCGGCTAACATTCCTATACCAGCATCATTAGTGGCGCTGCCACCTATGCCTAAAAGAATGTGTTTACAGCCTTTGGATATAGCATCTTTTAGCATTTCTCCAACACCAAACGTGGTAGTAAGCATAGGGTTGCGTTCTTCAGAGGATAGGAGGGTTAGCCCAGCAGCAGATGCCATGTCCATAATAGCAGTAGTGCCATTGCTGCTAATAGCATATTTCGTGGTGATAGGGCGCATAAGTGCATCGTGAGCATTACATATTTGCCATGAAGCATTTAGATAATGTACCAAAGCTTCAGTAGTGCCTTCACCACCATCGGCAAGAGGTAGTTCTGTGATTGTGGCATTAGGAAGAGTTGTTCTTACAGCCTTTCCCACAATCGTAACAGTATCTTGGGCTGATAACGATCCTTTAAAAGAATCGAATGCAGCAACGATTTTCATAGCGGTGTATACTTAATGAGGGTGAAAGAAAAACTTGTAATATAGTTATAAACGTAGTATTTGCCCATCGTATGCAAAGTGTACATTCTCAGGCAAACGCTTTTGTGATTCGGCATGAAGCCCTGCACGATCGGTCATGTGAATAAGGTAGGTTTGTTCGGCTTTAATCTGCTTACTAAAGGTAATGGCTTCTGGGATAAGTTGGTGAGAATGATGAGGACGATCCCAACGTAAACCATTTATAATAAGAGTTTTTATTCCTTTAAGTGAAAGTAATTCTTTATCTTCAATAGACTTCATATCGGTGATGTAAGCTAATGATCCTATGCGATAACCTAAGATGGGGAGTTTACCGTGGATAACCTCAAAGGGTTCCACTTCAAAATCGCCTATATGCAGTTTTTGATGAGGTTCGACACTATGTAGACTGAGTTTTGGTACACCGGGATAAAGATGGTCTGTAAAGCAGTAAGGGATATTGTGATGGAGTCCCTCGCAGGTGTGTTTATTGGCATAAACATCAATATCGCCTAGGGCGCAAAAGGCACGTAGATCATCAATACCACCTACATGATCATAATGAATATGCGTGAGTAGCACACCATCTATCTTTCGGAAAGGTTGTGGGAGTATCTGTTGGCGGAAGTCGGGACCACAGTCGATGAGCAATCGTGTGTTTTCTGTCTCTATCAGTGCTGATGATCTGAGGCGTTTGTCATGAGGGTCGGTACTTGTACAGACCTCACACTTACAGCCAATAAAGGGTACTCCATTTGAAGTTCCTGTGCCTAGAAATGTAACCTTAATATTGTTTTTCATCAGTTCTCTTTTCTTTCTATAAGATGAATTGTATTACTTGATATTAACTTCTGGATAAATATTAATATCAAATTTCTGCTTTACATCGTGTTGAATGGTTTGGTATAATTTTACAATTTCAGATCCTGTAGCTCCGCCAAGATTAACGAGTACGAGGGCTTGCTTATAATAAACTCCTGCTTTTCCTAAATTCTTTCCTTTCCATCCACATTGATCAATCAACCAACCTGCTGGGATCTTCTCATGAGTATCATCTATCGTATAATGTGGAAGATCGCCAAACTGCTCAACAAGGGTAAGGTATTTTTCTGTAGAAACTATAGGATTCATAAAGAAGCTACCAGCATTACCAACTATTTTAGTATTAGGAAGTTTAGCGTTTCGTATTTCAGTAATAGTTTGGCGAAGCTCATGTACAGATGGGGTGGTGATATTCTTGTCGGCTAAAGCGCGTCGGATGTTGCCATAGTCGAGCTTAGGTTCGTAAGTTTTGCTAAGCTTATAAGTAACCGAGGTTACTAAAAACTTATCACGCCATTCATTCTTGAACTTGCTTTGACGATAGCTATAGGCACACTCTGCATTGGTAAAAGTTTTCACTTCACCAGTAGCAATCTCTACAACTTCTACCGTATCAATGAGATCTTTTGCTTCTGCACCGTATGCTCCAATATTTTGAACAGCACTAGCACCCACTTCACCTGGGATAATCGACAAGTTTTCTGCACCATAGAGCTGGTGATTACAGCAGAAATCTACAAAGTCGTCCCACTCAAAGCCTGACCCACACTGCACGTGTTCATCATCAAGTTGTTTGAGAAACTTAATACCAGAGTGGATTACCGTGCCTTTATAGTCCTTTGTAAGCAGTAAGTTGCTACCACCACCAAGGATGAGGATAGGTTCATCGGCTGGTGTGAGTAATCGTACTAGAGCTTGCGCTTCTTCGATGGAGTTATACTCCACAAACCTTTGACATTGCACATCAATGCCAAAGGTGTTATGCTTCTGTAAATTATAGTTGGCGTAATCTTTCATTGGTAATGTGAGGTGAAACACTTATAATTGTTTTTAGAAAGCAACTATCTTTACTAATTGCCACTTCTTTCCATTATTTTGAAAAATAAGTTCAGTCTCTAACCCATTGGCAAGCCCACGAAAAGTAAGTATCTTTTCTTTTCCGGGCTTATACTTTTGTCCATAGAGAATGTTAAAAATAACATTGTTAGGAATTTCTGGCAAGAATGTACTCCATTCCTCTGCAGGAATTGTTGTGTTGATAATGTTTGTTTCTTCACCATTAGGATCAGATCCTTTATATGGTAAAGGGTTCTTTACCATACCCTCCCCATTCTTTTTAAAAAATACTTTTACGAAGTTTAGAAAATCAGCATTGTAGCTTTCTTTAAAGTTTAGTTCGCGAATTTGGCTCATCATCCATTTTCCTTCTTGATGATCGAACCAATATTGTTTTACAGTATTCTCTTTTAAGAAAATTTTTTCTACAACAACAGAGTCAATATCTGTTGAGTGGGCATATTTAGCTTGTTCTTCATTATCTAAAATTAGGGTATAATATCCTTGTGGACGGAAGAAACGGTCAAAGCTCCATTTGTTACGAGGGAGATTGCTAATTTTACCAAACTTGTTCTGATATAAAGGGAATTTTATACGTGCGCGTTGGAGCTTGTTGTTAGCGATGAAGTTGAAAAAGAAGTCGTCAAATAGCTGATCGGCTGTTTTTGGCATCGGCGTTTCTGCAATAACTTTTGAAGCAGAGTCTTCCTCCTCGGTAGAATTTAAGATTGTTGAGTCGGTTTGTGAACTGTCATTAGTCGTTTCTGTTTTCTTACTAGTACAACCTGTTGTAAAACAAATCATTGTGGCAAAGAGTGTTACAACGACGAGAGTTAATTTTTTCATATCTTTTCTTTTATATCTCCAAGTATTGATGAGTCGTGGAAAAGCAACGCTTAATCCAATTGCTTATGATAAAGACAAGGCTCAATATGAAATAATGAAGCCTTATTGTGAAATTATCAAGCGTACAAATTTACTTATTTAAGCACAAATAAACAAAGAATAATCAAAGTAATAAGTTAAGATAAAATATAAAGTGTAAATCGCCACAGTATACATAATGTAAGTAATATGGTAGATCTTGCTAAATAATTTTCTTCATTTTCATATAAACTTATTAACTTTGCAAGAAAGAATAACAAATAAAACATATATAGATTATGTATCGTACAAAAACTTGTGGTGAGCTTCGTCTTGCCGATACAGGTAAAGAAGTAACGCTTTCTGGATGGGTTCAGCGTTCAAGAAAGATGGGCGGTATGACCTTCGTTGATTTACGTGATCGCTATGGTATCACACAATTAGTATTTAACGAGGCAGAGGATGCTGCTCTTTGCGGTGAGGCTAATAAGCTTGGTCGTGAATTTTGTATTCAAGCAAAGGGTATTGTAAATGAACGTCAGAGTAAAAATGACAAAATTGAAACTGGTGATGTTGAGATTATTGTAAAAGAACTTAATGTTTTAAGCCCTGCATTAACACCTCCTTTTACTATTGAAGATAACACAGATGGTGGCGATGAGCTTCGTATGAAGTATCGTTATTTGGATCTTCGCCGTGCTACTGTTCGTAAGAATATGGAATTGCGCCACAAGATGACGATTATGATTCGTAATTTCTTGGACGCTCAAAATTTTATGGAAGTAGAAACACCGATCCTTATTGGCTCTACACCAGAGGGTGCACGCGACTTTGTTGTGCCTTCTCGTATGAACCCTGGTCAGTTCTATGCTTTGCCACAGAGTCCACAAACTTTGAAGCAGCTATTAATGATAGCAGGTTTTGATCGTTACTTCCAAATAGCTAAATGTTTCCGCGATGAAGACTTGCGAGCAGATCGTCAGCCTGAATTTACGCAGGTTGACTGTGAGATGTCGTTTGTAGATCAGGACGATGTTATCAATATGTTTGAGGAAATGTGTCGCGTTTTGTTCCGTGAAATTCGTGGTGTAGAGCTTCCAAAACTAGAGCAGATGCCTTGGCAAGAGGCAATGAAGCGTTTCGGATCTGACAAACCAGACTTGCGTTTCGGTATGGAATTTGTTGAATTGATGGACGATTTAAAAGGAACAGGTGAGTTCTCCGTATTCAATGAAGCAAATTATATAGGTGGTATTGTTGTTCCTAATTGTGCAGAATATAGTCGAAAGCAATTAAATGAGCTTACTGACTTTGTTAAACGACCACAGGTGGGAGCTCACGGACTTGTATTTATTAAGTATGGTGCTGATGGATCGGTGAAAAGTTCTATAGATAAGTTCTATTCCCCAGAGCAGCTTCAAAAGGTGAAAGAAACAACAGGTGCTAAGGATGGAGATCTTGTTTTAATTTTGTCTGGTGAAAAACCTAATAAGGTTCGTACTCAACTTTGTAGTTTACGCCTTGAAATGGGCGATCGCCTAGGTTTGCGCGATAAGAATGTGTTTAAGTGCTTATGGATCGTTGATTTCCCATTGTTCGAATGGAGTGATGAAGAACAGCGTCTTATGGCTACTCACCATCCATTTACTATGCCAAACCCTGCTGACCTTTCATTGCTTGATGAACACCCAGAACAAGTACGTGCGTTAGCTTATGATTTTGTGTGCAATGGTATAGAAGTGGGTGGAGGATCTATCCGTATTCATGATACTAAGCTACAAGAGCGTATGTTCAAAGAGTTAGGCTTTACTAAAGAACGTGCAGAAGAACAGTTCGGATTCTTGATGAATGCTTTCAAATATGGTGCACCTCCTCATGCAGGGCTTGCCTTTGGTTTAGATCGTTTTGTTAGTATCATGGCAGGCTTAGATAGTATTCGCGACTGTATTGCTTTCCCAAAAAATAATAGCGGTCGTGATGTAATGCTTGATGCACCGTCTGCACTTGACCCAAAACAACTTGATGAACTCCAAATTAAGCTAGACTTAAAAGCTTAGTATTCTTTGATTTATATCAAAAAATAACTTTTTTCATGCTGAACAATATAAGAAGTGTTTATATTTCTTTGAAAATTATTTCACTTTTTCGCCTCTAAAGCGTATCTTTGCTCTCAGTATAAGATTGTTATTTTAATAAGGTTTTTCCAAAGAATATGGCAGAAAAGAAAGTTTCAGCAACTTCTAAGGCAGCAGCTAAGAAGTCTACAGCTAAAAAAGCAACAGTAGAAGTAGTTATTAATGCCGAGAGTATAGGCTTTAAAGCAGGTGATGTATACCAAGCTTTGGCTTCAACAGAAAAAGGTCTTAATGTTAAAGAAATAGCTTCTATTGCAAAGATTAGTATTGAAGAGACCTACCTAGGCTTAGGTTGGTTATTCAAAGAAGGAAAGATTATTGGCGATGGTAAGCTAGTTTCGCTAGCTTAATAAGTTAGATTATCTAATTAGGAGGGAGTTCATATAATAAAAGTTGTATGAACTCTCTTTATTTTTATGCTATACGATAAAGAAATAATATATGTATTACTAGAGGCAGGGAGCGAAGGACTTTCGGCAAAGAAGATTTCACGCCATGTTCATAACTCTAGGAACACTTTGTTTAATCCTATCTCCTTTAATGACGTTTATAGAGAGGTGAAAAGTTATCTTAGGACTAATTCGCGTACTGAATTATCTATTATAAAAAAGATAGGGAAAGGGCTTTATTGTATTAATAATAATGTTAACGATTCTCGACAGTTACTTTTTGAATTTAAGGATGCTATCACCTCAGAGAGCAAATCTAAAGGAGATGAGCTACTTTTAAAACTTTTCTAACTATCTTTTTGTAAGTATTCTTTGTGTTGTAATGATTTATAGCCGATAAATTCGTAAATATTTGCTATAAATCTTTTATTTTCTTATATTATTTGTATATTTGCATTTATAATTATAAATATTAATTTAGCTATGAGTCGAACAGACAATCATTTGGTAATAATGGCTGGTGGTGTGGGGAGTAGGTTTTGGCCTATGAGTACATCCGATCATCCCAAACAGTTTATAGATGTTTTGGGTGTAGGAAAATCGTTGCTTCAGCTTACACTTGATCGTTTTAGAGATGTAGTACCTTCAGAAAATGTTTGGGTGGTAACTAATGAAAAGTATGTAAGCATTGTTCGTGAACAGTTGCCGAATATACCATCTAATCATATTTTGAGCGAGCCTTGTCGCCGTAATACTGCGCCTTGTATAGCCTATGTTAGCTGGAGAATAAAGAAAGAAAATCCTAAGGCAAACATTGTTGTAACTCCTAGCGACCATATTGTTACTAATCCTATTGAGTTTAAACGTGTTATCAATAACTGCTTAAAGTTTACTGCACAGTCGGATGCTATCGTTACTTTAGGTATGAAACCAACGCGACCAGAAACTGGCTATGGTTATATAAAGGCTGATCTTAGTTCGTTTTCAGCTCGTAACAAGGAGGTGTTCCGAGTGGATCAGTTTAAAGAAAAACCAAATCTTGAAACAGCAGAGAAGTATATTAAGCAAAACAATTTCTTTTGGAATGCTGGTATCTTTATTTGGAGTGCCTCTACCATTATCAATGCTTTTCGTATCTATCAACCAAGTACCGCACGCTTGTTTGAACGTATTATGAATGTTTTAGGTACAGAAGCAGAGCAAGAAACGATCAATGAGGTTTATCCAGAATGTGAAAATATTTCTGTTGACTATGCCATTATGGAAAAAGCTGAAGAGATATTTGTACACCCAGCAGACTTTGGTTGGAGTGATTTAGGAACATGGGGATCACTGCTTGCACAAACGCCTCACGATCTTTATGGTAACACACTAGTTGGTTCTAATATACAAGTTTTTGATACTAAAAATACCATAGTGCATACCTCTGATAAGAAAAAGGTGATCGTGCAAGGTTTAGATGGCTATATTGTTGCCGAAAAGAATGATACTTTACTTGTTTGTAAACTTTCAGAAGAGCAGCGTATAAGACAGTTCTCTGGTGAAGACTAGGCAGAAAGAATAAAGAAGCATAGTTTAATAACAGTCTATCTGTTAAATTTTTGGCGTAATGGACATTTGGTAGGCTAAAACTTCTCAAATGTCCATTATGCTACAATTATAATGACTACATGGAAAGAATGCAACAAAGACCTCTATGTTGTGTATCTCACCCGTCTGTTCTTCGATAATCTCACGTTTATCACTGACATAATCTATATACAGCTAATCGCCAGCAAGATATTTTACATATCCTACGCCTCGCGGGGCTGGCACTTATAGCTATTATTCTACTATTTTCTTAACTTGTTCCAATAGCCAAGCTTGTTGTTCTTTAATGGTAAGATAACTATTATCAAGTTCAAGCGCATCGTTGGCACGACGTAGAGGTGAAATTTCTCTATGCGAATCAATATAATCGCGTTCCTCCACATTTTTCAAGATTTCATCGAAGTTTGCAGGTATTCCTTTTGCCTTTAGCTCGTTATAGCGACGCTGAGCACGCACCCTTGATGATGCAGTAACAAAAATTTTTAACTCTGCATTAGGAAATACAACTGTGCCTATATCGCGTCCATCCATAACAATACCTTTTTCTTTTCCCATTGCTTGTTGTTGTACTACGAGGGCTTCACGAACAAATGGTAGGGTAGCAATAGGGCTAACATGAGAGGAAACCTCCATTGTCCGTATGTCTTGCTCTACATTCTCACCATTTAGATATGTGTCAGGACGACCTGTTTGGGTATTGATTTTGAAAGCTATATTGATATTTGGCATTGACATGCGTAAGGCTTCCTCTTGAATGCTCCCATCGGTATTAAAGAAGCCGTTTCTAAGCGCATAAAGTGTAACCGAGCGATACATCGCGCCTGTATCCACGTATATATAACCTATTTCCTTTGCTAAATCTTTCGCCATTGTACTCTTTCCACAAGATGAATAACCGTCAATAGCTATTGTAATCTTTTTCATATTTTTGTTGTTTTATAATTTTAGATCCAACTATCTTTATTAAGAATGATTACAAGAAACATTTTTTTTTCTTATAATCAATTTTAAATTCTCCACAAAGTTACATCTTTTTCCGAATATCTTCTTAATTTTGTGGTTTGAAAAACGGTCGTCTGATGACTTTCACTAGTAATGCTAGCAGAATAAAGCCGTTGATCATTTCTCTATAGAACAGGAGATCTCAAAAATAATATTTTAAACTTTGGAAATAAAGAAATCAAAGCAAGCAGATTTAGAAAATAAGCGATGGGTGGGTTTTATGCTAGGACTTATCATTGCTTTGTCGGCTTTCTTTGTAGCAATGGAATATACTTCTAATGGTGGAAGCGATAATAATGAGGATGCAAAGAAAATAACCTCTGTTCGGCTTCACAGCTTAGATATGCTTCCTGCCATAGATCAGACCAATGTGGCAAAACAAAAGAATGATGAGAAGCCTACAGTGGAAGATATGTTGAACATAAAACGCAGCGATACACCAGTTAAGGTAACACCACATAGTAATGGTAGTATGCTGTCGAATGACAAGGTAACAGCCGCTCCGCAAGTGAGCAATGATATTATACTTTCTAGCAATCCCATCGTGCTTCCTCCTGTTCCAAAGGTAGAGCAAGAGGCAAAGAAGCCAACGACAAAGATGTCGGACGATGATGCTGTAAAAGATATAGAACGTTATGATGATAAAGTTAGCAAACGTATTTTATCAGAGACCCCTACTCCTCCAGGAGGATGGGTAGAGTTTATGAAATGGCTTACCAAGTCGCTACAATACCCTGTTGCATCAAAAGAAGCAGGTGTAGAGGGAATTGTCAATGTTTCGTTTATCATCTCTGAAAATGGTATCGTAAGTGCCATTAAAATAAAAAATAGCAAGGATAAGAATATGGAAGCTGAAGTTCTAAGAGTAGTAAACAGTATGGGAAAATGGAAACCAGGTTTATCGAAAAATAAGCCATGCAAATCAATGGTGGAAATACCTGTAGTCTTTAAATTATAAACTGATCAATTAGGATGAATAGCTAATATTCAAGTAAAACTTTAATTTAAAAATGTAATAAAGTTATGTATAACTCAGAAGAAATACTTGACAAAGTAAATCAATATATAGCGAATTTAGCTTATGAGCGTGAGCCAAAGAGTTTGTATGAACCTATAAAATATGTGCTTTCTTTAGGAGGAAAACGCATTCGCCCCGTGTTAATGCTCTTGGCATATAATCTTTATAAGGATAATCCTGAAGATATTTTGGCACAAGCATGTGGTTTGGAAACATACCATAACTATACCTTACTACACGACGATTTGATGGACAATGCTCCTTTACGCCGAGGGCATCAAACTGTGCATGAAAAATGGAATGCTAATGCAGCTATCCTCTCTGGCGATACTATGCTTGTACTAGCCTTTGAACGTATAGCAAGTGGCGATCCTGCACAATTGAAAGCCTTGCTCAACTTATTTACAGTAACAGCACTAGAGATAGGTGAAGGGCAACAACTCGATATGGAATTTGAACATCGTAATGATGTTACAGAAGCTGAATATATTGAAATGATACGTTTAAAAACAAGTGTACTATTGGCTTGTGCTTTGAAAATGGGTGCAATCTTAGCAGAGGCTTCTGAAGAAGATGCACGCAATTTGTATATCTTTGGCGAGAAGATAGGTTTAGCTTTTCAATTGCAAGACGATTATCTTGATGTATATGGAGATCCTTCCGTATTCGGTAAGCAGATAGGTGGCGATATTATCTCGAACAAGAAGACATATATGTTAATTAATGCCTTTAATAAAGCTACAAAAGAGCAGAGAAACGAGCTAGTTAGCTGGATTAATAAAGAATCATTTAAGGCGGAAGAAAAGGTAAAAGCAGTAACTAGATTATATTCGGAAATAGGCATAGACAAAATGGCATTAGATAAAATAGACTGCTATTTTGAAGAAAGCAAAAAATACCTAACAAAGGTATCTGTGAGTGATGAACGCAAGCAAGAATTGATAAATTTTGCACAAGGATTAATGCGTCGCAAAAAGTAAGCCAAGGAGGGTTATTATGATTATAGATACACATGCCCACCTTGACGTGGAGGATTATAGCGAAGACTTACCTGAAGTAATTGCAAGGGCAAAGGAGGCTGGAGTAAAAAAAATCTTCATTCCCTCAATAGATTTAGCCACCGTTGACTCGGTTATTGATATTTGCAATCAGTATCCAGGATATTGCTACCCTATGATAGGGTTGCACCCTGAAGAGGTAAAAGGTGATTATACAGAAGTATTGCGAAAGATGAAACTCCGATTAAATGGGGCAATTGAAGCAAGAAAGCACGATGAAATGAGAATTATTGCAGTAGGAGAAGTTGGCTTAGATTTCTATTGGTCGCGTGAGTTTGAAAAGGAGCAAATACTTGTTTTCGAAGAGATGATGCAATGGAGTATGGAGAAAGGACTCCCGTTAATGATTCATTGCAGAAAGGCACAAAACGAAATGATACATCAAATGAAACCTTACATGAAAGAGCTACCAGGAGGAGTATTTCATTGTTTTACTGGGAATATTAAGGAAGCAGAAGACTTCTTACAATTCGATAAGTTTAGTCTTGGTGTGGGTGGTGTAGCTACATTTAAATCAAGCCATTTACGTGAAGATTTACCTAAGGCTGTGCCACTCAATCGTCTTGTATTGGAAACCGATAGTCCCTACATGGCACCAGCACCTTTCCGTGGTAATCGCAATGAAAGTGCATACGTAGCAAGGGTTTGGGAAGTCTTAGCCGATGCGTATAAAGTGAGCAAAGAAGAGCTAGCTGACATAACGAATAATAACGTGAAGCGTATATTTCCCTTAGCATTTGTCTAACATACATTGAATATTAGATGTTTTAATATAAGGAAAGATGCTCGAGTGGTTGAAGAGGTACGCCTGGAAAGCGTGTAAACGCCAAAAGCGTTTCGGGGGTTCGAATCCCCCTCTTTCCGCAAATAAAAATATAGAATTAAGATGAAAAGAAATTTTATTCGCTTTCTTATAGCAGGACTGATTACACTAAGTAATTTTACTGTAGTTTCTGCACAGGTTAGTACACCTTCTAATGGTAAAGCCTCTGTCGCAACAGCGATAGGAGACTCTCTATCTGACGAGGCTTTGGATAATACAGGAGTGGTGGACACTGCTTCTACTACTACAAAAACAACAGCGGCTACACTAAATAGCGGTGGTTATCACCAAAAACTTAAAACAAAGTTCATAGAAGGTAATGCTGGTTTTATGTCGCTTGTAGCCATCGCTCTAGTTTTAGGTTTAGCGTTTTGTATTGAACGCATTATCTATCTTAGTTTATCGGAGATTGATGCTAAAAAGTTTATGGCAAGAATCAGCAATAAGATAGAAGCTGGTGATATAGAAGGGGCAAAAGACTTGAGCAGAAATACAAAAGGACCTGTTGCGTCTATTTGCTATCAAGGCTTGTTACGTATTAACGACTCTATTGAAAATATTGAGCGCAGTGTTACCTCTTACGGTAGTGTGCAAAGTTCTAATTTGGAAAAAGGATGCTCTTGGATAACGTTGTTTATTGCTATGGCTCCTTCGCTAGGTTTCCTAGGTACTGTTATAGGTATGGTAATGGCATTTGATCAAATTCAGCAAGTAGGAGATATTAATCCAACTATTGTTGCTGCAGGAATGAAGGTTGCCCTAATTACAACAATCTTTGGTATTATAGTAGCTTTGGTGTTGATGATTTTTTACAACTATATCTTATCAAAGATAGAGCATATAACAGCGCAAATGGAGGAGTCGGTTATCACTTTGCTAGATGCTATTATGGAATACAAAACAAAGTAAATTATTATGGAAGGTAAAGTGTTGAAAAATAAATCAATAGAAACTATATCTCAACGAGTACTTTATACTATTTTAGGAATTACAGTCCTTATCTTTGCTGCTTTCTACTTGATAGGTTATGATACACCATTTGTAAACGATGCATCATTCAATGCACCTTTGTTAACAGATGGTGTACTTTTTTGGATGTATGTATTAGTATTTATCACTATTGCCTTTATGTTTTATTCTCTCTACCAATCAATTAGAACGATAAAAGTTGAGGGGAAAATTATTAATGGGATTCCAGCTAGAAAGATCACCTACATTGTTTTTGCAGGCACATTTGTTTTAATGATCTTAACTTTCTTGTTTGGTTCTACCTCATCTATGCAAATTAATGGCATCGTTTTTTCAGATAAGTTTTGGTTACAAGTAACTGATATGTTTGTAAATACTATTTTACTTATGTTATCATTATCGGTTGTGGTTGTTATCTTTGGTGCAACACGCTATCGTAGATCAAGAAGAATGCAAAAATAATGTTTTTCAAGAAAAAGAAAAGGGAAGTTTCTGGGCTTAATACTTCATCAACAGCTGATATTTCATTTATGCTGTTGATATTCTTTCTCGTTACCACATCAATGGAAACAAACAACGGGATTTACCGTAAGTTACCTCCCATAGATAAGAAGCAGCAAAAAGAAATTCCTACTGTTATAAATACCAATCGTATTATGAGGGTGCAGATAAAAAAGGGTAGAGAAATAATGGTAGATGGAAAAGTAACACCTATAAACATTATAAAAATGCGTGTACTTAGTTTTGTAGAGCGTAATGGAACACAGCATTTTATACAAATTCGGACAGAGCGCGATGCCACATACAACGAATATTTCCAAGTGCAGAATGCCATCCTTTCTGCATATAACACCATTCGCGATAAACGAGGATTAGCTCAGTTTGGAAGAGTATATGAATTATGCAATAGAGAGCAACAAGCTCTACTAGAAGAAGAGGTGCCTGAACGCATATCAGAAGTTTATGTAGTAAACAATATTACAACAAGTCAAGAGAAATAGTTATGGGGATCTATAGACACAATAATCACGAAATTCCAGTACTAAACACTGCGTCATTGCCAGATTTGATTTTCACGATACTATTTTTCTTTATGCTAGTTACACACATAAGAAACGCTAATGTAAAGGTAAAATATCAAGAGCCAGCAGGCAAAGAATTGGCTAAAATGGAAAAAAAATCAACGATAAATTACATCTATATTGGTAAGGCTGTTGATGATAAAGGGCATGTTATTAGTAATGAAAACAAAATTCAGCTTAATGATGAACTCGCTTCATTACCTGAAATAAAAAAATACTTCTTACAAGAATATCAATCAATGTCTTCTGCACAACGTAAAAATATGATAGTGAACATTAAAGCCGATAAAGATGTGGACATGGGAACTATTATTGATTTAAAACAAAGTCTTCGTGAATGCAATGCTTTAAATATATTTTATGCTGCAGATATTGATAAGAAGTAATATTTTGCACCTATTTAAAGTTTTAATTTATTATAAATATCAATATAAATTTGGATAATTAGTTTTTAGTTTATAACTTTGTACAAAAATATTATAAACTTATGGCACATAGAAGCTTAGATCAGCTTGATAAAAAAATTCTTCGTCTCATTGCTGAAGATGCGCGCATTCCATTTTTGGAAGTAGCTCGTGAGTGTAATGTTAGTGGAGCGGCTATTCACCAACGAATACAAAAGCTTACTAATCTTGGTGTAATTCGTGGCTCACAATTTTTAATTGAACCAGAAAAGGTAGGTTATGAAACTTGCGCATTCATTGGTTTGAATTTGAAGAACCCAGAGGCTTTTGAAGATGTTGTTGCTGCATTAGAGAAAATCCCTGAAGTTGTAGAATGTCATTATACAACAGGTGAATATGATTTATTCTTGAAGATTTATGCTTATAACAATAATCATCTTATGACGATTATACATGATAAGCTCCAACCTCTAGGATTATCACGTAGCGAAAGTACCATTTCATATCATGCTGTTATTGATCGTTCACTCCCAATTGCTGACATTGCTTTCTCTAACAAGTCTGGTATTGACGATGATTACGACGATGACAACGAACAAGAATAAAAATATTTTTCTTGTTTTAAAATAAAAAAGAAGCTCGCTAATAAATCGTGGGCTTCTTTTTTGTTATCTTTGCAAATCAGTTATGGTTAAGAAAATATTGAAGATATTCCGATGGGTAGTAGCCCTACTATTTGTGTCGTCGATACTTTGTGTCGTCGTATATCGTTTTATTCCTGTTTATTTTACCCCTCTTATGCTTTCACGCTGTTTTGAACAGATAGGAAATGGTGAGCATGTGAAACTATATCACTCGTGGAAACCACTTAAAGAAATGTCGCCCTCTATGCCTGTTGCAGTAATAGCTAGCGAAGATCAGCGTTTCCTTACTCATCATGGCTTCGATTACCAAGCTATAGAACAAGCTGCCAAAGAGCATATAAATGGTAATAAACGCTTACGTGGTGGTTCTACTATTTCACAGCAAACAGCTAAAAATGTATTCTTATGGCAAGGACGCTCATGGCTGCGCAAAGGACTTGAAGCTTATTTTACCTTTCTCATAGAAACAATGTGGAGCAAACAGCGCATTATGGAAGTTTACCTAAACTCTATAGAAATGGGAGATGGTATCTATGGAGTACAAGCTGTTGCAGAACAACACTTTGGTCTTGATGCCAAAGATTTAAGTAGATCCGACTGTGCGCTCATAGCAGGTACGCTTCCTAATCCACGTCGTTTTTCTTCAAAAGCACCAGGTCTTTATATGCGTAAACGTCAGAAGCAAATTGAGAAGCAGATGACGTTTATTCCTGCTTTTTCTGAAGAATATTAATCAATGTTTCTTATACCCCATACTCTTTTTTCTAAAGAAAATCAGATAACGATGATATTAGACGATTTGAACTCCTATCAGCGCGAAGCTGTTGAATATTGTAATGGACCATCACTTGTTGTAGCTGGTGCAGGTTCAGGTAAAACACGTGTCCTCACCTATAAAATAGCCTATCTTTTAGAGAAAGGATTAAAGCCATGGAATATACTTGCGTTAACTTTTACCAATAAGGCAGCACGTGAAATGAAAGAACGTATTGCAAAGATCACCCATTCTCATGATACTAATCATCTTTATATGGGTACGTTCCATTCTATCTTTGCTCGTATTCTTCGTGCAGAAGCTCATCATATTGGCTATAATTCAAACTTTACTATTTATGATGAAAGCGATTCACGCTCACTGCTAAAGAATATAATCAAGGCAATGGGGTATGATGAAAAGGTATATAGGCCTAATTCAGTGCATCATTTTATATCAATGGCAAAAAATCACTTAATTACTGCTGAAGAATATGCACATGATAAGTTGGCTATTGACCGCGATAAACAAGCACGTATGCCCTATATTTATTCCATTTATCAAGCATATGAAGCTCGTTGTAAGCAAGCTAATGCTATGGATTTCGATGATATTCTCGTAAATACCTACGTTTTATTGCGAGATAATCAGGAGGTAAGGCAGAAATATGCTACACTATTTGAATATATCCTTGTGGATGAGTACCAAGATACCAACTTCGCACAGGTGTCCATCATTCAACAACTGGCAGAACTCCATCAACGTGTCTGCGTAGTGGGCGATGATTATCAAAGTATTTACTCTTTTCGTGGTGCTAATATTGATAATATACTAGACTTTAAGCAAAAATTTATTGGGGCTAAAACTTTTAAGTTAGAGCGTAACTATCGTTCAACTCAGCTAATAGTACAAGCTGCTAACTCCCTAATGAAGCATAATGAACGACAAATACCAAAAGAGGTTTATTCTCAAGAAGATGAAGGAGATAAGTTGCAATATAAGCCTTGCTATAGTGACAAAGAAGAGGCTTTAATAGTAGCTAAAGAAATACAGAGGATAAAACGTGCAGACAATGCTACTTATTCCGACTTTGCCATTCTTTATAGGACTAATGCCCAAAGTAGAACTTTTGAAGATGAATTGCGTAAGCAGACTGTTCCCTACAAGATTATAGGTGGATTGTCGTTTTACCAGCGTAAAGAAATAAAAGACATTATTGCTTACTTCAGACTTGTTGCGAATAATGACGATGAAGAAGCCTTTAGACGTATTATTAATTATCCTGCACGTGGCATTGGCAATACTACTATTCAGAAGATAGTTGATTGTGCCTCAAAAAATAATGTGAGTCTTTGGCAGATTATTACGAATCCATCGTTATACGATCTAAATGTTAACAAAGGTACGCTAGCAAAAATTAACGGTTTCATCGAGCTTATTTCTAACTTTATTGACCGCCTTTCAACTACAGATGCCTATCTATTAGGAAAAGATATCATTCAACTAAGTGGTATTTCTGCAGATATTTACTCAAGTACTGACCCGGAGGCGTTATCTCGCCAAGAAAATCTCGAAGAGTTTCTTTCAGCAATGCAAGATTTTGTAGAAACTGGGAGAGAAGAGGGTAGAGAGGACTATCTCTATCTAACAGATTATCTACAAGAGGTGGCGCTCTATTCAGATGCCGATAAAGCAGATGATAATTCTCCGAAAGTAACACTTATGACAGTCCATGCTGCAAAAGGACTTGAGTTTCCCACTGTTTTTATTGTAGGATTGGAAGAAAATATATTTCCTAGTCCTATGTCAGCAAGCTCAAAGCGAGAAATAGAAGAGGAACGAAGACTGCTATATGTGGCCATTACTCGTGCAGAACGTCATTGTATAATTACAAATGCTAAAAATCGCTTTCGTTACGGTACAATGCAGTTTGATAATCCCAGCCGTTTTATCAAAGATATTGACCCTGCATTCATATCAGAAGATAGCAGCACTAGCTTTTCTAATACTGGATATGGTGGACGTCGAATGGCATGGGATGAAAAAAGAAGTTATACTTCATCAAACTCTGATAACTATCGTGATTATGAACCTAATCGACCTTACACAGGTAGTCGTCTATGGGGAAGTGAATATAAACAACTAGGAAGTCGTTTCCAAAATAATAATCCTGTTGCTAGTCAGTTTCGTGCCGATCCACAACCTAAGCTTACACAGCGTAAGCGTCCAGAAGTAGCAATCGATCCTCTATCCGATCGCACAAAACGCCGTATTCTTTCAGAAGGTGGTAACTTGTGTCGGTTAACAACAGCCATAAAAAATGGAGGTAGAGTTATTCAAAACACCCCATCTAACTCAAAAAATTTTTCACATTCAACGTCTAGCACTAATTCGCTAACAGAAGGTGCGATAATAGAACATCAACGCTTTGGTATAGGAAAAGTTATAAAGGTGGAAGGGGTTGGAGAAAATGCTAAAGCCACAGTTGACTTCCAAAATATAGGGCAGAAACAATTATTGTTGAAGTTTGCTAAATATAAGATACTATAAAGAGATAAGAGGGTGATATCTATAATGATAGCATCCTCTTATTATATATGTATAAAACCTTTTACTTTAAAAGGTCAGGTCTTAATCTTTTGGTGCGCTCCATCGCTTGGTCAAATTCCCACTGTTTAATTTTAGCTTCATTACCACTGAGAAGAATTTCGGGCACATCCCAACCATTATAACTACGAGGACGTGTATATATGGGAGCAGAGAGCATATCGTCTTGAAAACAATCGGATAGTGCACTTTGTTCATCACTAATAGTTCCAGGAATAAGTCTTACTACAGCATCCACAATAATAGCAGCAGGAAGTTCTCCACCTGTTAGAACAAAATCGCCAATAGAGATTTCACGAGTAATAAGATGGTCGCGTACACGTTGGTCTATTCCTTTATAATGTCCAGCAAGGATAATAAGGTTGCCACCAAGTGAGAGATCATTGGCTATCTTTTGGTTAAACTGTTCTCCATCTGGAGAAGTAAAAATAACCTCATCATAATCGCGTTCAGCTTTCAGAGCTGATATACAGCGATCTATTGGCTCTATTTGCATTACCATACCAGCTTGACCTCCAAACGGATAGTCGTCAATACGTTTCCATTTGTCTTGACTATAGTCGCGCAAATTATGCAAACGAATTTCTGCTAACCCTTTTTTCTCCGCTCTAGCAAGAATGCTCTCATGTACAAAGCCTTCAAGCATTTCAGGTAATACTGTTATAATATCTATTCTCATTTATTGTTATTTTTTACTTATATATTAGCTATGCTCATGATATTGGCAAATATACCTGCTGCTGTAACAGAAGCTCCTGCACCATAGCCCTGAATAAGCATTGGGTATTGTTTATAACGTTCAGTGGTGAGAAGGATAATATTATTACTCCCCTCTAACCTATAAAAAGGATGTTGAGCATCAACCTCTTTAAGCGATACATTTGTTGCTCCATGATCCATTGTTGCTACAAAACGCCAACGCTTTCCTTCTGCATCAAGTTTTGCTCGATGCGCTTCAAAGTCTGCATCAAGCTCTGGTAGATGACTCCAAAAGTCAGCAAGCGACCCTTTTAAAAAGCTATCAGGAATAAATAATTCTTTCTTAACATCAGCTTGTTCCACCTTATAGCCAGCCTCACGAGTTAGGATAACAAGTTTACGGATAACATCAGTTCCACTAAGATCAATACGTGGATCAGGTTCGCTATATCCCTCTTCCTTTGCAGATAGAACTGTAGCTGAGAGAGGTTTGTTTGCAGAAATAGCATTAAATATATAGTTTAATGTACCTGATAGTACTGCTTCAATTTTTAATATTTTATCACCAGAATTTTTAAGATCGTTGATAGTACCAATAATCGGCAAGCCTGCTCCCACATTTGTTTCATAGAGAAACTTAATGCCACGTTGTAATGCTGTCTGTTTAAGTTTCAAATAGCTTTCATACGGGCCAGAAGCTGCTATTTTATTAGCAGTTACTACTGACACACTGTTATCTAGCAAAGTTTGATAAAGGTTAGCAACCTCTGGTGATGCTGTACAATCTACAAAGACCGAATTGAATATATTCATCTCCACAATATGTTGACAAAGAAGTGCTAGCGATGAGCTTTCACTCTGTTTTAGTAAAGAGCGATAACTATTGAGATCTATTCCATCACGATTGTAAATAGCATTTTTCGATGAGGCTATACCTACTACATTTAGCTTGAGATGAGAATAATTAGCTAGCTCATCATATTGGCTTTTTATTTGTTCAATAAGTTTACTACCTACAGTGCCTATACCACAAATGAAAAGGTTCAGAACCTTATATTCAGATAGGAAGAAGGAATCGTGTATAACATTAAGTGTTTTGCGTAGTTCAGAACCTTCTACCACAAACGAAATATTAGTTTCTGCTGCACCTTGCGCACAAGCTATAACACTAATTCCTGATCGACCAAGTGTTCCAAATAGTTTGCCTGCAATACCTACTGCGTGTTTCATATTCTCGCCTACAATAGCTACTGTCGCTAATCCACTTTCAGCATGCATAGGAAACATTCTACCATCTTCTATCTCTAGTTTAAACTCTTCGTTAAGCACTTTTATAGCTTTCTCTGCATCTTCGTCTTTCACACCGATAGATGTATTATTTTCTGAAGCTGCTTGTGAAACAAGAAATACGCTAATACCGTTATTTGCTAAAGTTGTAAAAATTCTTCTGTTTACACCTACAACTCCAACCATAGACAGACCTGTAACTGTAATAAGTGTAGTGTCTTTTATAGAAGAAATTCCACGAATAAGTTTTGGACTCTTTGTAACAAACTGCTTTATAACAGTACCTTCATTAGAAGGGCTGAAGGTATTCTTTACCTTGATCGGGATATTCTTAACACAAACGGGGTAAATAGTAGGAGGGTAGACCACTTTTGCTCCAAAGTTGCATAACTCCATTGCTTCCGTGTATGATAGTTCGTTGATCGTATAAGCCGATTTAATAACTTTAGGATCTGCAGTCATAAAACCATCTACATCCGTCCAAATCTCAAGAGCCTCAGCATCAAGAGCGGCAGCAAGAATAGAAGCAGTATAATCACTTCCTCCACGACCAAGGTTAGTAGTATCACCACTCACTTTGTCTTGGGCTATAAACCCTGGCACAACAGCTATACGAGGAATGGTTTGAAAAGCGAGCCTTACCAAGTCATAAGTAAGTTCTGAATCAAGGCTTCGTTTACTATTTTTCTCCTCTGTTTTAATGAATGAACGTGCATCATACCATTTTGAGCCTTTAATGAGCATAGCTACGATGTTGGAGCTTAGTCGTTCACCATAGCTTACAATAGTATTTTTGGTTTTTTCTCCAAGATCGTGAATAAGATATACACCATAATAGATAGAATGGAGTTGCTCAAGTAATGTATCAACGGTATAGAAAAGTTTTTCACGATCGTATGTGTTAGTAATAATTGTATCTATCATTTTATGGTGACGCTGCACTATTTTTTCATACTCTTGTTTCCAATTATCATCACCTTTAAGAGCTAATTGTGAGGTTTTTATAAGTTGATCGGTGATGCCTCCTAAGGCACTAACCACTACTATTACCTTTTGATGTTTAGCTTCTTTTTCAACAATCCGCTTTAAGCTTAAAATGCTTTTAACGGAACCTACGGATGTTCCTCCAAACTTCAATACTTTCATAACAAATCTTTTAAAGTTATTATTATGTATTCCTCTTAACAATAGAGCAAACACAAAACTTAAAGGCAAAAATAGTAAGAAAAAGCCCAATATACAACTAAATGAAGATATATTTGTGTAATTTTGTAGCAATTACATTGCAAATATAGATTACAGGATGATTCAAGAATATCAACTACGTGTTTTACCACAAATAGGTTATAACGAGACTAATTTAAAGGCATACCTTGCAGAGGAGAAAGGTTTAGATTTGGCTGAGATCTACCGCGTACGTGTTTTAAAACGGTCAGTTGACGCTCGTCATAGAGATATATACATCAACCTGAATGTTCGCGTATACATTAATGAATTTCCACAAGATGATGTTTTTCAACACACCGAATATAAAGATGTGAGCAAAGCACCTGCTGTTATTGTTGTAGGAGAAGGTCCTGCAGGACTCTTTGCCTCATTACGATTAATAGAGCTTGGCTTGCGTCCTATCGTTTTAGAACGTGGAAAAGATGTTCGTGAACGAAAGAATGATTTAGCCCTCATTACCAAAACACAAAAAGTAAATAACGAATCAAATTATTGTTATGGCGAAGGTGGGGCAGGAGCTTATTCGGATGGTAAACTCTATACACGTAGCAAGAAGCGTGGGTCAGTAGATAAAATTCTAAATGTTTTCTGCCAGCATGGAGCTAGCTCTTCTATTCTTGCTGATGTTCATCCCCATATCGGTACCGACAAGCTACCTCGTGTTATTGAGAATATGCGTAACACCATATTAAAATATGGTGGTGAGGTGCATTTTCAAACAAAGATGATTAGCTTTATTACAGATGAAAACATTCTAAAAGGAGTACGAGCGATCAACTTAAAGAGTACAGTTGATCATCCTACAGAAGTAGAATTTTTTGGACCAGTTATATTGGCTACAGGTCATTCTGCACGCGATGTTTATCGCTATATGGCAAATGTGAAAGGAGACCTTGAGGCTAAAGGCTTAGCCATTGGAGTGCGTTTAGAGCATCCATCACATTTGATAAACCAAATACAATATCATAATAAAGAAGGTAAGGGTAAGTTTCTACCTACTGCTGAATATTCGTTTGTTACGCAAGTAGACGGAAGAGGAGTTTACTCTTTCTGTATGTGTCCGGGTGGCTTTGTCATTCCTTCTGCAACAGGAGCAGAACAAGTGGTTACTAACGGAATGAGTCCAGCTAATCGCGGTACGCAATGGTCAAATTCAGGAATGGTGGTTCAAATTAATCCTGACGATGTTGAAGGTGATGATGTCTTACGACTGCTAAAATATCAGGAAGAATTAGAACAAAACACATGGCAACAAGGTGGACGCTCACAAGTAGCACCAGCCCAACGTATGGCAGACTTTGTTAATAATCGGTTGTCATACGATCTGCCTAAGTCAAGTTATGCTCCGGGTTTGCTTTCTAGTCCTCTTCATTTTTGGATGCCCGAATATATTTCTAAACGCCTTCAAACTGCTTTTCGCAAGTTTGGTAAGACCTCGCATGGATTCTTAACAAACGAAGCTGTCCTTATTGCTTCAGAAACAAGAACAAGCTCTCCTGTGCGAATTTTACGCGATCGTGAGTCTCTTATGCATGTGCGTTTGCAAGGACTTTTTCCATGTGGTGAAGGTGCTGGTTATGCTGGAGGTATTGTTAGTGCAGGCATTGATGGTGAAAGATGTGCAGAAATGGTAGCAGAGTACTTAGGAAGAATAGAGTATTAAAAAAAACAGTGCAAAGCAGGAAAGTTATTTTTATAAATCGTTGTATACCAAAACTTTATATGCCTTAAAATAAAAGGTAACCTTTTTGCTAGTAAAAGGTAACCTTTTGTAGCGTAAAAGGTCATCTTTTGATGAGTAAAAGGTCATCTTTTACTGAGTAAATTTTTATAGAGCGATTTTACTTGGACTACTCACACTTATTTTTGCTCTAAACAAAAAAAGTATCCTGTATTAGGAGAAACTCCACAACCATAAAAAATCTATTCATAAATATTTTTTTATTTTACTTTTCTGAAATTTTCATGAATAGAAAAAGAATGAGTAACTTTGCAATTGGTTTTCAAACAGAAAACTAAGGGGTGCTAGCCTGTGTGGGCTTGCTGAGATTATACCCATGAACCTGATGCGGGTAATGCCGTCGTAGGAACATTCCCCCTTTTATTTATATTTTAATACAAGTTATATACCTTCATGAAAAGAATGGTGATTTTTGCTAGCGCACTTACTTGCGTTAGTGGAATAATGGCACAAAACGTTGCTGATACTTTGCGTAGCCAGCAACTAAACGAAGTAATAGTGGCTGGTGTGCGAGCAACAAAGAATGCTCCATACGCTGTTGCCAATATTAATAAAAGTGAGTTGCAAACATTTAGCAAACAGGGTAGGGAGTTGCCTTTCCTTTTTGCTCGTACTCCAGGCATTATAGCATGGGGTGAGAATGGTTTAGGCACTGGTACTGCTGCTATGCGTGTGCGTGGTACGGGTGCTAGTAGAATAAATGTAACCCTTGATGGTGTTTCGCTCAATTCTCCAGAAGATCAAGCTGTATTTTGGGCTAATATGAATTCGTATGCAGCATTATTAGGGAGTATCCAAATACAGCGTGGTATCGGTACTTCTACCAATGGCGATGGTGCTTTTGGTGGTTCTATTTCGTTGGCAACAGCTTCTCCACAGTTTACCCCTTCGGTAGAAGTAACAGCATCTTATGGTTCTTATAATACCTATAATGTGGGTACTAACTTTTCTACGGGGTTGATAGGCAATCATTTTATCTTTGATGGTGCTTATCATGAGACTGCAACCAACGGTTTTATTCATGGTACACAAGGGCGTTCAGGTTCTTACTATGGTGGTTTAACGTGGCTTGCCAACGATAAATTCCGCATAAGCTATAAGAATATTGGAAATTTTGAGAAGACAGGGCAAGCATGGAATGGTGTGGTAACGGGTAATAATGGCAATAGTTTGATAAATGGCACTTATGGTACTTCAACAGGTATTACTACTTATAAGGATCTTTACGATCATGGTTTGGGAAAGTATAATCTGCTTTATGAGAATATTTTAACCGACAAGGATGGCGCCTTTGTGAAAGATGCTAATGGCAACTATACTACCTATCGCTATAAGATGCGCGATGGATCTTATTGGGATAAGACCACCGATAATTTCTATCAAAACCACAATATTCTTTCGGCTGCTTATACACCTAATGTACATTGGAGCCACAGCTTTGCTTTACATTACACTTATGGCTATGGTTATTATAGTGAATTTAAGGAGAATACTAAGCTCAAGAAGTTTGGTTTAACCTTTACCGATGCTGCTGGTAAGGAGGTAAAGAAATCAGACTTTGTGCGTATGAAGGGTTTGAGACAGCATACATACGGCTTAGTTTATACTGCTAATTATAAGAACGAGCCGTGGAATGTTATTGGAGGACTCAATCTTCAGCAATTCCGTGGAAGCCATTTCGGTTATCTTACTTATATCAGTAATGCAGAGTTAGATGCAAAGTTTCGTCCAAATGGTGTTGATTATCAATACTATGACTCAAAAGCTTTTAAGCAAGACTATAGTGCTTATGTAAAGGCTAGCTATAGTTTTGCCGATTATTGGAGTGCTTTTGCCGATCTGCAATATCGTTATGTGGATTACTCTTCTAATGGTATTAACGATAAATTCTATGAGAAGGATAATGGCTATATCAATCAATTAGTAAATATTGATAGCAAGTTCCATTTCTTTAATCCAAAGGTAGGTGTAAGTTATTATCGTGATAATCATAAGGCTTATGCTTCTTTAGCTTTAGCAAATCGTGAGCCTGAGCGCAATAACTATACAGATAACGGTGGTAATCCTGCTCCTTCTGCAGAGCGATTGCTCGATCTTGAGGTAGGTTATCAATATCAAGCCCCAAACTGGCATGCTGGAGCCAACTTCTATGGTATGTGGTATCATAACCAACTAGTGCAAACAGGTGCGCATAGCGATATTGGTGAACCATTGACTACAAACGTGAAACGTAGTTATCGTATTGGCGTAGAATTAGAGGTAGGTTGGAGTCCTTTATCATGGTTGTCAGTTGAGGGTAATGCAGCTTTGAGTAGTAATAAGGTAAAAGACTTTGATGAAGGTGCTAGTGTGAATTGGGAAAAGAGTTTCCGCACCATTCATTATAACAACTCTACCCTTGCTTTCTCTCCATCGGCTATTCTTAATGGCTTTATTGATGTTCATTATAAGGGCTTTAAAGCTACTTGGCATACTAACTTTGTAAGCAGTCAGTATCTTGATAATACACAAAACGCTACTCGCTCATTGCCTTGCTATAGTCAAACGAATATCAATTTGGGCTACACCTTACATCCTGAGAAACGTTTCTTAGGTGTTAAGGAAATAAGCTTCGGTGCCGACTTTAATAACATTTTCAGTCGTCGTTATGCACCAACAGGTTGGGTTTATAGCAGTATTGTAGAGAAGTCTGGTCACCCTAATGAAAATCGTTATACGCAAATTGGTTTCATGCCAATGGCTGGTTTCAACTTTATGGGTAACATTACACTGAAATTCTAGGTCATTGAGTATCTTTATAAGGTGCAAATATGAACGTTTGCACCTTTATTTATTAATATATGACAGACATTATAAATACCCTCCACAGTTTCTTTACCGACTATCAAAAGCTTGAGATACTCGGTGCTGTGGTGGGATTAATCTATATTTATCAAGAGTATAAAGCTAGCATTTGGCTTTGGGTTACGGGTATTGTCATGCCTGCAATTTACCTCTTTGTGTATTATGAAGCGCAACTTTATGCCGACTTTGGTATGCAAATTTACTACATTATAGCTGGCATTTATGGCTTCCTTTACTGGAAACTATTCCGTAAAGAAACAAAGGAAGAATTACCAATTACCCACATGCCTCGTCGGTATCTCTTGCCAATTATCGTTGTGTTTGCTGCACTATGGTTTGCTCTTTATGAGGTGTTAGCTCATTTTACTAATTCCAATGTACCGCTCTATGATAGTTTTGGCAACACCGTGAGCATTGTTGGCTTATGGGCTTTATCGAAGAAATACATTGAACAATGGCTCTTTTGGATGGTTGCTGACATAGAATTAGCTGCACTTTATGCTTATAAGGAAATCCCTTTCACTGCAGGTTTGTATGCCCTCTATGTGGTATTAGCGGTGGTTGGTTATCAAAAGTGGAGAGCGGAATATTTGAGAAATAAAGCAAAAGGAGGACTAGTATGAACAATATAATCAACAATTTCCCACTAGAATATGACGCTGTAATCCTTGCTGCTGGCGATTTTCCACACCATCTTTTGCCTATCAAGATCTTAAAACAAGCCAAAAATCTCTTTGTTTGTGATGGGGCTTTACAAAATCTGCTTGATCTCGAGATCATTCCTACTGCTATTATTGGTGATGGCGACTCGCTCAACGATACCTTAAAACAACAATTTAAAGACATCTATCATCAAGTGAATGAGCAAGAAGAGAATGATCTTACGAAAGCCACCCGTTATGCTATTGCGCATATTGACAAGCAGATAAATAATAGTAAGCGCCCTCGCTTTTGTTATATTGGTGCTACTGGTAAGCGCGAAGATCATACCTTGGGTAATATATCTCTCATGGTTCACTATTATGAATCACTTGGCATTGTTCCCACAATGGTAACAGATTATGGGTGGTTCACGGTGGGCAATGGTAGAAAGACTTTTGTTTCAATGCCTCGTCAGCAAGTAAGCATATTCAATTTTGGTTGCGAGAGTTTGACTTCAGAAGGTCTCCGTTATCCACTTTATCCTGTTAAGGAGTGGTGGCAAGGCACATTGAATGAAGCTCTAGCTGACTACTTTACGATAGAAGGTAATGGTAGATACCTTGTTTATCAAACTTTTGATGTAAAAGAATAGAATAAAAGGGTAACAATTGTTGCCCTTTTTTCTTTTGCTTACGCTTCCTTAATATCTAATGTGAAATATCCCACTTAGTACTTTTTTATTATAAAAGTAATGAGTTTGTTATTCCTTTTTGGCTGCAATATTACGTTTCAATCCCTCAAATTTCACACGTTTTACGGCAGATCCTTTGAAGAGTTTGCGGTAATCGTCTACAGAAAGGTTGTGCCAATCTTCCTTAGTCATAGCTAATAACTCAGGCTTGGCTTGTAGGGAAGGTTCTGTTGTGGGGATAGAAAAGCGGTTCCAAGGACAAGCCGCAAGACAACGATCACAACCATAAATGGTGTTACCCATAGCGGCTTTAGCTTCAGAAGATAGTTCTCCACGATTTTCTATGAGTTGGTAAGATAGGCATTTGTCCGACTCAAACTCTGCTTTTTCTGTAATAGCATGTGTAGGACAAGCATCTAAACAGCGATGACAATTGCCACAACGGCTTGTCATAGGCTTGTCGTACACATCTACTTCAAAAGGTAAAAACACCTCACCGAGGAAAAACATTGATCCTGCATGTGGGATAATGAGTTGATGATTTTTACCTATCCACCCCAATCCTGATTTCATTGCCCAATAGCGTTCTAATACTGGTGCTGTATCACAGAAGCAACGCACAAGATTATCGCCCTCTGTTTGCCCATGTGGGGGGAGAGGAATAGGCGATATACTTTCTGCAAAAGTGCGCAATCGCTCTTTCATTAACTCGTGGTAATCGAGTCCTAAAGCGTAAGCTGCTAACTGATACTCACTAGCAGGGAGTGTTTTTCTAGGGGCATAGTTGAGAGCAACAGACACTATAGTCTTTACTCCGGGTACTAGCAAACGAGGATCGAGACGTTTATCCATATTGTTTGCCATGTATTGCATGCCTGCTTCATAGCCTTTAGCTATCCACCTTTGATAGCCTCTTGCTACTTCTTCATCTACGGGTAATGCCTTTGCCATACCACATGCAAAGAACCCTAGCCGTTTGGCTTCTTCTTTTATGAAAGATGAATTTATCAAGTCTGCTTTTTATTTAAGAGGAGTTAAAAGCGTGATTACTCCTTTAACTCCTCCTTACTTCTAAATTTTAATATGTCTCCTTAGGATCTTCTGGGAAAGATTTAAATTCATATCCCTGCTCCTTTAGCCATTGTAGTGATTGTGGCAGTGCTGTTTTTAGCTTTTCAATGCTCTTCAACGAGTCGTGGAAAGTAATGATAGAGCCATTGCGTACATAGCGCTTTACATTGTTGACAACATCTTCTGCGGTGAGATACTTAGAGTAATCGCGTGTAACAAGATCCCACATTACCACACGATAATGCTGTTTGATCCACCAATACACCGTATGTCGCAATATACCATGTGGTGGACGGAAGTAGGGCGACTTCACGATAGCGTCAGCCTTTGTTACATCTACCGCATAGCTCAGTGTCCAATGCTTAAATGATCCAAAATGGTGGTAAGTGTGATTGCCTACCATGTGTCCACGTCGCTTTATCTCTTCAAATAGTTCTGGGTATTTTACTGCGTTGTCGGCCACTACAAAGAACATTGCCTTTACATCAAACTCGTCTAAGATGTCAAGGATAATGGGTGTCGCTTCTGGTATTGGACCATCATCGAAAGTAATATACACAGCATGTTCGTTCTTGTTCATGCGCCAAAGAGCATGAGGGTAAAAGAGGCGAAGCCATCTTGCTGGTTGTTCTATAAGCATTTGCTTTATTATTTCTTGATAAAGAGCCGAGACTTAGCCAAACTGTATGACTTAGCCTCGGCTGCATTGTTTTTATTTACGGCATATCTAATACATTCCTATTATTAGAACTCCTCGCTTTCCCCAATATTTAGTTATCGTGCAGATTACCTCCTAAAGATTGGAAGTTGCGCATCATTTGGTCTAGTTCTGCGGCATGCTTATTAGCCCATGCACGATTAGTGCGATCATTAGCACGCACTAGATTGATCATGATTTGGAAGTGCATCTTGCATGAGCCTTGCGACATATCAAAGTAACGACTACCAAGGTTCATGTAGTAGTTAGCATATTGCTTTGAATACTTCCATAGCTGATCATAAATCTGCTGCGCCTTAGCCTTCTTACCAAGTAAAGTGTATGCTTGAGCAATATCGGCAGCACCACTCATATATACACAAGGCACCACTGTATAAGGTATTTCTTTTTCTACCTTTTGCAATACCTTCAATGCCTTATCATATTTACTTTCAGCAATAAGCTCCAATGCTAATTGAGCAATCTCACGACGATGGGTATATGCCATGCGAGCAATGGTTTCGTCAAGATAGAAATTAGGATTGTTTAATCCACCCCACTTAAACTTATTCATCACTGCATCGTAGGTTTTTTCTGTATCATAGTTGTGTGTATTCAACTGATCACCCACCTTTGTACTCTTGGTAACAAAAGGCGTGATGCGGTTAGCCAAACCCTCTTGCACAAAGTTGTCGCCAAGGTTCATAAAGTTTTCACCTCCAACAGTGATAGCGACATATAGCGGGCGTTTCCAATTGGTGTTAGCTATCATCTCAAGCATCATAAGATCGCTCTTATAAAGTGCATCCTTACCTGCGAGCGAGATAACCATCTTGTCAGGAATAGAGTCGCCTGGTATCATCATACCACTCTTCTTTACAGCCTCTTTGTCGATGGTCATATAGATAGTATCTGTAGGGATAACATGGGTTTCTGCATCCTTAGAACGTACCCAATATTTCAAAATATTCTTCAACTCGAATGGATCGTCGCCAAATGCCTGCTTAGCCCTAGTAGGGTCTTGGCGATAAAACTCCTTAACCTGTTCTTTAAGATTTGGCTGAATTGGTACCATTTCGTTAGTGCCACTTACATAATCCAAACGACTCCAATTAATTGGTACACTAGGCGAGTTGTAAGCAGGGCGACGCATTTGGTCGATATACCAGTCGGTTTGCAAATAACTAAGGTTGCATACACGAGCATCTGTGCGTACACCTTCTACCTCTTGGTTATACCACAAAGGGAAAGTATCGTTATCACCATTGGTAAAGATGATAGGATTGCCCTTTGCTTGTAGAGAGTTTAAGTAGTTCTGACCAAAGTCGTGACAAGCATATCTACCCGAGCGATCGTGATCATCCCATGTCTGCGATACCATTTGGATAGGCACTAGCAAACAAGCTGCACTGATAATGGTAGCCGATGCCACTGCAGGTACTTTCAACTTCTTTGACCAGTCGTACAAGGCTGCCACACCTAGTCCGCACCAAATGGAGAAAGCATAAAACGATCCTGCATACGCATAGTCGCGTTCACGAGGCTGACCTGGGTACTGATTAATATATAATACGATAGCCAAACCTGTCATAAAGAACAAGAAGAATACCACCCAAAATTGCTGAATACCACGTTTTCCGCGCCATGATTGCCAAAAAAGCCCTAGCAAACCTAGCAATAATGGCAAACAGTAAAATACGTTATGACCCTTATTTGCTTTCAAATCGTCAGGCATTAGGCTCTGATCGCCATATAACGCATTATCGATAAATGATATTCCTGTAACCCAGTTGCCATGCTCGGGCTCACCATTACCTTGTATATCATTCTGACGTCCAGCAAAGTTCCACATAAAGTAACGCCAATACATAAAGTTGCACTGATAAGACAAGAAGTAGCGTATATTCTCCATCTGTGTAGGCATCTTCACACCATCTACATCATGACCTGTTATGCCTCCTAGCCATTGTTCATATTGCCCAGCATGAGCATTGTCCCACATACGAGGGAAGAACATATTCTGCTCATACTGTATTTTATCTTTTGTGCGCACCACAAAGTAAGAGTCTTTCTCATCGGAAGAAGCTTTTTCCTTACGTTCATACACAGGAGCTCCTTTAGAAAATTTGTAGTGTTGCCCATCTTCGTCTATTGCAGGCTGACTACTGTAAGCCTGACCATAGAGTAGCGGACTATCGCCATACTGATCACGACTCAAATAGCTACCCAATGTGAAGATGTCCTCTGGAGAGTTCTGATCCATCGGTGTGTTGGCTGTAGATCGAATTACGATCAATGCGTATGAAGAATAGCCAATGATGAGCATTAACATACTTAGCAAGGCTGTGTTCTTTATACGAGCCGAAACTAGTGGCAACACGCTCTTTTTACCGTCTACATTGCTCTTACGCTTCATTTGTAGCACAAAGAAAGTAACAGCAAGGATAACAACACCTGTAAAGAAAGCTTTCCAACCGAAACCAACAAAAGGAATACCTATCAAGCCAAAGGCTACTATAAAAGCGATGTTTTGACGCTTCTGACTGCCGTCTTGATAAGTTTCGTAAATAGCCCAAACAAAGGAGCCTATCAATAATAAAATATATAGGATAGTACCTGTGTTGAAAGGCATACCAAGAGTATTGGTAAAGAACAATTCAAACCAACCGCCCACAGTGATAATGCCTGGCACAACACCGTAAAGCACAGCTGCCACTAGTACTACCGAGATAAGGAGGGCTATGAGCGAACCTTTTAAGTTGGCATCAGGGAATTTCTTATAATAGAATACCAATACAATGGCTGGAATACAAAGCAAGTTCAAGAGGTGAACACCGATTGACAAACCAGTCATATATGTAATGAGTACCAACCACTTGTCCGAGTGAGGTTTGTCGGCATTATCCTCCCACTTTAATATGAGCCAGAATACCACTGCCGTGAAAGCCGATGAATAAGCATATACTTCGCCCTCTACTGCCGAAAACCAAAATGTGTCGCTCCATGTATAAATGAGTGCACCCACTAAGCCTGAACCTTCGATAGCAATGAGCTTTGCTAGTGAGATTTCCTCGCCATCGCGCACAATAAGACGACGTGTGAGGTGGGTAATCGTCCAAAACAAAAACATAATGCAGGCTGCTGAAAGCAGTGCACTCATCGTGTTTACCATTTTAGCTACCTGTGTAGCATCGCTAGCAAAGTGGGAAAAAATGTTAGCAGTAAGTGCAAAGAAAGGTGCCCCAGGAGGATGCCCTATCTCTAGTTTGAAACCTGTTGTGATAAATTCTGGGCAATCCCAAAAGCTAGCCGATGGCTCAATCGTAGAAACGTAAGTAAAGGCAGCAATCAGAAATGCTACCCAACCTAGTACGTTATCCACTAGTCTAAACTTTTTCATTTATATAGTTTAAATTTAGAGAGAGCTACTACCCCAATAGCAATAGCTTCGTTATTTATTTCGAAATAGTAGCTGCAAAGATACCAATATAAATTATATTATAAGGTGAAAGGAATTAGAAATTATTTTAAAAAAGAACGAAAGACATTATTTTTTAGTCTTTCAAAAGCAAGAGCTGTGCTTTTAAAAAGTAAAAGATGACCTTTTGAATGGTAAAAGATGATAGATTGATATGATGTTAAATATTTTCAAATAAGCAAGTTGTAATTTATGCTTTATTTTTTGTGCTAGCAATGGCTTCTGCTACATCAATAGCTTGCTTTATTCTGTCGCCCATTCCTATACCATCTCTTAGATTTCCTGCTATGTACAAACCCAGATGCTGTTGCTGGAGGGTATCTATAGTGCTAAGACGAGCATCAGTAGAAAGAGTATATTGAGGAATAGCATATTTGTGGCGATAAATGCGAATAACATCGGCACATGTACCTTGAGGATAACCCAGCATAAGGTGCAAAGATTGATTTACTAGTTGTTCTAATTCTGCATCTGTTTTGTTGAGATGTTCAGGATGTTTAGCCCCACCTATAAAGTAAGCATAAGTAGCACCTCCCTCTGGGGAACGATTAGTAAAGCAAGCAGAAGGCATAAGGATACCCAAAATGTCTTTCTTTTCATGCGAGGGTACTAAACCACCGAAAGCATTCCATTTTACATTACCCGTGTGTTTTATTCCTACACCTATTTCGATGACAGGTGCATAATAAAGGTTATTGAGTGTATCTAATTGCGCTTGTGGAATGAATTGAAGCAAAGACGGAAGCGCATACGAAGGGCATGTGGTAATAAGATAATTTGCTATGATTTGTTCATCACCACAAGTAATAACATACTTGCCATTATCTAGGTTTATGGTTATATTATCACGTTCCAATAAAATATTATCTAGTCCAACTGCTGTGCCTAATGCGTTTATCAAAGAGCGAAAACCTCCTACAGTTGAGAAAACTTCTTTTGTAGCACGTTTGTCGCGAATGCTTTTTTTCTTTTTTGCTAGTGCCATACTTCCACGTACAAAACCACCATACTGCTGTTCAAGATGATAGAGTTTAGGAAGAGCTAGGCGGGTGGGAAGCGAATAAGGATCACCAGCATAAACGCCAGAGAGGAAGGGATCGACCGCATAATCAACGAACGACTTACCCAATCGGCGTTCGGCAAGACTACCAACACTTTCGTTGGGATCAGTGCCTTTATTCCTCCAAGGTTCGCCTAAGATACGCAATTTATCTTTCAGCGTAAAAAGTGGTGTAGTGATGGCACTCAATAAGCCTGAAGGAAGTGCGTAAAAACGATTGCCTTTCCATATCAATCGGCATTCAGCAGAAACAGAGGCTGGTTCAAAAGTGCATTGTTCTCCTAATCTATCGAAAAGTTCTGCTACCTCTGGGTGTTTTACTGTGCCCGTGCTTGGACCTTGTTCGAAGATGAAGCTATCCACCTCTTCGGTCTGCATTAATCCACCTATGCGGTTCTCCTTTTCTAAAATTTCAACATCAATGCCTAATTCTTTTAGGTGCATAGCGCAAGTTAAACCTGTTAATCCTGCACCTATTACTACAGCTTCTCGTTCTCTTGTGCTCATGTTTATAGGAAATTATGCGATAGATGAGTAATTAATGTTTAAGAATTTTGAATATATATGTAACGCTTGCTATAGCAATGCCTGCTTCGACAGCAAACAATCCGCTATAATCCAATTTATGTGCAACAAAGCCAGCAATAGCTGCTATGATAATTCCCGATAGGTGAGTAATAACAACTTGGAGGGTAAAGTCGGTGCCTTCACAGCCAGGTCGAACCGCTTGCATTGCCGATGTATATACTACCACTGTTGCTAGTCCATAGCATGCTTGAATATATATAATACCTATCATAAGGGCTGTATGGCTAAATGGAAGCGAGTTGATGATAAGGAAATAAATAGGAGCAAGACAAATGAGTAGAGCTATGATAATACGAGCACGTGAAACACCAATGCGCTTGATAACTACTCCAGATAACCAAGCCATGAGAAAGGAGCAGAAAGTACCCAAAATACCTATATAGAAACCTATCTGCTTTATATCGTATCCATGATCTACCATATACGGCTTTAACATGGATATGATGCCAATAATACCCATATAATAGAGCATAAGAAACCCCACTTGTCGCCATGTGTCGTGATGGGAAAAAAAGTAAAGTATATCTTTGAAGTTCGCTTTCTGTGTGGGTTTAGGGGTTATTGCTTTTAAGTTCTTATTGAATAAAAGCGGGATAAGCATAATAAGAACAAAAAATGCTAAACAAAGAACTACTGCTTGCCATCCATAAGTTTTTAAGACAATAAGTAAAACGCCAGAACCTAGTAAAGCTCCGCCAAAACTACCCATTGATTGCATACTATTAAGCATACTTCTTTCACTTTTTTTAGAGGTAATAATAGCTAGAGCATCGGTGGCTATATCTTGTGTTGCTGAGGCTAGTAAGGAAATAAATACAAGTACAAGTGCTAGTAGCATATTGCTTTGTACATTGACAAGACTAGTTGCAATGAGTGCTAAAGCATAGATAGATTCGGTTATAATAATGGTGCGTTTATAGTGGGCTACAGTAAGACAATGCCTGTCTACAAGTGGAGACCAAAATAGTTTTAGAAGCCATGGTAATCGAACTAGATTGAGTAAACCAATAGTGGTAAGACTATAATGTCCCTCACGCATCATAACTTGTAGTGCTGTCATCAAAAAAGATGAAGGTACCATTTGTGCAATATATAAGCAAAAAAAAGTACTTAGCGAGAGGGTGCTATTTGCTTTACTACTATTAGTTTTCTCAATCATTGTCCTTTATATAAAATCAGAAATCAATACTTAGCGAAGTACCAAAAGTAATCGACTTACCAGACTGTGCATAATTGCCATTAGAAGCCTTAAATCCGTAGGCAATATAATTGGTATTGGTAAGGTTTTTGCCCCAAATATCCCAAGTGAAGATACCCTTAGTAAAGCTTGCCTTTGCATTAAGGGTAGCATAGAAGTTTTGGTAAACGGCATTATCATCTGCCCAATAAATACGACCTAAACCTGTCATACCTACATTAAGCATAATTTTGTCAAACCAGCCCGCATGGCGAACGGTATAGTTTCCGTTAATAGATAAAGTATGACCTGGTACCAGTGGTAGATATTTATTTGAATAATCTACCTTTTCACTCTTCTGGTAGGTTAGATACTTAGCATGGGTATAACCATAATTTAACGTAAAGTTAAGCTCTTGTACAGGATGATAGCCAAGACCGAGTTCAAAACCTTTACTATTTGTATGACCTGCATTAAGTATAATATTACCTACTCCCGTTACGGTATAAGCGGTTTGCATGTGGCGCCAATCAATGGAGAAAAGTGACGCTTCTACGGTCAACTTGTCATTAAGGAAGTTAAGTCGTGTACCTACTTCATAATTCCAACTGTATTCTGGACCATAAGTATGTTCGGTGTCTTTTGTCAAACTCACATTAAATCCCCCTGGTTTGTAACCGCGAGTAATGCTAGCATAATATAAATTATGTGCTGTAGTAAGGTACTGTAAGGTGAATTTAGGGGTAAATTGCGTAAAGCTAGTTTTATCAACATAGTCAGGCAACATCTTAACAGCATTAGTGTTCAAGTTTAAGACACCTTTCTTATAATTTATTTTTGAGTGCTCATAATCGAAGCGCAAACCTACTGTTGCCGATAAGCCCTTCCAAATATTGTATGAACTTTGATGATAAATAGCAAACGATTTTATAGGTGTTTTATAAATTATTGGAGAGGCTATGTTTTTTTCAAACGCACTATTTTGCACAAACTGGTTGGTATTATCTATCATACCAAACAAGCCCACAATCCATTGGAAACGACTTTTGTTGTTTGACTTCAACGTAAACTCTTGTGATACCATATTTTGATGAAAATCGTTTACGGTAAAAAACTTATCTTCAGGAGTAAAGTCCTGATCAATACCTAAATGGGTTTTGATAAATTGGTAAGAAGTTTGGCTATTAAAGCTGATGTTATTATTGCTGTATTGCGCGTTAAAACCTGTTGATGAGATTAAGCGGCGGAAGCTACTATAGCGATTGTAGCTAATAGGAGCAACTTGTTTTGTTTCAACATTATAAGGTGAATATGGATAACCTCCCTGATCGCTGTAGTCGAGTGTAGAATTAAGATGGAGTAACCAATTCTTAGCAGGACGCCAATAGAAGCCTATCCTACCTTCTACTTCATTCATTTTATCTATTTTTTCTTTCAAAGTTTCATTCTTAAACATACCATCGTTATGATGATAAGAAACAGCAGCAGAGACACCAAAGTTATTAGTAAGTTTTTGATAAGTAGAGCCTTGTGCTATAAAATCATTATATCTACCATAGCCCACTTTCAATCGCGTGTGTTGATAATCTATAGGATTATGTGTATATACATTAATAATACCTCCAATGGCATTGCGTCCATAAAGCGTGCCTTGCGGTCCACGATATACATCTACAGCAGCAAGGTCGTTCATATCAATATTGAAAGCAGATGTTTCAAAATGTGGAATGCCATCTACATAGAAGCCTACTGCTGCCCCTTTTGCTTTAACTCCGATACCACGTACATAAATTGGGGTATTTGCACGTGAACCATAGTCTGGCATAAAGAAGTTTGGCATTACAGCAGAAAGATCTTTTAGACCAGTAATATTTTGGTCGTTAATCTGTTGAGTACGGATAGTTGAAACTGAAGTAGGAGTAAGATTACGCTTATTGCGTTTAAAATCAGATACTAAAACTTCATCCATTCTGTATGAATTAGTAAGAGAGTCTTTGTCTATACTTTGCGCATTTCCAAGTGCCAAAGATAGCAACAATAACGAATTGAACATAATGTTTTTATATTATTTTTACTTTCGGATGCAAAGTTACTGCTAATAGGAAATTTACGCAATCATAATTTATAAGGATATTTTCTTAGATTGATACAAATATCGGCAAGAAACACCTTATATTTAATACTTTTTCTACATTCATTCTTTACCATTTCTAATTACTTTTCTTACCTTTGCAAGGATATATAAAGAAATAACAACGAATGAAGAAATTATTTTTTTTATGCGCATTAGCAGCGAGTGTGATGACCATTGCTTCGTGCAGTAAAAACGAAACCTATTCCGACCAACTAGATCGTGAGAATGATGCCATTAATGCTTATATAGTAAAAAATGGTATTAATATCATTAGTGAAGAGCAGTTTGCTAAGCAAAATAACACCACCGATACAACTAAAAATCAATATGTATTCTTTAATAATAGTGGCGTTTATTTGCAAATTTTGGAAAAAGGGACAGGGGCTACCATAAAAAGCGGTGAAACAGCAACCGTGCTTACTCGATTTTCAGAATATAACATTCTAAAAGAAGCTGTTCAACTGACAAATAAAAGTTTGTATTGGAGCAATATCGTTGATAAAATGTCAGTAACCAATACAAGAGGAACTTATACAGCTTCTTTTAATAGCGAGTCTAGCATTATGGCTAACGCATATAAGAGTACATCAGTACCAAGTGGTTGGTTGGTTTCTATACCCTATGTAAATATTGGTAGATTGATCGATGCTAAATCTAAGTTAGCTCATGTTAAGCTTATTGTACCATCACAGCAAGGTCAAGTTTCTGCAAGTAGAGGCGTTTATCCTTGTATGTATGATATTACCTTTCAGCGAGGATTATAAAAAGAGATATACTAAACGATAATAGATTATGACTTTAATAAAATCAATTTCTGGCATTCGTGGTACGATCGGAGGTCATGTGGGCAATACGTTAAATCCACTTGATATTGTAAAGTTTACCACAGCTTACACTACATTTATCGGACGTAAGCATCCAGGGAAAAAACTCAAGATAGTAGTAGGACGCGATGCGCGTATCTCTGGTAAGATGGTGAAAAATATAGTCTGTGGTACACTCATGGGTATGGGGGCTGATGTTATTAACATAGGTTTAGCTACAACCCCTACTACAGAATTAGCAGTTCGTATGGCAGGTGCTGATGGTGGTATTATTATTACTGCTTCTCATAATCCTCGCCAATGGAATGCTTTAAAACTATTGAATGAGGAAGGTGAGTTTCTTACAGCTACAGATGGTGCAGAGGTGTTAGATATTGCTGAACGTGAAGATTTCGATTATGCTGATGTTGATAGTTTGGGATCTTATCGTGATGATGATACCTTCGATCAGCGTCATATTGAAGCTGTAATGGATCTTAATTTGTTAGATCTTAATGCTATAAAGAAAGCTCATTTCCGTGTAGTAGTTGACGCTATTAATTCGGTAGGTGGAGTTATTCTTCCTCCATTACTCGACAAACTAGGTGTTAACTATACCTTTATAAATGGAGAAGCAACAGGTGATTTTGCTCATAATCCTGAACCTATAGAGAAAAATCTTTCGGGTATAATGGGTGAACTAGCAAAGGGAGGATATGATCTTGGTATTGTTGTTGATCCTGATGTTGATCGTTTGGCTTTCATACAAGAAGATGGCAAGATGTTTGGTGAGGAATATACCCTCGTAGCAGTAGCCGATTATATCTTAGATCATGTTAAGGGTAACACTGTGAGCAATCTAAGTTCAACACGTGCTTTACGCGATGTTACAGAAAAGCATGGTGGTAAGTATTATGCTTCGGCTGTAGGCGAAGTAAACGTAACTACTAAGATGAAGGAAGTAGGTGCTGTTATAGGTGGAGAGGGCAATGGCGGAGTTATTTATCCTGAAAGCCATTATGGTCGTGATGCCCTTGTTGGTATAGCACTTTTCTTGAGTTTGTTAGCACAAAAAGGTATGAAGGCTAGCGAACTTCGCAAGACTTATCCAGAATATTTCATTGCAAAGAACCGTATTGATCTTACTCCAGAGACAGATGTTGATGCTATCCTTGTTAAGGTGAAGGAACTTTATGGTAATGAAGCTAATGTTCAAGTTACTGACATTGATGGTGTAAAACTAGATTTTCCAAAGGCTTGGGTGCATCTTCGCAAGTCAAACACTGAACCTATTATCCGTGTATATAGCGAAGCAAGTACGATGGAAGAAGCTGATGCTCTAGGTAAGAAGCTGATGCAAGTTGTATACGATATGCAGAAATAAGATTTATAACTAATAGGGGAGAAACAACTATTAGTGATACCAAAGAAAAAGGCTTATGTAGCAAAACTTCTTTAAGTTGTCGCTACATAAGCCTTTTTTATAAATGCTTTTTTCAATCTTAGTTTAAGATAGCTTTAACTAAGTCGTCAGCAGAAATAAGTGTTTGCTCACCGGTAGTCATATTCTTTAATGTGATTTTTCCTGCTTCCATTTCTGTTTCGCCAGCTAATGCCACATACTGAATATTCTTTGCGTTAGCATAACTCATTTGTTTTTTCATCTTCGCACTATCAGGGTAAATCTCAGTGCGAATACCTGCATTACGTGCTTGTGCTATAATGGGCAAGCAATAAGCTGTTTCTTTTTCACCAAAGTTAATGAATAAGAGTTGAGTTCCTAGCACACTCTCTTTAGGATATAGATCAAGCGTATTAAGTACATCATAAATACGATCAGCTCCAAAACTTATACCTACTCCTGAAAGTCCTGACATACCAAAGATACCCGTAAGGTTATCATAACGACCACCACCAGTAATAGACCCTATTTGTGTATCCAAAGCCTTAACTTCAAATATAGCTCCTGTGTAATAGTTTAAGCCACGAGCTAATGTAAGGTCTAATTGAAATTCGTTATTAAGACCTGATTGCTTTAAGCAATCTAAGATAAAACGAAGTTCTTCTACTCCCTTTTGTCCTATTTCGCTATCTTTAAGAACTTCTGCAATGACATCTAGCTTCTCATCATTAGTACCCTCTAGCTTGATGATAGGTTGAAGTTTTTCGATTGCTTCCTCTGAAATACCGTCAGCATAAAGTTCTTCATTGACTTTATCTAACCCTATTTTATCAAGCTTATCAATAGCAACAGTAATATCTATAATCTTTTCTCTTTCACCAATAACCTCAGCAATACCAGTTAAAATCTTTCTGTTGTTAATCTTAATTTGTACTCTAACACCAAATTGAGTGAAAACAGTATCAATAATTTGCATAAGTTCCACCTCGTTTAGCAAAGAATCAGAACCTACAACATCTGCATCGCATTGGTAGAACTCACGATAACGTCCCTTTTGCGGGCGGTCGGCACGCCAAACTGGTTGTATTTGATAACGCTTGAATGGTAACTGTAACTCCTCACGATGCATAACGACATAACGTGCAAAAGGTACTGTAAGGTCGTAACGTAATCCCTTTTCACAAAGTTTGGTTTGCAGTTTTAATACGTTGCGCTCTTTTAGTTCATCATCGCTAATCGACTTTAAATAATCTCCTGAATTTAATATTTTGAAAAGAAGCTTATCTCCCTCTTCTCCATATTTACCCATCAAAGTTTGTAGCGTTTCCATTGCAGGTGTTTCTATCTGTTGGAAACCATATAATGCATAAACTTGCTTGATGGTATCGAATATATAATTTCGCTTTGCCATCTCCTCTGGTCCGAAGTCTCTCGTTCCCTTTGGAATAGAAGGTTTATTTGCCATACCTATATTATATGTCTGATCTTTTTAAAACTTGTGCTCTAATGTTTGTTTTAATAATTAAAATATCGCTGTATCGGTAGTTTATTGATACAACGATATTTTTTCCTATTTTCAATTATTCATTATCTTATAATGGTCTGAGCTCTATCAGGACCCAAAGATATAATGCCTATTTTAGTTTCAAGATAATCCTCAATAAAAGCAACATATTCACTAAATTCTTTAGAAAATTCTGCTTCCGACTTGCATTGTGTCATATCTTTCTTCCAACCCTTAAATTCTTTATAGATAGGTTTGACATTGTCTATCTCATATGGGAAATCTTTGGTAGTTGTACCATCTGGAAGCTCATAACCAACACAAGCCTTTATAGTATCAAAGCTATCAAGCACATCGCTTTTCATCATTATAAGCTCTGTAACACCATCTATCATAATGGAATACTTTAGTTGAACAAGGTCAACCCAGCCACAACGACGTTCTCTTCCTGTAACAGCACCGTATTCATGCCCAAGATCGCGAAGCATCTTGCCTGTTTCGTCAAAAAGCTCTGTTGGGAAAGGACCTGATCCTACGCGAGTGCAATAGGCTTTCATTATACCATATACGTTTCCAATGCGATTTGGTCCAATACCTAATCCCGTACATGCACCAGCTGTAACAGTATTAGAAGAGGTAACAAATGGGTAAGAACCAAAGTCTACATCAAGCATTGTACCTTGAGCTCCTTCGCAGAGAATTGATTTGTTATCCTTTAGCAAATGATTGATTTCATGCTCTGAGTCAACAAACTTAAATTCTTTTAGGTACTCTATACCTTCCATCCATACTTTCTCAGTTTCTTCTAAGTCAGAAAGATCAGTCCAATTAAGTGCCTTTAGCATTTCTATATGGCGCGCTTTATGAGCTGCATATTTTGCTTTAAAGTTTTCTAAGATATCACCAACTCGTAAGCCGTTTCGGCTAATTTTATCGGTATAAGTAGGACCAATACCTTTACCAGTAGTTCCTACTTTAGCTTTACCTTTAGCAGCCTCATTAGCTTTATCTAACAAGCGGTGGGTAGGTAAAATAAGATGTGCTTTCTTTGAAATGAGTAAACGTTCTTTTAAAGGGTGTCCACTCTTCTCAAGATCCTTAGCTTCATTCATAAAAAGGTCTGGAGCTAAAACGACACCATTACCAATGATATTGACTTTGCCTCCTTGGAAAATACCAGAAGGGATAGAGCGTAATACATACTTTTGGTTTTCAAATTCCAAAGTATGACCAGCGTTAGGACCACCTTGAAATCTTGCTACCACATCATACTTCGGTGTAAGTACATCTACAACTTTACCTTTACCTTCATCGCCCCATTGTAGACCTAATAGGACATCCACTTTACCTGTATTCATTTGCTTATTTTTGTGATGATTTATCTTGTTTCTTACTTAGCGCTTTATTTCTCTGTCGTGAAAGTGCAATCTGGCACCGAGAACAAATGCCATATATATATAACGAAAAACCATCTTTTCTAAAACGTGAGTATTTCGTTTCTTTGATTGCTGCTACTATTTTAGGCGCTTCTATCTCTGTTACCGTTCCACACATAGTGCAAATCTGATGAATGTGATCTTCGTTATTGAATGATCCCTCATACTTTGTTTGTCCTATAAAACGGTGTCTTATCACTAAGCGTAGTTCTATAAAGAGTCGCATCGTATTATATAATGTTGCACGAGAAACTCTAAAACTGCGCTTTTCTAATTCCTTACCTAACTCATCTAACGTAAAATGCCCTGACATATCATAGACGGCATCTAAGATCGCAAAGCGTTCTGACGTCTTTCGATGGTTATTTACTTCGAGATAACTAGTTAGAATATCTCGAACTCTATCTTTGACTATGTTCTTAGCCACGTGTTTACTGTTTAAATTCGTACAAAGATAACTATTTTTAAGCACATAAGAATTGTAGGCTGATTGAAAAAAAGTTAATATGATATCAAGATAGAAGATAGGGTAAAGAGGAAATCAGCAAAGCTAATATTTTTTTAATCAAAGCGTATATTCTCTTTAATTTCATTCTATTGTTTTTTGTTGAGGTCAAATATAAGCAAAGCTGATTATTTTATATCTCTATATTAAGCTTCTACAGCTTTGTTAATAAGCCAAAATAGGCATAAAAAATATTCAGTAATTCGTTTTTAATGTATAGCGAATTACTGAATATTGTAGAATAAAAAAATAATATTTTCTAATCATTTAGAAAGCTAACTGCTTTCTTTGCAATTGTTTCGAACGCTTCACTTATATCGCAGAATTTGAGCAAGCTATTATAAGCAGCATGCTTTACTTGGATATTATTACTTTGTAAAGCGGAGTTGGCTTGATCAAGATATTCATTAATATCTCTAAAATCAGGTTCTGTACCTCTACTAAATAGTCTTGCCAAGAGATTATAGCCACATAATTCATATATTTGGCGTCCAGACGCTATCCATCTAAAGGCTAAAGCAGAAGCAAAATTTAAGTGTTGAAGCAAGTTAAAAGCGAGTATTTCAGCCATCTCTTGCGTTTTAACACGCTCCATCCATACTTCAACAAGTTCTTCATCCATTTTTTCATAAGGCATGGTAAGCGTTGCTAAGATCATACATTCACGTATGTCTTCTTTCCAAAGTTCAATAGCTAGAGCATAATCTTTACCATATTCCTTTGCCATTTCTTTTAATTCAGGCACTGGTATTCCCCAATTTAGTTTATATAAAATACCTTTTTCGCGCATAGACTGCGATGCCACTCCATTCATTCTAAAGCGAAATGACTGTTTTATTTGTTTTATTTTTTCGTGTATCTCTACATTCATAGTGTTGAATATTCTCGTGAATAACGTAGCATTTGCTCAGAATAACTTTCAGTATAGTCAATAGCAATGTCCACAATCTTTTTGTTATTATCAAATATCGGTTTTAAAACAGGGTTTATAAAGCCTTTATACGGAGCTATATTTAGCTGTTTATAGCGTGCTAATACTTCTTCGTGTTGGTCTTTGTTGAGATGAATAGCATATTTCTCTACTAAAGTACGTGCAGCGTTAAAATCACCCTCGCTCTTTATTCTCTGAATTTCTGCTAATTCTGTTGCAAAGATAGAGCGAAGAGCAGTGTAGTCATTAATTTTAATGTATGTTTTTGAATTTCTTGTAACAAATTCTATAATGTTCTTTTCTTTTCCAAGATCCATAGCCCACCACGCTATTAAAGCTCTGTTTTGCATGTGTGATTCTTCTATTTTCATGTTAGGTTTTATCCTTACTTGCTGGGTAAGGAGCCCATTCATTAAATAGCTATAATACTGAGCTTTGTATGCTTCTTTACTATCAAGAAGTCCTAATTCGAGCAGTTTTGCATCGGCTATATAGTATAAACCGAACAAGTCGGCACGTGCTTCCTCTATTGTATTGCCATAGTTTTTTAGTGCATCAGGATCTGTGCCTTGTAATAGTTTACCACTTCCATGTCCAAGACACTCATGTAAATCGGTATGTAGGTCATCCGTTTTATCACCAAATGTTGTTATTATTTCAAGCGTTTCGTTGTCAATAACAAATTCCTCAAGAAATCCATTTCCATGTGAAGCCATATTGTAGGCGTGAGTTAAATTTCCAATAGTAACGCTTTTTGATCCATGCTCGGCTCTAATCCAATCGGCATTTGGTAAATTAATACCAATAGCTGTCGAAGGGTATTCGTCTCCACCAAGCATAGCTGCATTAATAACATTTGCAGTAACACCTTTCACTCTTTCTTTACGAAAACGTGGATCAACGGGAGAATGATCTTCAAACCATTGTGCATTTGTGGATATAGTTTGGGTACGCTGAGTGGCTTCTAAATCTTTATATTCAACGATACCTTCCCACGAAGCTTTTAAGCCTAGTGGATCGCCATATACTTCTATAAAACCATTGATAAAATCAACCCTGCCTTCTTGCTCTTTTAACCATTCTATAGAATATTCATCAAATATTGATAAGTTACCAGTTTGATAGTATTTTATCAGTAATTCTATAACTTTTTTTTGTTGACTGTTCTCTGAATATTTTGAAGCCTCATTTAACCAATAAACGATCTTTTCTAAGGCTACTCCATACTTACCATTAATGCGCCAAACATCCTCTACTACTTGCCCTTCTACTTTGCGTAATGTAGAATTTAATCCGTATGAAAGTGGATGATTTTTTGATCCTTTCCTTTTTTTCTCTGCATAAAAATTTTCAACTTCTCTTTGAGTAACATTCTCATAATAGTTGCATGCTGATGTTTTTACTAAGTCCTCACCATCAGCTTTATTTACACGCTTAGGCAGAATGGTAGGATCGAAAATGATTGGCAATAATTCCTCTAAAAGGGAATCTACAGTTTCATTTTCTTTGCATGGTAATACTTCTACAGGGAGAGAGTATATTATAGTTTTAAATGCCTCCTTGGAAAAATTTGGTTTAAACTTCTCGCAGCCATAATGATGATAAATACCATTGGAAAACCAAACCTTTTTGAGATATTCTTCTATCTTTATAAAGTTCTCATCATTTTTTTTACCGTTATAATAGAGCAGAATAGCCTCCAATAATTTTCTGATACGCAAATTATATTTACCAAACTGATCGAAAAGAATATCTCGCCCATATAATGTAGCCTGCGATAAGCAGAATATGTATTGCTTTTGGCGTAGAGCCAATTTATCAAAGCCAGACAATTCATAACGAAGCATCTGGATATCGGCAAAGCACTCGTCTAAATAACTAAAGTTACTATTGCTTTTATTTTTATTATCTTTCACTTACTTTTTATCCCTTCTTTGCTTTAGCTGACTTTTTAGGTTTAGCTTCTTCTGCAGGATGTTGACTTAAATGGCGCATTTTGTAATCACGAGGAGTAATGCCATTAAGTTTGTAGAAAGATGCGTAAAACGACTGACGATTTGCAAATCCCACCATATCGCTAATATCTTCCATATTTAAATCCTGATAACGCTTATCCACCAATAAGGTCATAGCTTCCTCAATTCTAAATTTATTAACAAAGGACGTGTAGTTCATGTGAAACCTCACATTAACTACAGCAGAAATATAACGGGTATTAGTACCCAAATCTTCTGCTAATTTCTTTGCAGAATAGTTCTTATCCTTGTATCGCTTCTGTATCAGAATGATTTCAAGGATCTTTTCTTTAAGTTCATCCATTAAGTGTGGACTCACAAGGCTGCGATATGCAGCAAGCTTTTCTTTCTTTTCTGTAAGGTTGTACTTTGCCATAATCAGGTTAATTGACGTTACATATTCATTCCCTATCTTGTGCAAATATAACGCTTATTATTGATATAATCAAGTCTTTTTAAAACTTTTTTTTTATTATTAATTTCCACTAGAGGGTAAATAAAATATAAAGTTAGTTCGTAAAGCCGATATTTAGGTTTTGCGAACTTTTTTATTTTGAAGGATAAGCCTCTTCTTTCGCCCCAAAATAATGCTAGACACATAAGTCTAGCCTCTGTAAATACAGCTTAGTTACTAGCAAACAAATATCTATTGAGAACAGATAAAGTCAACTAATTTTACTTATAATAATATGGTCTATTAGTAAAAGAGTGTACAAGCTATCTAATTGATTAGCAACGACTTAAAAATATAAAACAAAAAGGTTACCTTTTGAAGCGTAAAAGGTAACCTTTTATATGACAAAAGATGACCTTTAGCTCTGCTATACATCACCTTTTACAATAAAAAAGATGATGTATTTGTTTGCTGTTAAATATTTTCTAAGAGTTAGCAGGATATTATTGGACTTAAAAGCGAGTTTTTTAGTCAGACTGTCGTCTTATCTAGTTTGTACTATTATTTATGGTTATATTTTTTTTATGTGATAGTTCAGCGATGACCAAAAGAACTAATACTTAGGGAGAAGTTCGGAGAGAATACGACTTATTTTTTAAAAAAACTGTGGTTATATAAAACTTTTCAAATGGGGATATAAATCTATTCACTTATAAATACAAGTGAAAATATATTACAGCCAAAAGATGTTTTCCACAAACAGGTTATCTTATGGCTAAGATAAATAAAAGTTTTAAAGTTTAAAAAAAATACAAAACAAAAAAAACACCAACATTATTTTGCAAAAACAAATAATAATTCAGAACTTTGTAGGAAATAATCTTACAAGCTTTTAGTGATAAAAACTTGCTTAACTATATAATTACTATGCGCTTAAAAAATATTTTTCGTTTACTACTATTGTTGTTGTTCTTGATAGTACCTAGCTTTGTTTATGCTGATAATATCAAGGGTAGAGTGCTTGATGCTGAAACCAAAGAACCGTTGCCTATGGCTTCGGTAGAAGCAAGAGTGGTGCAAGCAAATTGTATTTATATGGCAACAGCAGTAGCCGACTCACTAGGCAACTTTACCATCACTACTGGTGGTGAAGGTAGGATAACACTAGTCATAAGTATGATAGGATACAATAGTACCACAAAGCGTGGGTATTCAATGGGAGGTGGCACTAGTAACACTATAAAGCTCGGTGATATTTTATTAAAACCTACAGAACTGATGATGAAAGATGTTGTGATAACAGCTCGTGCAAAGAGGTTTAGTATGAAAGGGGATACCATTGTATTCCATCCTGAAGCTTTTAAACTAAGAGAGGGAGCTAGACTAGACGAGTTGATCAAACGATTGCCTGGTGTTGTGGAAAAAGATGGTAAACTTTATTGGAATAATAAGCCGCTTCGTATGATGATGAATGGTAAAGATATTTTAGGAGGTGGCAGTATGTTAGCACAATTGCCAGCAGAAGCCGTGCAAAACATAAAATCATACAATAAGAAAAGTGATGAAGCCATACAAACAGGATCGGACAATGGTAAGGACGATCAGGTATTAGATGTTAAGATAAAGCCGGGTTTTATGGACAAATGGTATGGCGATGTTACTACACGCTGGCAGCCATCGAAATATTATTGGGGAACTTTTGAAACAGAGCGATTAAGTGATAAAGATCCTATCTTGGTAAGTCTTGATGCAAACAATCTTTGCCGCTATCAAGAAAGAGGCTTAGGCTGGGGCAGTTGGGGCAACTATGACGCCTTTGGTAAGGCACAGAGCGCAGCTGTTGGATGGCAGCATAACTGGAAACAAGGAAATCATCAATTTTCAGACAAGAACAATTATAACATTGCTATCAACTTTAATCATAAAGATGGCTGGGGTACTACCTTTACTACAGAACAAATTACCCATCCTGAGACTGCAGAAAAGACATGGGGACTTGTCCGAGAAAGTCATTATGAGCATGCGATTACACCTAAACTACAGGCTAGACTTTTCACATATACTGATTCGCTCAATTCTATAAGTGGAGAAGCAACTTTTGAATACAATTATTTGATGCACAATGGAGAAGAGAGTTCTGCACAAATGAATAATGATCCAAAACTATTTGGTGATTTTCCTATTGATCAAGCCTTATTAGCAACAACAGGGGCTGACATTTACCACCATCTTATCAATAGACAACAAGTATATACACAACAAATAGAGGAAGGGGCAAAAGGAAGCCTTTATTTTGGATGGAATCATTTTCTTGGAAAGAAAGGAATGTTTGCCATTGCTGCAAATGCAGAATTAACAGGAGGAACAAATCGCTATAATACCCATCGCCAATTAGATTATATTACAGAAAGTATCTCTTCTCCGCTATATCAGCAATATCGCTTGCCTTCACATGGACTAGATACCTATATCTATTCAAAGTTTGATTACAATATAACAAAGATTATAAAGCTAGCTGCTGATTATACTTTCCGCGTTGGTCATAAAAAAGAAATGCAAGATTTTTATAGTTCCTCTTCAAAAGAAATACAAGATACTAATCTTGCTTCAACAAAAGATAATGCAAATAGCTATGATAGCAAGTTACACTCTACTACACATACGCTAAATTTAGGTTTCATTTATAAGAACGATAAATGGCAAGTAATACCTAACATAAGGTTAGACTGGATACACAGTAAGCTTGATTATCAGCGTGGAACCTTAGATACTTTAGCGGTAAGAAATAACTTTTTTGTTAGCCCTAACTTGAAAGTAAAATGGAATATCAGTGATAAAAATGGCTTAGAGTATAATTTTAGCTATACCTCAAAACAACCAACTATACTTTCAACATTGGGCTATTATAATACCACTAATCCCTTGTTGATAGAAGAAGGTAACCCATTACTACATCAATACCACACATATAGCAATGTGCTTACTTACCAACAAACATGGGCAAAACAGCAAGCAATGTTGATGTTAAAAGCTGGTTATACGAAGAATATCAATCCCTTAACAACGGTTTACTATTATAACCCAACTACAGGTGTCTATCGTAGCCATCAAGAGAATGTTAGGGGAGGAGACGATTGGATGGCAAATATGGTGTTTGATAAGGGGATTGGCGATGATTTTCATTTTTCAGCAAAGGTGGAAAGTCATCTAATGAAATCGTATGGTTATTTCTCTGCTTTAGATGAAACGCAAGAAAGAGCTTTGAATAGGCTTAACCAGTTTACTTTTAAGATTGACCCTGAGTTTGTTTTTGAACGCGAAAGGTTGGTCGCAAAGCTCTTTGGAGCAATAAATCTACAGAAGAATAAATACCAATTTACTCCAGATTATAATAGTACCCCTATGGATTACACTTATGGTATGAGTATATTATGGAAACCAAGACATTGGGAGGTGGGTACAGATATTAAAAACGAAGCTCGTAAGGGATACTTGATGTCTGAATTTAATCGCAATAACTGGTTATGGGATGCTAGTGCGAAATGGTTATTCTGGAAAAACAAAGGCTCTCTGATGGTAGAGTTTGATGACATACTAAATCAGAGAGCATGGCGCTGGAGTATGCTAACAGCCAACAAGCGATCAGAATCATGGGAAGAATCTATCCATCACTATGTTCGCTTTACTTTCGCTTATCATTTTGATGCAAAAGGGAAAAAGTAGGATTTCAATTGGCAACAATTCTCAATTCTCAATACTCAATTCTCAATTATATTAATTACCTTTGCATTTGATATGATAGAAGTTAAGGTAAAAGAAGCTGATATAAAAAAAGCTGTTAGCGAAGGTATGGATGCTTTCGTTGCTGTGTTTGTGAATGGCATTAAAGATGCTATTGGAGGAGAACTGACTGTTGAAACAATGGCGCAATTAACTCCCGATCAGATCACATTACTAGCATGGGACTACCTACACAATGAAGTTTCTTTTGGTGGCTATGTGCAATTGATCCATAATGGCTTCGGTGCTTTTATCTTCCGTAATCCTTTTGCTGTAGCTATGCGCAATTGGGGAATAAGAGATTTATACACCCATGTGAAGCATGCCAAAAAGTACTACGACAAGTATCATGAGCAGATAGAGCAGGATATGAGCGATGAAGATTTTATGGCTTTATTTGAACAAATGCCAGAATTTGATGATTTCGACGATGAGTTTGTTGTAAACGAAGAGCATTGGACAGAATGTGTAGCGGCCTACATTGACGATCATATCGAAGATTTTGCAATTATTGAGTAAATGAGTAACGAGAAACAAAATAAAAAACGCAAAGCATTGGTACAAATCCGCAATAAGAAAGCCTCTTTTGAATATTTCTTTGTGGATACCTATACTGCAGGCATTGTGCTTACAGGTACAGAAATAAAATCTATTCGTGCAGGTAAAGCATCGCTTGTAGATGCCTTTTGTGTTATTAACAATGGTGAGATATGGGTGCAAGGCATGAATATCTCGCCTTATTTCTATGGGTCGTATGCCAATCATGAGGCACGTCGATCAAGGAAATTATTGTTGAATAAGAAGGAAATAAGGATTTTAGAAGCTGATTCGCAATCACCGGGATATACAATCATTCCCACACTTGTGTTTATTGATGACAATGGACGCGCTAAAGTAAACATTGCTTTGGCTAAGGGTAAAAAGGAATATGATAAGCGTCAGACACTAAAAGCGAAGGAAGATAAGAGAGAAATGGATAGAGTGCGAAAGCACTATTAGGCAAATTGGAAAAAGGGAGTTAAGAACAGAAAAACAACTTTCTGAAGGTCTTATGGACAAAAATATAATTCTTAATTCTCAATATAATATAAATATTATGCAATTTAAAAAGAAAAGATGGCATTGCCTACCAGGTCAAACGCCTACTGAAATGGACTTAAAAATAATGGAGTTAGAGAAGAAAGGTAAGTTAGTGCCTACTCGTAACTTAATCCGAACTCCTGAAGAAATAGAAGGTATTCGTCGTGCTGGTGTAATCAATACGGGGTGTTTAGATGCGTGTGAAGCTGCTATTAAACCAGGAATAACAACCCAAGATATTGACGATATCTGTGCTAAATACTGCAAAGATCACAATGCTATTTCGGCTACACTTGGCTATGAAGGCTTCCCTAAGAGCGTTTGTACGAGTATTAACGAGGTAGTTTGTCATGGTATTCCAAAAGATGATGAAGTCTTAGAAGAAGGCGATATTGTGAATGTTGATATGACAGTGATCGTAGATGGATATTATGCTGATGCAAGTCGTATGTTCATCGTAGGGGGTAAAACCACTCCTGAAAAAGAACAATTGGTGCGTGTTACCAAGGAATGCTTAGAGATTGGTGCTGCAGCTGCTAAGCCATACGGCTTTGTTGGTGATATTGGTGCTGCTATTCAGAAGCATGCAGAAAAATATGGATATGGTGTTGTACGCGATTTATGTGGGCATGGAGTAGGTTTGGAGTTCCATACAGAACCAGAAATAATGCACTTTGGATATCGTGGCACAGGTATGGTACTTGTTCCTGGTATGGTTTTCACCATTGAGCCTATGATCAATATGGGAACATGGAAAGTATATCTTGATGCTGATGATCCATACGGATGGGAAATTATTACAGGTGATGAAAAGCCTTCAGCGCAATGGGAACATACTTTTGTGATGACCGAAACAGGTTTGGAAATCCTTACACATTAAAGAATATAGGGATTAATAGATGTCTAAAAGAAGAGAAAGGACTTCGACAAAAATGGATAACAAAGATATTTATATATTAGCGATAGAAAGTAGCTGCGATGATACGAGTGCAGCCGTACTGCGGAATGGAATTATTTGCAGTAACGTAACAGCTTCTCAGCAGGTACATAAAGATTATGGAGGTGTAGTGCCTGAATTGGCATCAAGAGCGCACCAGCAGAATGTAGTGCCTGTTGTAGATCAAGCGATTAAGCGTGCTGGCATAGTTAAAGAGCAATTGTCGGCTATTGCTTTCACACGCGGCCCTGGTTTGATGGGTAGTTTATTAGTCGGTGTTAGCTTTGCAAAAGGCATGGCACGTGCTTTGGGTATCCCTTTGATAGATGTAAACCACTTACAAGGACATGTTATGGCTCACTTTATTAAAGAAGAGGAAAATGACAATCATCAACCTCCATTTCCTTTCATTTGCTTATTAGTGTCAGGTGGTAACTCACAGATAGTCAAGGTAAATGCTTACAATGATATGGAAGTAATGGGGCAGACCATTGATGATGCTGCTGGTGAGGCCATTGATAAGTGTTCAAAAGTAATGGGATTAGGTTACCCTGGCGGTCCTATTATTGATAAATTGGCTCGCCAAGGCAATCCATTGGCGTATAAGTTTGCAGAACCTAATGTGCCTGGATATGACTATTCTTTTTCTGGTTTAAAGACTTCGTTCTTATACAATATGCGCAAGTGGGTACAAGAAGATCCTGACTTTATAGAACATCACAAAGAGGATATTGCTGCAAGCTTAGAGCATGCTATTGTTGATATTTTAATGAAGAAACTTAGAAAGGCTGTCAAGGATACTGGCATTACACACGTGGCAGTTGCGGGTGGTGTATCGGCTAATAATGGCTTACGCAATGCTTTCGGAGAGCATGCAAAAAAGTATGGTTGGACAACCTATATCCCTAAATTTAGTTATACCACTGACAATGCGGCAATGATAGCAATGGTTGGTGTGTTTAAATATCGTGATAAGCAGTTTACCTCAATAGATATACCTGCATTCAGCAAGGTTACATTTGAATAAACTTTCACTTCTTAACTTATAAAAATGGAATTCGAAAGCAAAATTATTTCTCGCCAAATAGGCGATATTCTCTATTCTTCGGGCTTAACTTTAGGTACAGCAGAAAGTTGTACAGGTGGCAGAATTAGTGAAGCTATTATAGCAATACCTGGTGCTTCAGACTATTTTAAAGGATCAATTGTAGCTTATACCAATGAAGTTAAGGAACAACTTCTACATGTATCGCATAGCGTGCTAGAGAAGCAAACGGCTGTTTGTGAAGAGGTTGCTAAGCAAATGGCTTTGGGTATTATAGAAACTTTAGGTGTTAATTTCGCTATTGCATCAACAGGCATTGCAGGTCCTGGAGGTGGAACTCTTGCTATTCCTATAGGCACTATTTGGATAGCTTATGGTAGTAAGGATGATATTCGAACATTTAAACTCCAAGAAAACTTTGGGCGTGATATAAACCTTGCAATTGCAACTAATAAGTCAATGCGATTATTCTTAGATTTTCTGCAAGAAAAAGAGATTAAGAGCGAATAATTACACAAAAAGTCTTAATTAGCGCAATAAATTTGCTTATATTTTTGTGTATATCAATCTTTTTTGTAATTTTGCACCCTGTTTGGAATAGGTATCAATTAACGAATTACAAAACTAAAGATAGAAATGTCTAAGATTTGTCAAATTACAGGTAAGAAGGCACAGCTAGGTAATAATGTGTCTCACTCAAAGCACCGCACAAAGCGTAGCTTTGATGTCAACCTCTTCAGCAAGAAATTCTATTATGTAGAAGAAGAATGCTGGATTTCTTTGAAGATTAGTGCTGCTGGTCTTCGTTTAATTAACAAGGTAGGTCTTGATGCAGCCCTAAAGAAAGCAGTAGCTAAGGGTTTTGTTGACTGGAAAGACATTAAGGTTATAGGAGACTAATATCATGGCAAAGAAAGCTAAAGGAAATAGAGTCCAAGTAATCTTGGAATGTACAGAGATGAAGGAAAGCGGAATGGCTGGAACAAGTCGTTACGTTACTACAAAAAATCGTAAGAATACTCCAGAGCGTCTAGAGCTTAAAAAGTATAATCCTATCTTGAAGAAGATGACTCTTCACAAGGAGATTAAGTAAGCAGTTCTGCAAAGTATTAAGTTAATAGTTAAAAGAATAAGACTATGGCAAAGAAAGCGGTCGCTACCCTCCATGAAGGATCTACGGATGGTCGCGCATATACAAAAGTAATTAAGATGGTTAAAAGCCCTAAGACTGGTGCTTATATTTTTGATGAGCAGATGGTTCCTAATGAGGCTGTAAAAGATTTCTTTAAGAAGTAATTTCTTATTGTAAAAGATAAAAGAGTGTACTACATTTTAGTGGTACACTCTTTTTTATTCTATATACAACAAAATTCAAAAGCTTAAAAAGAATATTGTATCTTTGCAGCATAATATAAATATTAAAAGTATAATGGACATAAAGAGCAATAAGATAGCAAAGAAAAAACTTCTATTTATTTGTCTAGGAAATATTTGTCGCTCGCCAGCAGCTCATGCTGTAATGCAAAAATTAGTAGACGATAAAGGTTTGACTTCGTTCTTTGAAATTGATTCTGCTGGTATTGGAAATTGGCATATAGGGGAGTTGCCCGATAAACGTATGCGAATTCAAGGAGCTAAACGCAATTATAACATAGATCATCATGCTAGGCAGTTTGATGCAAAAAACGATTTTGCATATTTTGATGCTATTATTGTTATGGATGATGAAAACTATAAAAACATAATTGCTCAAACCATCACTAATAGTGATAAGATGAAAGTAATGCGGATGGCTGATTATTTTATAAAATATAAAGGAACGTCATCTGTTCCTGATCCGTATTATGGAGGAGTTACCGATTTCGATTATGCACTTGACTTAATTGAAGATGGTTGTGAAGGGCTTTTACAACAACTTAACAAATAAAATATATGTCAGATACAGATGCTATTGATAGAGCTTTAGAATTTTTAGATAAGCTAGAAAGGCTAGGGGAACAACTAAAAAAAGCAGAAAAACAAGAAAAGATTTTTCTTGCCAAAATGCTTGAAATGAAAGACGAAAATAAAACTGATACTAAAGAATATGCTGGGTTACAGCAGCAAAGTATTGATTTACAAAATATGATAGACAAGTGGCGTCCTATATATCAAGAACGTTTAGAGATGGTGAAAGAAGTAAAGAAAGCTAAAGAAAATTGCCATAAAAGCCAATAAAGAAGAAAGATAAAAGCAGGCTGGTAGTATAATAATATCGATATTTATGCTTATCTTTGCAGTGTAATTATATTTTGGTATACCAATCACTCTATTAATGGATAATATTGATTTTACAAAACAACTCAAGCAAACAGTAGATGAGTTGTCTTCAGAAAAGTCATTGAAAGGTCTTTTTCACGAACATAGAGACGGCGATCCTTTGCCTTCAGCTCGAGATCTTGAAGAGATCGTACAACTTGTAAGATCGATTTTATTCCCTGGGTTTTTCGGAAATTCTATAGTTCATTTACATACTGTACAATATCAGATAGGCGTGGATATTGAGCGGCTGCACAAACTACTTAGCAGACAAGTTTTAGCAGGATTATGCTTTATAGCCGACTGTAAATGTGAAAATGCAGATTATATGCGTCTGTGTATGCAAGAGGAAGCTGAAATGATATCTGCCCGTATAATAGAGAAGTTACCAATGCTTCGCAAGATCCTTTCTACAGATATTCAAGCAGCTTATAATGGAGATCCTGCAGCTATGAGTTGGGGAGAGATTATTTCATGTTACCCTGTTATTAAAGCATTGAGCAATTATCGCTTTGCTCATGAGTTACAATTAGAAAATGTACCGCTCATACCTCGCTTGATCACAGAAATGGCGCATTCAGAAACAGGTATTGATATTCATCCTGCAGCTACAATAGGCACGCACTTTACAATTGATCATGGCACAGGTGTTGTTATAGGATCAACATGTATCATTGGTAATCACGTAAAACTCTATCAAGGTGTTACTCTTGGAGCCAAGAGCTTTCCTTTAGATAAGGAGGGTAATCCTATAAAAGGCATTCCTCGCCACCCAATCTTGAAAGATAGAGTAATAGTATACGCTAATGCAACTATATTAGGACGTATTACTATTGGACACGATAGCATTATAGGTGCTAACGTTTGGGTTACTCGTGATATGAGACCTCGTTCAAAGAAGTATAAACAAAACAAAACAGATATTTTAGACATCGATTTCTATAATGGAGAAGGAATTTGAGTTAATCGCCAAGACTTTTATGGGTCTTGAACAAGTACTTGCGCAAGAACTTACACAATTAGGTGCTAATAATGTGCAGATAGGTCGTCGAGTGGTAACTTTCACTGGTAACAAGGAGATAATGTATAGAGCAAACTTTCAGTTACATACAGCCATTCGTATCCTTAAACCTATTGCTCACTTTAAGGCAAAAAGTGCCGATGATATGTATAATGAAGTAAGCAAGATAGATTGGAGCCTATATATAGAGAAAGGAAAAACTTTTTCTGTAGATTCAGTGGTTTATTCTGATGAATTTACAAACTCTCGCTTTGTTACATATAAAGTAAAAGATGCTATTGTAGATCAGTTCCGTGAACGTACAGGAACACGCCCAAATATATCTGTTACCAATCCAGACATTCGTCTGAATATCCATGTGGCAGAGTTTGATGCTACATTATCTCTTGATTCAAGTGGAGAATCGCTACATCGCCGTGGTTATCGACAAGAGAGTGTAGAAGCTCCTTTGAATGAAGTTTTGGCAGCTGGTATGATTTTAATGACAGGCTGGAAAGGTGAAACTGACTTTATTGATCCTATGTGTGGATCAGGAACATTACCTATAGAGGCTGCTTTAATAGCGCGCAACATCTCCCCTGGAGTATTCCGCAAAGAGTTTGCGTTTGAGAAATGGCCCGACTTTGATAAAGATCTTTTTGACGAGATTTACAATGATGAATCACAGGAGCGCGAGTTTGAACATCACATCTATGGATATGATGTAGATATGAAGTGTGTCAATACTGCTAAACTAAATGTTACAGCAGCAGGCTTATCGAAAGATATTACCATTGCACACCAAGACTTTAAGGATTTTAAGCAACCAGAGGAAAAGAGTATAATTATTATGAACCCTCCTTATGGTGAACGCATTTCTACCCCGAATCTTCTCGGAACATATAAAATGATAGGTGAACGCCTAAAACATAACTTTATGGATAATGAGGCTTGGATACTATCTTACCGTGAGGAATGTTTCCGCCAAATAGGTTTGAAACCAAGTATTAAAATTCCTCTTTATAATGGTTCTTTGGAATGTGAATACCGTCGCTACCAAATGTTTGATGGCAAGATGAAATCTTTCCGTGAAGAAGGTGGTATCATAAAGACAGAAGAAGAGAAACGCGAAATGGCGCAAAAGCATCGTTTTAAAAAAGAGCGTGAATTTAAGAAACGTCTTGATGAAAATGAAGTAAATGCTGAAGGCGATATTCGGTCATTTACTTTTCACAGTTTAGAAGCTAGAAATGACGATCGTAAACGCAACTATAAAGGTCTCCGAGGTGCCAATGAGAGAAGAGCTAAGTTTGGAGATGAAGACGAATACGGAAAACGTTTCTCACGCAGTGGAGATAAAAAAACTTTTGAGAGCGATCGTAAATTCTCTAGTAAACGATTTGATAAAAATAAGAAACATAGTTTTCGAAGTAAAAATTCTTACAATGATGAAGATTAAAACATTTGTTAGTCTCGTTGGGGTTATGGCTCTAACGGGGCTTTTTTGTCCTAAAACAGCTATGGCACAGAAGTCTTTTACATTAGAAGACCTAAATTTTGGTGGTAAAAACTATTATAAAATGACCCCAGAAAGGCGTTATCTTACATTTTGGGGTGATAAAGTTGTACGCCAAGAACAAAATGTATGTAAAATAATAGATTTGAACACAGGCGCAGAGATTTCTCTTTTTACGCTTGATAATATAAATACATGGGCAGGATTACCTATTCATGATCAGCCTAAGGTTAGGAGTTTGTATTATGCTTCTTTCCCTTTTGCAAACAAATCTATTGTAGCTGTATCAAATGGTAAGAGTGTTTATATGGTCGACTTTAAGGCACACAAAGTTGTTGATACGATTGAATTGCAACTAGATGTTCAAGCTAGAGATTATCAATACCAAACCCATGCAACAGCTTATGTGCAAGATAACCAACTATACGTTGTCGACCCTTTAGGCGCAGAGCATAAACTAACAGAAGATGGCTCTGCTGATATTGTTTATGGTCAAAGTGTACATCGAGACGAGTTTGGTATTAATGGAGGGTTATTCTGGAGTCCTAAAGGTAATCACTTAGCTTTCTATCGTATGGATCAGAGTATGGTGGCAGACTATCCCCTAGTAGATATTCCTGAACTTAACTTTACTCCAGAAGAATACGAAACAAAGGCAGCCATTGCAGCTCCTATCAAGTACCCAATGGCTGGTGAAGCATCACATAAGGTAACAGTAGGAGTTTATGATTTGAATGAAAGAAAGACTATTTATTTACAAACTGGTGATCCTACCGATCGTTACTTCACAAATATAACATGGAGTCCAGATGAGAATGTCATCTATATGTTTGAGCTTAATCGTGATCAAAACGATTGTTACCTCACAGCATACAATGCACATACGGGAAAAAAAATAGGTAATATTTATCATGAGACAGATACAAAATTTGTAGAGCCTACCCATCCTATAACTTTCCTACCTTGGAACACTAATCAGTTTGTTATGTATAGTCAAAAAGATGGATACAATCATCTATACCTTTTTGAAAAAGATGGCAAGCAACTGAAACAACTCACTAAGGGAGAATGGGTTGTAATGGATATTCTAGGATTTAATAAAACTTTTAAAGGAATTATTTACACCTCCAACGAATGTAGTCCTATTCAGGTTAATACATGGATGGTAAATGTAGAAACAGGAAAACGCACGCTACTTGATAATGGAAAAGGATACCATAATGCACGCCTAAGTGAAGATGGAAATACGCTCGTAGATGCTTTTAGTGAACCTACCTTACCTTTGGAATACACCATTACTAAAATTGCAGCTCACCCCAAAGTAATAAAATATTTCACATCGCCTAATCCTTGGCAAGGTTATAATGTGCCAGAATATTCTTGTGGCACAGTGAAAGCTGCTGATGGCAAGACCAATCTATATTACAGAATGGTGAAACCCATAGGTTTTGATCCTACTAAAAAATACCCAACTGTAGTTTATGTCTATGGTGGACCACATGCACATAATGTAGATGCGCGTTGGAATTATGGATCACGTGGCTGGGAAACTTATATGGCACAAAAGGGATACTTACTATTTATCCTTGACAATCGTGGTAGTGAGCATAGAGGCAAGGCTTTTGAACAAGCTACTTTCCGCCATCTTGGTCAAGAGGAGATGAAAGATCAGATGGAAGGCGTTAAGTTTCTCTTATCATTGCCATACGTTGATAAAGATCGTATTGGAGTACATGGTTGGTCGTTTGGTGGCTTTATGACAACCTCCTTAATGACCAATTATCCAGATGTATTCAAAGTGGGGGTCGCAGGAGGTCCTGTAATCGATTGGAAGTGGTATGAAGTAATGTATGGTGAACGCTATATGGATACTCCACAATCTAACCCAGAAGGCTATGCCCAAACATCATTATTGCAAAAAGCTAAAGACTTAAAAGGCAAATTACAAATTATCATAGGATTAAACGATCCTGTTGTAGTACCTCAGCACGCATACTCTTTCTTAAAAGCATGTATTGCTACAGGAACTCAACCAGACTTTTATGTTTATCCTGGCGAACCTCATAATATGCGCGGACATCAAAGTGTTCACCTTCATGAACGTATTACACAATACTTTGAGGACTATCTCAAACCCTTGAAGAGTAATAATGAAAAGTCTACTCAAGAATAAAATAAAATCTACTCAATAATAATTGAAAATCTATTAAGGAATATGAGAATTCTATTATTAGGTAACGGTGGCAGAGAACATGCTTTAGCATGGAAGATAGCACAAAGCATTAAGTGCGATAAACTATTTATCGCTCCAGGTAATGCTGGTACCCAAGAAGTTGGCGAGAATATAGCTATCGGGGTAAATGAGTTTGACCGATTAAAAGATTTTGTGGTAGATCAGCAAGTAAATATGGTAGTTGTTGGTCCAGAAGATCCGCTTGTTAATGGTATCTACGATAACTTTAAAGAAGATCCCCGTACTACTCATATTCCTATAATAGGTCCCTCAAAGGCTGGTGCTGTACTCGAAGGTTCTAAGGATTTTGCCAAAGCTTTTATGCAACGTTACAATATTCCAACAGCAGCTTATGCCACTTTCGATAGCACTACTATTCAAGAAGGTATGCGCTTCCTTGAAACATTGAAAGCTCCTTATGTCCTTAAAGCAGATGGATTAGCTGCTGGTAAAGGCGTTTTAATTCTAGACACATTGGAAGAAGCAAAAAGAGAACTAAAGGAAATGTTAGGGGGTATGTTTGGCAATGCCTCTGCCAAGGTTGTCATTGAAGAGTTTCTCAGTGGTATAGAGTGTTCAGTCTTTGTTTTAACCGATGGTGAACACTATCAAATTTTGCCAGAAGCTAAAGATTATAAGCGGATAGGTGAGGGGAATACTGGTTTGAATACTGGTGGAATGGGTAGTGTTTCTCCTGTACCTTTTGCCACAAATGAGTGGATGAAGAAGGTAGAAAATCGTATTATTCGTCCTACTGTAGAAGGATTGAAAGCTGAGCATATAGATTATAAAGGCTTCATCTTCTTTGGCTTAATTGATGTAGATGGAGAACCTATGGTGATAGAATATAACTGTCGTATGGGAGATCCAGAAACAGAGAGTGTAATGCTACGTTTAAAAAGTGATATAGTTGAGCTTTTTGAAGGTGTTGTGAATGGCGATCTCGATAAGCGAACTGTAGAATTCGATGATAGAGCAGCAGTATGTGTTATGCTTGTTAGTGGCGGTTACCCTGAAGCATACACAAAGGGATACCCTATAGCGGGACTCAACACCATCGATGGCTCTGTAGTTTTCCATAGCGGAACAACTGTTAAAGATGGCTCAATAGTAACTAATGGAGGACGTGTTATCGCAGTATCTTCGTATGGAAAAACTAAAGAAGAAGCACTTGCTAAAAGCTTTGCCGAAGCAAGTAAAATAGAATTTAAGGATAAATATTTCAGAAGAGATATTGGGTTTGATTTATAAATAAAATATCTTTATAAGAGTAGATAAAAGAAGCTAAAGCTGGAAGAAGTATGCTATGTTCTTTTAACTCTTGAAAATTGAAATGCAGAAGAAACGTATTCAGAATAAAATATCAGAAAGTAGATGGACCACATCGTTTGTGTTGCCCATCTCATTTCTCGTGTGGACACTAGCAGCGTATCGTAACATAGCTGTAATTTTACCAACAGTATGTATGCTACTATCTACCTTTTTAATGATGCGTTTAAATCATAATAATGGGCTTATTCGTATTTATAGTCGTATGGTGTCATGCTCGTTCCTTGTACTTGCAACGCTTGATGCCACACGCTTTACCTCTCTTTCACAAGCCGTTGTGATGCTAGGTGGAGTAGGTTTCTTCACCTCTGCTTTTATGGCTTATCAAAAATCGGTATCTCCAGGTTATATCTTCTATGCCTTTCTTTGTGTTGGTATTTCTAGCATAATATGGACACAAGTTATTTTTTTCTTACCCATTTTATGGATAATAATGTCTGCAAACCTCTTAGCAATGAGTGGACGTAACTTCGTGGCTTCAATCCTCGGGTTGCTTGCTCCTTATTGGTTCTTATTGATATATTTAGGGATAACAAATAATCTAAAGTGGTTTGTAGCTCATTTTAACAAATTACTTGAATTCACTCAGCCTTTCAACTTTTCTGCTATCCCTATACATCAAGCCCTATCTCTTGGTTTCATCATCCTTTGTAGCATTATAGGCATTGTGCATTATCTTCGCCAACGTCGCAATGACAGCATCCGAACACGTCTCTTTTGTCAAGCCTTTATAAATGGAGATATTGCTGCTATTGTCTTTCTATTGCTACAGCCACAGCACGCCAACTATATTCAAAGCATCCTTATTGTATGTACAGCTCCACTCCTAGGACATTTCTGTGCGCTCACTAAAACACGTTTTACAAATTGGATTTTCTGTACACTTGGGATTAGTTGTATCATTATTACCTTATACAATATATGGATTTTCTAATACCTATTCTCCTCCAATATGGTTATTGGGGGATGCTTATCTCTGCTTTTCTCGCCGCTAGTATTTTCCCTTTTAGTAGCGAAATTGTTATGTTAGGATTATTTGCAGCTGGTCTCGATCCTATTGTTTTAATCATTTATGGTAGCATTGGCAATGTTGGTGGAAGTATGTTTAACTATGGCATAGGTCGGCTAGGAAAACTAGAATGGATAGAGAAATACCTTCGTGTAAAACCAGAAAACATTCAGAAAACAGAAAAATTTATGGAAGGTAAAGGTGCTTGGATAGGAGGTCTGCTTTCTTGTGTTCCTATTATAGGCGATGGTTTTACGATTGTGCTAGGCTATACTCGTGCTAATCTTCTTGTATCTTTTGTGAGCATCACTATCAGTAAAGTTGTGCGATACGCAATATTAGTATATAGTGCGGGAATGTTTAAATAAAAAAACAACTGCTTAAATCTATCATTAAGCAGCCGTTTTTATTTTTTATGCTAAGCACAACGCTTATAAAAATACCTCACAGTTTCCTATTTACACAAGGTATTGATTAGAAATACTCTCATTATTAACCACGCGTCTGATAGTTTCAGCAAACATATCAGCAACAGATATCTGCTTTACTTTCGAACTACGGTTGGTATATGGAATAGAATCGGTAAATACCATTTCTTCTAGGGAAGAAGCTTCTACACGCTCGGTTGCAGGACCAGACATTACACAGTGTGATGCAATAGCACGAACACTCTTAGCTCCAGCTTCTTTCATAATATCAGCAGCCTTGGTAATTGTGCCAGCTGTATCTACCATATCATCAACGATAATTACATGCTTATCCTTTACATCACCAATGATCTGCATAGTAGCAATAACATTCGCACGAGCACGAGTCTTATTACATAATACCAATGGACAACCTAAATACTTAGCGTATGTATTAGCACGCTTTGAACCACCTACATCAGGACTAGCTATAACCAACTCGTCAAGCTTTAATCCTTGAACATAAGGAAGCAAAACACCACTAGCATAAAGGTGATCAACAGGAACATTAAAGAAGCCTTGGATCTGATCGGCATGAAGATCCATAGTAATCAAACGGTCGATACCAGCTACACTTAACAAGTCGGCTACCAGCTTTGCACCAATGCTTACACGTGGTTTGTCCTTTCTGTCTTGACGAGCCCAACCAAAATAAGGCACAACTGCAATAATATGACGAGCTGAAGCACGCTTAGCTGCATCAATCATTAGCAAAAGTTCCATCAAGTTATCAGAATTAGGGAAAGTACTCTGCACCAAAAACACATCCTTACCACGAATACTTTGCTCGTATGAAACTACAAACTCACCATCTGAGAAGCGAGTCATTACCAAATTACCCAATGGGCAACCTAAGCTAGCACAAATTTTCTCTGCAAGGTATCTCGTTTTTGTACCAGAGAATACCAAAAAAGAGTTGTTCTCACTCATTTTTTATCTGTATTAATAATATGTAAAAAGATTTGTTTCTGAATTATTTTCTCACCATAACACAAGCTGAAAACAAATTCATTCTCATTGCACAAACGTGGGAGAGAAAAGACTTTTATCCCAGCTTTGACAAGATTTCGATAATAAGATTCTGCTATAATATATTGGTAAGAAAGCTTAGACAATATTGTGTTTAAAAACTCATATAAAAAGGGAAGAAGAGCCAGCTTTGAGAAAAGGATATGTTTGCGACCTTTCTCAAAGAAAAAACTAATGATCCGATCTTCTTCCACATTGCTTGTGGGTTTAGTCTTTACGACTAGCTTCATGCTTAAATGATTTATTTTGCAAAAACACAAACCAAGGCAATATTTTTACTTTAATATTGCCAAGTATCGTCTTTCTTTATGCAAAGGTAGCTATATTTTCCTAAATCTACAAATAAATGATTATTTTTGCAGTATGAAGACAGATCCAAAAACCTATAAGGAACTTACACAACCCGTGTACGTACTTGAAGAAGACAGACTGCGTAAGAATTTATCACTAATTGCCAATGTTGCTAAAAAAGCCAATGTTGAAATAATATTAGCCTTTAAAGCTTACGCACTGTGGAAGACCTTTCCTATTTTTAGAGAATATATCAGCGCAACTACAGCCTCATCATTGAGTGAAGCTCGTCTAAGTTACGAAGAATTTGGAACACCCTGCCACACTTTTTCTCCAGCTTATACAGATTATGAATTTGAAGAGATTGCAAAATATTCTTCGCATCTTACCTTTAATTCTCTAACACAATACGATCGTTATCACTTAAAGGCTAGACAATATAATAAAGCGCTTAGTTTGGGGCTTCGTGTCAATCCTGAATATTCTGAGGTTGGCACATTATTATATAATCCATGTTCGCCAGGTACACGTTTCGGCATCTTAGCAGAAAAACTACCAGAAACATTACCTGAAGATGTTGATGGCTTTCACGTTCATTGCCATTGCGAGAGTGGTAGTGATGTCTTTGAACGCACTTTAGTACATATTGAAGATAAATTTGCAAAATGGTTTCCACAGCTAAAATGGATTAACTTTGGTGGAGGGCATCTCATAACACGTGCCGATTATGACATCGACAAGCTAATCCAAATACTACAGCATTTCCACAGTCGCTATCCTTGGCTTAAAGTTATCCTAGAACCAGGTAGTGCTTTTGCTTGGCAAACAGGGTCTCTTGTTTCACAAGTAGTAGATATTGTAGAAGACAGAGGTTATCGCACAGCAATCTTAAATGTTAGCTTTACGGCACACATGCCCGATTGTTTAGAAATGCCATACCACCCAACAGTGCGTGGTGCAGAAACATTAGAAAATGGTGGTGAAACAACCGAACCCACCACCTACCGTTTAGGCGGAAATAGCTGTCTTAGTGGTGACTGGATGGGGAATTGGAGGTTTGACCATAAACTTCAAATAGGGGAGAATATCATTTTTGAAGATATGCTCCATTATACTACGGTTAAAACCAATACTTTTAATGGTATTTCACATCCTGCCATAGCATTACTTCATAGCAATAACGAGTTAGAAATGCTTCGCGAATATAGTTATGAAGATTATCGAGTAAGAATGGACTAAATGGCACATCTTTTGCTAACTCCTCTTATAGGTTAAGACTTATAAGAAGATTATTATGGCATTTATAGACTATTATAAAATACTAGGTGTAGATAAAAATATACCGCAAAAAGATGTTAGAGCTGCTTATCGCAAACGTGCTAAGCAGTTCCACCCAGACCTTCATCCTAACGATGCTAAGGCAAAGGCTAAATTTCAGGCATTGAATGAGGCTTACGAAGTTATCAGTGATCCTCAAAAGCGTGCACAATACGACCAGTATGGACAACAGTGGAAAGAAGCAGGAGGATTTGCTAATGGTGCAGGGGAGAATAGTGGTTTCAATGGTGCAGGGGGATTTGGTAATCCTTTCGCTAATTTTGATTTTAGCTCATTTGGTAGTGGCAATGGTGGCTTTAGTAGCTTCTTCCAAGATCTTTTTGGACGAGGCGGAGGCAGACAATGCTATAACGCATCTAGCTTTAATGGTTCAAATGGGAATGCAGATAATGGCAATGTAGAACAGCAAGTAAACATAGATATGTTTACAGCTCTCTTAGGCGGTGAAGTTATTATCCGCCTTCCTAACGGAAAGAAAGCTAAACTCAAGATAAAAGAATCCACACAAAACGGTACTAAGGTACGACTACGTGGAAAAGGTAGAGATATGGGTAATGGTGTTCTAGGTGATTTTATTATCACTTATCATGTAAAACTACCCGAAAACCTCACTGCCCATCAAAAGGATTTGATATTAAGGGCAAAAACAGAAAAAGTATAATAAAATTATAATGAAGAGTATGGTTACCTAATTAAAGGAAAGCATACTCTTTTTTATTTATCTTATCTAAAAGAATAAAGCATTATCTTAGTTTTCTTTGTATCTTTGCTTCACAAATAAAATATTGATATATGCAAAAAGTTATATTATACATTTTTCTGATTGCGTTTGCATTTTCCGCTTGTACTAATAACAAAGACACTGTTCCTAAAGCGGCACTAGAAAAAATAGATACTATCCCTATGCTAATAACCCAAGTGCAGCAATGTTCCAAGCTCTATACTTCAGAATATCATATTCATAAGATCGTAACCCACGATGATAAAATGAAGCTTACAGGTTCGTTTTTAAAGCAAGATATTGATATAAATCTCCCTCTAGGTGAGCGGAGAATAGCTATTCCGCTTGATGCAACCATAAAGGTATATGTTGATATGAGTGAGTTTAGCCAAAAGAACATCAGAAAAGAAGGCGATAAAATAACTATCATCTTGCCTGATCCCAAAATCGTATTATCATCAACAAAGATCAACCATTCAGAGATAAAAGAATATGTAGCCTTTACGCGTCGAAATTTTAGTGATGCCGAACTTACAAATTACGAAGTACAAGGCAGAAAACAAGTGCTAGATGCTATTCCGCAAATGAATATTATTCCCAATGCCCAGCGCAGTACGGCACGGCAGCTTGTCCCTATGCTTACAGCTCTAGGTTATAAGGAAGAGAATATTACGATAACTTTCCGAAAACCTTTTACTCTGCACGACTTTCCACATTTGATTGAAAAAATAGCTAAAGGATAAACATATAATGGAAGAAATACATAGCAACAGCACAAAGCCCATAGGGAAAAATAAGCAAACAGACAGCTACACACAAAGGCTAAAGACTAGTTGCTGCCTAAAAAGCATTATAGTGATAGTCATAGTCTTTGTACTGATATATTTTGGTAGTGCCTACCTTATATCAACAGTTCTTGGCAACCGTAAAATGGCAATAAGTGTTGATAATCGTATTGATATTACTCCTGCTCAAATACAAAAGATACAAGACATAGGGCAATGGGAATTTCTATCTATAAGCGATGAAGAAATAGTAGACACGGTGAGTAAAGGCTTTTTCTCTGATAGCGAATTAGTGAGAATATACTATGGTACGCTTCGCCTTGGCATTGACCTTCATAAAGCTGCTCCTAGATGGCTTCATGTGGAAGATGATACTGTAGTTGTTGCAACGTTACCTGCTATCCAACTTCTTGATAAAAACTTTATCGACGAGGCACGCTCACGCTCATTCTTTGAGTCGGGTACATGGAAGGCAGCCGATAGAGATCACCTATATAATAAGGCATATAAAAAGATGCTGAAACGATGTTATACCCTAGAGAACATAAAGATAGCTGAAGAAAATGCTAAACAACAGTTTGGACAGTTTATCAGATCAATGGGCTATAAACATGTTAGAATAGAATTTCAATCGAAGCCGAAATAAAAGTGTTTTAGTGTTTTTTGGAAATTAAGTAAACTATTTTTACCTACATAAATATGGTATATCAGTAAAATAATATATAGGCTACACCGCTGATTAACAACGACTTAAAGACATAAACCTAAAAGGTTATCTTTTACATTATAAAAGGTCATCTTTTACATGGCAAAAGATGACCTTTTTCTCCTCAATACATCACCTTTTACAATTAAAAAGATGATGTATAGGGGTGTTGTTAAATATTTTCTAGGAACCAACAAAATATTATTAATCTTGGAAACGAGTTTTTTAGTTATTGCACCCTAATCTAATCTACACTCTATATACTTATTATGTGATAATTCAAAGATAACGAAAAGGGCTAGTAACTCGTGAGAAGTATCAGCCCTAATTTTATATAACAAGTAAACGGATTTGATATAAATCAATTTGAATAATTTGATTATTTTAACACAAAATAATTGGAATGAAAATTTAAGTTGTATATCTTTGCAATGTGTTTTTCATGGTATTAGATTATTAAGGTTAGGAATTTTACTTGTCGGGAGACAAGAAATTCCAGGCTCCAATCGATGGATTGGAGCTTTTATTTTTATAACACGTTATAATGAAATTTTAAATTATACTGACTACTATAATAAGCTCAACAATTTATACAAATGTATTCATTATTTTGAGTCGTTCACTACTTATAATTTACCTATTTCTATAAGAAGCTCTGCTACATCTTCAGGCTCGTTAAACATCATTCCTTCTTCAAGTTCTTCATCAGATAACTCAGCTAAAAGCTCTTTTGCTTCTAGCTCTGTCATAAATGTTTCGCCTTTTGCATTCTTTCTTTTTAAAAGAATTGCTATAATCTGTTGTCTATAATCTTGTAAAGTCATATTAATCTTTCTATTACTGATTTAAAATAAAATGTGGATGATCGGCATCACCATAACGATCTTTATATTCAAAGCCATCATACCTAAATGATAATAGCTCGGAGGGATTAGTTATCTTATTCTTTATGATATAACTAGTCATTGCTCCTCGGCAACTCTTAGCATACATACTCACAGCCTTTAGTTTAGTACCTTGATCCACCATAAATAAAGGTTGAATAACATGAACTTCTTTTAGTATTCGCTTCCAATCGAAAAGATGCTGAAATTCTGCTGTTGCTAGATGCACCAAAATACCATCGTCGTTCTTAACTGCATGTATCAAAATATCTGTAAGAAAAGGCTTCCAATAGGCAAATATATTTTGCTCATTGGTTGCATTCAAAACTATTTTACCTTCTAAACGATAAGGGTGAATATCGTCTAATGGGCGCAGTAGCCCATAAAGGAAACTTGAGATGAAGAGATGATCGTTTGCATACCGAAAATCCTCATCTGTAAAATTCTGTGCTTTCAAACATTTGTAAGCCTGACCATAATATGCTAAGATCGCAGGGAGATAAGCATTTGTATTTAGAAAATCTTGATAACGAAGTTTATTCTCAAGTGCTATTTTAGTACTACAACCCAACTTCTGAGCCAATTCTTCTACAGAATAATTGCTAAGTTCAAGTGCAAAGGATTGAGCTTGGTCAAAGAATTTAGGATGGGTATGCGTAGGAACAGCGAGACTTGTCTCGCTGTTCATAATTTTAGCAGACGCTAAGAGTATTTGCATTTTTATATTTTAATACTTTAATCCCATGTTATAAAGGATGAAACTATAAATATCAGCTTGTTCTTCTAGTTGCTTTGACAATGGTTTTCCGCCTCCATGTCCAGCTTTAGTATCAATACGAATGAGAGTAGGGGATTTGCCTGCATTGTATGCTTGCAAAGTAGCAGCAAACTTAAATGAATGAGCAGGAACAACACGGTCGTCATGATCGGCAGTAGTTACCAACGTAGCTGGATATTGGATACCTTTCTTCAAGTTATGAAGCGGTGAATAACTCTTTAGATAGGAGAACATTTCCTTAGAATCGGCACTTGTACCATAGTCAGAAGCCCAGTTCCAACCAATAGTAAACTTATGGTATCTTAGCATATCCATTACACCAACTTGTGGGATACATACTTTGTAAAGATCAGGACGCTGGGTCATACAAGCTCCGATGAGCAAACCACCATTCGATCCTCCTTGAATAGCAAGGAAATCTTTACTAGTATATTTTTCTTTTATAAGATATTCAGCGGCAGAAATGAAATCATCAAAAACATTTTGCTTGTTCATTTTCGTACCTGCTAAGTGCCAAGCTTCACCAAACTCATTGCCACCACGTAAACATGCCATAGCATAAATACCTCCATTCTCAATAAATGGCAAACGAACAGAAGAGAAAGAAGGGGTAAGAGATATACCGAAACCACCATAAGCATAAAGCAAAAGAGGATTTTTACCATTACGCTTCAACCCTTTCTTATAGGTTAAAAATACAGGAACTTTTGTGCCATCTTTACTTGTAATATATACTTGCTCGCTTACAAATTTATTCTTGTCAAACTTTACTTTTGGAGAAGTATATGTTGTACTAGTATTCGTGTTTACATTATATTGATAAACGCTTGTTGGCTCTGTGAAAGAGGTAAACGAATAAAATACTTCTGGACGTTCGTAATTACCTGTAAAGCTAGCACTACCAACAGTAGGGAGCTTAATTTCCTTCAGTTGCTTTCCATCAATTGAATATAGATAAGAATGACTATAGGCATCTTGCATATAGGTTAGGATTAGCTTTCCATCAACAAAAGCTACGTCCTCGAGTACATTACTATTTGCAGGAATAACTGTTTTCCAATCAGCTTTGCTTGGGTGATGAATATCAGTAACAACGAGCTTGTTAGTTGGTGCTTTTTCGTTTGTCAAGATATAAATTTTATCACCAATGGTTTTTATAGGATTACACTGCGCTTCCAAGTTAGCATTCAGCTGAATAAATTGGCTACCTTCTTGCTTTAGATTTCTAACATAGAGTCCATTACCTTGCCCAGCTCCACTCTCTATCAAAAACATCATTGTTTCGTCTTCATTCACACCTAATGTATAAAAACGCATTGGCTGTTCTGGGTTTTGATAGAAAAGAATATCTTCCGACTGTGGTGTTCCTATCTTGTGATAGTATATCTTCTGAACAGAATTTACGTTGCTTAGCTCGTTGCCTGGTGAAGGAGCATCGTAAGCAGAATAATAAAAACCATCTCCTAACCATGCTGCATTAGAAAACTTAGCCCACTTAATATGATCGTTAAGGAGCTTACCAGAGTTTGTGTCAATTACATAAAATTCTTGCCAATCACTTCCACTTCGAGAGATAGCATAAGCAGCATATTTTCCATTGTTAGAGAAACTTATACTCTTCAGCGCGACAGTACCATCAGTAGACAATTTGTTGGGATCAAGGAATATTTGTGCTTTCTTTTCGTCGCCTAACCTATTCATAACATAGAGTACACTTTGATTTTGCAAGCCATTGTTACGATAGAAATACCACTTTTGTGTATGCTTGTTATACCATGGTGCTGAATACTTCTCATAGTTAGCTAACTCCTTCATACGATTAAGTAGCTTAGCACGAAAAGGTATTTTAGAAAGATAATCAGTGGTGATATTGTTCTCTGCTTTCACCCATGCAAGAGTAGCTTGAGCAGTATCGCTTTCTAATGGTCGATAAGGATCATTGACTTCTATGCCAAAGTACTTGTCTACCGTATTATCAGAGGGTGGGGTAGGATAAATAATGTTCTGTGCCATAGTGATAGTTGGAGAAGCTAATAGCATCATACCAATAAGAGTTTTCTTTTTCATAATCTAATGTTTTACAATTGTGCAGTAAAAATAAAAAAAATATGCTTAACATCAAAATATCATGGGAGATATTTGTAGTGTTAAGCATAAGTTTTTATGAAGTTATTTAGTATATTTTCTATTTTTACTGAAGACTTTTTTGATACCATTTAAAAAGTCGTTGCACACCTTGTTCTATTTCTACTTGATGAGTCCAGCCTAAACTATGAAGTTTCTCAACGTCAATCAGTTTTCGTAGTGTTCCATTAGGTTTCTCTGCGTCCCAAATAATCTCACCTTCAAAACCAACTGTTTGTTTAACAAAATCTGCTAATTCGCTTATTGTAAGTTCTTTGCCTGTACCAATATTAATGTGGCAGTTTCTTATTTCGCCAAGTGAAGGGATAGCACCACCACGCCCATCGCTATTATTTCTATCAACAGCACCATCTGTCTTTGTTCCTAAAAATGCGCTAGAATAGTTTTCTATGCCAATTATATCTTTAAAATCAACATTCAACAGAATATGTACACTAGCATCTGCCATATCTTCACTCCATAGAAATTCACGCAACGGACTGCCGTCTCCCCAAAGTGTAACCTTATTATTCTCAATTCCATAAAAAGCCAAAGCTTTTTCTATTCGTTCTTGAGAGTTATTTCCATCTACATTCCCTTCGCCAATAATAGATTGAAGTTTAGCAATAGGATTGATAGGACGCTTTTTCATATCTACACGGATAGCATTCCAATTGTTATCGTGGAGCAGTTTTGCTAAATATACCTTACGCATTATTGCTGGCATCACGTGTGAGTTTTCTAAATGAAAATTGTCGTTAGGTCCATATAGATTGGTAGGCATTACTGATATATAGTTAGTGCCATACTGCAAGTTATAGCTTTCGCACATTTTCAGTCCTGCTATTTTGGCGATAGCATATTCTTCATTTGTATATTCGAGTGGGGAAGTTAGCAACGTATCTTCTTTCATCGGTTGTGGCGCATTCTTTGGATATATACAAGTGCTACCTAGAAAAAGTAATTTCTTTACCTTATTTATATAAGCATTTTCAATGACATTACATTGTATTTTCATATTCTGCATAATGAAATCAGCACGATACAATGAATTTGCCATAATACCACCAACAAAAGCAGCTGCAAGGACTACAGCATCAGGCTTTTCGTCTTTAAAGAATTGTGCAACATCTGCTTGATTAGTTAAATCAAGTTCTTTATGTGTGCGACCTATTAGGTTATTGTAACCACGCGCTTTAAGATTATTCCATATAGCAGAACCTACTAATCCTTTGTGTCCTGCAATATAAATCTTAGAGCCTTTATCTAGTTTTGCCATTTTTCTCTTTTACCTCCTTACTTTACAATACCTTTTTCAAGATATTCTTCGAGGTTTGTACGAACCTTTTCAGCAGCTCCTTCTGAAGCAACTTTTGCCATATCGCTATCAACCATAAGATTGACAAGTTCTTCAAATGAAGTACTACTTGGATCCCAACCTAATTTTGCTTTAGCCTTTGTTGGGTCTCCCCAAAGGTTTACAACATCAGTTGGACGATAAAAATCAGGGCTGACTTCTATTAGTACCTTACCTGTAGCCTTATCAATACCTTTTTCTTCTAACCCTTCGCCTTTAAATTCAAGCTCAATACCAACATGTTTAAAAGCATAATAACAGAAATCGCGTACACTATGCTGAACACCTGTTGCTATAACAAAGTCTTCTGGATAATCTTGCTGTAAGATTAACCACATACATTCTACATAGTCTTTCGCATATCCCCAATCACGGAGAGAGCTAAGGTTACCTAAATATAGCTTGTCTTGTTTACCTTGCTTAATACGAGCTGCTGCGAGAGTAATCTTTCTAGTAACAAAAGTTTCACCTCGACGTTCACTCTCATGATTAAACAAGATACCTGAACAACAATACATATTATAAGCTTCACGGTATTCTTTCACTATCCAAAAACCATAAAGCTTTGCAACAGCATAAGGGCTATAAGGATGGAAGGGGGTATTTTCATTTTGAGGAACTTCTTCTACTTTTCCATAAAGCTCAGAAGTTGATGCTTGATAAATCTTGCATTGCTGAGTAAGTCCTAATTGACGAACAGCTTCTAATATTCGTAAAACCCCAACGGCATCAACATCTGCTGTAAACTCAGGAGAATCGAAACTTACTTGTACATGGCTTTGAGCTGCTAGATTATATATTTCAGTAGGTTTAACTTTACCTATAACCCCTAGAATACTCATTGAGTCGCTAAGATCAGCATAATGTAAATGAAAATTAGGTTTGCCTTCTAAATGAGCTATTCGTTCACGGAAATCTACTGATGATCTACGAATTGTGCCATGAACATCATAACCTTTGGACAATAACAACTCTGCTAGATAAGATCCATCTTGTCCAGTTATACCTGTTATGAGTGCCACTTTCTCCATAATATTCTCTTCTTATAAGTTTTAAAATTATTTCTTTCTATTATGCAAAAATACAAAAGCTCTATGAATTATACAAATAACAAGCTTGAATATATAACCTTTGGACAATAACAGCATAACAGATAGGAGTATAGGTTATTGAGTATTTATTCTTATCTATTTATCATAACTGTCATTAGGTTTGTATTTTATACATAGTAATAATAAACATTTTTCCTAGTTTTATTTAAAAATAAATATGATAGATGCAATTAGCTGATTTACCATAAAGCAAAGAGGAAAAAAGTAAGCAAGTACTTTAATACCACTAACTAGAAACTCATACATAATCTCAAAAGAACGAATACTTTGTGTAATATATCCGTATGAAATAGATGCTATTATAATAAAGAATGAAATAGACGGAATTATACTTAAGGCAAAACTACTTGGAAACAGTTCACCTATAACACTTAAAAGTATTGCATGAGGGATTAACGACAAAGAAGCCATAATAATAAAAAAGGCAATCATCTCTGCCATTACAACTATTAAGCCTACTTTTTGCTGATAATGAAAATGTAGTATTTCTCTCGTAAATACTACTCGTAATAATTGTTTCAATGCAGCATATAATCCAGACTTATATAAAATGCCTAATGCCATAGCTATAAGAATATTCCAAATAAGCACATTAGCATATTGATTACGAGCAAATGAGCCAAAGAACCATCTAATACCTTCACTACTTAATAATGAGTGCATAGATAGTTCTGGCATAGCTGCAGTAATAATCCAAGAAAAGAATATTATAAGTAGCTGAACTAAAAATAAAACAACAGTTATTATTCCTAGTTTATTCTTCATCTGGTCGTAAGTTATCTATATCTATAATATGGAGTTCTAAAGCACGAACAGCAAGACGTGTTGCATTTACACTCATACCGTTATTACCATCAGGGAAAAGCTTTTGCACTAATTCGTTTTGGCGTTTCTCTAAGCTTTTTACACCAAACGGCATACCACGAAGTTGAGTGATTTGGTCCTTAGTATAACCTAGAGCAAGATGTCTAAGAAAACGTTCATCATATTCATCGATTTCATAACTTACTAAAGCTTCTTGGTGCATCAATATACCATTAATTGTTTGCTTAAAGCGTGCTACAATTTTCTCAAGAATAGGTTGATTAAAAACCATTCTTTTTCCTGAAATAACACTAGCAACATCACCTCGTGTCAATAGCTCTCCGCTCTTTAGGCAGATACCATCTGCACCAGCATCAAGCACATCAACCCAAAGTTTTTCATTAAGAATTTCACCTGTAAATATCAAAACCTTAACATTACTAGCATATAATTCTTTTGTTTGACGACATATCTCAACCCCTACTGTAGTCGATCCTCCTAAGCCAAGATCCAATAAAACTAGATCAGGCTTATTTTCTTTTATCAACTTCCAATATGAAACTTCATTTTCAGCAGTACCAATAATCTCGGCTTCAGGAATTTCATTCTTGAAGATGCCTTCTGTTCCTTTAAGTTCTAAAGCAACGTCCTCTACAATTATTACTTTAAATTTATCCATATTATATTTTTTCTTTTTACGAACTACGCAATACTTTTTCTTGTCTCTTGTCTTGAAAGCGTGATATGTATCACTACCCTATCATTTTCACTCGTTGCACTAATTCCACATCCACGTTTATTATTTACTTCTCCATTTTCTCTTACTATCTGGCGACAAATAAAATAATCTAACCCTTTGGTATTTGGGGAAAACAATTCTTTACATTCATCCTTGCTTAAAGAGAGCTGATCCATTATAACGTGTATGATTATATATTGTTTGGAGCTTTGATCTATCTTTATAGTTAAAACTGATGAGTCATTCTTCTTGTATAAGATTTCAAACATTAGCTTTAAAAGATCTAAATCACCCATTACATTTGGCTGATTATTAGTATCTATAAGTTTACCAAATCTTCCTACTATTTCTTTTACATTAAGAGTATTTGCTTTCATCTTAACATTATTTACTTGCACCATAGCTTGAACACTTAAAATAGAGTATAACTCCTTATAATACTGTGCCAATTCACTAATTGTCTGAAGTTCTGGTTTATCTTCAGATACAAGTTGTTGAATGCGAGAGGGGTAATACATAGTTTCATGCTTTAATGTTGATAAGCAATTATCCAAGATACTATTACTAATGTGAAGTTTTTCGCTTTCTAACTCTTCACAACGAACATCATCTTTCAATATTTCTAGATCTATATTTCTTTTATTTGTCTTACTTATAGAATTTTCTAAAGCTCCTTTAATTTGTCCAACAATTTCTTTAAGCTGGTATGGAAATTTATCGGTTCGTATCTCACATATCTTTTGTAACTTACTTTCTGAACTATCTAGGCTTAATAAAATTTCATTGATACTATTCACCTTATCTATACAATAGCGATAAAATAACCTATGTCGATAATACAAGAAGTAGTAAGCTGGAAATATTAATAATAAACCCAAAATCAATAATATAACAGCTACATTTTTATTCGACTCACTTTTTAGCATCATCTTACAATAAGTGCTTAAAGTACTATCGGCATATTTTTCTTTAAATAATCTCGTATAAATAGCGTTATTATACCTATATAACCCCCATTGGTGCAAAGCTAATGCTGCCACAGCACTTTCATTTCTAATATCTAAAATAACATTATAGCTTGTGGGTACTTTATGCTGAAACCATATTATTTCAGCAACCTCTGTAGAAGAAGTACTATTCCGCTGCATAAACAATCTACCATTAGGATATAATTTCTTATAGTGTTTATTTAAATAATACCTACAAGTATCTGCAAATAATAGAGTTTTATTATATAACCCATTTACATTACAATAGTAAGCCGAATCAGCATACACAATGGCTAAAGCTATATAATCTTTCTTCTGCAAAGCAATTGTTTTATCTGGTGTTGCATCACGTTGAGCATGTGTTGGAAGAGAATAAAATAGCGTTCCTATCAATATACATAGAGGTAATAATATTCTCGAAATGCCTTTAGGTAAGCGGAAATAGAAAATACTACCCTTTCCTACTTCGCTTTCGACTCCTAAATCACAAACAGAAAAGATCTGACTAACTTTTTTGTATTTATTTATTATACCCTTACAATTCATCAATCCAAACCCATGTGATTCCTTTATCTTTTTATTGGCTTGGAGGTTTCTATCAAAGATATGAGCTTGCTCTTCTTTAGGTATGCCTACTCCTGTGTCGGAAACCGATATTTCAACAAAATTTTCAAATTCTTTTGCAGCTATAGTAATCTTACCTCCCACTTCCGTAAACTTTCTCGCATTATCAGCTAAAGTATTAATCATAAATAAGGTAAGTACACGATCAGCTTTAACCACACTAGTAGTAGGATTAACCAATAGTTCAAGCCCTTTAATTTTGAAACCAGTTTTACCTTTGCGTACAATATCAAACACAGTGGCAAGAGGAAAACTTTCTATATGTAAAGAGAGCTTGCCCTGTCTTAGTTGGATCCACTCTGTTAACACATTATTATATTCGTTGATTTTTTCAGTCAACTCATTAATATATGTAAAGCGCTCTTGCTGAATGACTCTATCTTCTTTTTTATTTTTTAGTACATCTATTTCATGTAACATTCTATCAATAAACGGAGTAATACTATTTACAAGAGAAATCTTTGTACGTTGTTCTAGATTTTTACGCTTATTATCTGCAACATGCAGTTTATTTATATTTAACTGTTCAATAGCTTCCTCATAATCTTCTTCCAATTGTTCCATTTTACGCAAATCTTGCTCTTGCCACTTTTTTAGAGGCAATAATAAAGCATCAAGTGAACTGTATTTATCATTACTTCTTTTTAATTTATGAAAGAATATAATCAAAGACAGTATCACTATGATTAACAATACAATAGATATTATTAAGATGTTAAGTTCATGAGACGTTTTTTCTAACTGTCCCGCTCTTGCTTCATAATATCTATCTTGCCGTGTTTGCTCTTGCAAATCAAGATAAATATTTCTATTAAAATCACTTAATTGTTTCGCATTTACAGCAGAGTATGATACGCTTAATTGCTCACGAATAGATGCAATCAAGTCTGGTGCTTGATAAATAGCCTTATTGGTTTTCAGCGCATTTTGTAAGCAATTGATAGCTGCATTATAATCATGTATCTGCCAATAACACGTTGCTAAAGTTCGGTATGAGCCAGCTATCTGATAGACATCTCCAAACTTGGTAAATAATTCTAGTGATCGTTGTGCCAAATTTCCAGCTAACAAGCTATCGGGCATATTCTCTGAATTAATGTATTTTATAGCAGGAAGATTTTGCTTCATTAAATAGATTCGAATACTTTTCTGTTGAAGATGATTACTTAAACCTTGCAAAGCATTGGCTTGCCAATAAGGAACCCCTATCTTCGTAGCTATCATATAACACTGTATTAGATTATCAAACTCTGCTTCATTTATCTCTTCCTTTGAGCCATTTGTATAGAAACCACCTGCACCTATATTATATAAATAAGCTAAATACTGCCCTTTGTCCGACTGAATATCGCCTTCAGGATCAATATTTTTCATTGCTTTGATAGACGGCTTATCAAGTCCTATATAGAAATAATATGTTGAAGTAATAAGATAAAACTCAGTCTCTGCGTAAATAAGTCGTTTCTTTAATCGTTTGGAAAGCGTGTTCTTTTCTTCTTGAATACGCTTTAACCTTCCTTGTGCTTGATATTGAAAATCATAGAAATCTTTATTCTTAGATTGTCTTTGGCATAAACGCATCATTTGAACATCAGCAACAAGAAGTTCCAACTGATTATCTGTTAAGGTATAAACGGTATCAAGTGTATTGTATGCCTTTTCATACTCCATCTTCATCAACTCTACAAAAGCTCTATTATTATATGATTCAGCTTTCCCTGCAGAATAGTTTGCAGCAGCAGATAAAGCTTTTTGGGAGTAGTATAAAGTAGAGTCAATATCCTTATAATGAAAAGTATAAGAAAGATCGTTATAGTGATCCACGAGTTCTGAATTTGCCTTCTTGCATGAAAACAAACACAAAACCAATAGTCCACAAAATAGGGATAAAAGTTTTCTTATGTTATTACTCTGTTTATACATATAGAGAAGTTAGATCGATACAAATATACAAATAAATTACCAATCATACCCAAGCTGTCAAAGTTTATCAACGCTTTTATCTATTTATTATCAGTGTGTGTTCGCACAGTTCTATTTTTTTTTTTACTTTTGCAGATATAATTAAAGGAGGAAAAACATTATGACTGAGAAAATTAGAATAAAAGATATTGCAGAAAGAGCAGGAGTAAGTGTAGGTACTGTTGATAGGGTTATTCACAAGCGTCCTAATGTATCTGTTGACGCACTTCAAAAGGTTGAAAAAGCATTGAAAGAAATGAATTATCAGCCTAATGTTTATGCTAGTGCGTTAGCATACAATAAGAGTTATACTTTTTATATTCTTTTGCCAAAACATGCTAGCGAAGCTTATTGGGATGAGATAGAAGAAGGAGCTTTAAAGGCAGTGGAACAACGAAGAGACTTTAATATTAGCCTCAAAATTATGTATTATAGCCGTCTTAATTCCGAATCTTTTGTTGAGACTTTCCAAAAATGTCTTTCCAAAGAACCTGATGGAGTTATCGTAGTTCCCTATACATTAGCGCTAACTCGACAGTTTACCGATGTCCTTCACGAGAAGAAAATACCTTTCGTGTTACTTGATTCCTATATACCCGATCTCAAACCATTATCTTTCTATGGTCAAGATTCTTTCCAAAGTGGCTCCTTTGCAGCTCACATGCTTATGCTTTTTACACAGTCTGAGACATCTATAGCTATTGTAAAGCAGACGATAGATGGCAAAATGGCATCGCGTCAGCAAGAGTATCGTGAGAAGGGGTTGCGTGCTTATATGGAAAGTAATTATCCTGATATTAATATTTACGAAGTAAATCTTCCCCTTGATGAAGAAAGAAAGCAATACGAATATATTTTAGACGATTTCTTCACCAATCATCCTGAAATCCATCATTGCATTGCATTGAATTCAAAAGCCCACCTTGTAGGAGAATATTTGCTAAAGAAAAATAAGAAAGACATCCAAATAGTGGGCTATGACGTGGTTTTAAAGAACGTAGAATGTTTAAAGAAAGGAAGTGTATCTTTCTTGATAGCACAGCATGCCTATCAACAAGGCTTCGCAAGCATCGAAACTCTCTTTAGACACATAGTGCTTAAAAAGGAAGTTAAACCTGTAAATTATATGCCAATAGAATTTCTCACAAAAGAAAATATCGATTTTTATCATAGAACACAGATATAAAATATTACCGTATAAGATTTTATCTAAGTATATTTCTTCTCAAATCAATTCAAAATTATGAAAGCGGTAGATTTTAAAGACATGGCAATCATTGAACGCAATTTTTTTAAAATATTGCAATATGGTGCCTTTGACACTCATTTTCCTATAGAGCCGATGTCCTCTTTTAAATGGAAACGGCTCATTCAGATGGTTGAGGCACAAGGTGTGGTATCTACCTTTATTGATGGTATCAATAAATATGCTAGTGGAGATAATTTACAATTACCAGAAGATATTGTAGCACTTATAAAAGAAAAGGCAAAACACATACCTGCTTCACCTTTTGATAAGCTACCCAAAGAAATAAAGTTGAGTAATAGTATTCTTAATCACCGCTTGCAGAATATTATCAAAAACGAAATACACGCTATAGATACTTCGGTTGAAACGATTGATCTCCTTAAAATCATTATTATCAACTCAAAAGCAATGCTCAATCATGGCATGAGCCTAGAAGGCATTATTAGTTTAGGAAAGTATCTTAGAGCTTCAGGTAAAGGCGACCGAATTGATGTTTTAAAATTAGAAAAGTGGATTTCCTATCTTTTTTTTCAATCCATTGCACAGCTACAAGGTAATATTCTTATTTCTGTTTTTGGATTCGACCAAGATGAAATTCCTTTTGTGGAGGAATATGAAAGCAGAGCTTATAAGTTAACCATGAAAAGTATCTCTGACCTTGCAAAAGATACAGCGCAAGAATGGCATTTTAGACAAAACTCTCTAGGTTTTGTGCGGAATAATAATGCTGTATTACGCAGAAACTTACGACGTAGTTTTAGATATATCAATTATTTCCCAATAGAAACAGTTAGCAATTTCATTAACAATTTCACTAAAAGTTTGAAAGAAATAGAAGAATAGGATTTTACTATTTCCTTTAAAATTTCTAAAGATTAATGCCCCTAAAAACTTCTTAATATATAGCCTTTTATCCAAATTTTATCGGCAGAATATTGTATCTTTGCAATTATGAAATTTAAATTATTCTTCTTAACTATCATATCAATATGCGCTTTCAGTCATTTGAAAGCACAATCATATATACAATGCGAAGATACTTGTCGGCATATTCATGGCATTGATATGAGTCATTATCAGGGAAGTGTATGGTGGGAAACCATTTCTCAAAACAGTAACCATAAACTCAATTACGTGTATCTTAAGGCTTCAGAAGGAGCTTCCCATATTGACAAAACTTATTTAGAGAATATAGAATCGGCACAACGCTATGGAATGAATGTAGGATCCTACCATTTTTATCGCCCTAAAGTTCCACAAGAAGTGCAACTTCAAAACTTCCTTACCCAATGTCGTCCACAAGATCAAGACTTAATTCCGATGGTTGATGTAGAAACTACTGGTGGGCTGTCTGCTTATGCACTACAAGACAGCTTACAAAGGTTTCTTGTGCTGATGACTAAGGCTTACGGAGTACGTCCTTTAGTTTATACATATACTAATTTTTATAATCGCTACCTTTCTGGATCTATTGATGAATATAAGCTTTTCATTGCTCAATACAATGGACGTGAGCCTGTGCTAAAAGATGGTAGAGATATTTTTGCTTGGCAATATACAGGAAAAGGGCATATTAATGGGGTTAACGGATATATAGATAAAAGCAGACTACTTGGTAGGCATAGCATACGTGAAATTCGGTTTCCACGTCGACGGTAGTTTTACGGTCATTAACATACACTCATTAATCCTTTCTATAAACAAATCAGACATTAAAACCTCATGATAATTAAATGTCCTGAATGCGGTCATCAAGTTAGCGATAAGGCACCTATATGCCCAAGTTGCGGTGTTGAGATTGCTGGTCACATTATTAAATGTTCTAATTGTGGAGAGCTTTACCTTAAAGAAGATGGTATGTGTCCTAACTGCCATTATGTAGCACCACAAACGATCTCCCACCCTAACATAACCACAAGTAAGGAAGATGTTATAAGCGAAGCTAATATCACGATAGACACAAAAGATAATCAAGATGTCATAATAAGGGATACAGAGAATAGTATCAATGAAAGACAAGCCACATCGGAAGTTATCGCAACAACACTTTTAAACATCTCTGAAACAGAAGGACAAGAAGAACGATCAGCCCTTTCCACAGCCCCTACCCCTGCACAAACAATAGAGAGCGACTACTCTAAAGTAGAAGATTCTTTTTCTACTGACGATGTAAAAGGTATTCCAAATAGACGTAGCCACAAGTCTCTAATTATAGCTATAGCAATAGCAATTCTTGCTGGTATTATTTTTCTTTTCATTTATAAAAAGACAAAACCAAACACTGAAGCTCAAGAATATGAACTAGCCCTAAAGAGTAATGACCTTACGCTTTTAAATCAGTATCTTGAAAACTTTCCTGAAGCACCTATCAATCATAGAAAAATGATTTCTACCCTATTGAGCAAGAATAGTTCTTCTATTAACACAGATAATTGGAATAATATTATCAAGATAAATACACGCGAAGCCTATCAGCAATATTTAGCTGCGCACCCAAACACTCCTCATAAGAAAGAGATAATGGTAAAGCTTGATGAACTAGATTGGCAAAAAACAATAGTTTCAAATACAGAAAAAGCCTATTTAGATTATCTTACCAATCATCCAAATGGTATCCACAAACATGAAGCCGAAGAGAAACTAAAAACGATACTTGTAAAACCTGCATCAAAAGACGAACAAGCAAAAGCTATTGCGTGTGTACGACAATTACTTGTAGGCATGAATACGCGTAGCAAGGACAAAATTACAGGAGCAGTAGCTAGCCAACTTAATTTCCTTGGGGCATCGGGAGCTACCGCTCAAGATATTATAAAGTATATGAACGATAAGCTTTATCAAGCAGATGTAAAAACTATCAATTGGCATTTGGGAAGTTCAGACGAAATAGTTTCCACTGTAGGTACTGATAGTACTATACAGATAAAAATGCCTGCTAAACTTATTATTAACCGCAAAGGTGGTAAAGTGGCAAAAAACTATATAGTAAAGGCAACTATTAAATTAGGTAGGATAAATAAAGTAACTTGGAACTAAACAAAAAAAGAGCAGCATTTAAGGACTAAAACACTGTCTTTTTGTTGTTAAAGCTTATATTTGTTCTAACAAAAGCTCATTATTCAAAAACATTTTTAATTTATTTTTGTTTTAAAAATAAATTAAATACACTAGAAAAATAAATTATTTTTCACTGCAAAAGAATACCTTTTCATAGATAAAAGCTTACCTTTTTACTATAAGGAGGTAAGCTTTTATCGTTTAATAGTTAATACCTTGCTTTACTCAAAGATAGTTTTATCAGCATTGTATATCTTCAAGATCTTTTATCCAATCAGTTGGCATCGCATCAGAAGGCATACGCCAATCTCCACGAGGCGAGAGACTTACACTACCAACCTTTGGACCATCAGGCAAACAAGAGCGTTTAAACTGCTGTGAGAAGAAACGCTTATAGAAGATACGAAGCCAATGTAAAATAACACCATCGGCATATTCTTCCTTAAAGGCTTGCTGTGCAAGCCAGAATATTTTCTTTGGACGGAAACCAAAGCGTAGTACATAATAAAGAAAGAAATCATGCAATTCGTAAGGACCTACAAGGTCTTCTGTCTTTTGGACAATCTTTCCGTTTTCATCAGCAGGCGTAAGCTCTGGTGAAATAGGAGTATTAACAATATCTTCAAGTGTAAGTTTTATAGAATCCTCTACTCCATTTTCAGCTACATAAGAAACTAAGTGTTTTATTAAAGTCTTTGGAATACCCACATTAACAGCATACATACTCATGTGATCACCATTATAAGTACACCAGCCAAGAGCTAGCTCGCTCAAATCGCCTGTACCAATAACAATACCACCAACTTGATTACTTATATCCATCAATATCTGCGTACGCTCACGGGCTTGTGAATTTTCATAAGTTATATCATGCACGTCTATATTATGTTCTATATCTGTAAAGTGTTGCTTTACTGAGGCTGCAATGCTAATTTCACGTATAGTAATACCTAGGTTTTGCATTAATGTAATCGCATTATTATAAGTGCGGTCAGTAGTACCAAAGCCCGGCATTGTAATGCCAATAATTCCTCTACGATCGTATCCTAACTTGTCGAATGTTTGTGTTGCAACGAGAAGTGCTAAAGTAGAATCTAGCCCACCACTCACACCTATAACAACTGTTTTGCAATTGATGTGTGATAAACGCTTTGCTAAACCACAAACCTGAATGTTCAATATTTCTTCGCAATGTTCACGCAGTTTGTCTCCCTTTGGAATAAAAGGATATTTATCCACCAATCGTGTAAGCACAAAATCACGTTGGATAGATGCAGGTATGCACGCTGTAATATTTTGTAGAGGCAACTGATTATTGGCTCTAAGTCGTTGCATAACCGATGGACGTTGCGCATTGACAAAAGTAGTATTTGAACGACGTTCTGTACGCAGTTTCTCTATATCAACTTCAGATATAATTAATTGACTTTCTATTTCAAAACGTTTAGCCTCTGCTAGCAATTGACCATTCTCATAGATAAATCCATTGCCTCCATAAACGACATCTTGAGTACTTTCACCAAATCCGCACCCACTATAAATATATCCAGAAATGGTTCTAGCACTCTGCTGTGCTACCAACGATTTTAGATAATTATGCTTTCCTATGAGATCATCGCTTGCCGAAAGATTAAAAATGAGTTCAGCCCCTGCCAATGTTAATTGGTTGCTAGGAGGAATTGGAGCCCATAAATCTTCACATATTTCAATACCAAACTTTACACCTTGTGAGGTTGTAAACAGCTGTATATCTGAAGAAATTGTTATCTTTTCGCCTACATAATAAATACTTTGAAATTGAAGATCTTGCGAAGAAGCAAACCAGCGTTTTTCGTAAAATTCACCATAGTTAGGCAAATAAGTTTTAGGAACTATTCCGATTAACTTACCATGCTGAATAACCAAAGCGCAATTAAGCAAAACAGAATCGGCACAAATAGGTGCACCTACTATAACTGTAATATCTAGCTGTCGGGTAAAATCGAGCAATTGTATAACAGAGGTTTCTATATTATCTAATAAAATTTGTTGATGAAACAAGTCTTGACATGAATAGCCTGTTAGCGACAATTCAGGAAACACAATGATTTCCACTCCTTCACCCTCAGCTATAATTACCTGTTTCTCTATTTCCGCAAGATTGTACTGTGTGTCAGCTACCTTTACAGAAGGTATTGCTGCTGCTACTTTTATAAATCCGTATTTCATCAAATTTTCAGTTATTAAGATAAAAATCAGTGTTATTACTTTATTGTTACCTGCGTGGCTCCATAGCCATACTCACGAAAAGATGCATCTTGGTAAGAGTAGTGTTTATAGCGATAGTTTAGTTCATGAAGTAAAGCCTGACGCAATACACCCTCACCCTTTCCATGTATAAAAATAACCTTTTGCCCCTTTGTACCCTTATATTCGTCTAACGTTTTTCGGAAAACCTCTAGCTGGTATTCTAAAATATTGGCAGAAGACATACCTTGCGTTGTTTCTAAAAGAGTATTAGCATGCAGATCTATGATAATCTTATCCTCACGCATTACTTTCTTTGACATTTTTGTTGTTGGTGCTATAGGTGTAGCTTCTGTAAAATGTTTCTGAAGAGTTGCTAATTTTTCTTTTGCTATTGTTTCTTGTACACGAGCAGGTTGCTGCTTCTGAGTTTTCTCTATTTCCACTTCCAAGCTCATTTTTTTTGGCTCCACATTAGAAGTATGCCCTTGCTTATCATCTAATACAAGCGTATAGAGAATTGCTGGTTTTTCAAAAAACATATTATCTCGAAAAGCATTTTGCTTATAAAATTTTACCGCATCAAGCTTTACCTGAACATCATATACTGACTTTATAGGAAATGGCTTATCTATCTTATATGCAAAGAATTGCACATCTCCTTTCAACAAGTTATTCAATTCATCTCTTCCAAATTCCTCCAATTTAAGTTTCATATTAGGCTCCACCTCTCCATGAGCGCGCAAAGTCCATTGATCGTCCTCATCTGCTGTTTGATAAGCAAAGCTAATATAGTAATTGGAATCATTAACAAGATAAGCTTCAAAACGGGTTGTGGATAATTGGTTTTCATCTATTGGTACATAAGCAATATATACAGAAAGCTTATTACCCCCTATACGTTCTTGCGCAGGAAGTTCGAAGCCTATTGAGGGATCTTCGTATGGTTTCACCTCAACATCTATATCACGCCAGTTTTCTAACTCTTCGTCTTCATTATCTGCAAGACGTTGCTTAACACTTTTCTTTAACTCGTCGGTTTCTATTTCACGAGCTTTTTCCTCTATCCTACTCAATGCTTTTGCATCAGCATTAGCATCTTCAATAACAACAACTTCTGTTGCAGGGGTTGGAATTTGAAAGCCATCTTCGTCCTCTACCAATACTATATTTTTTCCTTGGAAGCCAGCTATAATACCACCTCCATTTTCATTGAGAAATCTTACTTTATCACCTTTTTTCATCTTTCAATCTGTTTAAAATGTTTACTTCCTAATCTAAGGAATCAATAAAGAAGAATCGCCATAACTTAAAAAACGGAAATCATGGCTAAGAGCGTAATCATATATCTTTCGCCAATCGCCTTTCACAAAAGCACTAACCAACAAAAGGAGTGTAGACTGTGGTTGGTGGAAGTTGGTTACAAGAGCTTTTACTATTTTATAGGTAAACCCAGGAGCAATGATGATTTGTGTACTTGAATGAAGTGCTTGCAGATTATCCTTCTTTAAATAATTAAGGATATTCTCAATAGCACTTGCAACAGTTATAACCTTACCATTTATTATTACCAATCCTGCTTCATTATGTTCTAAGTCGTAAGGTTCCCACTGATTAACATGCAGCTCTGCTTCTGTAGCATCAGGATTTATTGCAAGGTGAACCCCCATATAATATAAACTCTCTAATGTTCGAACACTAGTAGTACCCACAGCAATGGCTGAACAATCATGCGCAAGCAAATTCTCTAAAGTATGACGATGTACCACAACATACTCTGTGTGCATATTATGTCCTTCTATCTCTTCGCTCTTAACGGGCTTAAAAGTACCTGCACCTACATGGAGTGTAAGCTCATCGCGTACAATTCCGCTAGCGTCAAGAGCTTGTAACACCTCTGGGGTAAAATGAAGTCCTGCCGTTGGAGCAGCAACCGATCCTTTTATTTTTGAATATACGGTTTGGTAAGTTTCTTTATCACTTTCTTCAGTTTCACGATTAAGATATGGTGGTATTGGGAGTTCTCCAACCATTTCAAGTATTTCAGCAAACGATACATTAGCATTATCCCATGAAAAGTCTATCCAATGATTCGTTCCACCGGGAGTATTAGCTGTTTTATCACGATTGAGAGAAGCTATAAGTGTGAGTTTATGTCCTTTAATCTCAAACTCACGCTTTAATACTCCGTCTTTCCATTTCTTTAAATTGCCCACCATACAAAGCCAAGAACAAGTATGAGTAGTCTGAAACATCAACTCATAATCCGTTGGAGCTGTAGGCTCAAGCAAAAAGACCTCTATTAGCGCACCTGTCTCTTTACGAAAATGGATACGTGCCTGAATAACCTTCGTGTTATTAAAAACCATTAATCCACCTTTAGGTAAATATTTAGGCAAATTGTAGAAAATATCTTCTACAACGTCTCCATGTTTATATAGTAACAATTTGCTATTATCACGCTTTGCCAAAGGGAACTTAGCGATACGTTCATCAGGCAGCAGATAATTATAATCGGAAATACTAATATGTTTTGTTTCTTCTGACATAATAAAATATATTTATAATTGTAATACAGCATGAAATACTGCATAAATAAGCGTTAAAATAAAAATATTCAGCACTATATCAATATCTGCTAAACGATAACCCGTTGTGGTGTATTGTGCTGAAATAAAATGCAAGTGCTCATTTGTTATCTTATATGTTTTATAATAGAGGATATATCCTATTATAGCTAAAAGAGTACCCAACAATATGCCTATAAGTATATCTGTGGGATAATGAACACCAACATATAACCTAGTCCATGCAATCATTAAAGACCACAAAAGGAGAAAAAAAGATAACGTTTTATTTCGTACAAGTAATGTTATAAATGTAAGAATAAGAAAACAATTACTTGTATGTGAGGAATAAAAGCTAAACCCCTTAGCTGTATAGCCATTGACTAAAGGTAACAAATGATGTAAGGCAGGATTGTTAAAAGGACGAATACGCCCAAAGATGGGTTTAATAATTAAATTATTAAGAATATTACTTAATATTATAGTACCCATCAAAACACCAATAATAAGAAAAATCTTTTTCCAATTTTCATTATTCTTGATGACTAAGAATAATAGAGCTATATAAAGAGGTATCCAAGTATAAGCAGAGGTAAGGACAATTACAAAATTGTCCAAAAACAAATTATTACCACCATGTAAGGCAACAACTAAGGCTTCATCAAAATACTTGAGTAACTCTAAACTCATTTAATGTTTGGTATAATTGATATTTAAATGATTAAATAACTTCAGTAAGTCCTTTTTCTATCCAACCTCTTCTACCATCTTCAAGCGTAACCTCCCACCATTGATCCATTGACTTATCTAAGATCTCTACTTTTGTTCCTTCATGAATAATAAAAGCCTTACTTGCCGCTGCATCTGGAGCTGTTTTTACAACTACTGACGGAGAAGTAACGATTGCAAAATTATGAGATGAGACTATTATCTTTTGCTGGAAAGCAAAGAAAAGAGAAAATATAAACGTAAATATTGGAACAACTAATAATTTGGTTAAAGTTTTTCTAAAATTCAACTTTTTAACCCACAGAAATACACCCATTCCGCAAATGATAATGAGGAGCGAGAGGATTGAAATCCATGCCCAGCCATCAATACTTAGTAAGTTGACTAAAGACTTATACCAAGTAACAAAGAACATTTCTGAAGCTGGAGCAATATTATCAATAGTCTTCGACTGTGCTAATTGCAAATTAAACTTAATATCTTCATCACTTGGTGAAAGGCGAAGGGCACGCTCGTAAGCAATTACAGCCTTAGTAATACTATCTTGCTTGTAATAAGAATTACCTAAATTATAGTAAAGATTGGCTGATGCTCCCTTTTGTAAAAGGAATTCATAAGCCTGCACTGCTGCTGCATAATGCCCTTTCTTATATAGTACGTCTGCATCATGCTTAGTTTGATTTATGCCAAACGAAGGCAATACAGATAACATAAAGAAGCTTAGCATGAACAAAATAGACTTCATCTTTCCTGCTTTTTTCTTTTTCTTAGTAGCATTCTCTATAGAGCTAATAGCTGCTATGGCTGTATCATAAGTACGACGCATATTGCCACGTTCATCACCTGGTGCATAACGCTGAAATTCGCATTCATCTAACGCCGAGATAAATTTATTTGTAACATCACTAGGCATATTCATTGCAGCAAGTTTCTCACTAATATTTTCTCTTGATAATTCACCTATTGCTATATGAAGTTTGTCGCTAACATATCCCCATAATGTATGAGATATTTCTTCATAAAACTCAATATTCTCCCCCTTTAACATCATAGCATAAGCCGCATCTAATCGACACGTTGCTGTCTTATTCGCATTTTTTTCACGCTTTAGAGAAAAATCAACTGAACTATTTTTAAATCCTTCTCTAAAGAAGTAAGCTATTCCTGCAATAGCTACAAACAATATAAAGATTAAGAACCAGTAAGTTATCGAATTAAAGAAGTTATAATTAAAGATATCAAAAGGACTATCATTCATCTTCAAAGGATGAATATCACTGCCTAAAGAAGCTAGGTCATCTGTTGATGATTTGCCATCTGTGCCTTTCCCTTTTAATACTTTTAAGAGTAGCTTTTCTGTTTGCACAGTAACATACTTCTGCTGTGCAACATCAAAATAAGTAAAATTAATAGGATTTATTATAAACTTACCTTCTTTACAAGGGACAACAGTTTGGTCATAAATCATATTACCTTCAGTTCCTTTTACCGTTAAACGAGTTTTATCTGTAATTTTAACATCATATATCTCAAATGAAGTAGGGTATAAAACCTTAGGCTGTTGGATTAGTTTTAGATTACCACAACCACTAACAACAATACGAACAGAAATAGGATCGCCAGCTTTCACTTCTTTCTTATCAAGTTGAGCGGAAATGTTAAAATGTCCAACACCACCAGAGAAATTAATAGGCTTACTAGGTAATGGTTTTACTCTAATAGATAATCCTGGGGCAATGATATTTTTTTGAATATCATGACTATTATCGATCCCAAACGCCTCGAAAGGGTTAAAGTCGGGATCGCCTACTTGAATAAGTCCTTTAAAAGTAAGAGCAGGAATTTTCAAGACACCTGTCATCTGTGGATACATAACATATTCACTCCACGTAACAGTGCTATATACTCTTCCATTTAAACGCTCTTTATGGAAAGTCTTTTGCTGAGGCAAACTTACTTCTTGCACATGAAAGCCTGCAAGATCAGGCATTTTACCCGCTAATTGTTTAAGATTTTTGGTAGTATATACTTTATATGTAAGCAAAACTGGTTCTTGCTCATACACAGTAGTCTTATTTGCACTAACTTTGATAAATAAATCTTTAGAAGTAATAGCCGAAAAAGAGCGGCTATCCTCATCACCGTCAGTACCACAATAGGCTCCACCTGTAGATGAGGATCTTGATACATTCGCATTACCAGTAGCAGTGATACGAATAGGCGTTGAGGCTAACATCTGACCACCAACATCAACACGAGCAGGAGCAATCCTAAAAGTTCCTTTCTTATTAGCTACAAAAACATAGGTAAAAGAAATGGACGAAGAACTACTAGTATGCCCATCAACAAAGCCAATACTTTGCTGCATAGAAGTGGCTGGACCATATACTTTCTCTAAGCCAGAAGAAATTGCTCCTAGTTGAAAACGACGCACATCCTGCGTGTAAACAGTATATTCTATTTGAAATTCCTCTCCTACAGCTACTCGTTTTGGAGCAATTACACGCACATGTTGTGCTATCATTACTTGAAAACACAGTACTGTTAGAAGCGAAAGAAAATAACGCTGAATATTCATATTATATTACCAGTTTTTTTCTAGTTGTCGATCAGAAGGTTGTCGCATTGCCTTTGATAATCTATCTTGAGTAGCCTTTTCTTGTTGCATAGCGGCATCTAAAAGTCGTTCTGCATTATCTTTACTCATTTGATCATCTTGCTTTTGATCGTTTTTATTTTGGTTGTTTTTATTATTTCTATTCTTGTTCTGCTGCTTGTTCTTATCTTTATTATTTTTAGATTTTTTCTGCTGCTTATTTTGTTGTTGCTTTTGTTGCTGCTTACAAAGTTCTAAATTATATCGCGCATTATCATGATTTGGATTAGAACGTAGTGCATTTTTATATGCTTTTATAGCTTCTTCATACTTTTTTTGCTGTTGAAAGATAGTACCAGTGTTATAGTAAGCTTTCGATCTGCGCACAGAATTATTATCAATAGAAGCTGCAGCCTTATACTGCTTTAAAGCTTCCTTTACTTTCTTTTGGGCTTGTAACGCACAACCTAAGTTGTAAGTGGCAATAGCATTCCTACTATTCTTCCCTAAAGCTTTACGAAAAGCTATCTCTGCTTGGACATATTTTTTAGCCCGATAAAGTTTGTTACCTTGCCGAATAAGTTGCGTTTCAGACTGTGCAAAACTTATAATAGCGCAACTGAAAAAGAAGATAAATAAACAAAGTCTATACCCTAAAAGTTTATTTTTCATTTTTAACCTCCTTTTTCTGCTTTACATTTTTACGCTCAAGAATACACACTTCTACCATCATTAAGATAATAACTATAATGGCAAGTGCCTGAAATTGCTCATCAAAATCGCTGTAAATAACATTATCAATCTCGCCTTTTTGCAATTTTGAAAGCTCACCCTTTAATATATTTTGTGCATCATTACTATTATCGACATGAATGTATACACCTTTACCAGCAGCTGCAATTTTCTTGCACATATTCTCGTTAAGATGTGTTCTTACAACATTGCCACTATTATCTTTAAGCATTTCACCATTTCCAAGGGGTATTTCTGCACCAGAAGTAGATCCAATGCCTAGAATATACACTTGGATACCAGCTTTTTGAGCTTTTGATGCCATTTCTTCAGCCCTACCTTCATTGTCCTCGCCATCTGTAATCACCACTATAGCTTTGCCCGATTTAGATGTAGGCGAGAAACTATGCATAGCAAGGTTAATAGCTTGTCCTATATCAGTGCCTTGAGTTCCTATTAATGAAGGATTAATATTGTCAAGGAACATCTTAGCAGAAATAAAATCAGAGGTAATAGGTAATTGGACAAAAGCATCACCTGCAAAAACTATTAACCCCACTTTATCATTATCAAAAATGCGAAAAAGATCCTCTATCAAGAGTTTGCTTTTATCCAAACGCGATGGTACAACGTCCTGTGCTAGCATAGAATTACTAATATCAAGAGCAATAACAGTTTCGATACCAAAGCTATGCTTAGTCGTAGAGATACGATTTCCTATTTGTGGGCGCGCTAATATCAATATAATTAAAGTTAGAATGCATTGCATTAAAATAAACTTTATCAAACGCTTTTTATTTGATAAAGTTGGTGCTAATTGTTTTACTAATTCTATATCTCCAAACCTCTTTAGTCGCTTTTTTGCCTGTAGGAAAGAAGCATAGTAAAACATTGCTAATAGAGGTATTAGCAATAATAACCAAAGATATATAGGACTTTCAAATCTGAACATACTCATTCGTTTTTACTTTCGATAGAATAACTAAGGGATGCGTCTAAAGACTGTCAGACGTAAAAATATTTCTAGCAAGAAACAAAGTAATGCAGCAAGAGCAAAAGGCATATAAACCTCGTATTTTGTTCCACCTACTTTTGCTTTTAGTTTAGTTTTCTCAAGCTTATTAATATCGTTATATATCTGCAATAATTCCGTTTGACTCTGCGCCCTATAGAACTCACCGTTAGTGGTCAAGGCTATCTGCTTCAATGTGGTATAGTCAATATCGTTATAATTTCCACTCTGTTCTGTTCCAAGCCCAATTGTATAAACGCGAATATTAAATTTCTTAGCAATGGTTGCAGCGGTCATTGGAGAAATTGAACCAACATTATTGCTACCATCCGTCAATAAGATTACTATTTTACTTTTGGCATTTGAAGCTTTTAATCTTCCTACAGCATTAGCTAATCCCATACCTATAGCAGTCCCATCTTGTATTAATCCTTTCACAACAAGATCTGCTCTTACATTATTGAGTAAATTAATCAAAGTAGCATGATCTATTGTAAGGGGACATTGCGTAAATGCTTCTCCCGCAAAGATAGTAAGTCCTATATTATCATTAGGGCGACCATTAATAAAGTCGGATGCTACATTTTTAGCTACAATCAAGCGATTAGGTGTAACGTCATTTGTAAGCATACTTGCAGATATATCCATTGCAAGCATAATATCTATACCTTCTGTTTCTTTATTATTCCAAGCAGAATTGCTTTGTGGGCGCGCTAATATAATAATAACTAGCACATAAGTAACACAACGCAAGAACATAGGTAAATGAATGAAACGGACACGATTGCTCTTAGGAGCATTTCTATAAGCATAGGTATCACTCATCTGCATCGTAGGCTCGCTTCTTCTACCTTTAAATAGGTACCATATTATATATGGTATCAAAAGGAGTAATAAAAATAAGTATCCACTATTTGCAAAATTCATTTCTCGTTCTCTTTTATATCACAATAGTAAATGCCTCATAAAAGGTATATCCTAACAAAGCTATAGACAACATTAAAATAGCAATGATTATTACTTTTGTTATCGTTTTATTTCTTGCTTCTAGCCTAGCTTCTTCTTGTTCTGTTTCTATATTTGGCTCAAGATTTGTTTCGTTTATCGCTATTTTTGTATCCTCTATAAAACTAGCAACATTTGACAAATAATATTCCTTATCCGTTTCAGAGGTAGAGTATTTCGCAAATTTAACTAGGTCAGCAGTTAAAAACAAATTACTTAATTCATCAATCTTAGAGGTGGTAACTTGACAACTAAGAGCTTCTATTATTTCTCCAGAGGTCATCTCTAAAGCATTTATACCAAACTGTTTATATATATATAACCTTATTACAGTCGTTATCTTTGTATAATAGTTTTTTTGATCAATAACATCTTTAGCTTCACCCTTTAAATCATTGATTGCTTTCAATGCTTCTTCGTAAGGCGACAGTTTAACAATCTTCTTCTTTGGCATATTGATACCCTTATTTTTCTTCATTCTCCGATACAAGAGATAAGAAATAACAAGCCCAAATATAGAAGCTATTAGATAGAGAAAAGTTGGAATAAGATCAAGCCAAGCAAAAGGTATCTCGACAATAGTATCGGCTGGTTTGGGCTGAGCGTGTTTTTTATTAATCGGTATTTCATTAACTGTTAGTAAAAAATCTTTTGTGTTTAATTTCTTTCCTGCAACAGTTATAGTTAGTGACGGGATCTTATAGGTATTTTTTTCCCACGCCGTGAGAATATAAGTGGTAATATAAAGCTTATTATCAATATTATTTATTGTATCACATTTTATACTTAATACTTCAACACCAGGAGTTAGCTCTTGTTGGAGTTTAAAACTAGGAAAAATGGGGTGTACATTCTCAGGAACTTCTACCGAAACTTTCAGTGAAGTCCTACCACCAATCAAGATCTTTGTCGTATCTAATTCGGCTTTAATATTAGTTTGTGCAACACAAAATATTGTACTAACTAATAGAATATATAAAAGTACTAAACTACGCTTCATCTACTTCGTTTTGAGAATAATGCCATAAGCATCTTTACATAATCATCATTTGTAGCAATAGAAACTACATCCACCCTACTTTGGTTTAATACCTCATCTAATTGTTTATTACGATTTTCCCAATAATCGCGATGTGCCTTACGCAATCGTTTATCATGTGTATCAATGTACATTTGATGATTTGTTTCTGCATCTATAACTTTCATCAAACCAACATCTGGCAATTCTTTTGCACGCTCATCATATACTTGAATTGCTACAACATCATGCTTTTTATTAGCAATAGTAAGCGATTGTTCAAAGTTGATTTTTGCATAAAAATCACTGATAAGAAAAGCCGTACATCTACGCTTTAAAACTTTAGTTAGGTATTCTATTGCAATTTTTATATCTGTGCGTTTACTTTCTGGCTTAAAAGTAAGCATCTCTCTAATACAATAGAGAATGTGTTTACGTCCTTTTGATGGCGCAATATATTTCTCTATCTGGTCAGAAAAGAAGATAACCCCTACTTTATCATTGTTTTGAATAGCGGAAAAGGCTAGTGTAGCTGCAATTTCGGTAACACGATCACGCTTCATTTGTTCACGTGTTCCAAAATCAAGAGATCCACTCACATCCACTAAAAGCATTACTGTTAGCTCACGCTCTTCTTCAAAAACCTTGACATAAGGATGATGAAAACGTCCAGTTACATTCCATTCGATATCACGCACATCATCACCATATTGATACTCACGCACTTCTGAAAAAGCCATACCTCTACCTTTAAAGGCAGAGTGATATTGACCAGCAAAGATATTTTTACTTAACCCTTGTGTCTTGATCTCTATTTTTCTAACTTTTCTGAGTAACTCTGTAGTATCCATGAGGTTATGATATATAAAAAAATATATTAAGGTACTTGAACCTTATTCAATACAGCTGTTATAACCTGTTCAGAAGTCATATTAGATGCCTCTGCCTCATACGACAATCCTATACGATGTCTTAGCACATCATACGCCACAGCACGAACATCTTCAGGTACAACATAACCTCTATGCTTAATAAAGGCATAAGTTCTAGCAGCCTTAGCAAGGTTAATACTTGCACGAGGACTACCACCAAAAGTTATCATTTGCTTTAATTCGCCTAATTGATAACGCTCTGGATAACGTGTAGCAAAGACAATATCAGCAATGTATTGCATGATCTTATCATCCAAATAAACATCCTTAACTATTTTTCTAGCAGTAAGGATCTCATCAATACTCACAACAGAACGAACTACAGGCATAGCCTCCTGTAAATTCTCGCGTATTACAAGTTTTTCCTCTTCTAATGTTGGATAATCTATCATCACCTTTAACATAAAGCGGTCAACCTGAGCTTCTGGCAAAGTATAAGTACCTTCTTGTTCTACAGGGTTCTGAGTTGCCATAACAAGGAAAGGTTCTGGCAACTTAAAGGTTTGATCGCCAATCGTAACTTGATGTTCTTGCATAGCTTCTAGTAAAGCACTTTGTACCTTTGCTGGAGCACGATTAATCTCATCGGCTAAAACAAAGTTTGCAAATATAGGACCTTTCTTTACGTTAAAACTCTCATCTTTTTGTGAATAAATCTGTGTACCAATGACATCTGCTGGTAAAAGATCAGGAGTAAATTGTATTCTACTATACCTAGAATCTATAAGTTCTGATAAGGTTTTAATAGCCAAAGTTTTTGCTAAGCCTGGGACACCTTCTAGCAAAATATGTCCATCGCTCAACAAACCTATAAGAAGAGAATCAATTAAATGTTTTTGCCCAACAATTACTTGGTTCATCCCGATTGTTAAATTTGTTATAAATGAGCTTTGTTGCTCAATCCGCGCATTAAGCTCACGAATATCTATAGCTTCTGCCATTTGTAAGTATTTTAGTTTACGTCTATCATTTTTATTAATATACAAAAGTACAATAAATAAAGGGTATAGGGTATAACTAACTGTCTAAATATCCTTAAAAAAGGTTTCCTAAAATCGTTGCTTTTAGGAAACCTTTCTAACTATTCTACAAGTAGAATTTTAATTTACTTACGGTTCTGATATTGAGGTCGATACTCTACTTTAGGAACCTTCAAGGTATCTCCTTCTTTCATTTCGTCAACTCCATTTAGTACTTGGAAATAACCCACCATATCAGGTCCTAGGGATTTACGGCTATAACTTGCCATTGTTTCACCCTTCTTTAAAACCACAACTTTTTCAATGCCAATGATATTATAAGCACCATAGCGTATTTTTGGATTACTGCTAAGGCTTACATACTTAGCTGCTTCGTCATTTTCAGAAGAAGTTGTGTCTGCTACAGAAGATTGTGGTGCAGGCGATGGAGTCTTTTTCTTAGAAACTAGTACTATCTTCTTTGAGGTTTTTATTATATTTTTTTTCACCACTTCTTTACTCTCTCTTTGATCATTGAAGGATTGCTTAATATAATATCCACCAAAAGCAAGCACTGTTATCACTAGCACACAGACCAATATACGCCACAATGTTCGCATTTCACGTTCATCATCGGTAGGTTCTCCATCATCGAAAACATCTACAGGCGTAGATGCTGTTTGCCGATTACGCTTTAGATCCTCAATTGGTGCAGTTTCTTTTTTCACATCAGGTTTAAGAGTACTTTTCCCTGTTAACGGTGTAGATCCTGATGTTTTTTTTACTTCATCAATAACTATAGTAGACTTCGAAGAAGAAGTTGATTTTTCAATAGTATCACTATCGTCATCATCAACTTTAAATTCTTCATTTTCAACTATATTATCTTCATCACGTTCTATTTTTAGTCCTTCAGAACATGGTGCAGAAGTTTCAGACGTATAAAGAGCTTCTACAACCTCTTTTTGCTGTTCAGAACCTTCGCAAATTATTGGTTTAAGCTCTTTGTGCTTAACTACCGTAACATCGTCTAATAATGTTTTATCCGATTTTTCTATAGGTATTTCTTCTGAATTTGACATAGAAATATCCTCAGAAGTACTATCATCTTCGTCAGAAGTATCATCAATTGGAGTTTTCTCTTCCTCAAAATCAACTCCATCATTCAAAACAACAGTTTCAAATTGCGAGAAAGGCTTATTTACCAATTCTTTCATTGTGGCATCGGGAGTAAAAGAAATCTTATCATGTCCCTCTATAAGCACACGTTCCCCCGTATTAACATTAACACTTTCACGTGGCTTTACAGATTGCACCTTAAAAGTTCCTAAGCCCTTAATCTTAACTTGACCATTATTCTTAAGTTCTTCGGTTACAATATCAAAGATTGCTTCCACAAACTTTGTTGCATCAACGTTCGATAATTTATACTTCTTTGCGATTGCAATAGCAAGCGATTGAATAGAACCCTTAGCCATTTATTCACTTACTCCTTTCTTTATATGTGTTTTAATGGTACTTGTTGGTTTAAAGTTGAGTACCAATTTAGGAGGTACAAGCATTCTTAATCCTGTTGCAGGGTTTACCATTACACGCTCCATACGCTTCTTAATATCAAAAGTACCAAATCCAGTAATCTGAACAGGATCGCCCAGTTCAAACGATTTTCCTATTTCTTTGAGAACAGAAGTAACCATCTTCTGACTTTCTTCTTGAGTAAAACCAGTTTGACTTGCTAGTTTAGTTATGAATTCTTTATTATTCATTCTTTAGATATTTATCTTACTTCACCATAAAGGTCGAACTCATCGGAGTCGGTAATATACACATTATAGAATTCCCCTACACGCAAAGGTACTTCTCCTATACTTATTAAGACCTCAGGATCAACATCTGGCGAACAAAACTCTGTTCGTCCAATATAGTATTCTCCTTCCTCACGATCAATTATAACTTTAAAGGTTTGCCCAATTTTAGTCTCTTCAAGCTCAGTAGATATTTCTTGCTGAATAGCCATCAACTCATCTAAACGTTGTTGCTTAACTTCCTCTGGTACATCATCCTCATAATGTTCTGCACTATAAGTACCTTCCTCACGAGAATAAGCAAAGGCACCCATACGTTCAAAACGAACCTCACGAACAAAGTCCTTAAGCTCTTCAAAATCCTCATCTGTTTCTCCAGGAAAGCCTACTAACAAGGTGGTACGCAGATGAATACTAGGAACACGAGAACGTATTTCTTTAATCAAATTAATTGTTTCCTGCTTACTTACATGGCGATGCATTCTATCCAACATGTGGTCAGAAATATGCTGAAAAGCAATATCCAAATACTTACATACATTAGGCTTTTGAGCTATAACATCTAGCAAATCAAATGGGAACTGATTAGGATAAGCATAGTGAAGACGAATCCATTCCACCCCCTTAATATCAGCCATTCGAGAGATCAACTCTGTAATATGGTGTTTTCCATCAAGATCTACACCATAATAGGTAAGCTCTTGTTCGATAACTTGGAACTCCTTTACGCCTTGTGCCACAAGCTGCTCCACTTCTTGCAGAATATCTTCCAGCTTACGAGAGCGATGCTTTCCTGTAATCAATGGAATAGCACAATAAGCACAATGTCTATCACAACCTTCTGCAATCTTTATATAAGCATAATGGCGGGGAGTAGTAAGATGACGAACACCATTACATGAAGTTACATCAGCTTTACCAAGATCGGTTAATAGCTGTTTATAGTTGAATTTACCATAAAACTTATCTACTTCTGGAATTTCCTTCTCAAGTTCGTCTTTATAACGTTGAGAAAGACATCCCATAACAAACAGCTTATTTAGCTGCCCTTTTTCTTTCCTATTAACAAACTCTAATATGGTGTTAATACTTTCTTCTTTTGCTGTTTCAATAAAGCCACATGTATTGATAACTGCAATTTCACCCTCTGGCTGTTCTGTATCGTGAGTACATTCGAAACCATTCGCCTCAAACTGTTTCATAAGAAGTTCCGAGTCGACAAGGTTTTTCGAACACCCCATCGTTATTATGTCTATTTGATTTTTATTCATATCCCGAAATTGTAAAAATGGAAATCTATTAGCTCTTAAACAAACTATCAACAAATTCTTCTTTGTTAAATAGTTGTAGATCTTCCATTCCCTCGCCTAATCCAATATATTTTACAGGCACTTTCAATTGATCACTAATACCAATAACTACACCACCTTTGGCTGTGCCATCAAGTTTTGTAATCGCAAGTGAAGTAATCTGCGTAACGGCTGCAAACTGCTTGGCTTGTTCAAAAGCATTTTGCCCAGTGCTACCGTCAAGCACTAACATAACTTCATGTGGAGCGTCAGGCATCACCTTTTTCATTACTTCCTTTATCTTCTTTAGCTCATTCATAAGGTTTACTTTATTGTGCAAACGCCCTGCGGTATCAATGAGTACAACATCGGCTTCATTAGCTCTAGCACTTTGTAAGGTATCAAAAGCCACACTAGCAGGATCAGCTCCCATTTGTTGTTTTACAACAGGTACCCCTACTCGTTCTCCCCAAATGGATATTTGTTCAACAGCAGCTGCACGGAAAGTATCGGCAGCACCTAAATAAACCTTTTTCCCTGCCTGCTTAAACTGATATGCAAGTTTACCAATAGTCGTAGTTTTACCCACACCATTTACACCCACAACAAGGATAACGTATGGCTTCTTATCAGTAGGCAACTCCCAATTTCCAAGGCTTTCCGTATTGTTCTCTGTTAACAATTCTGCTATTTCGCTTTTCAAAATACCGTTCAACTCACTCGTTGAGACATATTTATCTCTAGCTACACGCTCTTCTATACGACGAATAATCTTGATAGTTGTATCTACTCCCACATCGGAAGTAACTAAAATTTCCTCCAAGTTATCAAGAACATCATCATCAACAACCGACTTACCTGCTACGGCACGTGCAAGTTTAGAAAAAACATTCTGTTTCGTTTTCTCCAAACCTTTATCAAGTGTCTCTTTTTTGCTTTTATTAAATAATCCGAATAAACCCATAATTAGCTAATTTGATGCAAAGATAGGTAATTCAAACGAAATAACAAAGCACGTTGTGTATTAAAAGGCAAAAGAGGTTTTGGTGAGATGAAAGAATAATTTACTGAGCCTTAACAAATTAACATTGAGACATAAAAAGTATTCATAGATGTATATTTTTCTATGAACACTTTTACGAAAAATCATTCATAAATAACTTCGCAATCAATTCTTATTCAAAAATATCAAAAGGATTACACTTGGAAACGATAAGTAATATCTATCATTTCTCCTGACGAATTAATATTAAACATCTTTTGATTGGTTCGTTTTGACTTTAATCCACCTAGATGTTTCAGATAAGGACCGATCTTTATATAATCAAAATTAGATAATTGTATATCAGAAGCTATCATAGTTCGCCCAGAATACCACCCCACTTTCAACTTTGGAAATTTTGTTCGGACATGACTTGCTAGCATATTAATACAAGCAGGGTCAGCATCACCACCCATAAAGCCAATACAAGAGATAGAACTGTCTGCCTCCTCTATCAACTTTTCTACGACTTCGCAAGTAAGCATTTCCCCTTTATCTGCTGCTAAAAAACTGCTATGACATCCCGGACAATGACAAGGACACCCTGAAATATTGATTGCTAACGCTATCTCGTCAGGGTATTCTTGACACACGATATCTGTATTTACAAATTTAAGCATTAGAGAAAACCTTATTCTACTTTCAATTGTTCCGTTCCTGCATAATAACGTTTAGCAGCCTCTTGCTGGCGTGGTTGTGAAAAATTACTTACACGTTTCATATAGCCTATAACCCGAGTAAGATAATCAACATTCTTTGAATGGCAATGAGGACATTCATGCAAATAACGCTTATCTATATGTCCACACTCATTACAAATAGTGTTAGGAATATTGAATGTAAAATAATTACATCCTTCCTTAGCAGCTACACCCAATAATTGTTTATACTGTACTTGTGATAAGTGTTCGTCCAAGTTCATATGAAGAGCTGATCCCCCTGTTAAGTGTTCAATGTATGGAGAACCATGAAGCTTAAATTTATCCAATATTGTTAAAGAGCTGTCCTCCACACGGTAAAAGTAACTATTATAACAGTCTCTAGGAACAAAGTAGCCATCTTCACGATCCCACTTCGCATGCTTTACACCAACGTTTTCTGCAGGGATCATTTCACAATTAAACATAGCCTCTTTTGTCTTAAACTCCTTATTGTTTTTTTCTATCAAACCAAGAACTTCTTGAACAAAATTCTTATAGTCATCATTAGGTGTAATATCTAATCCCATAAATTCAGCAGCTTCAACTAAACCATTAATACCTATGGTTAGGTATTGACGATTGATATTAATATATCCAGCATCAAACAAGGGTAACATCTTATTCTTTAAGAAGTGCTTCAAATTTTCATTGTATGCTAACTGTACCTTATGGCAAAGTTTAATAACATAATCTAAATAAGCCTTATAATCTTCACCCTTATTTACTGCATACTGAATACAGCGATTAAGATTTATAGTAAGCACACTCTTCGATCCAGTAGAAACACCACCAGCACCAAGAGTATAAGAGAAACCATTATCTTGAATTTCATTGCGAAGACGACAACAAGAACTCAAAGAATCGGCATTATCGCTCATATAAGTAAAGAAACTATGTCCTTTACTATACATTTCTGCAGCAAAATTACCCCATTCCTCATCTCTACATTCACCATTATTAGCTAATAAAGCCATTGTTTCTACAGGGAAAGTAAGTACTGTACGTGTACGCTCTTGATTAAACCAATTCATAAAACGCTTTTGCAACCAAGATAATGACTCCCAATCTGGTTGTGATCCATCAGGAAAGAAGAAATTACCAAATAATGATTCGAAGTAATACTTATCATAATAAGAGATATTCCAGAATACAGCTTGAAAGTTTCTAGCTCCTGTTGGTTGGTTTAAAGAATAGACTATCTGCTCAAAGTAATCAGTTAGCATCTTATCTATAGTACGCTTACGCAAACTTAGATCAATAACTTTATCAGCATGTTTCCAATAATCCTTACCATACTCTTTTTGTATAAAATAGTTCATATACATCAAGAACTCTGGTGTAGCACATGCCCCTGCAAGCATACTTGATACCATAAATACCATATTAATAAAACCTCCGCAAAAACTTTTCAAGTTGGTTGGTGCAGTAGAGTTTCCACCAATTGAGGTCGTACCACCAATTAACCAAGGATACATAGTGATAGAAGCGCAATAGTTAGCAAGGTTAGTTTCATCATTCTTATATATAAAATGATGTGTCAGCAGGTCAAGATATTCATTTGCTAATTGTTTGCCATACATTTGCTTTATTCTATCTGTTAGCAAACGTCTATTCATTCGAATAAAGCCTTGCTTTGGAAGTTCACCTATTAAGGTTGCTATGTTTTTATTTTCAACATTGGCATTAGCATCATACTTAGAGCCTGTTGCAGCATTACTAGCACCACAATATTCTGTCAAAAACTTTATCTTTTCTTGTGTTTCTCTATCTTCACTATGCTGATGACGATACACTATAAAGCTTTTAGCAACATGGTAAAAACCTTCTTTCATCAAAGACTCTTCTACTTGGTTCTGTATCTCCTCTACGGTAATATCATCATGTATCTTTATATTTGAAAGTATTTTTGATACTGTGGTAAGATCTGTAGGTTCGTTAACACTTTCAAAGCCCTTTAAGATAGCCCCCATAATCTTATCTAAAGAAAACAATTCCTTAGAGCCATCACGTTTTGTAATAGTAAAATTTTGCATTGCCATTGTAGCCTAAGTATTATAAAGTTATATTTTTTGTTATATCTATTTTTAAAAAGTTTTCTTTTTTGGAAAACTTTATATTAATATTTTCATTAAAAGTTTTCCATTTTGGATAACTTTATATCTGCAAAGATAGAAAAAGATTTCTTATAATACCAACAATAAAGATATTAAATCAAAGAATTAAAGCTATTTATACACCAACAAATATAATACTTATATTAAATATTATATTATATTTTACTAATAACCAATAAGTTATTCTTTAAAAAGTACAGAATTACTTTAACTCTATAGAGATTTTAGAATTTAAATTAGATGCGGATTTAATAAAAGGAAGAAATATTTTTTGATGATATTCTTTTTTCTTCTTAGGTACACGATTATTATTTATATCATCTAACAAATCTTTTGCTTCTGAGAAATTTTTCCAGCGCATAATAATTTTAGAAAGTTCTCTTTTAGCTTCAGCATTCTTTCCTATTTGATAATAGCAAAAAGCTCTATTAAACAAATAATCCCTATTAGTTTTATCAAGAACTAATGCTTTTGTATATGCCACAATAGCACTGTCATACTTTTCTTCTTTGATACAAGTCATAGCATAAAGGTCATAAATATCAGCAATATAAGGTTGAAGTTTTAAAGCTTGCTTACTATCTTCCTCAGCACCTTTAAAATCTTCCAAATGATATTTTGCTTTTGCCATCATGTACCAAGCCTCATAAAGTTGAGGCTTTAGGCTCACTATGCGCATACCTATTTGCATAGAAGTAACATAATAGCCTTGATCTAACTGTTGTTTTCCCTCCTCTAATAATTTTTTGATATTATATTGAGCAGAACTTGATAACGAAAATAAGAACATCAAAGCTATTATGCCACTTCTTAGCATTATTCCTCGTAAAATAAAAATTACCTCGTTGGAGTCTTTACACGATACCTACAGTTTACCTTTCCCTGTAACATCGCCTTCATCTTGTTTTTAATCATCTGTTTACGGAAAGGCGAAACTCTATCTGTAAAGACCTTACCTTCTAAATGATCAAATTCATGTTGGATAACACGAGCTAAGAAACCATCAACCCACTCATCATGATGTTGAAGATTTTCGTCAAGCCATTCTATATGTACACGCTTCGCACGTTCTACTTTTTCATGCAATCCTGGCAAAGAAAGACAGCCCTCTTCCATAATTTCGGTCTCGGTATCATCAAATTCTAAGATATGTCCATTAATAAAAGCATGCTTATAATCTTTATACTCAGGAAAGGCATCTGACATAACATCAAGATCAATAACCACGACCCGAATAGATTTACCTATTTGAGGAGCAGCTAACCCAACACCATCGCTAGCACTACAAGTCTCAAACATATTTTGAATTAGCGCTTGCAAGTCAGGATAATCTGTAGGAATATCTTGAGCTACTTTTCTTAATACAGGTTGCCCGTATGTATAAATTGGTAAAATCATTTATTATCCTCTATTCTTTATTTCTTATTATAATTGCATATACACACAAAAAAGGAATGACACCTACATTCCTTTTGATCTCATAAAATCTTGTAAAATAATGGTTGCAGATATTTCGTCTACCAATCCTTTATCTTCTCTTCTGGTTTTCTTTTTAACTCCTCCTACTATCATTGCTTGATGGGCTATTACGGAAGTAAAGCGTTCATCATAAAATTCTATTGGTATGGTGGGTTGCACTTTCTTCCACCTATTAGCAAACTGTTCCACACGAGCAAAGTTCTCACTCGGCTGCCCATTAGCTTGTATAGGCTTTCCTATTACTATCTTATCAACAGCCTCACTCCTAATATAAGCCACGAGATAATCGTATAGTTCAGATGTAGGAACAGTCGCCAATCCATTTGCTATGATGCGTAATGGATCAGTGACTGCTATACCTGTACGTTTTTTTCCGTAATCTATTGCAAGGATTCTACCCATGCTTTACTTAGCAAGCAACCATGCGTCGGGGTATGTAGCACGTAGTTGGTTACGACTCTGCACAGCAGAAGCTTTAGAATCATAGCTAGAAGCAACTACACGATACATATTATTACCACTATTGTAGGCTACTTGTGCATCATAACCAGCACTCTTCAAGCGACCTTGCAAACCTTCAGCATTTGCTTTAACGCCAAAAGAACCTACAACGACACTATAGTTTTTCAATCCTGCACCATTTACAACTGCTACATTCTCACGACGAACTGGTTCGTTGTCATAATTATCTTGCACACGAGTTTCAGTAACAGGAGTAGTCTCTACAGGAGTTACAACAGGTGTTTCATTTTCTGTTGTTGTGGTGGTAGTAGTTACTGTTGTCTGATCTTGTGCCTTAGCCTTTTCGTAAGCCTTTTTGTAAGCACTCTCGCTTGATTTACAACCAGTAAATGAAACTGCAACTAATAGGGCACCGCCCAAAATCATTATTTTTTTCATAATCGTTGTTTTTATTGATAGATTATACCTTATTCCATATTTAAGTAATTGTTGCGAAATTACAAATTAAGTATCAAACATCGAAAAGTAAGCTACATAAAGATTGTTAAATAAAGAAATTGTTCCATTTTTAATAGAAATTACGCTTTTATCCTTTGCGATTATAAGAAAGAATGAGTATATTTGCCATTAACATCATAATATTATTATTCACTTATTAAAATTAGAGACAATGAAAACATTAGGTTATTTGTTCGCTTTTATTGGCGGCGCTATCGCTGGAGCAGCAGTAGGACTGCTAGCAGCTCCTGAAAAGGGTGAAGATACTCGTAATAAAATATCTAGTGCTGTAGATGATTTCTGTCAAAAACACGATATTAAGTTAAGTCGTAAAGAAACTGACGATTTTGTACAGGACATTAAGGAAGCAGCATCTTCTGTTATTGATTAATAAAAAGATATGTTTTCAAACGATAAGAACATTGAAACAATAGCGCAACTAGGAGAAGTGCTTAAAAATTACATCGGGCTTCAGACAGAATATGTGAAGCTCGATGTAGTTGAAAAAGTCGTTAAGCTCTTAACGGCTATCACTTTAACAGTTGTTTTTATTACACTATTTCTTATTGCTTTGATTTATTTTTCATTTGCAGCAGCCTACGCTTTAGAAGTTTTATTAGGATCACTTATTTGGAGCTTCTCAATTATTGGTTGCACTTATGTTGTAATATTTTTCTTTACCCTAATTTTCCGTCATACGTTGATAGAAAAGCCTTTAGTAAAATTCTTAGCAAGTTTGCTATTAGCTAAATAATCAGAACAAGTATATGGGTTTAAACATATTTTCCTCGAATACAAATGAATATCGCTCTTTGAAAGATATTCGCTTGCGTAAAGCTGAGCTTAAATCTGAAATTTTGAAGGATAGCAGCAAGATGCAAACTATTTGGAATAGTCTTGTTCATACACCTAAAGACAACACTACCCCTACACAACGCTTTACCAATATGTTTACTACAGGTGCAAACGTTGTAGATGGTTTAATGCTTGGCTGGAAACTTTATCGAAAGTTTGGCGGGCACAAGAAAATAAGCAATAATAAAAAAGGTTTCTTCGGCTGGAAGAAAAAGAAATAGTATTATCACACCACACTATAATAAAAGTAAAAGTGGATTGCTCTTCTAAGGAATGGCAATCCACTTTTATATTGTATAATAAATAGCCCTAAACTATTCTGCTGGCTTCATATTAGTATATACATTTTGTACATCATCGAAATCTTCAAGACGTTCTACCATCTTATCAATTGTAGCACGCTCTTCTTCCATAACCTCCTTTAAATCGTTAGGAATGCGAGTAAATTCGGCTGAAGTAATTTCGAAACCATTTTCTTCTAAGTGTTTTTGGATTTCACCAAAGCTTGTTGGCTCACCATAGATAGTGATTTCGTTTTCTTCCTCATCTTCATCAAACTCATCTTCTACGCCATAGTCGATCAGGTCAAGAATTAGTTCTTCCATATCCACCCCCTCTTTTTTCTTAAAAGAGAATACAGCCTTATGGTCGAACAAGAAACTCAAAGACCCCTGCGTTCCCATGTTACCATTAAACTTGTTAAAAATAGAACGAACCTCACCTACTGTTCGTGTTGTATTATCCGTCAAGGTTTCTACAAACACAGCTATGCCGTGAGGACCATATCCTTCATAAGTTACTTCCTTATAATCGCTCGTATCCTTACCCAGTGCGTTCTTAATAGCACGCTGAATATTATCCTTAGGCATATTCTCACGCTTACAAGTTGCTATGATAGCACGCAAACGTGGATTATTCTCAGGTTCAGGGCCACCTGCTTTAACGGCGATAGCTATTTCCTTACCTAACTTAGTAAATGTACGAGCCATGTGGCCCCAACGCTTTAGTTTTGTCGCTTTGCGATATTCAAATGCTCTTCCCATGGGAATAAAAAATATTATTTTATTAACGGAGTTCTGCTCCGAGTTTTGTTGTTAAGTTCTTAATTAATTTTTGCATGATAGCATCAATAGCTTTATCATTTAAAGTTTTTGTTGCATCTTGAAGAATGAAATTAACGGCATAACTCTTCTTGCCTTCTGGTAAGTTCTTACCCTGATATACATCAAATAATTCTACCTTTTTTAATAATTTCTTCTCTGTTTGACGAGCAATCTCTTCAATTTGTGCAAACTCTACGGCGTTATCTAGCAACAATGCCAAATCACGACTAACCGCAGGATATTTAGAAAGTTCCTCAAACTGAAGCTTATTCTTACGAATAATTTTCATTAGTTCAGTCCAGTTAATCTCTGCAAAGAACACCTTTTGAGCTATTTCCATACGCTTCAATAAAGCAATACTCAATATACCCATTTCCACAATTAGCTTACCACCTCGTGTTTTTAGTGCAATTGCTTTATCAAATATATTATTGTCTGAAGCCTCACTTACAAGTACTCCTTGCTGAACACCTACACGGCGAAGAATATTCTCTACATACGCTTTCAGTTCATAGAATGTACTTTCCTCATTAGGATGTACCCAAGAACCTTCAATGTGCTTACCTGTTAGCCACAATGCCATGTGATATTCCTGATTGTATGCCTTTATAGGACTATCTTCTGTATATTTATCTTGTGTGAATTTGTAAACATTACCCACCTCGAAGAAGCGAAGATTAGTAGCCTTACGGTTAATGTTATGTGCAAGGCTCTCGAGTCCACCAAACAATAAGGTTTGGCGCATTACACCAAGATCAGCCGATAGAGGATTCATTATCTTTACAGCTTCTTCCCAAGGATACTTATTCAAGCCAGTTTGCTCGTAATAAGAAGCTTTCGTCAATGAGTTATTCAATATTTCAGAGAACCCTGCACCTACCAGTTGTTCGCTCACTACGTTCTCGCGATGATAGTTCTTATCAGCTTCTTCAGCTATTGTCAAAGACGATTTTAGTGTAGTAGGGATCTCTACATTATTATATCCATAAATACGCAAAATTTCTTCTACCACATCACAAGGACGCTTCACATCTACACGATAAGCAGGAACAAGAAGATCAAGCCCCTCTGTATCCTCTTTATCTATCTCCATTTCAAGAGAAGTTACAATATTTTTTATCGTATCTGTGCCAATCTGCTTTCCTATCAAGCGATCACAATATTCATAATTCAATCGAACTGGAAAATCAGCCATCGGAGTTGGATACTCATCGCAAATCTCCATACTTATCTTACCACCAGCCAATTGCTTACATAAGATAGCAGCTTGTTTCAAAGCGTAAACCGTTCCATTAGGGTCAATACCACGCTCAAAGCGGAAACTAGCATCAGTAGATAAACCATGACGGCGAGCACTTTTTCTTATCCATGTTGGATGGAAATAAGCACTCTCCAAGACCACATGTTTTGTAGTTTCGTAGGTTCCACTACCCTTACCACCGAAAACACCAGCAATACACATTGGCTCTTTCTCATTGCAAATAGCCAAATCGTGTTCACCAAGGGTGTGTTCTTCACCATCAAGGGTAATAAATTTTTTACCTTCGTTTTTATCTTTTACTATAATGTGGTTACCACTTACCATATCTGCATCAAAGCAGTGCATAGGTTGTCCATAAGCCCACATTATATAATTAGTAATATCTACAATATTATTAATAGGGCGCAAACCTATTACGTTCAACTTGTCTTGCAACCATTTTGGACTTTCTTTCACTTCGCAATCAGTTACACTCAAACAAGCATAACGGCGACAAGCATCCGTATTTTCAATGGTAACCTTAATAGGCAAGTCGTGATTATCTACATAAAAAGCATCACATGAAGGGCGATGTAAGCTAGTTTCATAACCATTTTGCTTTAACCATGCGTACAAATCGCGCGCCACACCATAATGGCTCAACGCATCGGCACGATTAGCAGTAATATCAATATCAATTACCCAATCACTATCTAGTTGGTAATATTCTGCTGCGGGCTGACCTACAGGAGCATCTTCAGGCAATACAATGATACCATCATGCGAAGTACCTACACCAATTTCGTCTTCGGCACATATCATACCAAGGCTCTCTACACCACGAAGCTTACTTTTCTTGATAACAAACTCTTTATCGCCATCATAAAGCACACACCCCAAATCGGCTACTATCACTTTCTGCCCAGCGTCCACATTAGGAGCACCACAAACTATCTGCTGCGCTTCACCCTTACCAAGGTCAACAGTAGTAACATGTAAGTGATCAGAATTTGGGTGCATTTCACAAGTAAGCACCTTTCCAACGAATAGCCCTTTTAGTCCACCACGAATGGTTTCTACTTCATCCAATGAACCCACCTCCAAACCAGTTGAGGTTAAAGCCTCAGCAAGCTTTTCTGGGGTTAAACTAAAATCTACATATTCCTTTAGCCATTTGTATGATATCTTCATTATCTATAGATGTATTATTAATTTCGAAATTCATGCAAAATTACTAAAAAAGTCAGATATAGCAAAAATTGTATGACATATCCTTCAATTTTCTTTCTATAGATTTGTCTTATCATTTTTTTCTGTATCTTTGCGTTAAAAACAATCTATTTTATAACAATGAAAAGATACTTATCCCTTGCACTTACTGCTATAACACTAATAGCAAACGCACAAAGTACAGAAAACAAATGTACAGCCGACTTCCAGTTTACAACCATTAAAGCAAATGCTATCTCTCCTATCAAAAACCAATATAAGAGTGGTACTTGTTGGTGTTATGCCACACTAGGCTTCTTTGAAAGCGAGATTATCAAAGCCACTGGCAAGACCTACGATTTAAGCGAGATGTTTGTTGCCAATAAAAATTATCTCGATGAAGCTATCTTTCATACACGCATGCACGGTAAAAGTCGTTTCTCTGAAGGCGGTAGCGCCGATGACGCTCTCGAAATGATCCAAACCTACGGTGTTGTACCCGAAGATGCAATGGCAAAACCAGGATCATTGGTAGGAGATAGCCTTGCTAACTTTGGTGAATTTTTCCCTTGTCTTGAGAAATATGTTGCCACAATAGCCGAAGAAGAACATGAAGAGTTGAGTCCTGCGTGGCAAAATGGTGTACAAGGCATTATTGATGCTTATATGGGAAAATGTCCCGAACAGTTTACCTATCAAGGCAAACAATACACCCCAAAATCATTTGCAGCATCGCTTGGACTAAACTGGGATAACTATGTAAGCATTACTAGTTTTACGCATCACCCTTTCTACAAACCATTTGTAATCGAAGCACCTTATAAATGGCGTATGAAACAAAGCCACAATGTGCCATTATCGGATATGATGAAGATTATCGACGATGCCATTGATGCTGGTTACACCATTGCTTGGGGCGGTGATGTTAGCGAAGATGGCTTCACACGCAACGGCTTAGCAATCGATATAGATAACAGTAAAATGCAATCAATGATAGGATCGGATGCAGCACGCTGGCTCAAGCTCTCTAAAACAGAACGTGCTAATAAGATTGCTGCATTAGGTGCCAACACACCTGAAGTTACCGCTACGCAAGAACGCCGCCAAAAACGTTTTGACAATTGGCGCATGACATACGATCATGTTATGGTGATTTATGGCAAAGCAAAGGATCAAAATGGAAGAATATACTATATGGTCAAAAATTCATGGGGTACTAACAACAAATACAATGGCACGTGGTATATGTCGCGCAACTTCATTGCAGACAACACCGTGTATATTTTCCTCAACAAAAATGCCATTGGAAAGAAGATGTTACAGCAGATCAATCTTTAATATATAGGGCGATAAAGGAGTTATCATTGCATAAATATTTTCTAGCAATGATGCTCTTTTTCCCTTACTTATACCTACCTTTGCGCTCAGTTTATATGAATTTAAGATAAAGAAAAATGGACGCAAATTCTTCTCATGCCAATAAAGCCAACAAGTTGTCTTTATTAGGCATTATGGTTACGCTAGGTATTGTATTTGGTGATATTGGTACCTCCCCACTCTATGTAATGAGTACTATTGTGAGAGCCTATCCACTGTTTGATACCAATTATATTATAGGTGCTGTATCGTGCATTATTTGGACACTAACCCTACAAACTTCTGTAAAGTATGTGCTAATAGCACTAAAAGCCGACAATCATGGTGAGGGGGGAATATTAGCACTCTATGCACTGCTACGAAAGCATCGTCGCCGCTGGCTCTATATTGCAGCTATCATAGGGGCAAGCACCTTAGTAGCCGATGGCATTATTACCCCTTCCATTACGGTAGTCTCGGCTATAGAAGGTTTACAGGCCTTCTCACCCGAAACGCCAGTCATTCCCATTTGCATTGCTATTATCTCTGTACTATTCTTCATTCAGCAGTTTGGTACTAACTTAATAGGAAAATCGTTCGGCCCTATTATGTTCGTATGGTTTTCAATGTTAGGACTTGTGGGTATTATCAACTTGCCTCACCACATTGGTATCTTGAAAGCCTTTAATCCTTATTATGCTTTCGAATTATTACTGCATAACCCTGAATGGTTCTTAATACTTGGAGCAGTATTCCTTTGTACTACGGGTGCTGAAGCATTATATTCTGACCTTGGGCATTGTGGCAGAAAAAACATTACTATCAGTTGGCTTTTTGTTAAGTCAATGCTTATCCTCAACTACCTTGGACAAGGAGCATGGATCATTGCACACAGAAATTTGATTACCGATGGTATCAACCCTTTCTATGCCATTGTCCCAAAAGAGTTTCTAATGGTGGGCATTATCATGGCTACACTGGCTGCCGTTATTGCTAGTCAGGCTTTGATAAGCGGATCGTTTACTATCTTTAGTGAGGCTATGAACCTTAATTTTATGCCACGCTTAAGAATAAAATATCCTACCCAGATTAAGGGTCAGCTGTATATCCCACGTGTAAATGCTTTCTTATACCTTTTCTGTATCATTACCATTTTGGTGTTTGGTTCTTCTAGCAAGATGGAAGCTGCTTACGGACTATCTATCACGATTACAATGCTTATGACTACCTTACTCCTAGCGTTTTATCTACGTATGAAAGGGACTAAAAAAGCCATTGTCATAACCTTTGCCAGTGTATTCCTTACCATTGAAAGCTTCTTCTTTATAGCCAATCTTTTTAAGTTTTTCCATGGCGGATGGTTTACCATTATGCTGGCAGGTATTCTTTTTGGCACTATGTATATATGGTACACTGCACAAAAAATCAGAAATAGCTATATGGAGTTTCATCCTATTAAGCAATATTTTGATATTATATCCGACTTAAAGCACGATGACACGCTACCTAAGTATGCCACCAATCTCGTATATGTCAGCAAGTCGGATAGCGCTGATATGATTGAGAATAAGGTTATTTATTCCATTATCCATAAACAACCCAAACGTGCTGACCACTATTGGCTATTCCACTTTGAGTATGTCGACGAACCAGAAACACTTGAATATACCTTTGAGCCACTCATAGAAGATACGCTTTTCCGCATTAATGTGCGCATTGGTTTCCGTGTACAACCCTTCCTCACCGTTTATTTACGTAAAGTGATTGAAGATCTTGTAGCTGAAAAGAAATTTAATATTATCAGTGGTTACAAATCGCTAGCAAAACGCAACATGGCAGGCGATTTCCGTTTTATCATCGTCCATCGCATTTTTTACGCAGCAAGTTCTAAAAACAAGATGCAAAACTTTATGATGATGCTTTATGCTATTATAAAGCATATTGGTATTCCTGATGTAAAATCATTGGGTCTTGATACTAGCAACACAACGGTAGAGAATGTTCCGCTCATCGTTAATCACATCTCAAGACATATACATACGCTAAAGAAGCAAGAAAAAGTTTAGCAAAATAAGCAGAAATAACAAGTAAAATCCCTATCAGCGGAGTGTTTTTAACCACTCACCTGATAGGGATTTTCTTTATAACGTTATGACCCTTTTAAGAGCCAATATCGACTTTATTCTGACAAAGGCACAGCAAAATAGCCTTTCTTACCTGTTGGGTAAATACCCTGAATGTAGAGAACAGGATCTTTGCTTGTCGACGACTTCTTCACAATAGCTTGCAAATCGTCAATGGTCTTAACAGGATTGTCGTTTACATTCTGAATAATATAACCACGAGGAATACCTGCTTGTTTCAACGCACCACTGCTTACCTTCATTACTTCTAGTCCATAGCTAATACCAAGTTGTTGTTTTAGAGTCTGACTAACAGGACGGAACTGACCACCTAACACATCAATATCAGCTTGCTCAAGAAGTTTTGTAGTACCTTGTGCATTTTTTAGAACGATTGTCTTTGTGATGCTTTTCTTATTGCGAAGATAGGTAATATTAGCCTTATCGCCAGGACGTTTCGCATTAAGTGCCTGCTGTAACTCTGCCATCTTGGTTACCTTTGTGCCATCAAATTGGGTGATAACATCGCCTTTCTGCAAACCTGCTGAAGCTCCATTACCTTCTTCATCTACCTTATCAACGTAAACTCCCTCATTGGTACCCAAATCCACTGCCTTGCCTTCTTCTTTCTGAGCGTTGATATAGTTGAGAACATCGCCACCTTGAATACCTAGCATCACACGCTGTACACTGCCATACTTTTTTATATCCTCTACCACCTTTGTCATAATAGAAGTAGGAATAGCAAAACCATAACCACTATACGAACCTGTCTGAGAATAAAGCATAGCATTAATACCCACTAGCTCGCCTTGCGTATTGACAAGTGCACCCCCAGAGTTACCTGGATTAATGGCTGCATCGGTCTGTATAAAACTCTCTATACCTCCATGTGTAGCACCAAGACCACGCGACTTAGCACTTACAATACCTGCTGTAACTGTAGAACTTAGGTTGTAAGGATTGCCTACAGCGATAACCCACTCGCCTACCTTTAACTTCTCGGAATCGCCAATAGGAAGAGCTGGTAAGTTTTTTGCATTGACTTTTATAAGCGCAAGATCGGTTTGCTTATCTGTTCCTACTATCTTCGCATTATACTCACGATTGTCGTTGAGGGTTACGGTGAGTTCATCGGCACCTTCCACAACGTGATTATTAGTTACTATATAGCCATCCGATGATATGATAACACCACTACCTGTAGCTTGTCGTTTAGGAGTTTGTATTTGCTGACGACGTGAACCACCTTGTCCACCTTGGAACTGATCGAAAAAGCCGAAAGGATCGAAGAAGCCACCAAACGGATCTTCTTGCACATCAACGGTCTTCGTCTTTGAGTTCTGTACATACTTAATATGAACTACTGCAGGGAGTGCTTTCTCCGATGCGTATGTTAAATCGACTGGTTGACCAGGTACGGCTGCTACTGAAGAAAACACTGGAGCGGCATAAACCTTCATAAATGCGCCTGTCGATAAGGCGAGGGCGGTAACACAAGTTGCGCCTACAAGAATTTTTGATAAGTTCTTCATATTAACTCTATCTTTTTTTTATTTGTTTTTTTCGATATTTATTTTTTCTTACTTCGAACGCGTTATACCTCAATTGCTGGGGTTTGATAATGCAAATATAAAGGTAAAAAACGTAATAAGCCTAAAAGCATACTTGTATTTATTCGATTTTAACAGTTTGAATTTAACAATTAACGGCATTTAAAGTACACAAAAGATAATTTTAAATTCGTTTATACTTGCTATTATGTTAATAAAATAGCGAAGCCACCTTAATATATAAGTAAAAAATTAAGTTAGCACAAGATGCGAACAAAAGAAAAACAAAATATGTATAAACACAAATTCGACCTATAGCTCATTTTGCAGGATAGAATCCTCCTTAACTACCGATATACACTGGTGTTCTCAGCAATTCAAACGTTTCAGAGATATTTCGACC